>Ga0302123_10002905_pt1 | contig 11558 bp, 6 predicted proteins | sample CB21_321_MG_FD_203109 | JGI IMG/M metagenome (GOLD analysis project Ga0302123, IMG submission 203109) | Marine microbial communities from Western Arctic Ocean, Canada - CB21_32.1 | ecosystem: Environmental > Aquatic > Marine > Oceanic | place: Canada: Western Arctic Ocean | collected 2017-09-28 | reverse complement strand
TCGCAGTAGATCAGCCTCCGGCGACCCGGGTTGCGAAGGAAGATTGATGACTGCGTCGATTGCTGCCTGCAGCTCCGGAGTCAGCTTCTGATGTTTCGTCGGAAACTCCGGTAGCGGCATCGTACGCTTGAAGTGCGTGCGGTTGTCGACGTCGCCGCGCAGATACTCGACTTCCATCGTGTCACCCGGCAGATAGTGTTTCTGGATGGCGCGCACCAGCGGAATAAACTCCGCGAACTTCTCGTGGTCGTAACCCCATGGCCCGGCGCGCACCAGGATATCGCCGACCTGCATGCCGATCGCGGCAGCCCCGCTCTTTGCTCCGACCGCGCTGAGAGTGATCCCGTGCGCCTCCGGAATGCCGGGCAATGCGACTGTAGTGGTACTGCCGTAAATGCCCAGCCAAAATCCGGGCTTGCCGGTGCGTAGTTCGAGCGGCAGCCGCGCCGGCGACGTAATGCCGGTGCCGTGCCCAACAACAAAGCCGGGGCGTTCTACCTTCTCGACCGCAAATGCTGCGGGGTCTGTTTCTTCCGTCAGGTGATCGTACCAATGGCGAATCGTTCCCGACCCGTCGAAGATGTAGGTAAGGCGTGATTCCGCACCGTCGTTGCCCCAAAGAATCCATTCCCCCCAGTCAGACTGCCGGGTGTCTGTTGTCGCCACGATGATGTCGGTGCGATCTTCCTGGACTCTATGCCAGAATGTTGCGCGGTAAGCATCCCCATGGCGCCGCACTTCCCAGTCGCCGCGGCGAGGCTCCTGATGTGTGCTTGTGGTGGGCGGGTGCCGGCAGGCGGATAGCAGCGCGGCGATGGCGAATAGGGTAAGTGATCTAATCAGAATCTGCATGCCCGTAACCTATCGGGCTGCCGGCCTGCGTCAATCGCGGGATAGCTCTGAATGGCACTTAGCTAAGGCGGCAAAAGTTGCCTGCCACCGGCTGTTTTCTACGCCAAAGGCATTCCTTATATCAGCCCAGGGTGACGCACGCGCTAACCTATGGCATGCAGTGATTGACAATTCAACGCCAAGGGGAGCAGGAATTCCGGTTTTGATAACACCCAGGGTAGCCCGCCATGCGGACAACCCTGGGCTAACATACGAAGCACCCTTGGCGCAGGGAGAATCGCTGGAATCATGCCAGGGGAAGACTGGTGATACGTGATACGTGATACGTGATACGTGATTCACGAATCACGAAACCCCTGAAATTGGGAACTTCTATTGGTACGGGAACGTTGATATCGCCGCGCGGTGCGACCCGGTCGGCTACCGGCGAGCCTTGAGGCGGTACGGAATACATCAACTCCAAACCCCTGTCGCCCATCACCCATTACCCGTTATGATACGGGTGGCCGTGGATGATGGTCGCCGCGCGGTAGAGGCCCTCTGCCAGGACGGTGCGGGCGACCGACTCCGCCATGGTGAGCCCGGAGAGGGACCAGGTCCGATCGGCACGGCCCAGGACGTTGCGACCGAGGCCGAGGGCACCGCCGACGATGACGACGAGGCGACGCTTACCGGCGAGCTCACCGGCCGCAGCGGCCCGCAGGAGTTTGACGATGCCGCCCGTTGAAATCGCCTTGCCGTGTTCGTCGCAGGCAACGACGGCGTCATCCGGGCGAAGTGCCTGGAGGATACGTTCGCCCTCGGCTACCTTGATGTCGTCCGGTGATCGCTTGTCTACTTTTTCCGGGCGCAGGTATTGGACTTCGCACCCGTTCAAGCGCTGCAGCCGCGACAAGTATTCGTCGATCGCGGCGGCTGTGGCGGGCGGCTTGGGCTTACCGATAAATATGAGGTGCAACTTCATGCCGGTGCGACCAAAACATCGATACCAAGGATCGTCGCACTCATGTTCTCGCTGCGCACGACCAGTTGGTTTCTGCCGTCACGTAGAACGCTGCCGGGCACATTGAACACAGCGATCCTGCTTTGCCGGCACGACGGTTCCCTGCCGTCATCGTAGAGCCATGCGCGTCCGGGGTCGTCGGTATTACCGGCGGGTCCCTCCTGTATTTCGAATGCATGGTCGCAGTAGTGACCGATCCGCAACCACAGATCTGAAGGGTCATTGTCGCCTTCGAAACAGACGTGCACCGAAACCGCTGCTTGTTCGAGAGCTGCTGCCAGTAGCATTTCGAACTGGCGTTCGCTGTGCTTTTCGATTTTCACCGGTACCTGGTCGGGAAGGTCATACTCTGCAGTCCAGTAACTCGCCCCCAGTAAATGCATCCGCGGCTTCGCACGGATGTCCTCGAGCGCCCGCATCTCATTCAGCCGTCCGTAGAATTCTTCGGCCGTTGCGACCGGCTTAGCTTTGCGCTGCAGGAAGTAGTTGAACAGCTCAACACCATCGGCACCTGCGGCGTAGTAGCCGGCCGCGAAGCCGCGGAGCATCTCGACACTTTCAGGGAGATATCGACCCGGGATTCCGTCACGTTGATCAGCAGTGACTTCGGCACCGGCGTAGATGGCAATGTCCGGTCCGACGACGGCGCGGAATTTATCGATTGGCATCGTCCACGCCGTCGTTACCATCGATGTCACGACGATGCCATCGACGAGACCTTCCTGTGCCCAGGCCGCGACATCGAAACCCAGGTGGTAGGCAGCATCCGGATCGGGCGCGATTCGAGGGATCAAATGGATGGGATGCTTCGCCGTCGACAAACAGCTTCGCACGTCGCGGATGAAACCCGTCATGATGGCACAGTGCCGGTCCGAGTCGCCGCGCTCGAAGTAGTAGCTGAACCGGCTGAAATCCAGTTCGAGTACATCGAAATCATAGTCACTAACCCATTCGCGAAGGAGCGACAGAAAGTGCTCGCGCACTTCCTCGTGTTTGTAGTCGAATCCCTCCGCGCCCCAGTCGCGGGCGTTGATCCGCGGCAGGTGAAGCTGCGGGTTGTCTTTGTAGAAGCGACTGAAGGAGTGGGAATCGGGCCACGGGATATCGTGCATGTCATTCATGCGCATGCTGATGCCGGGCGTAATCTTTTGCTCGCGGCATCGCGCCAGGCTGGTGGCCAGGTAATCGCACTGTTCGGCAAGCAGCGCGCGCTGTCGGATGCTGTGCTCACGCAGCGGCAGCGTATGCTCCGGAACGCTGCCGAAAAATTCACGATCACCTTCGACGTAACCGTCCCAGGCCGTTTGCCACGCTTTACTGGGGTAGTTCGTCACCTGGGCATTAGCATTGATCAGAAACACGTCGGCGCCGATCGCAACCTCGTCGACCATGCGCTCGACATGTCCAGGAGTCACCGGCTCGGAGGTGTTTCGAAAGATGTCCTCACAATCGACGTTGTAGAGGATTTGGTAGTTTGGTTTTGCCACGTTCGTTGCCTGATTCTTTTTCGGGACGGTCAGGAATGACCATCCTACATGTCGAAACACAGCTTGCCTGCGCGCAAGCGTCGTTCGGTTTCTTTGCGAAGATAGCGTGTGAGTTCCGGCGCGCTATCGCCCTTGGCGTTTTCCTCATGGAAAAGAAAACACGGATCTTCGTCACGGATGATTGCCATCGATGCATCGATCACATCGCGAATCCCGAACATCTGAACCATCGCCGGTCCGATCTGTCCGTCATTGATAATACCACGTTGTCGAAACAGTACTTCACTTTTTGTGACGACCTGTGAACTCAAATAGAATTCCCGTGGACCTACCGGTTCGCTTTGATAATGGACGACGCTGATGTTGCCGTCATCGCCTTCGATGAGATGATCTACTGCCTGCATGCTCGGCAGACCTACCCAGTCCTCAACTGCATGCAGGCATGAGTTCGGGGCGAGACCGCAGCCCAGCATCAACACCTTGGCGTCCAGTTCGTAAAGCTTACCGAACGCACCTTCCCGACAGTACGGTTCAGTCGCGACGTCGTCAATTGTGAGGAACGCCGCCTGTGGCCCGACAGCGGCAATCGAGTGACTCGCCGACGAACTGCGCCGCACCCCCGGGCGCCGCCAGAATGTCTCGGGGATGATGCCGACGTCAGAGGGTGTGCGTTGCGGATGATAGGGCGGACCGCCGGCACCCGAAACCGGCGTCTCTTTGCTGTATGTAAACGTTGGCATCGCCAAGGTCCCGCGTGGACCGATTACGTCGTGCAGTCCATCGATCACTGCATCGCTGCCGCCGGCGACATCGCCGAGACTGGCGAGCGCACTGTGAACGAACAGAACGTCGCCGCGCCGGACCCCGAGTCGTCGTGCAGCGGCGGCGATCTGCCGGCGAGTCAGCGTTTTTCTCCAGCGCAGATCGACGTAACCATAGCTTTCGAGACGGCGCAGTACTCGCAAGAACCCACCAGCAATCGGCTTGCCGGTTTCATGCGTGACGAGCCGGTCGATTTCCAGCAGGTCGCGTTTTCCATCCATCCAGTAAAACGCCCACAGATTCAGTAATGATATATCTCGTTTCGCTTGCTCAGCCGGAAGGTGTGGCAACCAGAACGGTGAGCACGCACGACCGCGACTCGGGATCACTTGGGAGAATAGTGAAAGCTCGGGACGCGGCTGCAACCGGCCAACGTCCGCCATCGATAACGGTGCCTGCCAATTCTCTGCGGTAACACGCTCGGGGAGGGTGTCCGGCAAGCTGTCATCGAGCCCTTGTCGTTCGGTGGCGAGCCAATCGTCCATCCTGTCTACGAGCATCGCGGCGTGTTTTTTTACTTTCGTTGAACGCGGCGCCAGTCTGGAGACACTACGGATCGCTTCGCGCTGCCGATCGGCGGCGTAATCCAAGGCGTCGACACAGGGCGTCTTACTCAGGGGTTCCGTACCATTCAATTTGCCGACTAGCGACTTGATCGCCCGTGCATACGCGATGTTCGCCAGAGCATTGCAATCATCCCCTGCGGCTGAAGCCAACGTGTAGAGAAAGGCACCTGCGGTGGCTGCGAAGATGCGGTACATCTCCGGATCGTGCAGCGCCGCGACATCGTGGCTGTTGTGGCAGAGGCGTCCGACCGTGGCGTACGGGAAGACTGTCGGGATGTTGTAAACGGGATCGCAGAATTGTGTATCGCTGGGGCGTCCGTATCGCGCTTCGCGAGCGGGAATAGTTGTCGAACGCAGGCGCGCATAGCGCTCCCACAAATCGAGCATCAGGGCATCCGTATATGAACTTTGGGCGTGCGGGTTGACGATCAACTGAACGGGTTGTCCGGTCTCTGAACGGGGCAGTCCGACACAATCCAGGTTCATCGTAGCTATGACCTTGTCGAGGTCGCGCTTGCGATCGTCGAGATAGACTGTGGATCCGATCCATTCCCAGCCCGCGATGTGCCGGATCGACCTTCGCAGTGGTGGCAGCCGGCCCTCGCGGATCAGTCGCCCCAGAGTCCCGAGGACTTCTTGTGTGAGGGCGGGAGCAGCAGCGTTGTCATCGGCGCCGCACTCGAACATGTGGGTGTAGACCCATACCTCTTCGCCCGGTTTTTCTTTGCCGCGCAGCCGCCCGGTAATCGTGTCTGTCGTGCCTTCGTATAACGTCGCATCGACCTCGGCGTGCAGGCGGACGGGGCGTTTTGATCTCGCCATGAGCCGACGCAGCCAGCGACCGTCTCGTGGCGTCAGGATGAAGGCCCACATATCGGGTTCCCCGGCTGCGGGCCCCCAGTTCTGATCCGTACTGAATACGTTGTGCCATCCTACGGCGTCGTCGTTATCCGGATGCGGCACCGGCATCATATCGCTGATGATCCCGATCGCCCCGTATTCGACAGCCAGCGCTTTTGCCTCGCAAACATTGCCGCTGATCAACACGATCTTTCCGGCAACATTTCCCGTCGCGTAGGTGTCGCGATCTTCGCCGCTACCGACATCGACCACGTCGGCGGTGACGCCGCCCGGCGGCGTCGGAGCGCTCCAGCGGACGAGATGATTGGGCTCGACCTGATAATCGGCGAGCACCTTGCCCTGGTGCTTGCGCGGACCGGTGACGGTGACCGTCCCGGCGCGGGCGTCCCATGCCAACGGCATGAGCCAGTCGCCGACGATTGTCTTGCCGTCGGCCGGGGTCGTGATTTTGCGGAGATCGCGAAGCTTGTTGTCGCGCATCATGTCGAGCAGGAGCTCGGAGGTCTCGTGATACCGGTCGTAACTGCTCCACCGATCGCTGCTGTGGATAGCATCGGCTTGCGATCGGATGCGCTCGACATCGATCTCTGCGATCAGCAGTTTAAGGAGTGCGTCGAAGTCCATCAAAGCATCCCCAGCATCGGGTCGTTGCCATCGCCGCGCTTTGATATCAGGGCCAGCACGTCCTCGGGTAGTCCGAGGGCGGCGAGTGAACCGGGCGCCGGCAGGATTTCGATACCGTCTGCATCGTCATTGACACCGACACGCAATCCCCAGATCGCTTCCGTCCTGGCGTCATGTGCCGGGTGGCCGCCGGTGTGCAGATAAACCACATAGACGGTGCCGTCCGGCAACACCATCGGGTGGCAGTAGCCGTAGACGCTTGGGTCGACGGCGTAGCCGTGACGTTCACCTGGGCCGTGCCAGGTCTGGCCGCCGTCGGGGCTGAGGATGACGTACAAGCCGCCGAAATCATAGGAGCCGTGAAAGCAGGTAAGCACCCCGTTCGGCATCAGTAGCAGATGCGGGTCGAACAGATCGACGCCGACCGGGACCGGATCGGTCCAGGTGCGCCCGCCGTCGTCCGACCAGTAGATGTCGCACTCGCACCGTGACGCAGCAATGAGTCGGCCGCTCGGCAACTGCGCGATCGTCGTTTCGTGAAGGGGATGATCGGCTTTGATGACGGCTGCCAGCTCGAACGTATCGCCGCTGTCGTCCGAGAGAAAAACTCCGGCCGAATGAAAGTCATCGCCCTCAAAGATCACCTGCGTCGCCCATGCGATGTCACCGTTTGCGAGCTGAATGGCACTGCCGTTGCCCATGCCACCGGACTCCGGCTGCAGATATCGGGGCGGGGTCCAGGTCTCTCCACCGTCCTTACTGAGGATCCAGGCGGAGCGGCATTTTCTGGTGGCGGGTGCGCAGAAGAAGGTGCAAAGCAGCGTGTCGTCATCGAGCTCGAGAATGGTCGGGTGCCGATCGTCCATTTCCGTGTCGATGAGCGTAGCCGGTTCCGACCAGGTGACGCCTTCATCGTCAGAGTGCATGATGTGGGCGCGGCCGCCGCGCGGTGCATAGATCCGCGGGCACGAGATACCGTCGTCGTTTTCCCAACGCCCTTCGAAGAACTTGCGGAGGTCCGGGTCTTCGAGGAGCTCCGGGGTCTGTGGCAGACTGCCATGCCAGTAGCCGCTGCTAAAGGCGATCACCCAGCGGCCGCTGCGTAGTCGCGTGGTGCCGGACCAGCCGACAAAGCCGTTGTACCCGACGTACATCTCCGGCTGGTTGCGCCACGGGCCGACCAGCATACGCCGGCACATGCGAAAGCGGGAATGATCAGGTTGATCGCCTATTATCTGGAAGTTGGGCATCAGCTACCGTAGCATAGGCTTCAAGCCTGTGCATCCTGATTCGTAATATTCAATACGCTGCATTTATATGATCGTGCCGAATATCCCAGTTGGCAAAGATGAGACTGCCACTGGGGTCGGGCACCCATTTTGCCGAGCCATCGAAATACACGGCATTGTAGCCGTTTTCATGGGCCAGGAGCAGCCAATCATAGTTACAGATAAACGCATACTGGCCCGGCCATTCGGTCATAATTCTGCGTGGCGTGCTGTCAGCGTCGCCGACACCGCAGCTCGCAACGGTGACGCCGTTCTGCCGGACAAACAGGCTGTGGTTATAGTGTGAGAGTGCGTTCTCGGTGGGACTACCCCACAGGGAAATATTGTAGTCTTTGTCGAGGTTGACGACCTCGAACGTGCCGGGTGCTATGCCCGGGCAGAAAAACGATTCCAGGGTTGGCATGTATCCCTCTAAATACAAGTACCCGCCGTCTACAGGGTGGCCGCTGACCCACACAGAGGTCTCACCCGTCGATCCCCTGCAATAGCCTTCAAGGTTATTTGGTGCAAGCTGTGGCATGATCCAACCGTCCCAATCGTCTGCATACATTTTCGTCGCATAAATATTCTGCTTGTGATTGTTCATACACAGAATTTTCTTGGCGCGGCTCTTGGCACCATTCAACGCCGGCAGCAGCATGGACGCTAGAATTGCGATAATCGCAATCACGACCAGCAGCTCTATGAGCGTAAAGCCTCTACGCCGATGCCGTATCGGCTTGGACCAAACCGTACGTGTGGTTCTCCCCCATACCGCTTTTCCCCGAGAATTCTCTGTCTGCATTCGATCAGTTCCTCAGAAGCTCCGGCACATAGCACAGACTCTGACTGTAAGAGAAATCATTCGTCCACTTGCGAGTGCATGCACCGTCTCTGCGATGCTTCTTGCGACGTAACCAAAGACGACAAAACCATTTTCCCGACGTACATCTCCGGCTGATTATGCCACGGCCCGACCAGCATACGCCGGCACATGCGAAAGCGGGAATGGGCGGGTTGATCGCCTATTGTCTGGAAGTCGGGCATCAGCAAGTTCGCAACGGAGGGAGATTAGCCGCCGCCGCCGTAGTACGAGTTCAAAGCGCGCCACCGAAACTGCCAGCTCGGGTTGAGCGCGATTTCCAGGTAGGGATCGCTTATGAAGCGAGCGCTACCGTCGTAGTATACGACGGCGTAGCCGTCTGCGTGCGAATTAAATGCATTACCGTCGCCACACCAATACGACCAGTGTTCCGGGTTTTCGCTCAGAACCTTGCCTGGCTTCCAGCCGAGATCTTCTGTTGAAGTCAGGATCCGAAAAGTATGCTCATAGGATACGGCACTATTCAAGTCGGGTGTCTGTACAACGCCCCACCGCGCTATTTCCTCGGCCTTCGATCGACCAAATCCGAACGGGTCCGACGATTGCTCGGCTGGGCAGAAGAAACTCTCCAGAGTTGGCAGGTACGCGTCTTCGTACAAATAGCCTGCATCAGAATTATGATTAAAGGCCCAAGAGGTGGAATGGGCTATCGTACCATAGTATCCGTCCTTGAATTCAAGTCCTGGCGTATTCTTCTGGGGCATTACCCAACCGTCCCAGTCATCGGCGTACATCGTGGTTGCAAGCTGATTTTGTTTATGATTGTTGATGCAGAGTATACGTATGGCTCGTCGTTTGGCCTCATGCAGGGCGGGCAAAAGTAACGCCGCCAGAATCGCGATGATTGCGATGACCACTAACAGTTCGATGAGCGTAAATCGATGACAACCATGCCGACGATGGAGAATGGCGGATGGCGGATTCGCGATACGCATATGAAACTGGGTCACCGTTGAGAGTTAGGTTCAAGTCCTCAGCGGACAGATGGACCATCGTATTACAATAGGCGTCAGATACGCATTTGTACAATCCAGCATAGCGCTGCAATGGCACTGACTTAAGGTTTGATGTAAACCAAATCCCTCAACCTAATCGTCAACCAATCCACCGAAACACTGTGAATTGGGAATTAGGTTTACGATTAAGTTTCGGATCAACAACTTTTTGATCCTTAAGTCAGGCTATTCCACTCCTAACGCTCAACCATCACGCTTACCGGCTTATACAATCCGCCGGCACCGGAATAGTTGTCGACGCGGATGGTCAGGCGATGAGTGGAGCCGCTCTTGAGGGCGCCGGTCACGTCTAAAAGAAAGGGCTTGGACCAAGTGATATCGGGGTAGGCGGTGTCGTACCAGGCGACGAGGGTGCCGTCGATGTACAGCCATGCCCCTTCGTCGACGGCCTCGAACAGGACGTACACGCGCTTGCCGGCGGGCAGTTCGGGGCATTGGTATTGCAGGGTGTACCAACCTTCACCCAGGCCCTTGTAGCCCTGGTCGTCCCAGAACGCGCCAATTCTGAATTCCTTCTGGTCGGCGATCGGAAAATTCGTCTTGAACCAGCCTTGCGCGACTCCGACATTTTTAGGGTCATCCTTGAACCACCAGCCGCCCAAAGGCAACCGCTCTGCCAGATCCAGATCAGGCATAAGCTGTCGGCAGTTTTCGCCATCGATGTAGTGCGCCTGTTCCGGCAATGTCTTGCCGAAGCCGGACGTCTTATCTTCGTCCGTAAATTTCCCGGCCTTAGTCAATTCGCGAATCTCATCGGCTAGTGGAGCAGTCTTCGGGCCCAACTTCTCGAGGAGCCCGACGACATGATTCTTAGTGCCCGCGTTTACTTTGTCGTTCCTGAGCAAATCGACCAGGTTCTGGAGATCCATCGGGTTACCCTGGATGAGAACGAGCGCGTAATACGAATCCGCCTGCTTGGTGCCGGGGTATTCACGGCTGGCGTATTGCATGAGCGCTGGAACCGCGGCTGTCGCGGCCGGGCCGATCGCGGCCAGCGCGTTGATATAGCCGGGGTCACCGGGACTCTCCTGGTGCAGCATCGCGAGCTCCGTTGCGGCCATACTAGCATGCGGTCCAAGACGCTCTATCAGGCTGACGCCGGCGCGACGTTTGCTCAGGGACGGGTCGTTCAGCAGGCGGGCCGCGGCTGACACAGCAGGTGCGGCGAGGTCGCCCATTACGCCGAGCATTTCAGCGGCACGTTCCGAGATATCTTTGTGATCGTCCTGCAGCGCAGTCGCGAGCGGATGGATAACGCTCGCGGCATGCGCCGACGGCGAACGGACGCCGTCCGGTTCGCGTTTACCGACCGGACACCCGATCGCACCGAGCGTCAACAATGCACCCATGCGCACGTATGAATCCGGATGCGCTAGTTGTTGGGCGATTTGCGGCACCGCTTCATGCGCATCCGGGCCGATCGCTTCGAGGGCGTGCATCGCGGGCATGCGCACCTCGGGATCGTCGAGCAGGGTCGCCAGCGCGTTGACAGCAGGAGCCGCTTCCGGCCCGCGTTCGAACAGTGCCCAGGCGGCGGCACGGCGACTGGCTACGTCCGGGCTGTCAAGGGCGGCGGTGCACAGGCCGACGGCCTGGCCGCGGAAGCGGGCCGCGACATCTTGCACGCGTGGTACGGGTCCCGACGCGGCGGTAGTCTCGATCGGACCGAGGCGTTCGATATAGCCGGCAATCCGGGTTCGAATCTCATCGTACTCGTCATACGTCAAAGGGGTTCCATCCCTAACGTCGAGTGGCAAAATCAGTTTGCAGCGGGTTCGCAGCTCGTTTAGCCAGGCAACCGCTTCAATAGCGAGCGCTGCTTGGGGTTGCGCCGCAATAGCGTCCTCGAGCATTTGCAGATAGCGGTAGTCGTCGACCCCTTCGCGTCGCGCTTCCCAGCCGGTGACCGGCATCGGTTCCTGGCTGTTTGGTGCGAACCAGGCGTGCCGGTGATGCTCGTGGTGATAGGCCCACATCCAGTTGCCGCGCAGCTTGAGCGCCCAGGTGTGCATTCCGGCGAAATACCGTTGCACCAGCGGATCGAAACGCTCCCGCCAGACACTGTAGGAGTACGTCAACATTTCGATGCCCATGCGGTTGGCCTCCTCCATCACCTCCTCCGAAATGACACCGTCGTTGACTGTCTGAACATCGCAGAGATTGGGCACCGAGTAGC
>Ga0302123_10002904_pt1 | contig 11560 bp, 9 predicted proteins | sample CB21_321_MG_FD_203109 | JGI IMG/M metagenome (GOLD analysis project Ga0302123, IMG submission 203109) | Marine microbial communities from Western Arctic Ocean, Canada - CB21_32.1 | ecosystem: Environmental > Aquatic > Marine > Oceanic | place: Canada: Western Arctic Ocean | collected 2017-09-28 | reverse complement strand
GCACCCGAACATCGAATTCGTCGAAGCGGTGCCGGATCACGCTGTAGGGCTGCGATGCGACGCTCAGCACGTTGCTCAGGTGTTGACCAATCTGTTGCAAAATGCCGCCGACTCCATCGAAGCCCGCGATCCGCCGGCCGACGGCGAACTGGCGCCGGGGCGTATTACCCTGACCGTCAAGCAGGACGACGACAGCCATACGGTGATTGAGATAGAAGACAACGGTCGCGGCCTGCCTGCCGAACAGCGTGACCGCCTGGTCGAGCCCTATGTTACGACCCGCGCCAAAGGGACTGGTCTGGGTTTGGCCATCGTCAAGAAGATCATGGAAGATCATCGCGGAGAGCTTATGCTTGGCGATGCTCCCGATGTCGGCGCAATGGTTCGTTTGATGTTTCCGGCCGCTGACGAGGGCTCTGCAGGCAATGCGGATCAACCTTCCGAAATTCCCAAGGTAGCCAGCCATGGCGCATGACATTCTGGTCGTCGATGACGAAGAGGACATTCGCCGACAGATTTCCGGAATTCTGAGCGACGAGGGTTACGATACCCGTGAGGCCGGTGACAGTGACGGTGCTCTGGCGGCTATCGAACAGCGGTTGCCGGCTTTGATGGTGCTGGATATCTGGTTGCAGGGCTCGAAGCTCGACGGGCTCGAGTTGCTCGAAGAAATCAAACGCGATCACCCGGTACTGCCGGTAATCATTATCAGCGGCCATGGCACCATCGAGACCGCGGTGCGGGCAATCATGAAGGGCGCCTACGATTTCATCGAAAAGCCGTTTCAGGCCGACCGCCTGCTGCTTGACGTCGAGCGCGCCATCGAGGCGGCGCGGCTCAAACGGGAGAATGCCGAACTGATACTCAAGGCCGGCGGCCGTGTGGAACTGATTGGCACCTCCGCCGCCGTCGCTCAGGTCAACGCGGCAATCGATCGGGTGGCGCCCACCGGCAGCCGCGTGCTGGTCACCGGGCCACAGGGATCGGGCAAGGAGGTTGTTGCTCGTCTGGTGCACAACCGGTCGCGCCGGGCTGACGGTCCTTTCATCGTGGTCAACGCCGCGACCATGGCGCCGGACCGTATGGAGATCGAATTGTTCGGCATCGAGGCCGGCGCCAACGGGACCGACAGTCCACGCATGACCGGGACCTTCGAAATGGCTCATGGCGGCACCTTGTTGCTCGACGAAGTCGCCGACATGCCGGCCGAGACCCAGGGCAAGATTTTGCGTTTTCTCCAGGAGCAATCGTTCCAGCGGGTCGGCGGCAATTCCCTGGTCGAAGTTGATGTACGCATTCTCGCCGCCTCGAACCGCGATCTACAGGACGAAATTTCAGCCGGGCGTTTTCGCGAGGACTTGTATTACCGGCTAAATGTTGTGCCCATTGAGATTCCCGGCCTGAGCGAGCGTCGTGAGGATATCGCCGATCTGGCTCGTCATTTTATGATCCGCTCGGCCGAAGCCGCCGGCTTGCCCGGCCGTGAGATTGCCGAAGATGCGCTGGCCGCGCTCCAGGCCTGCGACTGGCCGGGCAATGTCCGCCAACTTCGCAATCTTGTGGAGTGGTTGCTGATCATGGCGCCGGGCGAATCCCATAGCCCGATCCATGCGGATATGTTGCCACCGGACCTTGCCACCGGTGTTCCACCCGCGGCGACTACTGAACATGCCCGCGAAATAATGACCCTGCCTCTGCGTGATGCTCGCGAATCATTCGAGCGCCAGTATCTGTCAGCGCAATTGTTGCGGTTTGGCGGCAATATTTCCCGTACCGCCAAATTCGTCGGCATGGAGCGCTCGGCGCTTCATCGCAAGCTCAAGGTGCTCGGTCTCGGTGATGATCGACGAAACAAGAATGCCGAGCGCGACAATACAGCCGGGGACGCGACACCATGAAAGTACTTGTTTGCGGCGCCGGCCAGGTCGGTTTCAACATTGCACGCCACCTTGCGGGCGAGGGCAATGATGTCACGGTGATCGACCAGCGAGCCGACTTGATCCGCAAGATCAGCGACACCCTTGATGTTAAGGGGCTGGTTGGTTTTGCCTCCCATCCCGATCTGTTGGAACGCGCCGGTGCGCGGGATTCCGACATGGTCATCGCGGTTACTTTTGCCGATGAAGTCAACATGGTGGCGTGCCAGGTTTGTCATTCCATATTCAACGTGCCGACCAAAATTGCCCGGGTTCGTCACCAGAGCTATCTTGAGCCCATGTGGCGTGACCTGTTCAGCCGCGACCATTTGCCCATCGACGTCATTATTTCGCCTGAGATCGAAGTCGCCCGAGCCGTGGTCCGGCGTTTGCAGGTGCCTGGCGCCATCGACATGATCCCTTTCGCCGATGGCCGGGTCCGGGTGGTCGGGGTTCATTGCAGCGCTGATTGTCCGGTGGTCCACACGCCGTTGCGTCAGCTCACCGAATTATTCCCCGATCTCAGTATGTTCGTGGTCGGCATCGTGCGGGGCGACCGCATGATCGTGCCTGGCGGCGACGACCACATGCTGCCCGGCGACGACGTCTATTTTGCCGTCGATGAAAATCATATGCAGAGAGCCTTGGCGGCTTTTGGCCACGAGGAAGAGGAGGCACGGCGGGTTATCATCGTTGGCGGCGGCAACATCGGCATGTTCCTGGCCCACGAGATCGAAGAGAACTACCCGGCGGTCAATCTCAAGATCATTGAAGTTAATCCAGCCCAGGCCGAAGTGGTGGCCGACCGGTTGTCGCGCGGCGTGGTGCTTCAGGGCAGCGCTCTCGATCGGGAAGTGCTCGACGAGGCCAACGTGGCCGCCACGGAGACTATCATCGCCGTATCCAACGACGATGAGGTCAATGTGCTGTCGTCCCTGTTGGCCAAGCGCTATGGCGCCAAGCGCGCGATCACTCTGATCAACAACCAGTCCTACGGCCCGCTGGTCAGTACCCTGGGTATCGACGTGGTCATCAGCCCGCGCGATGTTACCGTTTCAACCATTCTCCAGCACGTTCGCCGTGGTCGTATCCGGGCGGTGCATAGTATCCGGGAGGGTCTAGCCGAGGTCATCGAAGCGGAGGCTCTGGAGACCTCACCGCTCACGGGCAAGCCGTTGCGCGAGGTCAAATTACCGGCGGGAATTATCGTTGGCGCGGTGGTTCGGGACGATCAGGTTGTCATGCCCCGTGGTGATACGGTAATCAGGCCCAACGACAAGGTCATCATCTTCGCCGCGGCCGGTCTGGTGAAAAAGGTCGAAAAATTGTTCTCGGTTCGCCTCGAGTTCTTCTAGTCTCTGAAGTCGCTCTAGGCACCATTATTCATAGGCAGAAGCTTGGCGTTCGCATCCGTCATCGCACTTCTTGGGCGTCTGGTCACCCTGTTCGCCATCGCCATCCTGGCGCCGGCGCTTTGCGCTCTGGGCTATGGTGAAACCCGTGCCGCGGGTGTCTTCGCCGGCGTTTCCGTGGTCGCCTTGTTCTTTGGCATCGGCATGGTGTTTGCGACCCAGGGCGTTAGCCCGGGACTCCGCCGGGGCGGTGATTTCCTGTTGGTGGTCATGATGTGGCCGGTGTTGTCGATCTTCGCGGCGGCGCCGTTATTGCTGCTCGATGCGGCGGCGACGCCGACCGACGCCTTTTTCGAGGCCTTGTCCGGCCTGACCACCACTGGCGCCACGGTGCTGACCGGTCTTGACGGCCAGTTAAGAAGCGTCCTGTTCTGGCGCGCCCTGTTGCAATGGATGGGTGGTCTTGGAACCATCGTGCTCGCCGTCTCGGTCATGCCCATGTTGGGGGTCGGCGGCATGCAGGTATTCCGCGGTGTCATGCCCCACGGCGACCATGCGTCTGTCGAGGACCGTACGCGACGCTCGGCCCTGGCTTTGAGTTGGATCTACGGGCTTCTGACCGCGACTTGCGCGATACTTCTATGGATTGGCGGGTTTTCCGGTTTTGACGCGGTTACCCATGCCCTCAGCACATTATCCACCGGCGGATTTACCACCCACGACGGTACCTTGAGCTCCTTCGGTAATCTGCGTACCGATACGGTCTTGATGTTTTTCATGGTTGTCGGCGCGACCAATTTCACGTTGATCTGGGCCCTGTTCAATGGGCGCGGTTGGGCTTTGGTTAAGGACCAGGAGCTGCGGATCTTGTTGCTGGTTCTTCTATTTGGTGGACTGCTCGTGGTGGTTACCATGAACCAGCAGGGCGGGCTGGGTCTCAGCGAAGCTGCGCGTCAGGGCGCATTCGCGACTGTTTCCATGCTGACCACCACGGGATTCGTCAATCAACTGGTGACCCCATGGCCGACGGTATTGCCGATTATATTCCTTGCCCTGGTATTTCTCGGCGGCTGCAGCGGTTCGACCGCCGGTGGCATCAAGTTGATGCGCCTGACCCTGGCCATCCGTCAGGGTCGCCGTGAGCTTGAGCGGCTTTCCCATCCCCATGCGGTGGTGCGCATTCACTATGGCGAACGAGCGGTGCCCGAGCCCGTGATTCAGGGCCTGTGGAGCTTTTTCATCCTCTATATCGTGGCGTTCGTGGCCATCGCCCTAGCGCTGTCGGCCTCGGGTCCCGATGTCACCGAGGCGGTATCCATGGCGCTTGCCATCTTGACCAATTCCGGCGCGGGCCTGACTCTGATTGCAGGGCCGGACGCCAGCTATGTCGTGTTGCCCGACGGGGCAAAATGGGTACTCTGCGTCGGCATGCTTTTAGGGCGGCTCGAACTGATGGCGGTTGTCGCCGTGTTCGCGCCCATGTTCTGGCGACGGTAAACCAAGAAAGAAGTTACTTCATGTCACGCATTGCCTACGTCAACGGCCGTTATGTTCCCCACGGCGAGGCGGCGGTTCATATCGAAGACCGCGGATATCAGTTCGCCGATGGAGTCTATGAGGTCACCGCGGTGGTCAACGGAAAATTGCTCGACAACGAGGGCCATATGGTGCGCCTGGAACGGTCATTGGGCGAACTTCAAATCGACATGCCCATGTCCCGCGCCGCTCTCGGAGTGGTTCTCAACGAGACCGTCCGCCGCAATGGCGTGCGTTTCGGCATGGTCTATCTGCAGATCACCCGGGGCGTGGCCAAGCGTAATCACCCGTTCCCGAAAAACGTCCGCCCGGCCCTGGTGGTAACCTCCAAACGCGCGCCGCTGCTGCTTGACCCGGACGCGGTGCCGGGTGGCCGGGCCGTCACCATGCCCGACATTCGTTGGGGGCGCTGCGATATCAAGACGGTGTCGCTGCTGCCCAACGTGTTGGCCAAGCAAAAAGCTCTCGATGCCGGGGCCTATGAGGCCTGGATGTTCGACCCGGACGGCTTTGTGACCGAAGGTACATCGACCAACGCTTGGATTCTTGATCGGGAAGGGCGATTGATTACCCGGCCCTTGAGCAACAATATTCTCGGCGGCATCACCCGCCAGACGATGCTTCGTCTCGCCCGCGAGAACGGCATCGAAGTGATCGAGCGCGCGTTTACAGTCGAGGAAGCCAAGGAAGCACGTGAAGCCTTCGTCACCAGTACCACCAATTTCCTCAAGCCGATGACCCAGATCGATGACGCGGTCATCGGCAATGGCGAGCCGGGCGAGACCAGCCGGCGCATGCTGGGCCTCTATGCGGCCTACTGCCACGAGGCAACGGCGGCGTGAGTCTCGCGCGTCCCCGCGCCGTCCTGCTCGACTGGGACAATACCCTGGTCGACTCGTTTCCCGCCATTCATGGCGCCATGAACGACGCGTTGACGGCCATGGGCCACGAGCCGTGGAGTTTCGATGAGTTTTGCGCCCGGATTGCCCTGTCCATGCGCGATATTTTTCCCAGCCTGTTCGGTGATCGCGTCGATGAGGCGCAGAAGGTGTTTTACGCCAGTTATGCCAATCGGCATCTCGACAGCATTCAGCCGTTGCCCGGTGCAGCCGCCCTGTTGGAGACCCTCGGTGAGCGCGGATTCTATCTTGCCGTGGTCAGCAACAAGAACGGCGACTATCTGCGTGAGGAAGTAAATCACCTAGGCTGGCAACACTACTTCGGCAAGGTTGTCGGCGCCATGGATGCGGCCGAGGACAAACCTTCGCCCCTGGTCATCCAACTCGCTCTGGAGGGGAGTGGCATCCCGCCCGGCGAGGACGTGTGGTTCGTGGGTGACAATGCCGTCGATATCGATTGTGCTGAATCCGCCGGTTGCCTGGCTTTGGTGATTCACGGCACCCACGCCTCGGGCAAGGTCGAAGCCCTCGACCGCGCCACCCGTCAGTTTGCCAATTGCGCGGCGCTGGCGGACCTTGTACGCGGGATCTGAGCCCTTATCTATACCCGGTTGAGTCTATAATAATAGCGGGGCAGCTATGTCCTGCCAGCATTGTGTGGTGTTCGCGACTGGTTTAGTGTGCCCCATGGCACGACGCGGCAAATGACCGGCGTCGATAAAAACTCAAACCCCTCCAAACAGGAGAAAGGGGATAAACAATGCCCGCCGAGCGATCACAAAGTGTCCAGGACGTATTTCTCAATCACGTTCGCAAAAACAAGACGGCGCTGACCGTCTTTCTCATCAACGGCGTCAAGCTCCAAGGTATCATCAGTCGGTTCGATAATTTTTCGGTGCTGTTGCGCCGCGATGGCCACGTGCAGCTTGTCTACAAACACGCCATTTCGACGGTAATGCCGGTAACCCCGGTTCAGCTGTTCGATCCGGCGAAGGAAGAAGAAGACGCCGAAGCCGAAGCCTGAGGCATCCCACAACGGATCCGGCTACGGCGGCGCCGCTATTCGGCGCCGCGCGCTGGTCCTCCATCCGCTGCTCCGCAACGGCCATGTTCAGCGCCGTGCCGCTGACGCACGCCTGGCCGAAGCTATCGGTCTTGCCGAGGCGATTGATCTCAAAGTCGTTGATGCCGAGATCATACCGCTGCCGGCGCCCAAGCCGGGCGCCCTGTTCGGCAGCGGCAAGGTCGAGGAGCTGAAGGGCTGGGTTGAATCCCAGGACGTCGAACTGGTGGTTGTGGACCACGACCTGACGCCGGTGCAGCAGCGCAATCTGGAACGCGGCTGGACGTGCAAGGTCATCGACCGCACGGGCCTGATCCTGGAAATTTTCGGGGAGCGCGCCCAGACCCGGGAAGGTAGCCTTCAGGTCGAACTGGCGGCGCTGAGTTATCAGCGCAGCCGGCTGGTGCGGTCCTGGACCCATCTGGAGCGCCAGCGCGGCGGTTTGGGTTTCGTTGGCGGGCCCGGTGAATCACAGCTTGAGGTCGATCGTCGCCTGATTGATGAGCGCATTACCCGCATCCGCAAGGATCTGACCAACGTGGTGCGCACTCGCGAGTTGCACCGCGCGGCGCGGCGTCGGGTGCCATACCCGATCGTCGCTCTGGTCGGTTATACCAACGCCGGCAAATCCACTCTGTTCAACCGCCTCACCGGGGCCGGGGTCGCCGCCGAGGATAAGCTGTTCGCCACGCTCGACCCCCGACTGCGCGGTGTGACGCTGCCGTCGGGGCGGCGCATGATTCTATCGGATACGGTTGGCTTCGTCTCCGACCTGCCGACCACACTAGTGGCCGCCTTTCGGGCCACCTTGGAGGAGGTTCGAGCGGCTGACATCATCGTCCATGTACGCGACATCGCGCATGTGGATACGGACGCCCAGCGCCACGACGTCCATGGTGTGCTGCGCGAACTGGAACTCGATGAAGCCGTCGACGCGGGCTTGATCGAAGCCCTCAACAAGATCGACTTGCTCGATGATGAAACCCGCCAGAGGGTCGTCAACGTGGCGGAGCGCGATGACAAGCTGGTGCCGCTATCGGCGGTCACAGGCGAGGGTGCTGAGGCGTTTCTCAAGCGCCTCGACGATGTCCTGGCGGAGAGCCAGAAGGTGCTCAATTTGTCCATTCCGCTCAGCGACGGCGCTTCCCTGGCGTGGCTCTACGAACACGGCGATGTGCTTGATCGGGTGGACGATGACGAGTGCGCGAATGTGCGTGTCGGGCTCGATGAGGCGAACGCGGCGCGGTTCGCGCAACGGAGTTCGGCCCGCACCCCTTGACTCCATAAGACCCATCCCATATATCCCTTAGCACTCATGACCTGAGAGTGCTAACAACGCTTCAGAAATAGCCCGGTCCGGCGTGTCCGGACGGGCAAAAAAACGGAGAATCACGCATGAAGCTACGACCTTTACACGACCGCGTCCTGGTTAAGCGTCTCGACGAAGACGGCAAATCCGCAGGCGGCATCATCATTCCCGACACGGCTAAAGAGAAGCCGATGCAGGGCAAGGTGGTTGCCGTTGGTTCAGGTGCGCGTAACGACGACGGCAAGGTCGTCGCCCTCGACGTCAAAAAGGGTGACACCATTCTGTTCGGCAAGTGGTCCGGTACCGAAATCAAGGTTGGCAATGACGATCTGCTGATCATGAAGGAATCGGACATCATGGGAATTATCGAGTAAGGAGTCTGAAAAATGGCAGCTAAAGAAGTAAAGTTCGGACCCGACGCTCGTAGCAAAATGCTCGCCGGCGTCGATATTCTGGCCAACGCGGTCAAAGTTACGCTGGGACCCAAGGGTCGTTGCGTTGTCCTCGACAAGTCATTCGGCGCCCCCCGTATCACCAAGGACGGCGTTACCGTCGCCAAGGAGATCGAGCTTGCCGACAAGTTCGAGAACATGGGCGCTCAGATGGTTCGCGAAGTCGCGTCCAAGACCAATGACCTGGCTGGCGACGGAACCACCACCGCGACCGTGCTGACCCAGGCAATCGTTCGTGAGGGTGCCAAGGCCGTTGCCGCTGGCATGAACCCCATGGACCTGCGCCGGGGCATCGACCTGGCGGTTGGTCAGGTTGTCAAAGAGCTGCAGAAGCGCAGCAAGGTCGTCAAGACCGCTGCCGAAGTTGCCCAGGTTGGCACCATTTCGGCTAACGGTCAGAGCGATATCGGCGATATGATCTCCATGGCTATGGAGAAGGCCGGCAAGGAAGGCGTCATCACGGTTGAAGAGGCCAAGGGCATCGAGACCGAGTTGGAAGTTGTTGAAGGTATGCAGTTCGATCGCGGCTATCTGTCGCCGTACTTCATCACCAACCCCGACAAGATGCTGACCGAGCTCGACAACCCGCTGATCCTCATCCACGAAAAGAAGCTCTCCAATCTTCAGGCGATGCTTCCGATCCTTGAGTCAGTGGTTCAGTCCAGCCGTCCTCTGATGATCATTGCCGAGGACATCGAAGGCGAGGCTCTGGCCACCCTGGTGGTCAACAAGCTTCGTGGTGGTCTCAAGGTCGCGGCCGTCAAGGCTCCCGGCTTCGGTGACCGTCGCAAGGCCATGCTCGAGGATATCGCTATCCTCACCGGCGGCCAGGTCATCAGCGAAGACCTCGGCATCAAGCTCGAGAACGTGACCACCGAGATGCTTGGTACCTGCAAGCGCATCGAACTCTCGAAGGAGAACACCACGGTTATTGGTGGCGCTGGCGTCAAGAAGGAGATCACCGCTCGTTGCTCGCAGATCCGGGCTCAGGTGGAAGAGACCTCCTCGGACTACGACCGCGAAAAGCTTCAGGAGCGGCTGGCCAAGTTGGCCGGCGGTGTTGCCGTCATCAAGGTTGGCGGCGCGACCGAAGTTGAGGTCAAGGAGCGCAAGGACATGGTTGAAGACGCGCTTAACTCGACCCGCGCAGCGGTCGAAGAAGGCATCGTCATCGGCGGTGGCGTGGCCCTGCTCTATGCCACACGGGCGCTCGCCAAGCTCACCGGCGAAAACAACGACCAACAGGTCGGTATCAATATCGTCGCCAAGGCGCTTGAGGCCCCGGTTCGGCAGATTGCCGAGAACGCCGGTGTCGATGGCGCTGTGGTTGCCGGCAAGCTTCTCGAGGGCAAGGACCAGAATCGTGGGTTCGACGCTCAGGCCGAGAAGTACTGCGACATGTTCAAAGCGGGCATCGTCGATCCCACCAAGGTGGTGCGTATCGCGCTGCAGGACGCTGCTTCGATTGGCGGCCTGCTCGTAACCACCGAGGCGATGATCGCTGATCGTCCCGAGAGCAAAGATGCCATGATGCCCGGGGCCGGTGGCCCTCCGGACATGGGTGGAATGGGTGGCATGGGTGGCATGGGCTTCTAGTCCGCCAACCAAAATGCCCGGCTCCAAATAGGGGCCACACCATGGAAGGGCCGCGCTTGTTGCGGCCCTTCTTTTTTGTCCTGGCACCGGCTGGACCAATGGGTGCGGAAATCTGGCCCAATCGGGCGCGCAATATTGGCTCTTGTGACCGGTTCGATGGCGCTATACCAAAGGAGTCATACTGTCGTCACCGGCAAATCCGCTGAGCGCGGGCCGGCATCTTTTGGGGAGACCACCATGACCCGTATGACACCGAGCGAGGCTTTCGTCGAAACCCTGGTCGCCAATAACGTCGAATATGTTTTCGGCATTGTCGGCTCGGCCTATATGGATGCCCTCGATATTTTCGAGCCGGCCGGCATCAAGTTTATCGCCGTGGCCCACGAGCAAGGGGCCGGCCACATGGCCGACGGCTATTCGCGGGTCACCGGGCGTCACGGCGTCTGCATCGGCCAGAACGGCCCCGGCATCACCAACTACGTGACCGCCGTGGCGGCGGCCTATTGGGCCCATTCGCCTGTGGTTTGCATTACCCCCGAGACCGGCTCCAACAGCATGGGCCTGGGCGGCTTCCAGGAAACCGACCAGATCCCGATCTTCTCCAAGATCACCAAGTACCAGGCGGACATTCGCCGCGGTGACCGCATCGCCGAGCAGATGAGCCGGGCCTTCGATCTGGCCATGGCCGAGCGCGGTCCGGTCCAGGTCAACATTCCCCGCGACGAATTCTACGGCGACATTGACGTCGAGATTCCCAAGCCCCAACGCATCGAGCGCGCGGCCGGCGGGCCCGAGAGCCTGGCGGCGGCGGCGGCAATGCTGGCCGAAGCCAAGTTCCCGGTCATCCTTGCCGGCGGCGGCATCAATATGGGCGGCGGCCAGGCTTCGGCGATTGAGCTGGCGGAGCTGCTCAAGGCGCCGGTGTGCAATACCTACCTGCACAACGACTCATTCCCGTCGGACCATGAACTGTGGATGGGGCCGCTCGGCTATCAGGGCTCGAAAGCGGCCATGAAGACGATTGCCCAGGCCGATGTGGTGCTGGCTCTGGGCACCCGCCTGGGACCGTTCGGCACCTTGCCCCAGCACGGCATCGACTATTGGCCCAAGGACGCCAAGATCATCCAGGTGGATGTCAATCACCGGGTCCTCGGTCTGGTCAAGGATATCGATGTCGGCGTGCTCGGCGATGCCGGCCTGGCCGCGGCCGATCTGGTCGGCCGTCTGCGCAACCAGCCCCTGGCCTGCCATGGCAACAGCGACGACCGCATGACCGAAATCAACAAGCAGAAGAAAGACTGGGAGGACGAGCTCAATGCCTGGGGCCAAGACGACGGCACCCCGGTGGCGCCGCGCCGCCTGCTGCGAGAGCTTGAGAAAGCCATGCCCAAGAACGCCATGGTCTCCACCGACATCGGCAATATCTGTTCCGTGTCC
>Ga0302123_10002903_pt1 | contig 11561 bp, 6 predicted proteins | sample CB21_321_MG_FD_203109 | JGI IMG/M metagenome (GOLD analysis project Ga0302123, IMG submission 203109) | Marine microbial communities from Western Arctic Ocean, Canada - CB21_32.1 | ecosystem: Environmental > Aquatic > Marine > Oceanic | place: Canada: Western Arctic Ocean | collected 2017-09-28 | reverse complement strand
TGCTGAGTCGACCTGAGGATTTCGTGAGACCGTTGACCGAGAAGCTGCTGGCCTACGCGCTGGGACGTGAAGTGCGGTATTACGACATGCCGATCGTCCGTGGCATCGTACGAGACTCGGCGTCGACGGACTACCGATGGTCGTCGATCATTCTGGGAATCGTCCAGAGTGCGCCGTTTCAGATGAAGCAGTCGTTCCAGGATGAGGAGCGGGCCGATACGGTGGCCTCTCGATGAGCCGAGTCGAGACGTTGGCGTATAGCGTGAACCACGAACGAAAGGAAGCGTAAGTCGATGATCATCACAAAGATGGCCTTGGCCCGGCGGACGTTTCTCCGCGGGCTCGGCACGACGCTGGCCCTGCCTTTGCTCGACGCCATGGTGCCGGCATCGACGCTGCTGGCGAATACCCCCGCGAAGGCCCCGACGCGCTTTGGCGCCCTGTATCTGCCAAACGGTATCGCGATGCCGGCCTGGACACCGGCGACCGAGGGCGCCGGATTCGAGTTCTCGCAGATTCTCAAGCCACTGGAGCCGTTTCGGGACTCGATGCTGGTGCTGACTGGCCTGGACAACCCCGACGGGACACCTCATGCAAGTCGTCCCACCGGTTTCCTGACGGGCGTGCGGGATGGGGAGGGACTTCGAGGCTCGAAGCCCTCGAACGTGCGCGCAAGCGTGTCGGCCGACCAGATCCTCGCTAAGGCCTTCGGCGACCAGACCGTTCTCCCATCGCTGGAAACGTCGTTGGATCCTCCCGACCCTTCGGGGTCGGGCTGCTGCGGTGGCGCGTGCGTGTATCACGCCACGATCTCGTGGCGAAGCGAGACCACGCCATTGCCGATGGAGATCAATCCCCGCGCGGTGTTCGAGCAGCTCTTCGGCGACAGCGGGAGTACTGACCCGGCGGTCCGCTTTGCCCGACTCAAGCGAAAGCAGAGCGTGCTCGATTCGCTGATGGACCGCGTGGCGGAGCTCGAGCGAGAGCTCGGGCCACGAGACAACACAAGGCTCAGCGAGTACCTCGAGGCCGTGCGGGATGTCGAGCGACGCATCGAGAAGGCGGAAGCGCAGCAGGGGCTCCCGCATATCGACCAACCGCCGGGCGTGCCGGCAACGTTTGCGGAACATGCGCGGTTGATGTTGGATTTGCAGCTGCTCGCCTTCCAGAGCGACCTGACCCGCATTACGACGTTTATGTTTGGCCGTGAAGTCAGTGGGCGCGCTTATCCTGAGGTTGGCGTTCCCGAAGCGCACCACGCGACGTCACACCATCGCTACGAGCCAGAGCTGATGGCGAAGTGCGCACGGATCAACCTGTACCACACGACGCTCTTCGCTGAGTACGTCGAGAAGCTACGCGCCACACCGGATGGGGACGGATCGCTGTTGGATCACGTCGTCCTGGTGTATGGGTCCGGCATGTCGGACAGTCACGCCCATAGTGGTATCGGGTTGCCGATTACCGTGCTGGGCGGCGGCATCAACACCGGGGGTGGTCGACACATCGTCTACCCGAAGGGGACGCTGCTGGCCGACCTCGTCCTGACCCTGGTGAACGCGCTGGGCGTTCCGCTGGAGCGGCTGGGCCACAGCACGGGTCAACTCGACGTCGAGCCGCTGTCGCTCTGAGTGGCGGCTATCGTTGTCGCGGCGGCCGGTCGCTTGGGTCGCACAGGTTGCCGAGCAGCCCGGACCCGCCACAGTAGGTCACATCCTGCAGCTGGAGCTCGATCCCGTCCGGGTCGTTGAACGTCAGTTCCGGTACCTCGTTCTCCCGCATCCGAATGCGCCCTTCCACTCCGTGGTCGGCGAGAGAGTCCATCACCCGTTCGTGATTGAACCCCTCGACACCGAAGCAACAGTGGATATATCCGGGGGTTCGGTTCGGTACCTGGGCCAGCGCGACGAACTGAGGCCCGGGTCCGATTCTGAGCGAGGGCACTGATCCTTGTCCTTGATAGGTCTGAATCGGCATCCCGAGCACATTTTGGTAGAACTCCGTCGAGCGCTGCACGTCCGAGACCAGAAGTGACACATGGTTGAGCGTGCTCACCTCGATCGCTGAGGGCTGCGCCCGAGCGGTCGTCGCGGGTGCGAGCACCAAGGCCGAGAGCGACGCGACGAAGTTTCGTCTCGAGAGCCGCCCGCTGTCGTATTCGTGTACCAATCGCTCGACGCCTGTCTCCATGGTGTTTCCCTTCCTGTAGCAGTCTCTGAAAGTCCCGCTGCATTTCGACCGCCCTGCAATCCGCATGATGGCGCCAGCCGCCGCGCGAACTGTTCATGTCCTGGCTATGACAGGTCTCGCCGCAGCAGTGGCGAATGCGGATTGCTTCTGGGTCCCATACTTGCCGGTATTGTCCGTCGTCGTGCCTCGTCAAGCGGGCGCACGGCGGTGAGACGGCGTCTCATATAGATCTTCAGATCCATGACAATGGATCCAAAATCCCGGTGAAAATATTTATCTAGCGAGTAATTACTCCTAAAAGCATTGTAAAATAGCCCTTCACGAAATGGTACGGTACGTGCATAATACACTCCCTAATTGCATGTCCTACTCATTGATCGCCAAGGAGGCTACCTTGAGAAAGCTCACGTTCTTGCCGCTCACAGCGGCGCTCATCGCATTACTCGTGCCCACCGCCGCGCTGGCTCAGGGTGATAGCTCCATTGCTGGTCAGGTGACAGACAACACGGGAGGCGTGCTACCTGGGGTCACCGTTGAGGTGGCGAGTCCGGCGCTGATCGAGGGTTCCCGGGTCGCCGTGACGGACGGGAACGGCCAGTACGCCGTGACATCGCTCAGCATTGGCACCTACACCGTGATGTTCACGTTGCCGGGGTTCTCGACCATTCTTCGTGACGGCGTTGAGCTTGCCTCAGATTTCACGGCCAATATCGATGCCGAGTTGAATGTCGGCAGCGTCGAAGAGACCATCACCGTGTCCGGTGAATCGCCGCTCGTCGACGTCCAGCGCACGACACAGAACCAGGTCATCAGCCGCGAGGCGGTTGATGCGCTTCCGACCGGCCGCAATCCTTGGGCCGTGGGTATGACGCTGCCGGGGATGACCACCAGGTCGGCCGCCGGTCTGGCGGTGGGCGAGGTCGGTGGTGTTGGCGGCGCCCAGCAGAACTACTTGATGCGGCACGGCTCCGACCAGGGTGATTCCCACACGGAGATCGATGGCATGAACGTCTCGAGCGGGTTCGGGGGTGGTGAGCACAACGCCTTGTACCACGACGACGGTATTGTCCAGGAGTACTCGTTCGAGAGCATCGGCGGGACCTCCGAGCATCAGACGAGCGGGGTGACGATCAACCTGATCCCGAGAGAAGGCAGCAACACGTTCAGCGGGAGCGCCTACTCATCGTACGGGAACGAGAGCCTGTACACCTCGAACTACAGCGCCGAGCAGGCGACACAGGGACTGAAAGCGCCGAGCGAGGTCAAGGAGCTCTGGGACTACAACTTCGGTCTCGGAGGACCGCTTGCCCAGGACCGACTCTGGTTCTTCACGTCGTGGCGGAGCTGGGGGAACGACAAGACGGTGCCGTACGTTTTTGAGCAGCCGAACAGACCGTCGACCCTTGCGGCAGACGGCTACTCGTATAGGAACGAGCTGTGGAGCGGCCTGCTCCGTCTGACCTCCCAGATAAACCCGAGCAACAAGGTGTCTGTCTCCTACAATAGGCTGGTTCGAACCCGCCCGAACATCAATACCTCCGCTGGCCCCAATCCATCCAAGGCCTATACCCGGGACGCGACCATGTTTTCCCCGACACCTATCCCTTACGTCGGCCAGGCGAAGTGGACGTCGACGCTGAGCAACCGGACGTTGTTGGAGGCTGGGTATTCGATCAACCACATGGCGTTTGGCACCTTCAATGATTATGCCGTTGGCGTGACGAAGGAGGACACGCAAAACAACACGCAGTGGAATGGTGGGGACGGCGACGTCTCCCGTGTTACCGAGATGAACTATCTCACCATGAAGCTGTCCTACATCACGGGCAGCCACACCCTCAAGACCGGTATTGATTACGGTTTTGGTTACGACACATCGGGCACCAGCATCCTAAACGACCTGCATCAGCAATACCGCGGTGGCGTGCCCACCGCGGTTCAGGTGTACGCGTCCGCCGTTACGCAGCGGAACGACGTGGCCAAGCAGATTGGGTTCTTCATCCAGGACGCCTGGACGGTGAATCGGCTGACCGTGAACGGCGGAGTCCGTTTCGACCATTTCATGGGGCGCGTGCCGGCCCAGTGCGCGTTGGCTGGCCGGTTTGCTCCGGCACGCTGCATCGATTCGTTCGACACTCCCACATTCAACGACATTTCGCCCCGATTGGGTCTGGCGTACGATCTGTCGGGCGACGGCCGGACCGCGCTTAAGGTCGCTATTGGCCGCTACGTTGAGCAGGAAGCGACAGGCTTCGCGTCTGGGTTCAACACGCTCCGCACGTCAAACGAAACCCGCCCGTGGGGAGATGTGGATATCTCTGGGACCTGCGCAGCGCCGTGCGCGACCGACGGTGACGACATTGCCCAGGACGGCGAGATTGGGGCAACACGAAACGTCAACTTCGGCTTGCCAACTGACGTGAGAAACGTCGATCCCAATGGTCTCAATCGAGCGAACAACTACTCGATCAACGTCAACCTCGAACACGAGCTTCGTCCGGGGGTGTCGATCTCTGGCGGCTACTACTACCGCAAGTACTCGGACTTCCGGATCACCAATGAAAACCTGGCCATTCAGCCCTCCGACTACCTGACTGGTCAGGTCGCTGATCCCCGTGGCAACGGGCAGTCCGTCGACGTGTCCTGGTATCCTTCCTCGCTGAACGGGCTGTCGGACATTATCGTCCGGAACACAGACAACACGCGGAACTACAACGGTTTTGACATCAACCTCAGCGCGCGGTTCGGTGACGGCGGTCTCCTGTCGACTGGATTCCAGGCCGGCAAGCAATTAAAGAACGACTGCGACCAGGAGAACCCGAATGGGAGTACCCATGGTGGCCGGCCGTTCTTCGCCGCCGGCGGCCCGTTCTGCGACCAGTCGCAGTACGACGTCCCCTTCGATAAGACGTTCAAGCTGTCCGGCGCCTATCCGCTGCCGGGGCCAGGGAACTTCATGGTGAGCGCCGTGTACCAGAGCGTCCCGGGGGACATCAGAACGTTCACCGGTGTCGTCACCAGAAGGAACATCTTCCAGGCCAACATCCCGAGCGGGTACTTTCTGATCCCGTTCAGCAAGCCGGGCGAGGAGTATCTTGACCGGCACAACCAGCTCGACATCAAGATCAGCGGGAGGATCAACGCTGGTGGCGCGGAGATTCTGCCCGAGTTAGGGATCTACAATGCGATGAACGTGGATACCGTCTTGGTGCGGGGCAATATCTTCGGCGGGTCGTTCGACAAGATCTCGGCGATTATCGACGGTCGGGTGGTCCGGTTGGGCGCGCGCTTAACTTTCTAGAAGACGCTTGCGGGGGCGGGCGCCGCGCGGCGCCCGCCCCCGGCTGTTGCTCACCTGCCGAGTCGGGCGAGACCCGTAGGGCGTCCCCTTCGTGGGCCTACCAGCATTCTTCGCCACGCCCGCCTAGCGCCCCAGTGTACAAATCGGTCCTTGACGTTTTCCCATTGGGCGCGCATCCTCATATCGAAACACGAGACCGTCACACACGGCCAATCAGCGTGACGGGCGTTAGCGTAGAATAAGGAGAGGGGTAGAGCCTGTTCAGATGCAGTACAAGGTGAGAAGCCGGAAGGTGAGAAGCCTGTTGTGCCCGCTGATCTCGGCCGTGGTCGGGCTTACAGCGCTGTTCCTGGCCGTGCCGCAAGCCGCCGGCCTGCAGCAGGCGACTGCCGAGGCAGACGCGTCCGCCACCGAGCGGCAGACCCTCCTGAGGCGGTACTGTTTCGGCTGTCATAACGACAGGTTGGAGACCGGTGGACTTTCACTGGAAGCCGTCGACCTGACGAACGTCGGGGCGCACCCAGACGTCTGGGAACGGGTCGTGCGCAAGCTTCGCGGCGGCATCATGCCACCGGTCGGGCGGCCGCGCCCGTCCGAGGCAGTCAATGATAGCTTTACGTCGTTCCTCGAAACGGCACTCGACCAGGCGGCGGCCGTGCAGCCCAATCCTGGGCGAACAGAAATCCTGCATCGCCTGAACCGGGCGGAGTATGGGAACGCGATCCGCGATCTGCTCAACCTCGAGCTCGACATCGCCGACTTTTTACCAGCGGACGACTCGAGCTACGGGTTTGACAACATCGCTGGCGTGCTGCGGATGTCGCAGGCGTTGATGGAGCGGTATCTGACAGCCGCACGGATCATCAGCCGCATGGCGGTGGGGAGCCCCCCACCGGCTGTCGATTCTGCCGTGTACCGCATCGCGTCCGACATGCCCCGTCAAGACAGACAAGCGGGGCTGCCCTTCGGCACGCGTGGCGGGCTCCTGGTCGATCATTTCTTCCCACAGGACGCCGAGTACGACATCAAGGTTGCGGTCTCTGGTGCCAGGGGCATTCGCGAGCCCGAACAGCTGGAGGTCAGCATCGACGGGGAGCAGGTCCAGTTGTTCACGCTTGGACCACCGGAGTCTGGGGCCGGGGCGGCGAGTTACGTGCAGCGTAACGCAAACAACGAAGTGCGCGTCCTTGTTGCGGCCGGCCCTCGGTCTGTTGGGGTGACCTTCTTCAAGAACCCGATCGCGCTGGTGGAACAGGTACGGAACGTGTTCGACAGTCCCGGGGTCATGGGCAACCCCGGGATCGGCGGGACGATGCCGACGATCTCGAGCGTAACGATCACCGGTCCGTACAACGCGTCCGGGTCGGGAAATACGCCAAGCCGCGAGCGCGTCTTTGTGTGCCGTCCGTCCAGTCCTGCCGAAGAAGGCCCGTGTGCGAAGACGATCGTCTCCGGCCTGGCCCGTCGGGCGTATCGCGGGTTCGTTACAGACGCGAAGGTGGAGTTGCTACTGCAGTTCTACGACGAGGCGCGCGCCGAGGGCGGTGGGTTCGATGACGGGATCGAGCGGGCGATCAACCGCCTGCTCATCAGCCCGGAGTTTCTCTACCGGATCGAGGCGGACCCCGAGACCGACGCCGCGAGCCAGGTGTACCAGATCAGCGACATGAGCTTGGCCTCGCGGCTGTCGTTCTTTCTATGGAGCAGCATTCCGGACGAGGAGTTGCTGGCTCTGGCGGAGCAAGGGCGGTTAAGTGACCCGGCGGTGCTGGAGCGGCAGGTGCGGCGGATGTTGGTGGACCCACGGTCGGAGGAGCTGACCAGGAATTTTGCAGGGCAGTGGCTCCAGCTGCGGAATCTCGAGGCGGTCGTCCGGCCGGGCGACCCCTACTCGCTCGCATTCGACGAGGCGCTGCGGCAGGGGCTGCTACACGAGACGGAGCTGTTCATCGACAGCATCGTGCGCGAGGACCGGAGTCTGGTCGAGATCCTTACCGCGAACTACACGTTCCTCAACGAGCGTGTGGCTCGACACTACGAGATTCCCAACATCCAGGGGAGCCACTTCCGGCGCGTTACGCTGCCGGGCGATAGCCCGCGTCGCGGGCTGCTCGGCCACGGCAGCGTGCTCACCGTGACCTCGCACGCCATCCGCACTTCGCCCGTCAAGCGTGGTAAGTGGATTCTCGATAACGTGCTGGGCACGCCACCGCCGGATCCTCCACCCAATATTCCGGCGCTGGATGACAAGAAGACGAGCGCGAAGGTTGCGAGCTTGCGGGAACGAATGTCGGCGCATCGGGCCAATCCGGTCTGCGCCAGCTGCCACAACGTGATCGACCCGACGGGATTCGCCTTGGAAAATTTCGACGCGATTGGCCGCTGGCGCGTGGTGGACAAGTCGTTCAACGTGATCGACGCCTCTGGCGTGCTCCCGGATGGAACGGCCTTCGATAATGTGAGCGAGATGACCGACGCCCTCGTGCGACGTCCCGAACGGTTCGTGAAGACGGTCACCGAAAAGCTGCTGATCTATGCACTGGGTCGGGGCCTCGAATCCTACGACATGCCGGCGGTGCGCAAAATCGTCGCCGACGCGGCTCCCGACGACTACCGCGTCCATGCGGTTGTGCTGGGTATCGTGAACAGCTATCCGTTTCTCAACCGGGACGGGACGCGGGTGGTAGATACGGAGATGGCGGTTGCCCCATGAGCGCGTAACTTGCGACTGATGACTAGCCTAAGGAGATAGCAGAATGTTCGTCACCAAAAAGGCACTTCCTCGACGAACGGTCCTACGTGGACTGGGTGCAACCATCGCGCTGCCGTTTCTCGATGCGATGGTCCCGGCGTTGACGGCCACCGCCCAGACGGCCGCGACCCCCGTACCGCGGATGGCGTTCTTCTCGGTGCCCAACGGGATGTTCCTGCCGAACTTTCACCCGAAAGGTGGGGGGGGCACGGACTTCGAGTTGACGCCGATCCTGGAGCCACTCGCGTCTCTGCGCGATCAGATGGTCGTCGTGAGCGGCCTGAGCAATCTCGGGGTGGAGAGTCCGAGCGAGGGCTCTGGCGTTCACACCCGCGCGGCCGGGGGATTCCTCACCGGCGTCCGTGTCAAGAAGACCGAGGGCTCTGACCTGCGTTCGGCGAAGTCGATCGATCAGTACGCAGCGGACAAGCTCGGCGCCGACACGGCGCTGCGGTCACTAGAGCTGACGGTCGATTCAAATTTCCAGGTCGGCAATTGCGAGAACGGCTACAGCTGCGCGTATGTAAACTCCAATTCGTGGCTGACGCCGACGACGCCGTTGCCGCACGAGAGTGACCCGCGCGTCGTCTTCCAGCGCCTGTTCGGGGATGGGGGAAGTGTCGAGGCCAGGCTCGAGCAGATGAGGCGAGACCGCAGTATGCTCGATTCGGTCTCGAAGAGTATCAGTCAGCTCGAGAGCGAGTTGGGAAGAAGCGACCTGACGATGCTGTCGGACTATCTCGATGCCATTCGCGAGATCGAACGGCGTGTCCAGCGTGCCGAGCAGAACAACGCCGCGACGCCGTTGCCGGAACTGGCTCAGCCGAGTGGTATTCCGGAGGACTACGACGAGCACTCAAAACTGCTTCACGATTTACTGATCCTTGCCTTTCAGGCGGATGCGACCCGCGTCGGCTCCATGCAGATGGCCCGGGAACTGAGCGGGCGGACCTACCCGGCGATCGGCGTCCCCGAGGGGCACCACACCGTCTCGCACCACCAGCTGGACCCGCACAACGTCGCCCAGTATACGAAAATCAACACGTACCACATGTCGCTGTTCGCCCGCCTGCTCGAGAAGATGCGGGCGATACCAGATGGTGACGGGACGCTTCTGGATCACTCGATCATGCTGTGGGGGTCGGGGATGGGCGACGGCGACCACCACACGCCGTACGACCTGCCGATCACAGTGGTCGGCGGCGGCTGTGGCACGCTCAAAGGAGGCCGTCACCTACAGTACGAGATGGACACGCCCTACATGAACCTGGCGTTGAGCTTGCTCGGCAAGGTGGACGTGCACCTCAACTCGCTTGCGGACAGCACGGGACCGTTGACTGAGGTATGACGATGACGCATTGGGCTGGCAGGTCAATCGTAGTGTGGCTAGTGGCGGCGATCTGTGTGCCCGCGGCCGTCCTGGCAGGAGCGGGCGACGCCCCCCTCATCGATGCCGTCAAGCGCGGTGACGCTGACGCGGTACTCTCCCTCCTGGAGCAGTCGGTCGATGTGAATGCCGCGGCAGCCGATGGCACGACTGCTCTGCATTGGGCCGTGAATCGCGAGGACCTGCAATTGGTCGGCGTGCTCGTGGATGCGGGGGCCGATGCGACCGTGGTCAACCGCTACCACGTCGCACCACTGTCGTTGGCGGCCGAGAACGGGAATGCGGCCCTCATCGAGCGACTGGTGCAGGCTGGGGCCGATCCGAATACGTCGCTCCCGGGTGGTGAAACGGTGTTGATGACGGCCGCGCGAACTGGGACACCCGATGCGATCAGGGTGCTGGTGGCCCACGGGGCCGATGTCAACACCCGCGATGAGCGGAACGGCCAGACTGCCCTGATGTGGGCGGCGGACATGGGCAATGCGGAGGCTATCTCGGTGCTGCTCGAGGCCGGTGGACAGCTTGATGCCAGGACGTCACCTGCCGAGGCACGGAGTACAGGTGGGTACAGGAGTCCGTTCGCTGGCACGTCGGCGACCGGCTTCACGTCGCTGCTGTTCGCCGTTCGGGCGGGGCATGTCGACGCGGTCCGTGCGTTGCTCGACGCCGGCGCCGATGTCAACGACCGGGTGTCGGACGGACAAAGCGCACTCGTCGTGGCAGCCGCGAACGCCAATTGGGAGGTAGCGGACTATCTGCTTGACCGAGGCGCCGATCCGAACCTGGCAGGGGCTGGCTGGAACGCACTGCACCAGACGGTGCGGACCCGTCGGATGAACTTCTTCTTCGGCACACCCGGACCTATTCCGTCAGGGGCGGTCGACAGCATCGATGTGATCAAGAAGATGCTCGCGAAGGGTGTCGACGTGAACGCGCGCATGACCAAGAACGGGATGAAGGACGGTCAACGAAATCGGGTAAACCGGTTGGGTGCGACCCCGTTCTTCTTGGCAGCGAAGGTTACCGATGTCGAAGCGATGCGGGTGCTGATCGCCGGGGACGCCGATCCCTCTATCCCGACCGCCGAGAACACGACGCCGCTGATGGTGGCGGCCGGACTCGACCTGTGGAACCCCGGTGAAGATGGTGGATCACTGCCGGGCCAGGAAGGCGAAGTGCTCGAGGCGGTCAAGATGTGCGTGGCGTTGGGGAACGATGTGAACGCGGTGAACGCTCTCGGAGAAACGGCCCTGCACGGGGTTGGTTTCCGCGGGATCAATACCGTGGCTGAATTCTTGGTGGAGCAAGGGGCGAAGCTCGATGCCCGGGACGAGAACGGATGGATTCCGTGGGCGATCGCCCACGGATTCAGCTACTCAGATTTCTACAAGGCCCAAAAGCACACGGCGACGCTACTGGCTGAATACATGGCCCAACGTGGCATGTCGACAGACGGCGAGGCCATTCCGGGTTCGGTGTGTTTCGACTGTCTCCAAACCCGTCGCGATCAACTGCCGGCACTCCTCGAACGTGACGAGCGGATGGAGGCCGAATTCGCCGCACAGCTGGCCGCCGAGCGCCAGCGCTAGGCACACGCCTCCTTGTCGGCTGCCTCGCTCATCCTGAGCCGAGCTGAACGCGACTTTTTTTGTCGGCGAACGATTCCTGCTAGTTGCCCGTCGCCGTCTGCCAGTCTTCGTCGATTGGCTTGGACGAATCCGCAGTGATCTTCAGGTCAGCGCAGTGGTGGTAGGAATAGCCGCCCGGCTGGTTATACCTGTGATCCGCCATGAACTGGATCACCTGCAGCGTGCACTTTTCGCAGTTGATGTTCGGAAGCTGGATGTCCGTCTCCCATGGAGGCATCGGAGTCTCGGGCCTAAAGGAGGCGCTTTCGCCTTCTGCTGGATAGTGCCTGAACAGGCCGTCCG
>Ga0302123_10002901_pt1 | contig 11564 bp, 12 predicted proteins | sample CB21_321_MG_FD_203109 | JGI IMG/M metagenome (GOLD analysis project Ga0302123, IMG submission 203109) | Marine microbial communities from Western Arctic Ocean, Canada - CB21_32.1 | ecosystem: Environmental > Aquatic > Marine > Oceanic | place: Canada: Western Arctic Ocean | collected 2017-09-28 | reverse complement strand
AGCGCCATTTGATCTACATCAGATTGATTTTCTGCTTTAAAAATAACTTCAATCTCTTCACTAATCCCAATTTTAAGCGGTTTTTTAGCTCTTGGGTTAAAACATTTTGGGAAACGCTTACATAACCAGCCAAATAAACGACGCTCGTCCATTTGTACTTGTTTATTTGCATCAACCGTAATAACGAGCTCTGCTTCTTGTGGCTGATTTTCTTGACTAAAATCATCTGCATAATCAATTTTTTGCCCATACTGAGGCATATGAAAATGTTTCTGTGTGCTTGCTTTTTCCATACGGGTTTGTGGTCGACCACCAGCACCTTGTTGGTTTTTCTGACCTTGCTGCCTAGAAGTAGATTTGGCACCATGTGATTTTTGGGATGCATTTTTCGTTTCAGTATCCTGAGCCTTATTACGGAGGCGATCCGTTTTATCTTTAAGGCCTTTAAAGCTTGAACTCACCAGTGATTTTAATTGTCCAAAATCACCCAATTTATTTCTTCCACCAGACATATGACACTCTCATCCTATTTTAACTTACAACACGTGCTTTAGATCACTGACCCCAAGATACTCAAATCTTAAAAAAAATCGAGTACATTGTCCAGTTTAATGGGTAAAATAGCAACATAAAAGCTAAAAAAAGTGATTGACAAGTAAAGGGCATTTATTGATAATGCACACTGCGTTGGCTACGTAGCTCAGCTGGTTAGAGCACAGCATTCATAATGCTGGGGTCGGTGGTTCAAGTCCACTCGTAGCTACCATATTTTATAAGGGTTATGAACTACAAGATAGCATCGAGCATCCTGCTTTGCTGCGCGCCCACTCAGGACGCTTCTTAGCATAGGTCTCTTTATCACTCTGTTCATCATAAGGATGCTTCATTACCTCAAACAATTCATTGACGTCTGAAAAATCCTCTTTTTCAGCTTTGCCTATTGCTAATTGAGCCAGATAATTTCTTAATATATATTTAGGATTCACCCTATTCATTTTTTTTGACCTATCAGAATCACTTCCTATATCTTTATTCAAACGCGTAATATAATTTCGTAACCATTGCGCCATTGATGATTTTGCCTCTTTGCTAAGCTGTTTTGGTAAATAATAAGCATCTAAGATTGGTCGAATTAAAGCATCCTCTGTGGATTTTTCAAGGTTCGTATCTTTACAAACCCTAGAAAGATTACGATAGAAAATCGTAAAATCGATCTCATGCATTTGCAACACTTCCAGCAACTGATCCAATAAAAGTTGATCCGTTTTAGGAATATAAGCCTCCAAACCTAATTTGTTTGCCTGCATTTTCTGAATCTGTACTTCTAAGTGTCTAACGCTTATCTTTAGGTACTCCTTGAATTGTGAAATATCACACACTAACGGCGAAACTGCTTGAGCAAGCCTATTTAAATTCCAGAGTGCTATGGTGGGCTGACGCCCAAAACAGTAACGATGGTGTGAAGCATCTGTGGTATTTGGTGTCCATAGAGGGTCGTAACCTTCAAGCCATCCATAAGGTCCAAAGTCTATCGTCTCGCCAATAATGGACATATTATCTGTATTCATCACGCCATGAACAAAACCCACTCGCATCCAATGAACCATCAACTCACAGGTACGATCGCATACTTCAGAAAACCAACTCAAATAAATTGCCTCATTAATTTCCTGTTTATCATTCAACAAGTGAGAGAAGTCTAGCGTAATACAGGTATCAACTAATGACTTTAGTAATTCAACATCACCTCGAGAAGCGGGTAATTGAAAAGTACCAAAGCGGGTAAACGAAGATGAAATTCTGCAAACCACTGCACCAAACTCATGTCTAGCATGCCCATCATAAAACATATCTCGCAATACTAGATCGCCCGTCAAACACAAGCTCAGCGCTCTGGTTGTTGGAATGCCCAGATAAAACATTGCTTCTGAACACAGGAATTCACGAATTGAGGAGCGCAGTACTGCAAAGCCATCGGCAGAGCGAGAATAAGGTGTTGGCCCCGCACCCTTTAATTGCAGTGTTTTGTATCCATTGTCTGGCGTTTTTAATTCACCTAAATTTATGGCTCTACCATCACCTAGTTGCCCTGCCCAATAACCAAACTGATGCCCACCATAACACATCGCATAAGGCTTCATACCTGATAATAATGTATTGCCACAAAGAGTATTCGCAAATTCCGTCGAATCTGCATTAGTATTCGTGATTCCAAGTTGTGTAGCACAATCATTTGACAGTATGATCAGATTTGGTTTTGATGATTTTTTTGGCACCACATAAGAGTATGCGCTATGATAAACTTGCCTTGGATAATTTTCTCTTTCGTCATCAGCAGGCAATGCTTTAACATACCGGCAGTCAAAATTAAGTTTTGAAAAACTCACAGGCATTAGATTTCAACCATCTCAAAATCTTGTTTCCGCGCACCGCAGTCTGGGCATTCCCAATCTTCAGGAATATCTTCCCATTTTGTACCTGGGACAAGCCCATGATCCGGACAACCTTCTTCTTCATGGTAAATGTAACCGCAAATAACACACATATAATTTTTGAACATTCAACCAGCCATGCCATTCTTTATAAAAGATGAGTAACTCATTGTAGGTCATTCTAAATATTTTACTATCAACAAACTTAGTCTATCGCATATAATTAACCCATATACGGTCCAATTTATTTTGTAATGTGAAAATACTAATTGATGCTGATGCATGCCCAAAGCAACTAAAAGAAATCCTTTATCGTTCAGCAAATAAGCGAAAGATAGAGTGCATTTTAGTTGCAAATCAAATCTTAAATCACCCTGTTTCGCCTTATATTCGCTCTATCCGAGTGGATAAAGGCTTTGATGTTGCCGATAATTACATTGTTACTTTAGTAGAAAAAGATGATCTCGTCATTACGGCAGATATTCCATTAGCCGATGAAGTGGTTAAGAAAGGGGGCGTGGTCATTACCCATAAAGGAAAGAAATATACGCTTTCAAATATTGGACAAGTCTTAGCAATGCGGAACTTTTTCACTGAAATGCGCGAAGCAGGTTTGATTGAAACTAAAACCAAAGCCTTTGGCACGCAACAAACGCAAGCCTTTGCCTCACAATTAGATCGCTACTTAACGGCGCAAGGTTACCAATAGAGCCAAGTTTATATTACATGCAATGAGCTTAGCATCACTAAGAAACAACAAAATGTAATAATACATGACATGGTATTCAGCGATTTACGATCCATTACCAGTGCCATAATAAACCATGACAACATCCCCCAAACAATCCCTTCTGAGATCGATAATGTCAAAGGCATTAAAATAATCGTCATAAAGGCAGGGATAGATTCTAGAGCTTCATTCCAATTTACCAACTTAACGGAACACATCATAAAGCTCCCTACCATGACCAATGCAGGCGCTACCACAAATAACGGCACCATCATGACGAGAGGTGCTAGAAATAAAAATGGTAGGAAAAGTAATCCTACTACGACAGAAACTAACCCGGTTCGCCCACCAGCAGTAATGCCTGTTGCAGACTCAACATAAATTGACGTCGGTGAAGTACCGAACAATCCCGATAAAGACGATGCAAAGGAATCCACCAATAATGATTCTTTCATCCGTATTGGATTACCATTTTCATCAAACCAATTTCGACTTTGCGCCAGCCCAATCAAAGTGCCCGTACTGTCAAAAATATTAATGAATAAAAAAGTGAGTACGGCTGGCAGCAATGCCACCTTAAAACTCCCCATCCAATCAATAGCAAAAAATAAGGAGAAGTCGGGTCTCTTAATAAAGTGTTGCGGGATTGTTAATATCTCTTGATCTCCCCAAAGTCTACCAAAAGGTAGCGCAATCACACAGCCTAGGATAATCATTAATAAAATTGCGGCCTTGACTCGCATCGCTAAAAGCACCGCAAGGATAAAAAAGCATAAAATAAAAACTAACGTTTGATTGGTGAGAGGTGCAATTTGCAGCAGCCCATTAGGTGCCTGTTCAATAAACCCTGCATTATAAAATCCCACTAAGGCAATAAATATACCGATCCCCGCTCCGATACCATGTTTCACCGAATTCGGAATTCCTGCTAATATTTTTGTGCGTATGTTAAAAATAGCCAATAAAAGAAATAGCACGCCAGACCAAAAAACAGCGCCTAAGGCAATCTCCCATGGGATGCCCCAAGCCTTAACGATGGTATAGGTGAAAAAGACATTCATTCCCATGGCAGGCGCCACCGCATAAGGGTTGCGAGAATAAAGCCCCATGGCAATAGAGGAAAAGGAAGCGATAATAACGGTACTTGTCACCAGTGCAGATTCTGGCATTCCTGTTTGACCCAGAATCTTTGCATTGACCACGATAATATATAACATCGCCAAAAAGGTGATCATCCCTGCTAAGATTTCAGTCCGAAAATTTGTTTGGTGATGCGAAAATTGAAAATAGTTTTTAACAGCATTTAGCATGGCAACATGATACTCCAACACCTTGCCTATAAATCAAGTGAACACCATAGCAACCATAATGAGAATGTCAATATTTTTGGTTAGGTTTAGAGCAAAATAGAATCAAATAATTTAGCCTAAAGCAAATCACCAAGACTAAATTTTTTTATTTTTTGCCTGCCTATGCACTTGACTCCACTAAGGTGCTTTTTTAGCAGATCACTCCACCAGTGACTTTTCTAGCTTTGGGGTTTTTATCTGAATTGGATCAATCTCAAGTGCTTGCTGTATTAATCGATAAAATAGTTTTCCTCTAAAATTAGATGTTCGGCGATTAAACCTAAAGGTAAATTCATCTAAATAATACGGAAAATTCTTGTGATTTACTGCCCCTTGGTGAGTGCTAGAAAGCCACCTCTTAAGGAGAGAAGCAATTAGATGTGTTGAAGAAATCAAATCATTTTCCTGTACGTTGGTATTATTAACAGGCTGATGTTTGTACCCATGTTTAAACAAACCATTGTAGCCATTCCATCCATCACTTCGTATTGTGCTTCCTTTCGCAACCATTTCCATAACGGCATTGTTAATGGAATCCCCTGAAGCATCCGCAATAGTAGCAAGCCTTATTCTTCCAATTCCCCATTGAGTATCTTCTAAGGCTACAAGAACTAATGTTTTCCCTTCTGCTCCACGCCCTCTTTTACCAGGATGTACACCACCAATAAGGGTTTCGTTTACTTCTATACGTCCATCTAGCTTATCTCTTCCAGGTCGAACCATGGCGCGACGCAATTTATGTAGCCATTCCCAAGCAGTATGATAACTGCCCAGACCAATTGCTTTTTGTAAGCCAAGAGCACTGACACCGTTCTTTTGATTCACAACATACCAAATAGCTTGAAACCATAGTCTTAATGGTTTATGCGTGTCTTGAAACAGAGTACCAACAATTACAGATCCTTCATAATTGCATGACTTACATCTGTATAGGCCACGCCCTAATTTTGAAGCTTCACTCTTATCACAGCGGAGACAATGATATCCGCATGGCCAACGAATCATGCTAAGATAGTCTAAACATCATTCCTCATTCGGAAACATATCCATTAATTCAATTGCATTTTCAGGGTAGATTTTCATAACCTGCCAATTGTCTCATATGCGACCAGATGGAGTCAAGTGCATAGGTTTTTCTTCAGGTGGAGTCAATTGCATAGGCAGGTTTTTTTATATACGAAAGGTCCTACAGAACCTCAAGAATCCCTGCAGCGCCCATACCTGTGCCGATACACATCGTGACCATAGCGTACTTCTCACCTAAGCGTTTAGCACCATTAATTGCCGTTGCTACACGCACCGCACCTGTACCACCTAAAGGATGACCAAGTGCAATTGCACCACCGTTTGGATTCACTTTCGCTGGATCTAGCTTAAGCGTATCTATCACTGCAAGTGCTTGGGCGGCAAACGCTTCATTTAGTTCAATCCATCCCATATCATCTTGCTTTAAGCCCGCTGCTTTTAATGCTTTTGGAATCGCGGCCACTGGACCAATACCCATCACATCTGGAGCAACACCTGCAACTTGATAGCTCACCAAACGTGCAATCGGCTCCAGCTTATGTTCTTTCATAAACTTCTCACTCACCAAAACCGCACAGCCACCGCCGTCCGACATCTGAGAACTGTTTGCTGCAGTAACAGAGCCACCAGCCGCAAACGGAGACTTCAAACGTGCTAGAGCCGCAAGATCTGAGCCACGGCGTGGGCCTTCATCATTCTCAACCAGTAGTTTCTTATCAGCGACAAGACCCGTAGCTGGATTTGGATTACGGAAAACAACTTCATAAGGCAATATTTCATTTTTGAAAAAACCATTATCAATGGCGTGAATCGCACGGTTATGACTTTCGAGTGCAAAGACATCTTGCATCTCACGGGTAATTTTATATTGTTTTGCAACGATTTCAGCCGTAATTCCCATACCATAGGCAATCGCAATATCCGCATTACCGTTAAATATATTTGGGTTTCCTGACATGCTGTTACCACCCATTGGCACCATAGACATGCTCTCAATACCACCTGCGATACCACAATCGATCGCCCCTGTTGCAATACGACTTGCAAGCAATGACATACTTTCAATACCTGAACAACAAAAACGATTAATCGTCATGCCAGGAACGGAATCTGGTAGACCTGCTAATAATACCGAAATACGCGCAACATTCATGCCTTGAGGACCTTCTGGCATGGCACAGCCAAAGATACCATCTTCGATCAATACTGGGTCTAATTGAGGCACAGTGGCCAAAGTTTCTTTAATCGCAAACGCTAACATATCATCTGGACGTGTATGCCTAAAAACACCTCTAACAGCTTTTCCAACAGGCGTTCTTTTTGCGGCAACAATATATACATTCTGACTCATTTCATTTTCTCCAATATTAGTTACGCAATGGTTTGCCTGTGGTTAACATATGCTGAATTCGATCTTGTGTTTTTTCATTCTCAGCCAATTTCCCAAATGTTTCTCTTTCGAGGCTGAGGTACCATTCCTCGCTTAACTCAACGCCTTTATCAACGCCACCACCCGTCATAATATGGGCAATCCCTGTGGAGATTTCATAATCATACTCTGACATGAAATGCCCCGCTCTCATGTTTGCCAACAGCATTTGAATCGTCGCTTGCGCATCACGCCCCATGGCTTTCATTGTAGGCTTAAACGGTGGACGATAATTCGCCACCTTCATCGCCTTAACCTGTTCCTTTGCCACAAATAAAAGTTCGTGAGAGTGGAAGACAACAATATCTTCATCACGCAAATAACCCATTTCTTGTGCCATTTGCGCACTCTTTGCCACTTCTGCCATCGCAATATTCTTGTAGTATTTTTGCATAACTTTTTCAGGATCTATACTTGACTGAGCTCGTAGCGCCATTTCTTTACAACCGCCGCCTGCAGGCACAAGTCCCACACCCACTTCAACCAAACCGATATAGGTTTCAAGTGCTGCTACCGTGCGATCACAATGTAACATCAACTCACATCCACCCCCAAAAACATAGCCCTGTGGCGCACAAACAACGGGTACCATTGCATAACGAACAGATAACATCGCCGTTTGGAAATTTTTAATGATTTCTTTGACCGCATCCGTACCATCAAGCATAAACGCCATACCAAACTCTTCAAGGTTTGCACCCACACTGAAGTTTGAACCCTTACGCTGCCAGATTACCACACCGTCATAGCCATCTTTTTCAGCAATCTCAACGGTTTTAGTAATCCCTTCTAAAACTTCCGCACCAATGGCGCCCATTTTAGATTTAAAAGAAAGAATCAAGACATTGTCATCTAGCGTCCAAGCACGTACACCCTCATTTTCAAAGACCGTTTTGCCTTCGTTAAAAGATTCATTTAACATTGGGTCTGGATAATACTGACGCTTGTATACTGGCAACTCACGGCGACCATGATAGGTATTATCAGAGGCGCTATAGGCTTTGCCTGTCGCATTATAAGCACCATCGACTTCAAAAACCCACTTAGGAAGCGGGGCTTTCACCAAAGTTTTACCTGCAGCATTGTCTTCTTTAATCCAATTAGCAATTTTGGACCAACCTGCCTTCTGCCAAGTTTCAAATAAACCCTCTTTCCATCCATAACCCCAACGCAAAGATAGATCAATATCACGGGCATTATCAGCGATTTCAGCTAAATGATATGCTGCATAATGAAAACTATCACGATAAATAGCATACACCAATTTGGCTTCTGGATGATCAGAGTTTCTCAATGCTTCAAAACGCTTCACCACATCTTTTTCTTTTAAAATGGCAATGACTTCTTTCGCAGGCTTTCCTGTTGAAGGACGATGTTTCCCTGTTTTAAGATCTAAGACAAATAAATCTTTTCCTTTTTTCTGATAAACACCACTACGTGTTTTCTGTCCTAATGCCCCCGCTTCAATCAAAGCAGTAATCCATGTTGGTGGCTCATAAAAACTGATCCAAGGGTCATCCTGAGCTGCGCCCAGCATATTATTCGTCACATGCATCATGGTATCCAAACCAACCAAATCAAGCGTACGGAATGTCGCAGAATTTGTGCGACCCAATAGTTTGCCTGTCAGCGCATCTGCAATTTCAAAATCAACCCCATATTCCACAGCATATTGCATTACGGATGCTAAAGCGAAGACACCAATACGATTCCCAACAAAGTTCGGTGTATCTTTCGCGCGAATAATACTTTTACCTAAAATGGTGGTCAAGAATGTTTCTAGATCGTCCACTAATTTAGGGTTCGTGTGATCATGTGCGATCAGCTCGACTAATGGCAAATAACGTGGCGGGTTAAAAAAGTGAACGCCGCAGAAACGTGTCTTCACCACATCTGGTAAAGGTTTAATCAATTCACGAATAGGAATACCAGAAGTATTTGTGGTGAAAATGACATTATCTTTCAAGAATGGAGTAATTTTATGATAAAGATCATGTTTCCATTCAAGCTTTTCAGCAATAGCTTCAATGATTAAATCACAATCTCTCAGCTTTTCAAGATCGGTTTCATAATTCGCTGCAGACAAGCCTTCTAATGCTTTTTTAGAGCCTAGTGGTGCGGGATTCAACTTCAACAACCCCTTAATAGCTTTATTTACAATCGCATTTTTATCACCTTCTTTGGCAGCTAAATCATATAACAACACTTCTACTTGTGCGTTAGCAAAATGTGCTGCAATTTGCGCGCCCATAACACCTGCGCCCAAAATCGCAACTTTTCGAATTAAAGTTTGACTCATATTACATCCTTACAACGTTTAGAAAATTTACAAACTATCGTTAATATTGGCAATAAACATAGCACAAAATAGGGTGGTTTAAAAGTAATACGATAATGAAGAAAAATTAGGGTTTTACAGGCCGTGATGGAAAATGTAAGGATTGCTTAAAAAAGTGAAAAAGCCTATTTTTTTAATATAAAATATCCACTAGCTACCACCATTACGCACAATTTCAAGAACTTGACTATAGTTAAAGTCACAGCATTAGTTTTGAAATAGCTATGAATAAACGCACAAGCAAGGCAGATATAATAGAAACGCTTGGAAACAAGTTTGATTTAACTCGAATCCAATCACAACAGGTAGTTGATACCATTCTAAACTCTATGATTGACACCTTAGCTAGTGATGGAAATATCGAAATAAGAGGGTTTGGGACTATGAAAGTGAAAACATACGCGCCTAGAGCAGGAAGAAACCCTAAAACAGGTGAACGTGTTAATGTAGACGCGCGATATCTTGTACATTTTAAGCCGGGCGAACCTTTACGAGAAAAAGTGAACCAATATGTGAGAAAACCACTATGACAACACTAACGAAAGCCAAAATAATAGAAAACATTGTCAATGAGTGTGGACTTGAACCTCCCTTAGCACATAGCATTACAAATGACTTTTACGCAGAAATGATCTCTGCTCTTGAGAATGGCTTTGATGTTCGCATTGCTGGATTTGGTAATTTCATCTTACACGACAAGACATCTAGACCTGCTCGCAACCCCCAGACAGGTGAAGTTCACACCGTTTCAGCAAGACGTGTCGTGACCTTTAGGTCAGGCAAGAAAATGAAAAATCATGTGCAACAACAGCTTGAGTCACGGTAAAGAAATTAATTTGTCTGTAATTTCGACTGACCATATTTACAACATGTTATACTTGATCTAAATTTTAAGAGCTATCAATAACATATAAGGCACTAAAATGTCAGATAAAAAGAAGCCACTAACAAAACCTGAATTCATCAAACTTGTTACCGAAGCAAGCGACTGTGAAACTAATATGGAATCAGAAAAAGCAATCAACGCTTTTATGGCTGGAATTCAAAAAGCCTTAGCTAATGGCGATGATGTATCACTTACAGGGTTTGGCGTTTTCAAAATTAGCCACCGTGTAGAGCGCGAGGGACGCAATCCTGCTACTGGTGAGTCGATGACAATTAAAGCCAGCAATGTTGTTGGATTCAAGTCTGGTAAGGATTTGAAAGAAGCCGTGAATCAATAACAACCATATAATTATTGAATACAGCAGACCTTGTGTTAATATCAATCAACCAAATTCTCACAAGGCATTAAAATGACTGCAACAATTCATCAGATCAATGAAACTGAATCTAAAACGGCAACGTTACCACTTCAAGATCACGTTAAAAAGATCGTGACCAATTACTATAAAAATGCGGTTGAAGATAACATGACCCCTGAAAAAGTATATGAGCTTGTTATGGCTGAGGTTGAACTACCTTTGATTGAAGCGACAATGGAATACACTGGGAATAATCAATTTAGAGCTGCAAAAATTCTTGGCATTAATCGTGGTACTTTCCGTAAAAAACTAGCGTTTTATGGAATGCTCTAATGGCTGATAGCTTTCTATATAAAGTCATCTACTATGACATCGATAAAGTCCATGAAATATACGCCAAAACCATCAATGATGCCAATATGTATGGATTCGTTGAAGTTGGCGAGATCGTTTTTGAAGAGAACTCAATTATCATCGACCCTGCGGAAAATCGCTTGAAAGATGAATTTAAAAATGTCAAAACGACTTACATTCCTCAGCAAGCAATCATTAGGATTGATTATGTTAATAGAAAAGGTGTCGCTAAGATCATTGACACCAATGAAGCTAAAGCTGAATCTAATGTGAAAACGATTGAGAGAAATATTTTAACTTTCAACTAAAAAGCACTCTGCCTCATTATGGCAATTAAATTCAATGACCATGACCTTGGAATTTTCAAGAACAAATTAAAAGCCATTGCCACCAATATTGACCCACTTAAGGTAAACACACCTTTCAAACGCATGCGCCCTGTGTTGTTTTTGAAGCGTATGATGCAGCATGTAATGCCTAAGAAGTTCCAGAGAATGCGTTACTGTGGACTACAAGCAACAAAAACATTCAAGAAGTATTTACCAATGAAAATTAAATTAATTGGGGATTTGGTTGATAGTATTGTCAATGCGACTAGAAAGCTATTCTACGCTGAAATGTTTCAGAAAACCGTCAATAGAAACCCATTTGTATGTCGCAAG
>Ga0302123_10002898_pt1 | contig 11580 bp, 10 predicted proteins | sample CB21_321_MG_FD_203109 | JGI IMG/M metagenome (GOLD analysis project Ga0302123, IMG submission 203109) | Marine microbial communities from Western Arctic Ocean, Canada - CB21_32.1 | ecosystem: Environmental > Aquatic > Marine > Oceanic | place: Canada: Western Arctic Ocean | collected 2017-09-28 | reverse complement strand
GACCAAGGTGAAAGAGGTGCCGGTTCAGACCGATCCGCGCCAGGAGCTGAGGTCCCTGCTCGATCGCCTTGTTGCGCTCAACGTCGACATCCGCGAGGCTGGGCTTGCTTCGGACGTGCTTCTTCGGGTGGAGACCATCATTGACAAGCTGCGCGATCTGCTTCCTGAGCTCAATGAGCGGTATCCTGGACATGAGTTGGCCTGGACCCTCAACCAGATGGCCAGGGAGTATTTGAGCAAGGTCGTCCGCCCCTACGTGGCTTTGTCCGAGGCCGATCGGGCCGAACGCCAACAAGAACTACTGAAGAGTCTGAACGGAGTGGAAGCGGAAGTCGACAACGTTGCGGACCTGGTTCAGGGGGACAAGAGGGGAGACTTCAGGGCCAAGGCGGCTTTTTTGCGCGCGCGTTTCGTTCAAGAGTCCTAGCGACCGACATAGGAGGATCGACCCACCATGAGTACAGGCAACCCGACGCAACCGACAACCCCGGCCGAGGCGGCTCCGCCACCGCCCGCCGCTCTGACTCCGGTAAAGCCCAAAGGGCTGGAGGCTGAAGACGAGAACCGGCTGCAGGAAACGGCGCTGCAGCTTGCCGGCGAGGTTCACAACAACGCCGGCGACCGGCAGGTCGCGCGGCGGCTGAGCGCTCTCGGCGTGCGCGAACAGCAGAAGGCCTCCAAGGAGATTGGCCTTTTGAAAACGCGGGTTGGCACGATGCTCGGCCAACTCGAAGGTGAAGGTGCGGAGATCCCGAAGACGCTGATCGCACTGCGCCACACGATGGACGAAATCAATCCCAACGTCCTCAGCCAGCCGAGCGGGATCGCAAAGTGGATTGGCAAAGCACCCGGCGTGGGCAAGATCCTCAAGAGGATCGCGGTCAAGTACGAGTCCGTCCAAACCCAAATCGACCACATCATGAACGGGCTGCGTCATGGCAAGGACAAGCTACTGCAAGACAACGCTGAACTTGAACAGCTTTATGAACAGGTGGGACAGGCGCAGCGTGGCGTGCAGGAGAGCGCCTACATCGGAGAGTTGCTGTGGCAGAAGATTGAAGACAAGTTGCCGGAAGCGACGGATCCGGCCGAGCGGCAAAAGCTGCAAGCGATGATGCACCGTGTGGCTATGCGGGTCCAGGACCTGCGCACCATGGAGCAGGTCAATCTGCAGTTTTTCGCTTCAATCGACATGACGATCCAGAACAACGACACGCTCTGCGAGCAGGTCGACCGCACCGTCATGGTGACGCAAAGCTTGTTGACCGTCGGTTTGGCCATCCAAGCGGCCCTGGCGAGTCAGAAGCAGATCGCCACCGCGGTGAAGAGTGTCCAGGAGAGCACGGCGGCTATGCTTGAAGCCAACGCAGTGGCGATCGGTCGACAGACGACCGAGATCGGCGAAATGCAGAACAACCCCGTGATCGCTCTCGAAAGCGTGAAGAAGGCCCACAACAGTCTGATTGAGGCGATGGACAAAATGGAGGAGATCCGCACCGTCGGAACCGAGAAAGCAAGAGCGGGTATTGCTGAGTTGAACAAGATGTCGGCCGCGCTTGAGCCGAAGGTCGAGGCGCTGCAAGCAGCAGGCGATCTGCCGCCGGCGCAACTCCCCGGGGCGACGCCGGCGGAATTAGAGGCGCCGCCGGAGCAGCCGGCATCGTAGCGCTGAGGCCTTATTGCCGTCCCGAGTGCGGCAGGCTTTCTCCAGAATAGACGACTACTATGTCAACCCTCCTTGATCCGGGTCGGCGCAAACGCTACGACGAGCAGTTCGCGGCGATCCGTCAAATGCCGGAGCCGATTCCGCCTGGCGACCGCCACAAATGCTCCATTGAAGACGTCAAGAATGGGGCCTACATCCGCTTCGAAGGCAAGTCCTACCGTGTCGAGAGTACCAACGTGTATGAGCGAAGCGGCTATCGCTGGCCCGAGCTGGTCCTCTACTGCCTGCACGACGGTGAGACGCGGTACACCGAATGGGAAAAGGAAGACGAGGTCTCCGTGTACGTCTCACGGGAAAAACTCAGCTTCGCCCAGGTCGGATTGAAGAGCAAGGAAGAGCTGTGGAAGATCTCCGAAGATGAAGAAGGTGTGGCGAGACACGGGGAAAGGGTCTTCCGCTACCATGAGGACTCCGCCGTGACCTTCTACCGCGATGATGGCGAGCAGGGTGCGCCCTTCCACCAATACCTCTTTGCCGAGGAGGGCAGCAAGGCGTTTATCGGCATTGAGGAGTGGGGCGACGAAGATGACGGTTATGAGCACAACGTGACCTTGAGCGAATACTTGGATCCAAGTGCCATCGAAGTCTTGGTTGCCGAGGGCGGCAAGAGTGTCTGAGGTCGCTTACAAAGACAGGTCGGCCGGCGACCTGCGGCTTCGTCTATTCAGCAACCTCGTAGATCCGGCACTGTTCACCGTAGTGTGCCAAGGCCGCGCGCTGGCAAACGGGATGCGAATCGACGCGCACATCCTTGGAGCCAGCCATATGATCCGTTTTCGGGTGGGGGCCAGTTGCCTGAGCGAGGTGCTCGTATGCTCGGACGCCGCGCTGCAAACATGGCCCGGGAGCTGCGTGTCGCACAAGCCGGCAAGCGGACCGCTGGATCTGGAACTGGACAACGTCGTGTATCAATTCACCGGAGAACTGTTGCGCCGCAGTGCAGCCGAAACGCTGCTGGGAAACCTCAGGGCCCACCTTGCTGCAGCGCAGACGCGGCCGGACGAAATTGGGCTGTCCTTTGAATTTCCTGCCGAAGTCCGGTGGGGGAAACCGGCGGAGACACTGCTGTGGGCGCGGCTTGGACCAGCAGGCGCCGAGATCGAGACGGTTCATTCCTATCCGTCAGAAGACTCCGTGGTGTGGACGCAGTCGTCGGCAGTCCGGACTGTGGGCGCGCGACAGGTCACGTCCTCGACCCAAGAAGTGCGGCAGCCTGTTGAGATCGTGGGTTAGTTTCTGCGGCCCCGCCGGGCCGGACTAGATCAGCTATGAGTAGATATCTGGCAGCCGTTCTCCTCGTTCTGCTGACGGCATGTGGTGGTCTGCCGGACGTTAGCGTTAGCCTCGCCGAGGCCATTCACAAGCGAGTCGGGCAGACCAGGCAAGAGGTGGACGCGCAAGAGCAGGCGTACCAGCAGTTCCAGAAGTCGGCCCAATACGGCGCCCTCGCGCGATACGCCGAGAAAGAATCTTGGGCGCGGAAGTTCGCGAACGCTCGCAAGATCCTCGACTCGGCGGAAACTCTCTATCAGACGACCATCACTCCGATCCTTGAGAGGGACGATGAAAAAGAGCTGCAGGTTCTCAACGAAAATCTCAAGAAGATCTCGCCGTTGACCACGAGCGCTCGCGGGATGTCGCTGGGGTGGAAGGAGAGAAGCGATTTCATCACCCAGAGCCGCGAGCAAGCGCCTGCGCTGATCCGCGGCGCAAATGCAGATTTGCAAAAGCAGAAGGGCCAAAACCAGGCTATAGGCAAGATCGCGGCCCAGACTGCCCGCGAGTTCCCGGCTCGCAAAGACGACATCGGCAAGCTGCTCCAGCCCCTGGCGGCACTTGTGAAGCAATCGGAGGCGGCAAACGAAGCGATCCGCGGCGAGTCGGGCAAAGTTGGGTCCGATGATGCCGACTACGCGTTGATCGGCGACAACCATCAGATCCTCTCGGAGAACGCCACGAGATTTGAGGAGTCCGGCGCAGAGGTTAGCGCCAAGCTAGCTGAGCTTTCGCGGAGCTACTCCAAGACGCTGATCGACATGCAGGCCACGTATGCCGTGATCATCCGGCGGTACAGTTGGGATGACTCGCGCAACTCCCCGACGGTGCATCACTACGACTATCGTCCGCGCCAGGTGGATCTGGATACCTACAACCACCTCACCAGCAACACAGCCGCGGGCCTAGGGCAGTGGCAGGCGGGTTGGTTCGGAAGTGGACTCAAGCTCTACCGGCACATCGACCCGAAGCGATGGGACACTCTACGGATCGACCCCCGAGAGAGTTGGTCCAACCGCAACGACAACGCTGCCGAATACTGGGTCGAGGACGACAAGGTGAACTACTTCCACAAGTACTTGGCAGTAGAGAACGGGGAGACCTCCGAGACCGGCCTGGTTGCGGTTAGCGCGGCACTCTTCCTCGCCAACGTCGACAACCTGGGCATGGATGTCGAAGCGAAACCGTACGGCAGCTTCGAGGATGAAAAACTGGCCCACGCTGCCCCGCCTGGGATGGCCTATGTTGGGAATCCGAGATACGGTCACTGGGCCTCAGACGGCCGGGGAGGGAGCGTCTGGACCTGGGTGGGACCCTACCTGATCTACCGGAGCCTGTTCGGTACGCCCTACTACTACGGTCGAAATACCTGGTCCACTTGGTCGGGCGGGTATCGGGGTTCACGCCCCTACTATGGTGGTACCGCGGCCGCGCCGTTGTACGGAACTAGGAGCAAGACGACTCAAACCTCTCCCAGGTATCAGAACTCCTCGTTTGGAAGAACAGGCGGGTTTCGGCGCGTGTCGGCGTCAGTCCGAGGAGCGGGACCGGGCGGCCGCGGAGGCGGTTTCGGTGGCAGCGGAAAATAATACGAGGACGTGATGCAATACATTGAGACTCTGGTTCACGGCGCGGTCGACACCCTTATTGTCTTTCTGGTCCTTCTGCTAGCCAAGAAGCTCCGAGACGCGCGCTTTCGTGCCGCTGTGGCTCCGGCCGGCGGAGGTGATTCCGCAGAGCACACAGCGGATTACCAAATAGAAGAAGAGAGCAATCTAGCGGTGGCTCTGCGCCGCTGTGGCTTAAGCATCGGTTTCGGCTTCGGTCTAGCCGGGATCGTTAGCGGAGGTGTCAGTCGCTTTTCGGCGGGATGGGAAGTAGTGCTTCGGGACACCGGAGAACTGCTGCTCTCCTGCGGCCTGTTGCTTGTCTTTCTGTTCGTGGCCGAGTTCGTGGTTGAAAAGATCATCTTGCGCAGTGTTCACAACACTCGAGAACTCAAGAATCGCAACACCGCCGTCGGATTTGCGGAGTTGGGCAGCTATACGGCTACCGGCCTGATCGCATTCGGCTCGTTTCAGGGTGAGGGCGGAGCGTGGTACACCGCCGCGGGCTTTTTCTTCATGGGGCAGGTGGCTTTGATCCTGTTCGCGTTGATCTACGAATGGGTGACGCCATTCAACATCGTCGACGAGATCCAGAAAGGTAACGCCGCCGCCGGGTTGATGCTTGGCGGCACCCTGGCCACGTTGGGTATCATCCTCAGCTTCGCTATCGCTGGTCCCTTTACCGGCTGGACGGAGGGCATCACCGGCTTCGCCATCAGCGCGCTGGTCGGGGTGGCCCTGCTCATTCCCTTCCAGATATTGATCGACAAGGCTTTCCTACCGAATACGACCCTCAAGATCGAGGTCGAGCGTGATCGCAACCTTGCCGCCTGTTCAGTGACCGTCTGCGCGCAGATTGCGCTAGCCATCATGATCGGCGCGTTGGTGGCGGTTTAGCAGCCCGGGGGTGTCAGTGACGGCTCGCGATCGTTTTTACCGTCTTCGCGACACTCTGCTGCGCATCGTCCACAAGGCCGGCTGGGCTTGGATCGGGACCCTCCTGCTGGCGCTCTATGTCCTGGGTGCAGCCCTGATGCCCTTCTTCGAAGGGCCGGACAGCCCGCTGGCTTCGATAAGAGATTACACTTGGTGGTTCGTTGTGACCGCTACGACTGTGGGCTATGGCGATATCGCCCCGGGCTCGCTTGGCGGGAGGGCGACCGCAGTGGTCATCATGCTGCTCGGCATCGGTGTCATTGCCGTTGCCGTGGCAAAGTTGGCCGAGTCGGTCATTGATTTTGGAAGGAGGCGCATGAAAGGGCTGACGCAGCTAGGCGAAGCAGATCACCTCGTGATCTTCGGGTACAGCAAGGGAGAAACTGAGAGCCTCGTCCGGGAGTTACAACAAGACAGGAGCGCGGAAGGTCTCTCGATCGTTCTTTGCTCCTATTTGGCCGAAGAGAACCCGCTACAGGACGATGTGAAGTTCGTCCACGGTGACTTGGCGTCGGAAGATGTGCTGGAGCGCGCCTGTGTCGCGCGGGCGGCCCACATTCTCATCCACGGCCACGACGATAGTGAGACGATTGTTGTTAGCCTCGCGGCCCGCAGCGTCAACTCTCACGCGCACATCGTTGCTCTGCTGCGGCAACCCGAAAACGAGATGCATCTGAAGCGAATTGACCCCAACATCGAATGTGTCACGCCACTGTCGGTTCCCCTCATGGTGCAGTCGCTTCAGGACCCAGGGGTGACGGCGGTGATCGCATCGTTGTTGAGCAACTCGACCGACGACACGATCTACCGTTTGAACGTTGTGAATATGAGCCGCACTTGGAATTTCGGTGCCTTGCAGCGGGCATTCAAAGATCGCCTTGGCGCCACGCTCGTGGCCGTCGCATCGGGCGATTCAGTTGGCGATGTGGATCTCAATCCAGCCTCGGATTTCGTGGTCAAGCAGGGAACGTCGCTGTTCTACATCGCGCACCGGCGAATCCTGCCCCAGGAAGTCGCTTGGGATGAACTCTGACAATCAGGCGTAGTCGAGATCTCGAAAACCAAGGCGCTTGAGCACCCGATCCGCCGCTCGCACTCCGCGATACTGCGCTTCTTCGAAGATCGAAATCCCGCTGAGGTCCGAATTGGCGAACTGGATCGGTCCGTCCCACTCTTCGAGCCGTTTTCGTGCTTCGGAGGTAATGAATCCGACGCCGGGACGAATCATGGCGTGTCCCAGTCGCATCACATCAATTCGACGTGTGCAATCGCGGATGTCCGGGTGGGCCTGCTCGAGATCGCGCAGAATCTCTTCCTTGCGTTCATCCCAGTTGGTCTTGAGTAGGGCGGCCCGCCCCACGCTGGGGGAAGCCTCCGTGAGGGCCCGATAGTACGTCCACACCGTCTCCGCACCGGCCACCCCACGCCCTTGGTGTGTCGCAACGACATATCCGAGGCCGGGGGAGCCGTGCAGGATGTTCTCCCAGGCCGAGGAAACGCCGCTTTCGTGTGGAGTGCCGTCAAGCGTCAGATTGGCTGTGTACCAAGGTGAGTATTCATGCCCCTCCATCGAGGGGAAGTCAGGGCCAATCTCAGGAATGATGTAAGGAGCCAAGAAGGTTGGTGCCGCGAAGATGACAGCCGAGCAAGCGTAAACAGCCTGCTCGGTCAGCACTTCAAAGCCGCCAGCGGACCGAAGGATCCGATGGACCGGCGCTGACGTCCGTAGGTACGGGTGCAACCTTTCCAAGAGCCGCTTGACGATCCAACCGTTTCCCTCAGTCCAGGTGAGGACTCCGATGTCCTCTCTAGGGCGCGCCGCGAAATAGTGGATACCCGCCCAGGCCGAAGTGTCGACGTAGGACGCGCCGTAATCGTCACGGCAAGCATAGTCCACGTACCATCGCAGCTTGGACGAGAAAAACCCCTGCTCGACCATCCAGGTCTTCATCGAAATATGATCCAAGCCCTCGGTTTGCGCGGGCCGCTGAATGGGGATCGTGAACTCGCCTCCCTGCCGGTAGTAATCCATGCGGTCCCAAAAACGATCGAACTGATCACGGTCTGATTTCGAAGCATCAGGACCCGGTTCCAGCCCTTCCTGCCAGTGGCCATCGAGGAAGAGCCGCTGCTGGGGCTCTCTGCAGAAGTGCCCGGTGTCCCAGCGGCCCTGCTTGATCACACCCAGCTCTTCGAACAGCTCCTGGACCAGTGGGATTCTCTTATCCGGTACCGGTATGTAGTGCGCGCCCCATGGATAGGCGCTGGCTTCGTTCTCTCCCCAGCGGGAGTTTCCACCGGCTTGGTCCTCCAGCTCGAGAACCACGAAATCTTCAAACCCAAGCCCATGCATTCGCCAGGCAGCGGAAAGCCCGGCGATCCCGGCGCCGACCACAACGACAGGGACGGTCACACGCTCGCGAGGTGGGCGAGGAGACTGCGAGTCACGAATGCGGTGGCCTGCGACGTGGCCGCGATCGACAAACGAGCCTTCAATCGGACGGCTCGGGCGAAAAAGGAATGCCGTGCCTGCCGCAGCCACGCCACCCGCGGCGGCCGTCCGCAGGAGTTTTCGTCGCGAGATGCCGAGCCGGTCTGCCATCGCCGCTAGAGTCAGGGTGAAAACGGAGCCTCAGTATACAGAACAGGTCGCTCGTCGCCAACCGAAATCCGGATGGTAAAATAGCTGGCACTCTGTGACCAGTCCGTTGGGAACGTCTCATTCACAAACACTCTCTGCTTCGACCATCGAACCCCGTGTCGCGACCGCCCTGCTTGCCCTGTCGATGTTCTTTACCGGCGCGAGCGGATTCATCTTCGAGTGCGTCCTCAGCACCGTCGCCACGTACATCCTCGGTAATAGCATCGAACAATTCTCCGTAACCATCTCGCTCATGCTGCTCATGATGGGCGTGGCAGGCTACTGGCAGAAGAGACTCAGCGATCGTCATTTGGTCGAGAAATTCCTGGCAGTTGAAGTTCTCTTGGCGATGCTGGGCGGCTTCGCCCCGACCGCGGCGTACGCTGCCTACGCGACGATGGAGAACCATTTCTCCTTGGTACAGTATTTTTTCGTCCTGGCGATTGGTTTTCTGATCGGTCTCGAGATCCCCCTCGTCTTGCGCATCAATCGATACTACGTTCCCACCCTCAAATCGAATATAGCGACGGTCTTCAGCATGGACTACATTGGCAGCTTCATCGGCGCTTTGGTGTGGGTGTACTTCTTCCTGAAATATTTTCCACTCACCGAAACCAGTTTCTTTGTGGCGGGAGTAAACTTCTTCGTGGCCGTGATCACTTACCTGTACTTCATGCGCCATCGGGCTGTGGCACGACCGCTGGTTTCATTGCTGATGATCCTGTTGACGGCCGCGGCGCTCGGCTACGGGTACGCCCAAAACCGAGTATGGAACCTCCTTCTCGAGCAAAGGTTCTATGACCAGCCGATTGTTTACTCCAAAACAACGAAGTACCAACACATCGTGATGACGGCCGGCGTCAGTCCCGTCGATTACCGCCTCTATATCAACGGCAACTTGCAGTTATCGAGCCGGGACGAACACATCTACCACGAACAACTCGTGCACCCGGCTATGCGTTTGGCCGCCCGTCGCAATCGGATACTGATTCTGGGTGGCGGAGACGGCCTCGCGCTACGAGAGGTGCTCAAGCATCCTGATGTGGAAGAGGTGCTGCTTATCGATATCGATCCCGACATGATTGCGCTGGCACGGGACGATGACGTGCTCAATCAGCTCAACCAAGGCGCCCTCGCGGACGCGCGGGTCGTGGCGACGGGTGCCTCCGGTGTCACTTCAGAGATGTCCACGAGGCCCATTTACGACTACACCGAGACTCTGCCCGAATCGGGAACGCCTGTCATCAAGGAGGCAGCACGGGTATCGGTATACACGGTCGACGCGGACAAGATGGTCCAGCGCCTGTCGGGATTATGGGATGTGATCTTGGTCGACTTTCCTGACCCCAACAGCGTCGAACTTGCCAAGCTTTACAGTCGCGAATTCTACTTGAAGCTGCGCCGTATCCTGTCCGACGGCGGCATCATGGCCGTTCAGAGCACGTCTCCCTATCACGCAAGAGAATCTTTCTTGTGTGTGCGGCGGACCCTCGACAGCGCCGGCTATGAGACGATCCCCTACCACGACAACGTCCCGAGCTTCGGAGATTGGGGCTGGATTCTTGCATGGCATTCTCCAAAGGCGGCCAGAGACGTTCGGAACGAGATTGCACAGCTCGACGATTTTGGGATTCCCCAAGATCGACTGCGGTACTTGACCCCCGAGGCTTTTCGCAGTGCCCTAACGTTTGGCAAAGGATTGCTGGACTCCCACTCCACAGAAGTAAACCGTCTCATGCATCCAGTTCTGCTTCGTTTCTATCTCAGCGAAAGCTGGCAACCCTAACACCTTTCTCGGTCAGGCCGGTTTCGAAGAGCCCTAAGTTACGTCGTACTCAATTCGCGTCGCAGGTTATGCAATTATCTGATATGACGGGAGTTACGTTCGAAACTACTCTGGCGATAGCTGCTCTGTAGTCTCAACCGCCATCGTGCGCCTCTACGATATCAAGACGACAACAGCCTGGAAACGGACCGCGCGTCTCCATGCAACACGGTGTCGCAACCTACATCAGCACCGAGCTCAACTGGCACGAAGAGTTCTGGGGCCGTGATTAGGGCTAAGTCCTGCGGAACGAATCACATAGTGCTCATCCTAGGATTGCGGTTGGGATATCGGGTTTGCACTACCGATCCGACTCTGTGAAACCCACCTGACGGTCTTACCGGGCTCCGAACCGGCCGTTGAGTGAGTGTTGGGGCCAAGTCTGGCCTTCCTGTGTCGGGGGATTTTGCTCGTCACAGAGCGCATTCATGACAAAGCAGCCGCCTGTCGCAACTCAGTTCCTTTGGTTAGCCAGCCGGTGTAGTCAGGAACCTCGAATCTCACAGAAGCGCCCGTGGGGGTAACACCGGTCTCTGCCGCCTGCGATAGCCCCCCTCCCAAACCATTCGGGCGCCGCCTTCGCGCTGTCCCGCTCCTCCCCGAGACGTTCCATTTCTGTCAGTCGGCTTCGCCCCCTTGCCGGGGACATTGCCAGCCCGAAGCCGGGGTCAGACCCCGAGGTAGTGTGCTGACGAGTCCGCCGGCCGAGCGTGGAGGTAACGTCCCGTTGTCGCTACGCTGGAGTGGCCCAGGGTCGCCTGGACGAGATGAATCGGCGCTCCTCGATCGAGGGCATGACTGGCGTGGGCATGTCGCAGCCAGTGCGGCGAGATGCCCTCAGGGAAGCCCGCCCGCGCCGCAGCATTCTTGACGATTCTCAGGGCCTGCGAAGTTGAAAGCGGTCCACCCTTACGGGACCGGAACACGGGATCGTCCGGCCCTGTGCCCCACAAGATGGATTTGATCTCCTGCCAGACGGACTGAGGAAGCAGAACTGTCCTGGTCTTGCCTCCCTTGCCCATGACGGTGACCTGGCCGCCGGTGTCACGCTTGTGTGCGTCCCGCTAGCACTTGGTTGCCGCTGATCAAGGCGGTGAGTGCATCGGAGAACCGTGTGAGGGCATTGCAGCGCATTCTGGCCCAGCGATGCGACGTTCGGCCTGCGAAGGCCCCAGAAGCGTCCCCTGAGCCGAAGACACCGACTCCAAGAAGGAAGCGGGAGTGGGTGAAGAATGAAAAGCGCAACCGAATCATCCACAACCTGCTGACGGACGGTGAGGGTGGCCAGCGCATCTGCGAGACACTGGATCAGCGGACGATTGAGGTCCTACCGATCATGAAACGGTGCAAGGTCTATTCCTGGGTCGAAGCTTGGAAAAACCGAGAGTTGCGTTCCAAAATCCAGCAATTGTTATCGAAACAGCGCCGTTCGCTAAAGCTTGTCAAGCCCTAGCAGCCCGTGTCTAAACCGCCGTTTTCTGGGAACCGGCGGCAGAAGCGCGGGCGACGGGATCGGGTATGCCGCGGCGGGGCGGAACGGTCGAATCTGCTGATCCGGACGCTGCTGGGC
>Ga0302123_10002890_pt1 | contig 11602 bp, 13 predicted proteins | sample CB21_321_MG_FD_203109 | JGI IMG/M metagenome (GOLD analysis project Ga0302123, IMG submission 203109) | Marine microbial communities from Western Arctic Ocean, Canada - CB21_32.1 | ecosystem: Environmental > Aquatic > Marine > Oceanic | place: Canada: Western Arctic Ocean | collected 2017-09-28 | reverse complement strand
GCGATCAGCTTAACCTCGGCTATACGGCAACCTTTGATACAGATACGAAAATTTATTGTTCCCGCTGCGATGATTATCGCATTGACAATCGGCGTCCTGTTTTTTCGCTTCAACCAGAGCGGCAGGGCGCTTTTGCGCGATTTCTCCAGTCCTGCTATTACGACGGGTGATCGGGTTGAGTCCGAAGTCTCCGATCGCGTGCGCATGCTGCAGTCGAAAGTTGAACTTATACAGGAAATTACCCGGCTGGAGCATGAACGCGTTGAGGACGCGGTCCGCTTGGCGCGTCTCGATGAGCTTCAGCGGCTAAATAGTGAACTCAAGAAACAGTTGCACCTGACTATCCAGCTGCCGGTGGAGATGGTGCATGCCCGGGTCATTGTCCGGGACGCCGCGACCGGAGGCCGTCGGTTGCAAATTAATCGCGGCGCGGCATACGGTATCGCTATTGGCCAGCCGGTCTTGGCCGGTAGATTTCTGCTGGGACGTGTCGTGGAAGTATCGCACCACCTGGCATACGTACAGACGGTTGCAGATGCGAACTGCCATGTCAGTGTGCGACCGGTTGGGACGAGGTGCTCCGGGATCCTCGCCGGAACCCCGGATCTGTCGTCGAAGGTGCGGCCGGTCATTCAGGTGCGGCACCTGCAGATGGACTGCGATATACGCAAAGGGCAGATCATCGAGACATCCGACCACAGCATCGCGCCGCCTGGTATCAAGGTGGGGGTTGTGCTTGATCCTGCGGACGGGCCCCAAGGTAACGAACGTCCCGATCGCACCTGTACGATCCGGCCCTACGTCTACGATCAGCCGTTTACACACGTAACCGTTCTTGTCCAGCGTGATGCCCGTGAACTCTGAGCACAATGCCGAACGTCGATTTTCGCGCCAAGACGCCGAGGCCTTGCGCGGCGCTGTTGCGATCTTGGAGTATTCAGGATTGACAGCCAGGATCGCGAATTTTGTCGGGGCGCCGATTGAGAAGGTCTTGGCAGCGCTACCGAAGTCGGCCAATGGATTGATCGTTGCCGCGACGGAAGGGGCGTTGCGAAAGACTCTGGATATAGCGCTCCTGACGATCAAAAACGGCCCTCACGCGGCTTCGCAGCGACTGCACAAAATGATGGCCGCGATCAGCGGAGCCGCAGGCGGAGCCGCGGGCCTGGCGGGGTTGACGATCGAACTGCCGGTAACCACCACGATCATGTTCCGCTCAATTGCGGATATCGCACGGGCGGAAGGCGAGGATATTCGTAATCCCGCAACTTGCCTGGCTTGCATGGAGGTCTTTGCGCTCGGCGGCAAATTGGATCGAGACGATGCGGCGGAAACGACCTACTTCGCAACGCGCCTGGCAATGTCACATGCCGTCCGGGAGGCCTCGAAATATATGTCCCGCGGAGCGCTGTCGATTGAAGCGCCATTGCTAATCAAGCTGATCATGGAAATCAGCTCCCGGTTCGGCATCGTCGTTACCTGGAAGGCGGCCGCGCAGATATTACCGGTCGTTGGCGCGATCGGCGGCGCCGCCATCAACACGCTGTTCATCGACCACTTCCAATCCATGGCGATGGGACACTTCACGGTACGTCGTCTCGAGCGCAAGTACGGTACGCCGATGATCCGCGACGCGTACGAAACACTGCAGGCTGGAAACGTGATAATCCTTGAAGACGGTGAGTGCATCAATGCCGGGCCGATCGAAGTCGTAGAAGAATCGGATGGCGAAGCGGAATCCTGAACCCTTATTTCCGTGCCGATGTGTATCTCACCGGATCCAACTCTCGAGCTCATCACGGTCCAGGATGTAAATCCTGTGGCCGCGATAGTCGATAGCGCCATTGCGCTTGAACGTGCTGATCAATTTGGTGACACTTTCACGTGCCGTGCCCAGCATATTAGCCAGATCCTGGTGGGTCAGTTCCAGGTTCACTAAGGGCTCGTCGGTGTTACTCGGGAATTTTTCGTACAGTGACAGGATCACCTTGGCGAGGCGCCCGGCGAGATCGTAGAAGGTGAAATTGCGAATCTCTGTATTGGCGTCACGGAGTCGCCGCGAAAGTGTCTTCATAATTTTCAGCGGCATCGTGTCGTGAGACTTGATGTACTGCAAAAAATCCGAATTCGTGATGGCGAGAGTTTCTACGTCATCGTGTGCAGTTGCAGTAGCAGAACGGTATTCCGTGTCGATCATCGCCATTTCGCCCAACACATCGCCCTGGTTGAGCATATTGAGGATCTTGGTCTTGCGCTGCGCCTCCGTCGTCGTCACTTTGATGGCGCCGCTGATGATCAGGTAGACTTCCTCACCGTATGTGCCCTCGCTGAACAGGCAATCCCCTTTTTGGAAGGTGACGGTTTTGGCTATAACCAACAATTCAGAAACTTCGCTCTCCGACAGTTCGGTCAGAATCGGAATCTGCTTCAGTGCCGAAACTCTGTCTTCGTGTGTCATGCCCATACGTTGAACGCCGATACGGTAGTAAGTGACCGTCGCATTTGCAACGGGATTATCCATTGCAATCGAATGCCGAAATCTACATTCTCAATGAGGAATTGCCACCCTGTAGGAGGGGCCTGCAGCCCTCGTATTGGCACTTGGAAGCCGATGTCGCAAGTGTAACTAATCCGACAGGCTGGTATAATATGACCAACACATCACGGCTGAGGCTATTATGAACGACGACCAGACCGCCACCCTTGCAGCCCTGAAAGCACGCGTCAAAGCGTTCGCTGTCGAACGGGACTGGCTCCAATTTCACTCGCCCAAAAACCTCTCGATGGCGGTTGCCGCAGAGGCTGCGGAGTTGATGGAGCATTTTCTGTGGTGCGACAGCAAAGCATCCTACGAGCTCGCCGCGGAGGGTGGCAAGGCCGAGGCAATACGCGAGGAGGTCGCAGACATCGTTATCTATGCACTGGAACTGTCAAATGTTATGGGTATCGATCTCGCCCAGGCCATTGACCGCAAAATGAAAATCAACGCAGAGAAGTACCCCGTCGATAAATCCCGCGGCTCCGCTGCTAAGTACACGGAATATGATTCGTGATTCGTCGGTGTGGTGCTACTCGCGATAGTTGTTTTGCTGAATTCGAATAAGGGTTAGCATGTCGCTGCGGTCCATCAGGAACGATGGACGTAGCTATACTGGTGGGCAAGCAAGGAAGCTGCTCAACAAGTGTTCCCGCAGCTGATGTCGGGCACCGCAGAAACGGATGCCATGAAAAATGTGACACGGTATCAGAACTTCGGATTGTTCTCGTGCCTGTCGTGGATGAGTAGCCGGCGGATGGTGTCCTATGGTGCGCTCGGCATGGTGTTTCCCGTCTATCCGCGAGACTAACGCCGAACGGCACGGACTTAAGGTGTTGAAAGTGGAGAACCAGTAGGTCATTGATATGCAGATGCTGTGCCCGGTAGCGAGCGTGATAGCCGCCAGTAGCTGGCTGGCCGCGCGCGTCGGAGACGCTGTGAAAGCTCGCCAGTAGCCGACTGTGATAACTGCAAGAGTCGCGTCGCAGTGTGGTTTTCAGCGCGTACCTTTGCAGTTGCCGCGCGTTTCCAGCAACCAGCACTGTCCCATGCGCGCGGCGCGACGCTGCTACTTCTTGCACTTTTAACTCCTTAAGTCAGTGCCATTCGAGACTAACGCCACCAATCGGAGTCCTTTTCCCAGGACTGTCGAGGCAGCTCTGGTTCCTGCCTTTGCATCATACTGCCGAAGCGCATACTCTGATAGTTTACGAAGATCAGCATGCCAGAGAGGAAAAGGCCGTACAGCCAGCTGTGATAGCGCTGGTATCGTGTGCCCGTGTCCTTGAAGATGTAAACGATCGTGCAGACCAGGCATATAGCCGCGACGACGATGGCGATGCGAAATGACAGCCGTGCGGCAAGATAAAACGCCGCCTGCGGCCGCCGGATACCGAACAACTCCCGGGCTGCCTGCCCACCGTCCAGCGGCATGATCGGGATTAGATTGAGCAGGCTCCACGCTAGGTTGATCCACAACAAATCGTCGATGTACCGCTGCACCCAGATATTGTGGGGATTGGGAAGAACCCAGGCGATGATCCCGACGATGGCCGCGACTAACAAGCCGGCTCCCGGGCCGGCGAGGATTTGCAGGATACGATGGCGCCGCGTTGCGAGTGATGCGTAGCTCGCCAGCCCACCTAAAGCGTGCAACGTGACTTCCGGATTACGACTGCCGAAGCGTCGGGCCGAAAGCGCATGGCCAAATTCATGTACGAGGATCGAGAATAATACGCAGGGAACCCATACAACGATCGTCAACTGTGGCTCGAACCGGTTCCAGCCCAGCACTACCGCCATCAGCCAGAACAGCGGATGAATGCGCACCGGCACCCCAAGCATTCGCCACTTGAGATCGTATCGGGTTGTTTGTGGGATTGCGAACATGATGGTCTAGTTGGGAGCCGCGGCGCTTTGCTTGCGGGTGTTGGGAGGTTGGGTGAATGGGTGACAAGTTGACACGTTAAAATCTCGATACCCACTCATGAATCCACAACTCGGCCGCTTGTAGTCACCTCGTGAGAGGGTTTTTCGTAGGGCGTCGTTCTCTGGGTAATCAATGCTGCACTAAGACCGTTTTACGACTTCACTACAAGCGGGTTCTCCTCAATTCAACAACTGCATTCCACCTGCCACTCGCCACTTCCCACCTTCCTATTCCGCCAGACCCGCGGTACGGAGGCTGGCGGCGACTCGCTCCGCGACCAGACGGTAGCCGTCGGCGTTGGGGTGGATCTCATCGGCGCGCAGCGACGGATTGGCGAGGATACCGTTCAGGATGTCGGGCACGAACAGCACACCCGTGCGCTCGCAAAGTTGCCGATATTTTTTGCCGCGTGAGATGCTCAACGGACTCAGGACGCACGTGAAGGCGACGACGGCGCCGCGCTCCTGCAGTTTTGTAAAGATGCCTTCGAGGTTTTTTTCGGTCTGGTTATAATCGACGCGCTGCATAATGTCGTTGCCACCGAGCGTGACGACGATGATGCCGTAGTCTCCTGACTCTATCTTCTCGCAGGAGTTGAGCCCGTCTGCGGTCGTGGCGCCGGATTTGCCGATGGCGACTACTTCGCGTCCGAGGAGATCGGCCAGGACGCTGTGGTATTTGTTCGCTTCGTCGCCGGCGCCTTTGCCGGCGACGAGGCTGTCGCCGAAGCAGCAGATGATTTGGTTCGCCGGTGGCACATTGGTCAATAGCGGCGTACCGTTGCAGCCGGCCAGGAGGAGGAGCAATGCGGATAAGGGAAGGTACAAACGCATGTAATTACTTTGGTTGCGAACGGTTGTGAATACAACGTATCCCGAGATCTACTATAGACTATTGGGAGCGCTACGCGGACTTTGCTATCGCGTTAGCGCGGGCTGGCAAAGTCAGCGCGATTGCGCGATAGCTGCCTCGCTACTCGCAGCGTTCGATCTGTGCGCCCAATCCTTGCAGCTTCGTAGTCATGCCTTCGTAGCCGCGGACGATGCTTCGACCCTCGGCGCAGAGCGCCGCAATTACCAGTGCCATGCCGGCCCGGATATCGGGGCTGCTCATGTCCTGGGCCCGCAGCGGTGTCGGACCGCTGACGACGACGCGATGCGGGTCGCATACGATGATGCCGGCACCCATCTGGATCAGGCGGTCGACAAAATACATGCGGCTCTCGAACATTTTCTCGAAAAACAGTACGGTTCCTTCTGCTTGCGTCGCCATGACGATCATCGTACTCATTAGGTCGGAGGGGAATTGCGGCCATGGGCCGTCATCGACATGCGGGATGTGTCCGAGCATGTCCTTTCGAACTGCGGGACCGACGCTGGCGTCTAATGTCACCTTGTTGCCGTCGAATATGAGCGGTACACCGAAGCGCTCGAAGACGCGTTGGATCATCCAATAATGTGTGGGTACGGCGTCGTGCACCGTGATGCTGCCGCCGGTGGCAGCGGCGAGTGCGAGCAGGCTGCCCACTTCGATATGATCGGAGGCAATGCGATGCGTCGCGCCGTGCAAAGCCGGTACGCCGATAATCTCCAGCGTGTTGGTCTTGAGACCTTTGATGTTGGCACCCATGCGGATCAACATCTCTGCCAAATCCTGCACGTGCGGTTCGCTTGCGGCGTTGCGAATCATGCTCTTGCCATCCGCCACAGCTGCCGCCATCATCATATGTTCAGTGGCGGTGACGCTAGCCTCGTCGAAGAACATATCCTTGCCGGTGAATCCGTTTGACACCTCGAAGTTGAAGTTGTCGATATCGCATGTTGCACCGAGACCTTCCAGTCCGTAAACGTGTGCATCGAGTCGGCGTCGACCGATCACGTCACCGCCCGGGGCATGGATATCGGCCCGACCCATGCGGACGAGAAGGGGGGCAACAAAGAGGAAGCTGGTGCGGATCTCGCAACAGAGATCTCTGGGGATGTCGCAGCGTTCGATGTTTGCCGCGCAGATGCGCAGCGTGCTGCCTTCGAGGCTGTGCTCGACACCGAGGTGGTCGAGGATCTTCAGCATCGCCAGAACATCACGAATGCGTGGCACGTTTTCGAGGACGACCTCCTCCTCCGACAACAAGGCTGCAGCAATCATCGGCAACGCCGCATTCTTATTGCCGCTGGGCGTCGCTTCGCCGTTTAACGGCGCGCCGCCGTCGATCTGAAAGTATCCGGATTTAGTCAACTGGAAGGGGAGGGGGAGTGGGTGAATGGGTGCGGCGCTTCGCTTGCGCGTGTTGGGAATTGAGAATTGTGAATTCTCGGAGTTAGGATTTCGGAGTCAGGCTCTTTCGGATTTCGGGTCGCGGGTCATCAGATCGGTAACGGCCTGGCGCGGATCTTTACCCTGGTACAGCGCCGCATATACTTCATTGACGATGGGTGTGTCGATGCCGGCCTGTTGTGCAAGCTCGTAGGCGCTTTCGGATGTCTTGACGCCCTCTGCTACGACCATGCCCATATCTTCGATGATCTGCTCTAACGCTTTGCCTTTGCCGAGCTCCTCGCCGACGTGACGGTTGCGACTGTGACCGCTGCAGCAAGTCACTATCATGTCGCCGATGCCGCTTAATCCGGAAAAGGTCTCGGGTGAACCGCCCAGGGCACCGCCGAGTCTGGCCATTTCGGCAATTGCCCGGGTCATCAATGCAGCCTTTGAATTGTCGCCCAGTTCCATACCGTCACAAATGCCTGCGGCGATCGCGAAGACGTTTTTCAGGGCGCCGCCGAGCTCGACGCCGATGACGTCGTCGGTCGTATACACCCGGAATACTTTGTTCATGAAGGCGGCCTGGACAGACTCCGCCACCGCCGTGTTCTTTGACCCGACGACGACCGCCGTCGGGACGCCGCGGAAAACTTCTTCGGCATGACTCGGGCCGGAGAGCGCGGCGTAGTCGACGTCACCGACAATTTCGTCTACGAGTTCGCTCAGGCGCTTAAGGCTGCCGACTTCGATGCCCTTGGCGACGTTGACAAGTTTCTGGCCGGGCTGCACACCGACTGCCGCCAGACTGGTGAGGGCGCCGCGTGCGAACTGTGTCGGCGCTGCCAGGACCATGAGTTCGGCGTGTCCAACTGCAACCTCCATGTCTGCGGTGAGCCCAAGAGCGGGCGGCAGTTCAGCGCCTTTGAGGAATCGATCATTGCGCCGGCATTGGCGCATTTCGTTGATGTAATTTTCGAAAGGGCCCCACTGCATGACGTCATGCTGGTTGTCGAGCAGGAGTAGAGCCAGGGCTGTGCCCCACCCGCCGTCGCTGAGTACTGATATTTTCATTCGGGTTCCTTTTTAGTTCCTATTCTGTTTTCTGTGCCGCTAAGCAATCGTTGAATGTTAGAGCTATGACGGACTATAGCGACGAACGCAAGTACGAAAAGGAGAATCAACACTGGATCTGAAGTCATTTCGCCCGCGGGTACGTCGCTTGTTACGATACCCGTAATCGGCAACGATGCCGCAGCCATGATGCTCGCGAGCGACACGTACTTTGTAGTTGCAACGACAATCGCCCAGAGCACCAGGCCGACGACGACTGGGATTGGCGACACCGCCAGCAGGGCACCGGCGGATGTAGCGATGCCCTTGCCGCCGCGAAATCGCAGGTACGGCGTCCAGATGTGCCCGCTGACAGTTGCGAACACCGCAATCAGAGGCGAGTATTCATTCAGAGTGATACGAGGCGAACTGTCCAGAATTTCGATAGCTCGAACTACGTCGGGGCCTGCCAGATGGATCACGAAGGCAACCGGCAGAAACCCTTTCAGCGCGTCCAGCAAAAAGCAGATGAGCCCGGCCGCCTTGCCGCAGGTGCGAAGCACATTCGTCGCGCCGATATTGCCGCTGCCGTGGTCGCGGATATCGATGCCCTTGGCCTTGCCCATGAGAAAACCGAACGGGATGCCGCCGATCAGATAGCATGCCGCGACGATCACCAGGATGGATGGTAAGAGGGTCATAGAGGTTTCAGGTCTCGGGTTGGTGAACTTATTCGAATCGGAATAAGGCGAAAGGTTTGGATTCGCGACTCGCGACCAGCGTTTAACCCCGTCAACCCCGATCACACCGCGCAAGCGAAGCGCCGTAGCTTACTCAACCCTGAACTCTGAACCCTGAACCCTTTTAGTCCCTAAATGTCGTAGGCGCGCGGGCGGTCGAACACTTCACGGAGAATAATCGCGTTGCGAATATCGCGTTGCGAGCCGAGGCCGACACGCCGCCGCCTGGCGTTTCGAGCGATGGCGGGCCCTGTCGGGAGTGAGGACTGGGCGAGGGTTGTTTTCAGGCTCGGGCGGTCGGCAAGGTGGTGGTCCGCCGGTTCTGCGACCGGCGCGTATTCGGGCTCCGGCGTACTTTGGCGCTGGATCGCCTGCTTGATCAAGGCGCGAGCTGCTGTCTGGCGGTCCACTTGCGTTGCGGGCTGTTTTTGGGCTGGCGCCTGCGGGCGATCAGGCTGCCGCGGTCGCTGACTCTGCAACGCCGCCTGCTGGGCGGCCTGTTGGTGTTGCCTGCCCTCCTCCTGCGCCTGTAGCTGCTGCGCGTGTTCGCGCTGTTGTTGCTGTTCTTCTTGCTGCTGCTGCTCGAGTTGCCACTCCTGGTACTCACGTTGGATCTGCACCGACTGCACGCCGCTGGAGGAGCTGGAGGAGCTGTTCTCGAATTCGTCTTCGTTGTCACCACGGGCTTTCAGCATTTTGGAAATGCCGACGACCGCCATGATTCCGCCCCAGACGACGATGACAAAAATGTCCTGCGCTGCGATCGCGAGCATTAGAGGGGCAATAGCCATAAGAGAGCACCTGCTACGGAGTCAACCTGTGTTATTCACTGTCCCGGGCGTCACCGGAGATGGAGGAGCGCATTTCAGTGTCCGACTTTAGATTCTCGATGCGGAGATAGTCGAGGATGCCGAGGTTGCCGTCGCGGAATGCAGTCGCCATGGCCAGCGGTACTTCGGCCTGAGCTTCGACGACCTTGGCCTGCATTTCCTGGACGCGCGCCTGCATTTCCTGCTCGAGGGCGACGGCGGCTGCACGCCGTTCCTCGGCCTTGGCCTGGGCGACGCGCTTGTCTGCTTCCGCCTGATCCGCCTGCAGGCGGGCGCCGATGTTGTCACCAACATCGATGTCGGCGATATCGATCGACAGAATTTCGTAGGCGGTGCCGCTGTCCAGTCCTTTCTGCAGCACACGCTCGGAGATCGAGTCCGGATTTTCGAGCACGACCTTGTGGCTTTCAGCTGAGCCGATCGTGGTTACGATACCTTCGCCAACGCGGGCGATGATTGTTTCTTCTGTCGCGCCACCGATGAGGCGGTCGAGGTTGGCACGGACCGTGACGCGCGCTTTAGCTTTCAACTGGATACCATCCTTCGCTACCGCGTCGATCGTATTGCGGCCCTTGGCCGGGTCGGGGCAGTCGATGACTTTCGGATTGACACTGGTGCGGACAGCGTCGAAGACGTCGCGACCGGCAAGGTCGATGGCGGATGCGCGCGGGAAGTTTAAGGCAATACCCGCCTTGTCCGCGGCGATGAGCGCGTTGACAACGGACAGAATATCACCGCCGGCCAGGTAATGGGCTTCGATTGCGTCTGTGCCCATGTCTTCCAGACCCGCTTTCTTGACACGAATCAACGCTTCGACGATCAGGGCTGGCGGAATTTTCCGCAACTTCATACCGATCAACGTTCTGATCTTGACCGGGGCATTGGAGGCTAGAGCCCGCACCCACACACCGAAGAAATAGAAAAAGACGGAGATGCCGATGATGATTGCGAAGATGAGCACGACGCCGAGAAAGACGCCGAGCATCCCTCCAGCACCTACTGCGAGTGTGAGAATACCCATTTGTTACCTCTCGTTTTTGGTTTTGTAATTCAGCGAAAAACTTGTGACTGGCGCCGGTTTCTTGATCACGCCGGCGCGGCGTCCTCTTCCTTGGCGGCGATCACGACGATGCGATTGCCTTCGACCTCAACGACTTCAACTGCCTGGTCTTTATGGATGACATCCCCTTCTGTCACAACATCAACACGCTCGTCGTTGATCATTGCCATGCCGCTGGGGCGGAGCATGGTGCAGGCGACGCCCCGTTTACCGACGAGGTTGAGGTTGTTCGTATCGAATCCGTCCCAGTCTTTGGCGGACTCTTGCAGGAAGAGTTGTTTGCCGACGGCCGAACCGGGCATGTATTTTATGAATAAAAACAGCATGACCCCGGAGAACAGCATCGATCCCAGCATCAGGTACACACCCAGCATGACGCTATGTGTGAACCCCAGAATAATCGCTGCTATCAAGCAGATCCCGCCCATCGCACCGCTGACGCCGCCCGGCAGCAAAATTTCGGTGAGCAGCAGGAGGACACCGAAAACTACGAGGCCGATGATGAATCCAATCATTTCAACATCTCGTCACGTCGGTGCTTATTATTAATCAAGGAAGTTAGGACACACAGGCAAAATATCAGTCGAGAATGAATATCATATTCAAATGTTGGGATTGCAACTTTCCAGCCCAAACGATTTGCCGTGTCGTCAGAGGCGTACTAAGGTTATGGCTGTCGCTGGCGGACTCCTCGAGTTTCGTCCGGTGATGATGAGCGGCACCTTGTCGATGTAGGCGTCTATACAGCCCGGTGGTGTAATGGTAGCACTGCTGGTTCTGGTCCAGTTAGCCTTGGTTCGAGTCCAGGCCGGGCTGCCAAATACGACTTGGTGCCGCTTTTTTCTCCCGGCTGCAATTGCGGCATAGCCCCGCTATAGATAATTTGCATGAAGCTGCATTTGATGATTCCCAACCCTCTTCCGCCGCATCGTGCGCTTGCCTGTATCCGCGAGCTCGTCAATGAGACGAACCAGCGTCACCTTGCGCTGATTGCCGACCTGCAACAGGAGTGGGTTGGGGACACAGCGATACTGTCTTGCCGTGTAAAAGGCTATCAGCTCAACGCCGAATTTACGGCGGGCACGAAAATAGAAGCGCGGCTGAACTTGCCGTGGATCGCCCGTCCACTACGCGGTAAAATTCGCCGGGAAATTGCGCGGCGTGTCGAAGACCGATTAGCCGCCGCGCTCGAAGGTG
>Ga0302123_10002888_pt1 | contig 11603 bp, 13 predicted proteins | sample CB21_321_MG_FD_203109 | JGI IMG/M metagenome (GOLD analysis project Ga0302123, IMG submission 203109) | Marine microbial communities from Western Arctic Ocean, Canada - CB21_32.1 | ecosystem: Environmental > Aquatic > Marine > Oceanic | place: Canada: Western Arctic Ocean | collected 2017-09-28 | reverse complement strand
GCCGTCGGCCACCACAGGTTTCGCTGTGACTGCACCTCCGGCTGGGAATCGCCAGACTTCGTTGCCGCTGGTCACAGTCACCGCGTAGATGTTGTTGTCCAACGAACCGAAGTAGGCAATACCGTTTGACACAGTTGCAGTCGTCCAAATGCCGTTGTCGGTGGGGAAAGTCCACTCCAGCGACCCGGACTCGACATCATATGCGTACATATTGCCGTCCGACGAGCCGATCAGCACCATACCGTCAGCGACTACCGGGCCGCCAACAATCGTATCGGACTCCCCAACAGTGGTGTCCCAAATTTCGTCGCCTTCCAGAGTGAGTGCATATAGGAGGCCATCGTATCCGGCGAAGTACAGAGCGTCGCCCGACACCGCCGGGGCGCCGTAGATCGCTCGTAGATCCTCGTCCTCACCGCGCAGACGGAAGCTCCAGAGAGTCTCTCCGGTCGCGATGCTAAGAGCGCGGAAGTCCCCGTCCTGGGTGCCGATGAACAAGGTGTCGTCCACGACAGCGCCCGAGGGCCAGCCCTGTGGGGACCCGCCCCCCGTGCAGCCGGCCAGAACCAACAGCGACAGCACCAGTAGTGCCATTGCCGGGAAAAGCCTGTATCGAGTTGAAGAGCCTATCGTTCGCCTCTCAGTGGCCTCATAGAGGGAATCGTGGCCGTCTGCAGCTTGGGGAAGAGATGGTGAGTCCATGAACAGTGGTGGCTAAGGGACGGGATCGTGTCCCCGTGTTCCCAGTGGACGACACCGGCTCAGTCTTCGCAAGCCGAGCCAAGTCCCTCTGGTCACGCCGTGCCTGGTAATCGCCTCGTAAGTATAGTTTGAACATGTTGGTGTGTGCCGACAATAACCTCGTAGATATGGCGACACACTCATCTGGTAAATTCGAATGGCCCACAGGGCCAATTTCCGTATCATCCCGCAGACCCGTCCGACGAATGCCCCTGCGTAATCTCCGTGATCCTAGCCCGCTCAGACAGCTTTTCCACCGACCGGCACAGCCCATCGAAATCTGCCGACGCCGCACCACGGCGGGCTACAAGTACTATGTCAAAGCCCTCGCGAAGTGGGATCCTATGCACGGCTTCCCTCAATCTTCGCTTCAACCTGTTCCGAACGACGGCGTTCCCGTTCCGCTTCCCTACCGAGAAGCCGACCCGGCTGACGTCGAGGGAGTTGCGGCGCGCCCCAAGTACCAATAACCCATCGGCCCAACTCCGACCCCGCGACCTTACAGCCGCGAAGTCTTTGGTGTTGGTAAGACGGTGCTCCTTACCCATTTGATGGCTCGCCGCGTGGCTCCCGCCCAGAGGGTTCGAGGTGCAACAGGGGGTCAGACAGTCAGACGCGACCGCCCTTTGAACATGCGTCGCTTCAAGACCTTGCGTCCGCCGCGGCTAAACATCCGAGACCTGAATCCGTGGACCCTGGCCCGGTGTCGTTTTTTTGGTTGGAATGTTCGTTTTGGCATAATGTTCCTTACAGACATACGATTATACTCGCCAGTAGAAACGAGTGTCAATTTGCTGAGGGGGTCTCATGGCGGCCAAAATGCCCCGTATCCATCGCCTTGACACCGCATGCATATCCCAGCGTGCAGTCGACGAGGTCCGATGGGAGTCCCCACGACCACTGCCATATTGATCTTTCGGTTGATCGCTGCGGAGTCTGACTATGGCGGGGAGCACCTGGCAGATGATGGCGAAAGCCCCACACGGCCGCGTCCTTGACACCCCCGTCAGGCTTGGCATAACCTCGTCTAGCATCTACCTAGAGAGGTGAGACATGGGAGCTTCGCAGCACGATGACATCGTAAAAAGGATCGCCGAGTCTCAGAGGCTCAAGGCGGTCGAGAAGTGGGGCATAAAGCGCGCCTCCGCCCTTGCCGGGATTATCGAGCAGACCGCCAATGACATCTGGCGGGTCAAGAGGCATCCGCCGTCCCTTGATGAGGAGCCCGAGACCTACACGTAGTACGGCTAGCTTTCACCCGATGCTCGATTGGCCTAGCTAAGACCTTGGACGGCACTAACCCTGCCATCCTCGTTTGGCCCAGCATTAGATCTCACCTGAAGGCGCAAAACGGAGAGTCGAGACGCAGAGGGCGCGAGCTTCCCATAGCAGGCGAAGACGAATGCCTCAGTTGCCAAATGCACGAGCCCCGGCGCGAACACCTTCTTCATCTTCTCCTGGAATTCCGTTGGGGTCTCCTCAGGAGATCTAACAACACCCCTGTCCTCGGCTGCGTACAAAAGGTCGTAGTAGATTTGCAGGACCTCCAGCACGCCAGGGTCGTCGTTGGGCAACTGGAAGGCTCTCTTCTCAGACTTTCGCCAACCGTCAGGCAACATGCCAAGGAGCAACCGAGCAATGTCCCGAAGTGGGTCCACACCATCAGCCATGGATTCGTGTTCGCCTTCGGAGGAGAGCCCCGTAGCAGGCCTTGACCGGCGAATGGTTCTTGCCAATAGGTAAAATGCGAACCCAATGATCGCGACTACCACGAGCCATAGGAAGACCTCTGCATAGGGAGGCAAGCTCTTGAGTTCCGCCGCCTCTCGGATCTCCTCCACATACTGCGGGGGGGTCTCCGATATTGGGCTCGTGGAAGTGCTGAAAATGCTGTAAATCAACTCCCAAAACAGCGTGGCCACAAAAGCAAGACCCAACAATATGGGCGCCAGGAGCCGATCAAACAGGAAGAGCATCAACGAACCCAGGGGACGCAGCAGGAGTTCCGCGATAGGGAACAGGGCATCGAGGATGTAGCCGAAGCCGATGCTAATGGCGAGGACGAATGCCACCACCGGCCCGATTATCTTCGACCAGTCCCCGAGCCTTCGTATCTTGCCGGAGCCCGGCAACAAATAGTAGATCCAGAAGCCGGCAAGACTCGATGCGGTGAAGATGGCCATCATTGGCAATGCGTCTACGTCGGCAGACTTCACGACACCCACAACGATCACTAGGCTGATCGTCACAAGCCCCACCTTGAATGTGGTGAGCAACGAGTTTTGAGGGTCGGACGTCCCCGCCAGTCGGATTCCGCGCCACCACACCATTAACGCGAGGAAGACCTCCCCCAGGGCCCCATTGAAGTAGTCCTGCGCGTCGGCTTGATAGGCGGCCCTCGCCGCATGCGTCGGCCAGGCGGCATCGAACCATCGAGTGTCGCTGATCTGGAACGCGACGATCAGGTAGGTGACGAGGATGCCCAATGCGATCGCGAGGGGGATGTCGACGCCGAGAGGGGCGCCGACACGTAGGAGCATTCGCCAGACCAGCGCGGAGCAGGAGATCGCCAGTATTGTGGAGATCCAGCTCGGTGCCGCATCCGCGGCGATCGCCAGGAAAAACAGGCTAACTGCTGCGTGAATCCAGGCACTCTCAGCCAGTAACGTGAAAACGAGGACCCACGTCAGTTGGCCTAGCCTTGGCAGAGTGGACAACATATACCGTGACTATACCTAAACCAGTCCACAATGTGAACGCAAGCAGATGGAAATTTCAGCCCCGGCTTAGCATTTCGTTTCCAACAGCGGAAACACGGCCGAATTTCATCTATGGATCCTATCTTCCCGCCTATAGGTTCTCGATCACCTCGTTCTGGATTGCGAACAGCTTCGCAATGCCCGCCTCGCCGGCGTCGACCACCTTGTTCAGGCTTGCTCTGGAAAAGGCTCCGTCCTCGGCAGTCCCCTGGACCTCCACGAACTCGCCCTGATCGGTCATGACCAGGTTGAAATCCACCTGTGCGCGATAGTCCTCCTCATAGTTGAGGTCAAGGAGCACCTCATCACCGAACACGCCCACACTCGTTGCCGCGACGGCGCACTTTAGAGGCATGGCCTTCAATTTCCGCGCCTTCACCAGGCCACGCATCGCCTGGTATACGGCCACGTATGCCCCGGTGATCGATGCCGTGCGAGTGCCGCCGTCGGCCTGCAACACGTCGCAGTCTACCGTCAGAGTGCGTTCGCCAAACGCATCTAGGTCCGTCGAGGCGCGCAGCGACCGCCCGATGAGGCGCTGTATCTCCTGGGTGCGGCCCTTCAGCCCCGAGGAGCCGCGCTCTCTGGATGTCCTGGTCAACGTAGCCCTGGGCAGCATTGCATACTCTGCTGTGATCCACCCCTGTCCGGTACCCTTGAGGAATCTCGGCACGCCGTCCTCAATAGTGGCGGCGCACAGCACTTTTGTCTGGCCCGTTTCCACTATCACCGAGCCCTCCGCATAGGCTTGGGCCCCCGGGGTAATTCGCGTCTCCCGTAGCTCGTCCACCTTGCGTCCATCAGTTCTAATCAATGTCGTCCCCCTGTATCCCGATTGCGCCCGCGAGTATAGCATAGGGGAGCGGCTGCTTCGGTGTCGTTGGCATGCTCAGTCCCCGACGAAGCATATGGGTGGGGAACACGCAGTCCTAGCCTGTGAGTTCCACTATAGGAACCCAGCGGGCGCAGCGCCGTCACCGGTCCGTCTTGACCTCCAGCCGGGAGCCATCGGTGACGAACTCGACGTCACCTCGTTCGCTGGTCAGGAACAGGTTCTGCTCACCCACCTGCTCAAGCAACGCACGCCAAATCTCCTCGTGGGGGTGGCCGTGCCTGTTGTTTTCCCCGACCGAGATTACCGCCACTGCCGGGCCGACCCGCTCAATGAACCCGTCAGACGACGATGTGCGGCTACCGTGATGGGCCACCTTCAATACGTCGCTCTGGACTGGTGCGTTGGTAGCCAACAGCCCCCCTTCGGCCTCGGCGAACATGTCCCCCGTCAGCAAAAAACTAACATGGCCGTAGGTGAGCCTGAGCACCACCGATGCCCTGTTGGGGTCCGACGATGCGCCAGCAGGAAGTTTTTCGTAGGGAGCCAGCACCTCTAGCACGACGCCGTCGTCGGTATACAGGACCTGCCCCGCCGCCGCCTAGACGATCCCCGCGCCCTCGGCATCCACCGCCTCCCTCCACTCGGCGTAGTCCGCGCTCTTGAACGAAATTGTGCGTTCCAAAATGTGATCCACGTTGTAACGGCGCAGCACCTCCGGCAGACCGGCCATGTGGTCGGAGTGGGGGTGCGTGAGGACGACCATGTCCACCGACCGGTCCCAGAACGGAAGCGCATCGCCCAGTAGCCTCGCGGCGGCCAGGCGATCCGGCCCCCCGTCAACAAGTATGGACCTGCCTCCAGGAGTAGTAATCAACGCTGAGTCTCCCTGCCCTACGTCGGCGAAGACGACATGAAGCTTGCCGTCAGGTAGAGAAAGAGCCGCTGTCCACAGAAGCGCCGCCGGGGCCAGCGCTAGCAATATTAGCCACCAGGGCAGCCTCCTCGGCTGCTTCGCAGTCATGGCTCGCAGCACCCCCAACACCGCATCGCGCGATGGCCCCGCCAGCGACCTGGCCCTCGGAAGATACCAGGGCGTCAAGAGAAGCGCGTAGTAGGCGAGCACGAGACCTCTACCCACCCCTCTTGTGTCGATAGTCGTGTCCGGCAGGCGTCCTAGCAGCTCCACGACGCCAATCATGTAGCCGGAGAACAGCGAGGCCAGCCATCCGAACGGTGCCGCAAGCCATCCAGCGACTAGACCTAGTGTCGCGGTCGCGGCGTGGGCACCCAGTACAACTGGTAGGGCGGGTAGGGTGAGCAGTGTCGCGGGTACCCCGACGAGCGAAACCTGCTGGAAGTACATAGCAGTGAGCGGGAGGGTGGTAACCGTGGCCGCGACCGTCATCACGGCTGCCTGTACTCCAAGCTCGACCAGGGGCCGTTCCCCGTTCACGACCGGCCCCATCCCCAGGCGCACACGGACCCACGCGCCGATCGGTTCGGCAAGTACCGCAATGCCTGCCATCGCTGTGAAGCTGAGTTGAAATGAGACGCTGAGGAGGGCCGCCGGACTGAGAGCCACCATCAGAGTGGCGGCAAAGGCCAGCCCTGGAAGGACACTTCGTGGACGGCCCAATGCCAGCGCGTCCAGGTACACCGTGCCCATCACCGCAGCCCGCGCCACCGGCGGAGACATCCCTGCCAACAAGGCGTACAGCCACATCAGGGTCAAAGGGGCCAGTAGGTAATAACCCTTGCGGCGGCCCAGCAGCACAGAGGCGGCCGTGAGCGAGAGACCCAGCAATATGCCGACGTGGAGTCCGGAGATGGCCAGCAGGTGCGAGGTGCCCGTCCGTTTGAAGGCATCCGAAAGCCCGTCGGGCAGATTTGACCTGTCCCCGAGCAGCAGAGCCCGACCAAGGGACGCCTGAGGCTCGGACACCGCCCCGTCCAGCGCCTCCCCAAGCCGCCGACGCAGCCCTCGAAGTCCACGAGCCAGGGGGTTTTGGTCGGTCTCGCCAAGAATGGTAATTCGCGGGAACGCTGTCACTGACCGTATGCCCTGGCGCGCCAAGTACGCGGGGTAGTCGAAATCGTCCAATGTGGGCGGTGCCGAAATACGACCGCTGAGCAGGAGCAGGTCGCCGAATCGCAGATATGGGCTCTCACGGAGGTCGGCAAGCTCCGCAGATCCCAGGGCAGTCACCAGGACGATCCCGTCCAGGTCGGCCCAGACGTCCCCATGCTGAACCTGCTCGACTGCAAAGCGGAATCGCATAGCGGTCCCAACGCGCTCTGGTTCGGAGACCACCTGCCCTCGCACTGCAACGGCGGATCCGCCTTGATAGGCAGCCAGGGCAGAGAAATCATCGCTAGTCGAAGTGGTTCCACGCCACGCGCCAACAATCACGAGCAGTGCCAACACGGCGGGGGCTACCGGCAAAGACCTTCCCAACAGTAGCGGCGCACACAACGCTGCCGCCAACGAGAAGAAGGCGAGTGCGGAGGTCGATATGCCGAGTTGCAGTCCTAGCAGCACGCCGACCAAGAATGCGGTCGACAGGGCGAGGAGTCTCATCCGCACCCCTCCTCAGTCCAACGCAGACCTATCTACCCGTCCAAGGCCTCGCGCACCTTTGCGGCCAGTGAGTCCAGTGTGAATGGCTTGGGGAGGAACTGGCCCTCGGAGCTCCCAGCGCCAAGATCCTCAAGAGCATCGCCGTGAAAACCCGATGTGAACAACACCTTGATTCCGGCTCGCCTTTGACCTATGCGATGTGCGGTATCTCCACCCCCGAGCATCGAAATGACTAGGTCGGTAAGCAAGAGGTCGATCTTGTCGCCACGATGAGTCTCTTCCACCGAGAGCGCATCGACACCGTTCTTTGCCACAAGCACGCGATAGCCCAATTCCCTCAGCGCCTCCGAGGTCATCGATCGAACGGTCGGCTCATCCTCCACCAGCAGGATGGTTTCCTTGGCTCCGTTTTGCTCCTCAGGTTCCTCCGGTGGCGAGACCACCGGCCTATCCTCTGTGATTGGCAGGACAACACTAAAGGTTGATCCGCGATCTGGCCTACTATCCACATCAATCCGCCCGCCGCTCTGGACTACGATTCCATAGCTCGTAGATAGACCCAGGCCCGATCCCTCTCCGACTTCCTTGGTTGTATAGAAAGGCTCAAATATTCTCTGTCTGACCTCGTCGGTCATGCCAAGTCCGCTATCGGTGACCTTCAACACTGCATGGTCGTGCCCGGTGGTTGCCGTCTCAAGCTTGAGTTTCCCTCCGTCGGGCATCGGATCACGGGCGTTAACGACCAGGTTCGTGACCACCTGCTCCATCTGGCCCGGGTCCACGCTTACCGTCAATGTCTCTTGGGCGAGCATGGTGACGAATTCGATATCCGCGCCAATGAGGCGGCGGAGCATGCTATCCAGATCCAGGACGAGTTCGTTGAGGTCTACCGGCACCGGGTTGCCCGATTGGATTCTGGAAAAGGTCAGGAGCTGCTGGGTAAGGGTCGCAGCCCTCTGGGCGACATTGGAAATCTCGAGGAAGGCCCGCGAAGCCCTGTTCTCCCCTGTGAGGGACCCGCTCCCCAAGTCCGAATAGCCGATGATCGCGGTAAGCAGGTTGTTGAAGTCATGTGCCACACCGCCGGCTAGCCGCCCAATTGCCTCCATTTTCTGCGACTGCAGCGGCTGGGTCTCGAGTTGGGGCGGGCTTGGGGTGGTTCCCAGCGCCCTCTGGCTGATCTCGATAAAAGCGATTGCGTCTTTGTTCTCAGGATCCAAAAGCAACACTCTCTCACCTAGTTGCTTCATCCGATCGCAGTCGTCCTGCGCCAAAGCCTGTTCGGCTTCGTCCAGGAGGCGATCAATCTGCTTCTGTATTCGATCGGTAGCCATAATGCTTACGCTTTCACGAGTTCAGGGCGCGACAGTTCGACGCTGAGGCAGGTATCGAGATCAGTGAGAAACTCGAACATGCGCAGGTAGTCAGCACAATGTTGGCGGTGTCGCCAATCGGTGTGGTGGTGCCCTTCCACGGTGAAAAGCTGATATCTCAGGCCAGAAGGACTGCTATTAGGGCAGTGCATCGCGACTTGATTACCTTTTCATGAATGAAGGAAGGTTCGCTATCCAACAAGATTCGGACAATCGAGCCTGTTTGTTGAGTCTAATTAAATCGTTAGTCTTTGTCTAATAAGAATCACAAATAAGTATATACCTGGATAACGTTACAAACAACGGGGAAAACAAGACAGACCACTGGTACTTTTGACTGATTACTGGAGGTCTGCACCAACGACTCTTTGCTTCATCGGGCCTCGGCCAGGCCTCGGATCCCCTCAAGGGTCGCAGGCCCTATCCCGGTCACGTCCAGCACCGCTTCAACGCTCTCAAACGGCCCGTTGGCTTCACGGTAGGCGACTATGGCTCCGGCTTTCACCTCGCCGATGCCAGGTAAAGCCTCCATGTCGGACGCACTCGCCGAGTTCAGGTTGATCATTCCCTGATTGTTTGCGGTGGCTTGCAAGCCCCCCGAAGACTCCGTGGCGGAGACAGAAACCTCAGAAACAGTAGCCGCGCCCCGATTCGGCAAATTCCAGTGCTCACCGTCGCCAACCCTTGCGGCAAGGTTGACTGCATCTAGATCGGCATCCTCAGTGGCCCCGCCAGCGGCCGCAATGACATCCACGAGGCGGCTCCCTTCGCTAACCTCGTAGACCCCAGGGACCTTGATCGCGCCGGTAAGGTACACCTTGAAGTCCTGGCGTACCTGTGCCGTGGCGGTCGGCAATACTATCTCGATACCGCCGCCAGGACGACCTGTGAGACTCGCGCACCCAGGAACTCCAAGTGTCCCCCTAACCGTCCAGCAGCCCGCCGGCGGAGCGGCCGAGAGCTGCAGCCAGCTTACGTAGATTGAGGAGCGCTACATTGCGCTCTCCACGTTCCACCGCGCCAACGTAGGTTCTGTGCAGCCCTGATCTGTACGCCAGTTCATATTGTGACCAGCCCAGTGTTGTGCGGGCCTGGCGCACCCGTGCACCAAAGTCTTTCAGTTGCTTATTTTCGGAGATTGAATAGGACATCGCGGGCAATCATTCCAGCCTGATGACGAAGAGTCGACCGACTATGAGTATCATAAATTCCTTAAAGGGTGTCGCACGATAGCTCTCGACTGTTCTTGACCCTCCTTTGCTGCCATACCTATAATGGTCGTGCGGTGCTGTGCAAACTGTGTTGGGCGAGGCGTGTGACAGTATCCCTGAGAAATAAATCCCCTACTCCAAGTTTACCGGTCAAAATCTGGACCACGGGTATGTCAAAATTAATTCCCGCAATCACTTTTAGAGGCATTCGATGAGCGAAGCGCTCAGCGTCGATACTGTGGAACTAGTCAAAATCGAGGCACTCCAGGAGTTGGAGTCTGCCTCCGATGATGCCGCTCTCGAACAATGGCGGGTAGCCTACCTGGGACGCAGCGGAAGGATCACTCAGCTGCTTCGCGGGCTAGGCGCGCTGGACCCGGACGAAAGGCGCGTCGTGGGCGCCGCCGCCAACCAAGCCAAGGGCGTCCTGTCGGACGGACTCGACCTCCGAACCAAAGCGCTGAAGGACTCCCTTCTCGCCGGCCGTCTGGATACCGAGTCGATCGACGTCACTCTACCTGGATTGCCAGCTCCCCAGGGCAGATTGCACCCCATCACCCAGACGCGGAGGGAGATCGAAGAAGCCTTCGTTGCAATGGGATTCGAGGTCCGAGAGGGACCCGAGGTCGAGTGGGATCGCTACAACTTCGACATGCTAAACATCCCGAAGGAGCACCCCGCACGGGATATGTGGGACACCATGTGGGTCGACAGCGAAAATGAAGAGGGCGAGCGGGAAATGCTCCTGCGCACCCACACCTCCCCTATGCAGGCCCGAATCATGGAGGCGACCGAGCCGCCGCTGCGGGTGATCGTCCCCGGTAAGGTCTACCGCTACGAGGCCACCGACGCCAGCCACGAATGGCACTTCCAGCAGGTCGAAGGGCTGGCCGTCGACGAGGGGATCACCCTCGCCAACCTCAAGGGCACACTTTTTGAGTTTGCCAGACGAATCTTTGGAGCGGAACGCAAGGTCAGGTTCCGTTGCGACTTCTTCCCCTTTGTCGAGCCCGGTGTCGACATGTCAATCGACTGCTTCAAGTGCGGCGGCGACGGGTGCCGTATCTGCGGCCACAAAGGCTGGATCGAAATTCTCGGTGCAGGCATGGTCCACCCGAACGTGCTGTCAGGGGTGGGCTACGACCCCCAGAAGTACACCGGATTCGCATTCGGCATGGGCGTCGAGCGCATCGCCATGCTCAAGCACAACATAGAGGATGTGCGCCACTTCTACGCCAACGACCTGCGCTTCCTGAGCCAGTTCTAGGGTGCTGCGCACAATGCGTCGGGCTGGGCTGGACATGGCAACTAGCAAAGCGCATTTTGGCGAATGTGCTTAGGGGGCGTAGAACTGTACGCCCGCTTTGGTGATACAGCGAGCCAAAATGCCCAGATGTAGACGTAACCCGATATTTACAAAAGGCGCGGACTCCACATGCTAATACCGCTCTCATGGCTCAAGAAATACGTCCCTATCGCCGACTTGCCGCAAAAGTTGGCGGAGCGGCTCACCATGGCCGGCACCGAGATTGAAGGTGTCGCTGAGACGGGCGCCGAATGGGGCAAGGATAAAGTGCTGGTAGCCCACGTCCTGTCTGTAGAGCAGCACCCCAACGCCGACCGGTTGAAGCTGCCTACCCTCGATCTTGGGGACGGCGAGACCGCGACCGTCGTATGTGGCGGGCCTAACCTAGCGGTCGGACAGAAAATCGCCTTCGCCAGAGAGGGAGCCGTACTCCTGAGCAACCGCTCTGGGAAGGTAGAGCCGCTAAAGGCGTCCAAGATTCGCGGGGTGGTCTCATCAGGTATGGTCTGCTCCAGAATGGAGCTTGGCCTCGGCGAAGACCACGACGGAATCCTTGTGCTCGACGATGACGCCGTCGTTGGGACGCCCCTGGTCGACTACCTGGGCGAAGCGGTCCTGGACGCCGACGTGACACCGAACCGGCCCGACTGTCTCTCCATGCTGGGCATCGCACGCGAGGTGGCGGCCATCACTGGGGAGAGCGTCACAGAGCCCGACCTGTCCTTCCTAGAGGACGGCCCGCCCATTGCTGAGCGCGTCACAGTCGAACTGGCTGACCCCGAGCTTTGCCAGCGCTACAC
>Ga0302123_10002887_pt1 | contig 11608 bp, 24 predicted proteins | sample CB21_321_MG_FD_203109 | JGI IMG/M metagenome (GOLD analysis project Ga0302123, IMG submission 203109) | Marine microbial communities from Western Arctic Ocean, Canada - CB21_32.1 | ecosystem: Environmental > Aquatic > Marine > Oceanic | place: Canada: Western Arctic Ocean | collected 2017-09-28 | reverse complement strand
GCTTTCCAATATGTTTCTCTATCAGAATCAGTTAGGCCTGACCCTACATTCGTTTTAATAAACTTGCCACTATCTTTACCTTCAACAATAAGTGCTCCAAGTTTTCCTATATTTCTTCCTGTGCCTTCTTCTGTGTCTATGACTTTCAAAGATACTTCTATAAAAGGTTTAACCTTTAACCATAATGTAGATCTCTTACATTCATAAATTCCACCAACTGGCTTAACCATAATGCCTTCAAAGCCTCTGTCTATACACATCTTGTTATAATCTGCGAATTGCTTCTGTCCATCTTCATCACTCAAATCCATTTTAACATATTCAACCAAATGAATATTTGATGTTAGATGAAATTTGAAACTCTCTAACATTTCTTTTCTTTTTAGGATACCATCATTGACTGAATTGCTACCACCGTTCTTAAATTCTGATAAAGGTAAACAATCAAATAGATTAAGTTTCGCATCTTGTGTCTTTGCTCCACTCTTTCTATGAATCTCTCTCATAAGAGTTTGGAAGTCATCACTCATTACTTCTCCATCAAATACCATAGACTCTGACATTTGATCTAGTATATTATCAAACGTCTTATTGATTGTAGGAAAGTTAGATAACTCTTTACCGTTCCTACTGAATAATTTTACTTCGTCTTTGTCTACATCACATATGACTACAACTCTAACTCCATCTAATTTTGGTTCTACAATTACATTGCCAACCATTTTCTTTTCGTGTTTCGCAGAGTCAGTCGCCAACATACATTCAAACACAGGAACCTTAAATTTAGAAAACTTATTCACGGTCTTATGTGTCGCTCCACATCTTAAATCTTTGATTAAAATTCTTCTATACCAATCGTTCCACTCTTCCATTTTACATCTATTACATAAATCTTCTATGACATCTCTCATTTCATTTCCTGTAAGAGTTCTGTCTTCTAATCTGCTTATCACATCGTTGAATTCTGTATGGTCAAACAATCTTCCGCTACCATCTTTCTTAGAAACTGGAACCTTCTGTACGCCAAATGTTCTAAAGCCATCTAACGCCATACACACACCATCAAAGAATATCTGGTTGTCTGCGTCGCTCTCTCGCTTGATAATGGCTTCTTTTTTCAGCCTACTGTTATCTGCTTCTAATTCTTGTATAATTTTCCATGGTTTTATCATATTGCTATTGTCTCCCTTTCATTTGGTTTTGGTAATACTGGTTCCGGTTGTATATCTTCTTCTATCAATGATTGAAATAATTCCCAAAACCATTTTTCTTGTTCTTCGTCTGTCATATTACAAATCTCTTCTTTGACAAATGTATTACACTCTAATTTCATTTCATCTGCATTGGCTAAATTCCAAACAAAGATATAGATTATAAAAAATAAAATTATTGGCTTCATGGTTTCATAAACCTATGGTTGCCAAAAATAGCCAGCTCTTCATATGTCGCTCCCCAACTTGGAGTAGCAATATTTGGATTATAATAAAAAGTGGCTCCATCTGTAGGGTCTATTGCCCAATCTCCATTTATTACAAATAAAGCGACATGAATTGAATCTCTCCATGCTGTCATATTGTTTGGAATAACAGTTCCATCTTTATAAGTCACCCAAAGCATATCTTTATTACCGTCGCACCACCAACTGAATTGGCATCTATCTCTTCTAGGATAATAAACTCTTTTCTCCTTTGGTAGAGTTGGATCTTTTTTTGTCTTCCATGACTCTCTGATTGGTCCTTGCTTTACAACTTTACAAATCGTATTTGGAAAATCTTTACTTTTAATTCTGTTCATTACTACATGACCTATCGCTATCTTACCTAACATAGGTTCTGCTCTTCCTTCAAAATATATATTCTGTGCCATACAATAAAGTTCATCAACATTCTGCGGAGTTCCTGTTTCAATTTCATACGACATAGCAAGAGAGGCCATAACCGCCCTTGCCGTCATCATAACTGTTTCTACTGTTCCAGTCACCATTTATGCTACTGCCTCGAATTCTTTTTGGAATTCTTCTTGAACCGGTGTCCAGTCAATACCATTATCTGAATATTGCCAAGTACCTTTCATGAATAAGAATAAATGACCTACATTTTTTCTCATTTCATCTTTATTCCAAGATAGATTAGATTCAATAACATCACCAAATCCATCTACATACCAATAATCTTCTTTTCTGAATGTTGGTACCAATACTGGAGAATCAACAACTGTAATCGCATCTTCCTTGTTTGGATATTTGTTTATTAATATCTTCGCAAGTTCTTCTGGCGTTGTTTTCCAACCAGTTTCTACGGCACATACATTATCTGAACGATCAATGTATCCTACCATGATACCGTGTTTATTTGTATAGTCTATTTTTTGCATATATTTCAACTCCTTTTTATATATTCAGTATAACATAGGTCTTCATATGGTCAACCTTGAAAATCCACAAGATGTAGTATCATCTGAAAATCATACCACAACATCTTGTGGTTTTATTTTTTTCTTTTAATTTTTTTGGCTTTTTTTGGGTGTAATTGATTGCGAATATGCTCCTCATCAAACCCGCTCATTTCAATCCATTTACCATTCATTAAAACCGTGTAAGAGTATGGTGGACCTGTCCACATTTTAACGTCACCTTTGGCAAAATTTTTAGCCTTAGGCATTTTTATTTTTCACCATATTCTCCCCTAAACTTTGAAGGGTAGAACCTGTGACCCGATTCTTTTGAATAATCATCTAAAACATTTTTTCTAAACCATTTTCCAAACTTTGGATCTTTTTTCCATAATGCTTTAATCCTATCGGTACTCCATTGCTCATCATTAATTCTATCAGAGAGCAATTTCCACTTATCAAACTTTGGCATCTTTTACTAATCGTGATTCACTTAAAGCTCTTTGAATTGCTACTTGTTTTCCTTCTTTGTCGTGTTTGGCTGTGTATCTATAAGTCCAATCAGGAGAACCATCTCCATCTGTATGACCTCTTGGAAACTTCTTACCATTAATTCTTATCAACCAACCAGCGACATTAACAACTTTCAAATCGTCTAACTCTGGGTCAACTCTTTCATAATAATCATTGTCTGTCCATTGAGCTGTAATTTTTAAAGGTAATCCGTTATCTGCTATTAATCTCATATTGATACCACTCCTACTAACATTAGAAATCCTATAGATCCTCCTATTAAAATAGAACCAAAGATTGCCGTTTCAAATAAATTAATTGCTATTCTTCTTACCATACCTGTCCTTCCATAAATTGACTTGTCAATTGTTCCTCGGCTGGCATCTTAGTTTCTCTCAAATACTTTATAGATGCTCTTGCTTCTTTTAAAGCATCGTGAACAATGCTTTGATGATCTTCTTCAAATATTTCTTTTTTAAGACCATCATAATCTTTATATAAAAGTCCACCTATTGATTGGTTTCCTAATTCTACACCTTTGCAATAGACTTTGACTGTGGCCTGTGCCCAAACCTTCTTACCATATTCAATATCATGTTTGATGTGAAACATATTAAGTTTTGACGCATCATCATCAAATATATCTGCTACATCCATTTCTTCTGGTGCGACATAACCAAACGCCTTAAATGGTCCGTATTCCTTTTCCCAAATTAATTCTTCGTTCTTCATTATGCTACCTTCCTAATTTTAATTTCTCCTACAATCTTATCTTTTGTAGACTTACTGGTACCTCTTGCTTTTTTAAGTTTCTTTTCATTTAACTCAACTTCAAATATCTTGCCTGAACCATAGTCTGATTTAAAACATCTCCATCTTGGAGAGTTCCCTAATGAAGTATCAAAAAGATAAGCATAAGCAATCATAGACTTTCCGCTTAATGATTCATCTAAAAATTGTACTATATCTTTATACAGCCTTGGTTTGACGTCATCCCATTTCTCGTCTTGTCCACCTCTGTCCCATTCGTTGTCATACTTCTTATCAATTCCATTCCAACTGACCCAAGTGCTTCTGAAAGCATAATGGTTGGCGTGACCTGTGTCCCAATCAATGGCACTAACATCTCCTGCATCAATTAAATGTAATACTCTTTGAGGATTGCCATAAAACTTCTTTAGGTTGTATCCTACTCCATCTGGATAACCATCCCAATGTGAATAAATTCCTGTGACCTTATTTGTATCTGAATTAAGATATCCTATCATTGCTCTTGTTGACATTATGCTCCCTCCGGATTGTTTGGTCCTAATGTTCTGACCTTTTGTTCATCTTCTTCATACTTGCCAGGTGCAATAACATCATAATCGTGTATTTCTAAATATCTTTTCATATTTGAAACGGCATCTAATCTATCTGTTCTACAAGGTTCTCCAGTACCATTAGCATCACAAGACAAACCTGCTTGGATATCTTTTCCTAATTTAACTAACTCGTCTATTTCTTTATTTGTTAAAGTGTCTGACATTATGCTCCTAACCCTTCTGCAAGTTTCTCATTCATTTTCATAAATGCTCTAACCGTGTCATTCAAAGGACACTTGTCTAACTTGTTGATTGCAATTAATTCATCTTCAGCTTGTAAAAATGATCTTTCAAATGCAATTGATTCTTTAATTCTTCTGATGTATTCAAATCTATCTGAACTACCAAAGCCTTGACCTTCTGGCCAATCATTTAATCCCCAAAGACTTTCATTAGCAACTGCCAATTCGTGTAGAGTTTCAACTAGATTATCTTGAACGGCATTACTCATTAATTGAATAACCAAACCGTCTTCTCCTGTGTAGTGTCTTGATATTTCTCTTTCTAAATCTGACTTAGAAAGTTTCACATTGTAGTGATTATCTCTTTTATACATTTTATTTTCAACTCCTGTTTTCATTTATAGTTTTAGTATAACATTGATGGTAATACCGTCAACCACCTAAAAACCTATATTCTATGCGACTTTCGAATCATCTTTCATATAAAGCAAACCTATCTGCGAACTTTTTATGACAAAAGGCACTTGGTCTTCTATAATTTTCTTTTGACGATCCTCGATACTTTCTTCTAAGGGGAAAAACCTTTGCTAATTGGTTTGCCATTTTATGATTTTCTATTGTATTTGGTATATCTTTTGCAAAGGCATATTCATAACCTGGTGCCTTGTATTGATTTAACCAATTTTGAAGTTCTACTGGCAGACAGAATTTAATAAATTTGTCCATTATATTTTGAACCTGTTCATCCAATGGCCAAAATTGTCTGGTTCTCTATCTTTGCCCGGTGTGTGACCTGCATAATTATTTCCTTCATTTACTGTAATAGTGACTCCTTCATTGTTCACTACCCATCCATCGGGTCCAACCATTATAGCATTTCCTGAATGCTCTTGTAATTGTTCATTGAAATAATAAACTTTGTCGCCTTTTTGTATTTCTAAAAATGCTTCGTCTCTATCTCCTTTAGGCATTTTGTTTTTCTCCCTTTGAGTATTCCATGATTTTTTTATTATCGCCTATTCTTTCTTCTTCTTGGTCTGCTTCATATTGAGCCATATTTTCTGTGATACCATACAAGTCGTCTAACTCTTTACCTTCTTTACTTGTCCAAAAATTATCTATAGAACCTTTAGGTGCTATTGTAGACACTTCATAACAATCATCAATACCATTGTCCCATATTCCCATAAAGTCACAGCCTGGTTCATAATACGATGCTCTGATACTGACATTAGAATTGTCATTTATGAACTTGTCATAAGCATTAATTGGGGGTGCCCAAGCCGAATCAAATCCAAAATGTATTTCTGATTCATCATCATTAATATAGTTTCTATCAACACCATAGAACTCACAGACATCCCACTTCGTAGACCAGTTTTCTACCGCCCAGTCATACCAATTTGAATATCCGTACTTTTTCATCATTGCTTTATCTTTAGAACCATCTGCCGTTGTGTCGCTTAACTCTTTTGGCATTGGATGAAAGTAATTCAACAATCGACCTGATTTACCTGTTTCATCTTTTACAATTTTTTCAATCTTATCAATTACCTTATTAGGTCCTGTGATTCTGATATTGTTATTACACCAATTAGGCATTAACGACCTCCCCTATTTTAGTTAAATGTGATCCTGGAACATTCCATCTAGTTCCTGATGTAGTTCTAACCAATACATTTTTTATTTTGATTTTTTCAACAACCGCTTTTTCAACAACTCCACGTCTGCCATCAAACGATACCTTGTCGCCAACCCTTAATGATTGAGCGTCTGAAAAATGTAATTGATTTCTTCTTAATTTTACTGTCTCTATGATTGACGATAATTCATCACCGTTCATCTTAAAGATTGCTTCGTGTAGGTCTATTTTCATTTATTTTTTTCCTCCCTTTGTTTATAGTTTCAGTATAACATAAATGGTAATACCGTCAACCACCCTAATCTTCCAAGTAAATCTCTTGGCTTTTTAAGGCTTCTTCAATCGTTGCTCTGTTTTCTTTGCAATAAACATAAAAAACTGAAGCATTCATTTCCTCGCCATCTACTACGGCATCTATGCCTGCTCCTTTTAAAGCAACTTCTATTGATGGTACTATACTTCTATCAATATCGTTATCTGTATCACCTAAATCTGATACCGCGAAAGTATGTTTATGACTTTCTGTTTGTCCTTCGTATCCTGTACTCATTATTTTAATCCTCCTATTTCTAATATAAAATTCTTAACACCTTGGTATCCTTCTTCGTGTGCCGATGCTTTCCAAGTCCCTTCTTCAGTTTTCTCTATAACTTTACCAGTCAACACCGTTCCCTTATATACTTTAGAAGCGATGTTGACTTCTTCTATTGGAACAAAGAGCATTAGAAAACCTGTTATCATTCCTATTATATTCATTTAGCCTCCCCATCCTAATCCAGCACCTAGCAAGATTAAAATAAGCATCGCTGGCACAACTATTGTCATTGGCCAGAAGTTTAATAATTCTAATATCAATTTTTTTGTTTTCTTTTTCATATAATTTTCACCAATATAATAATTTGTAGAACTATAATCATAATCGGAAGAATTGTTCTAACCAATTCCATAGTATGATTATATTCGTCTAACTTTCTTTCAAACTTATTTCTTTTCTTTTTCATATTATCTAAATTTCATCTCCAAATTGCCTAAATGTATATCTACCCAATCTTCTAATTCTGTTTGTAATCCTTTGTAATCTTCTTTCTTGTGTCCTACTCTGTCACAGTATTGAGCAAACCTTTTTCCTACACTCTCAGGTCCCATTAAAGCATCGTCGCCATTCCAGCCACATACTCCTTCAGTAAATGACCCCATCTCATATTCTTTTATGAAGTCATCATAAATTTCTTCTAAACTTGTTAAGGCTGTACCTAGTGTCATTATTCTTCTCTCCAAGTCTTTTCAAAATGGTACCATGGTGTTGTAGGACTATGGAACATTGAAGTATCTTTTGGGGTATGAGCTGGACCTTTGATAGCATAATTATGAACTATCTGTGCCTTGTTTCTGTACTTGTCTTCTGTCACTATCTTTTTGAATACAGCTCTTGCTCTCTCCAAATTTATAAATGGACCTGCAATATCTGAATCTGATTCTAAACCATCAATTCCCATATTCAATTCACTTATGTAAAAACCTTTTTTAATTGTGAAAGGATTAACACTCTTTCTTGTTCTTGCTTTTTCTTTATACATTTCAACTCCTTGTTTCATATATTCATAATAACATAGAACCCAGATACGTCAACCTGGTAAAATGACCGTGAAAAAATCCGTATATATAAAGTCCAGGAAAATGTCTAATGATTTCAATGACTTACAACGCCATTTTTTGACACAAGATGTAGTCGTTGGTCTTGGAAAATCCACAAGATGTAGTGGTAATCTAAATTACCAAATATACCTAAATTACCAAATCGTCTTTTATTTTGGTTTACCTTAATATATTTTTTAATACCGCACCCGTTAATTCTTTTGGGTCAGTCTTAACATCATTCTTCATTTGATACCCGAGCCCGTGTGGACTCATCTTATGTATTTTAGGATCAAATGTTGAATTGTTTTTTGTCTGTCTTCTGTCTTTAAAAAATTGGCCATCTTTTGACCAACTTGTCTTTTTCTTTTTTTTCTCTCTCAATGTTTTCTACTCTCTTTTCTATTGGAAATCTAATTAAATTTGTTTTATTAGATAATAGATATATTTGTTTTTTAATGTACTCTAAATATTTCATTAATTATTTCTTTGGTTTCACAGTTGAAGATTTTCTTGGAGCCGTTGATTTAACTCTAGGTGCTGTTGACTTACCACCTTTGCCTTGTCTCTTACCACCTATCTGAATTCCTTTTAATCTTTTAGAACCTGCTCCAGATCTCTTGGTCATTGCAAGTTTCTTGCCTGCTATTCTAGCCTTCGCTTTTCTTTTTGTTCTAATCTTTGCAGACTTAACTGGATCTGTCTTTGCGAAACAGGTTGATGGTTTAGCTACGATACGACCTTTTCTTGTTCCGCTCGTACATCTAAATCCTTTAGTAGGTTGGCCACCTTTTTTTCTTCTAAAAATTTGACTCACTCCTTCTGTGATGGCAGAGTGATCTGGCATTTCTAAAATAGTGCCGTCGACCATTTCTGGTACTAGATCTTGTGGCACTATATCTTGTGTCGGTTGACCTTTGATGGCACTAGATGTAGTGCCACTAGATGTAGTGTCATTTGAATCTTTTGACACAACGATAAATTCTTTGATCTTCATATCAGTATTTAGTGCCCTTACAGCCTAGACCTGAAACATTACAACTGACACCTGACGTAACTTACACCTTATAACTTACACCTTATACCTTATAACCTACACCTTATAACATTATATTACAGGGTGCTACATTTTAACAAGATCTACTTCGTAATATAAACGAGTAAATACAGTTACAATGAGGATATTTGAAGTCGTAAACTCTACTAAAGAAAACATAGGACCTGCACCGTCAGGTGTATGTAGTCGCCCTACATCATCACTACCAGCATCATGGGTATCTTCTTGCAAGTCACAAGGCAAAAAAAAACGTACTGGTAACCGTGTCGCCAAACTAGGTGGCAAGACTAAAAAAGTAGCAGGGAAAAAGATTAAAGGTAAGAAATATGGTGGACCTTTACCAGATTACTCAGCCTAACCATTAAAACCAAAGACCTAATAGCGAGCCATAGCGAGCTATAACTACTCGTAATAGCGAGCCAATCAGCTTATAATATACATATGGATAAAATTAAACTACACGACTTAAAAAGAGTTAATGACTATATCCAACAAGATTTAAACAACGCCTACATGGATTGTATGAACGAAGCAAGGTATCTTCGTGGTCCACAAGTTAGAAAGTTTGAAGAGGAATGGATTAAGTTTACAGGGGCAGAAGAGTGTACAACAGTAACAAGTGGAACTGATGCATTACATACTGCAGGTATGATTGCAAACATAAAACCAGGCGACGAAGTTATTATGCCTGCTCATACGTTTGTAGCAACTGCTGAAGCATTTGTAAACCTAGGAGCAATACTAAAGTATGTTGATGCTAAAGTATCTGACTACTGTATTGACGAGGACAAAATAGAAGAACAAATTACTAACAAAACAAAAGCAATAGTTTGGACCGATGTAAATGGACAAACACCTAATGTAGATAAAATTGTAGCAATAGCAAAGAAACATAACATTACAACAATAGATGATGCCGCAATGGCTCACGGTGCAACTTATAAAAAGAGAATGGCTGGAACCAATGCAGATATTACTGCTTTTAGTTTTGGTCCTGTTAAACCGTTAGGAGCAATAGGAGGTGCAGGAGCAGTTACTGGTTCAGAAGAAGTATGTAGAAGAGCTAAAGAAATACGTAACCATGGACGAAGTGTTGGTGTTGGTAGAGATGCAATAGGAAAACATATAGGTTGGAATAGAAATATACACACATTACAAGCAGGATTCTTATTAGCAAAACTGCCTTATCTAAATGAGCTTAATGATATGAAAAGAAAACACGCATTTAGATACAGTGAACAGTTAAAAGATGTTGTTCAACACGTTCCAACAGAGCTACCAGATAGATATCATGTATATCATTTGTATTCAATACTGTCTAATAGACGAGATGAACTACGTGAATATCTTAATGATGTTAATATAGAAAGTTTAATACATTGGAAGATCCCAGTAAATGAATATCCTTTTCTAACTCAAGTTGATAGTAAGTCTGTATATCCATATATTGCAAAACAAATATCAGAACAGACACTTTCACTGCCGTGTCATCCGTTCTTACACGAAGACGAACAGGATTATATTATAGAACATATTAAAAAATTTTATGACGAATCTTAAAATCGTTGCTTATGGCACAAAAAACTTTGTAGAAACATATTCACAAGGACTCAAAAACGACTGTAAAAAATTTAATTATGAATACGATATAATTATTATTCCAGATTTCAAATCAATTAGCGAAATAAACTTTTACATACACTCTCAAATGATTGATTATATTAGCAAAACAGAAGCAAGAAGAGTTTGCTTTATGGATCCTGAATGTAGAATTTTAAAAAGATTTCCTAAAGAATGGACTGACCCAGGAGTTCCATGGTGCACATATAAAATACAACATGGTGATCAAGAAATTTTAAACTATGAATATGGAAATACTTTACCTACTAGAATAATGATGCAACCTTTCTTTTGTGGCAAAGAGGATCTAGAATGGATGCAATGGTGGTTGAAAGCATCTACTGACGTTAGTAATGTTAAAGATAAAGTTTATGTACCAAATGAATTATTCCTCGAACTTGCACTAACTTTTAATAACATTAAATTTAAGCACGGCATAATAACTTACAATAGAGAATACAAAGGTCTACACATAGTTGTAAAAGGCTCATGGTCTACTAAAGATACAATAGTCCAACACCCATCTATTCAATCAGTACTCGATAATTCGATATTACCAGCAAACGCTGAGAAAAGGAATGATAATATGTTGCATACAAGAGAGTTACATAATCATTTTCAAGATTATGATACAATTAAAATAATAGATAATTTAATGCTTAAAGAAAAAACTGACATTAAGGATTGGCCTGCTAAAACATTACCAGTAAGAATTAATACTATTAACTGGTTCCGTTGTGACGAATGGCTATTCCGTCCAAGCACTGGTGAAGTTAAAAATGTAAATTATTCCTTGATTAAATATCATCCTTCTATTAATATAAAACTTAAACAAAATATTCTAACACCAGCAGTAAAATTATATAAGGAAACTTTTAAATGTTAATAGGATTTATAGGATTAGGTAAACTAGGTATGCCTTGTGCAGAAGCCGTTGTAGACAAAGGCTATCATGTAAACGGATATGATATACTGCCTAAGCAAAGTACAAAGGTAGACATAAAAAATTCAATACAGGAAGTAGTTGAACAATCAGATATTATATTAGTAGCAACACCTACTCCACATGAAGAAGGGTATGATGGACGATCACCTACTAGCCATCTCCCTCCTAAAGACTTTAACTATAATTCAGTAAAAGAAGTTTTAAAAGAATGCAACAAACACATTAGACAAGAACAAGTCCTTGCATTAATATCAACAG
>Ga0302123_10002886_pt1 | contig 11611 bp, 10 predicted proteins | sample CB21_321_MG_FD_203109 | JGI IMG/M metagenome (GOLD analysis project Ga0302123, IMG submission 203109) | Marine microbial communities from Western Arctic Ocean, Canada - CB21_32.1 | ecosystem: Environmental > Aquatic > Marine > Oceanic | place: Canada: Western Arctic Ocean | collected 2017-09-28 | reverse complement strand
GGCCCAGGATACTCGCGGCCGTCCGTGTTTGACCAGCGTTTCTCGCGTCCGTCCGTCCCGCAACTTAGCCGTTCGCGGCCGTTTGGGGTCGCTCGTCCCGGAAGCATTTACAAGAATTTGCAAGATTCGACGAGATCGCCGTACCCGAGTCGGCACCACGTCCTCACGAAGGACACGCCGCTGACCAACCTCTACGTGACAATCCTGGACAAAGCTGGGTGTGCCGATCGAGCGCCTGGGTGACAGCACCGGTCCGCTCGAGGGGCTGTCGGTGTAGTCGCTCAGCCGCGCCGCGCGTGAGGTATCAGGACCCGCCGCTACGCGCAGATGTTCCCAAGAGGGCCGACCCCGCCACAATAGCTGACGTCCTGGATCTGGACGGTGAACCCGTCCGGATCATCGAACGTAATCTCCGGCGTATCGGCGCCAGGTGGGCCGGGCGGTCGCTGGTCTGCCGCAGGTCTGAAGAATGGGCGCCACGTCCGATATCCGGACAACACGCCGGTGACGAACCTCTGGATGACCCTGCTCGACAAAATGGGCGTGCCTGCCGAGAGGGTCTGGGACAGCACGGGCCACGTCAAACATCTCTGGAATATCTAGTAGGTAGATGGGGCCGGGAGCCGGCGCGGGAAGTTCGCCGGTTGGTATTCGTGCTGTGACGCCGTGAATCGCCACCGCCAGGCAGTTGACTCTGTGGCGCAGGCCTTTAGGCCTGTGAGGCAAGGCTCAAGGTATGCCTCACCGCAGCCCCACTCCGCGCCTGCGAGGCGCGCCATACGCGGCTTTTTCGGTCGGGGTGTTGCCCCGAATCCCCGCGGGCGCTGCGCCGGGACCCCGATGCCCAGCTCCGCATCCCCCTACCCATATCGATAAGATAGCGATGATCATAGCCACCGGGGGGCATGTCAAGCCGGACCGCCGGCGTCGGCATGGACGGTACCATCGTCATCCGGAGTCGCCGAGCCCTCGTCGGTGGAACGGTCTGACAGGAGGTACAGCGATGCGGAATTCCCGTTTGTTGATGACAATCGTGCTGTTCGGAGTGTTGGCGGGCGTCAGTTGCGTGGACGCCCCGGAACCGGACGGTCAGCCGGGGCTCACCGGGCAGGACATCGCCGAGATCGAGCGGCTCTACGCCCGCTACAACCAGGGGCTCGACTTCCAGGACGAGGAGCTCTATCTCTCGGCCTGGGCCGATGACGCGGTCTTCACGACTGGCGGCGGCGAGGTCTGGGACGGGCGGGAAGAACTGCGAAGACGGTTTCGACTGAAACCTGGTGGCGAAGGAACGACCACCACGCACAACAACACCAGTATTCTCATCTCGCCGATGGAAGATGGAGGAGCCAGCGGGCGCGGCTACTGGATCGTGCTCGATGTCTCCGAGAGTGAGCCGCGCATGATGATGGCGGGTCACTACTTCGATACGTTCGTGCGAACTTCCGAAGGCTGGCGTATCAAGACACGCGGCTCGATGAGGGGTTGGGACTGGCGGCTGGAAAACCAGTAGCCCTGTAGAGTGAGGGTTTCAGCGCCAGACGCCGTCACCATCCCGTTAACGTGACCCTGGCTCTGACACCCTTGCCAGAGCCCACTGATGTTGCCGTGTATCGTCAAGATCAGTCGGTATGGTGGTGACGTCGTCACGACTGGCTATCGTGTCCCGTCCGCCTGTGACTCCAGCGCGCGAGCGCCCGCCAGCAGGTTTGTCATCGCGTGGTTGCCTTCGTGGCAGGCGTACTCGAACAGCGGCGCGTCGCCGTGCTTCATCGGGATCACCGCAGTGAACGGCTGCGTGAAGGTGTCCGGGTCGTCGACGGTGAACTCGTAGAGCAGCGTATCGGCGTCGATCCGGGTGAACCGTTCGACGAGGTGCATCGTGTCACCCGAACCGAACGGGTCGGTGGTCGTCGGATCGAAGCTTCCGGTCTTGTCGGTGTAGTTCCGAGTCTCCACCTCCAGCGTGTCGCCGTCCCACCGGCCACGTGAATCACCCATCCACTGGCGCATCGTCTCAGGCAGGTGCGGGCGCCGGTCCAGGGCGTTGGTGCACGGAAATCGCCCTTGGCAAGCGATAGTCGGCGTTCTGGCCATCGTGACGACCGAAGGGACATGATCTCGACGTGAAGTCGAGAGTCCATCCGAAGTACAAAACGAAGTATCGCGTCGGAACCTGGTCGGCGTACGACCGAGCGCTGGTCCGGCGAGGCGATGTCACCCTGTGGCTCACGCCTGACGCCATCAGCACGTGGGAGGCGGTTGGCGTCGGCAAGCGCGGAGGCCAGCTCCAGTACTCCGACGTCGCGATTGAAACCGTGCTGACACTCCGTCTCATCTTCCACCTGCCACTGCGTCAGACCGAAGGGTTCTTGACGTCGATCTTCAGGATGCTGGGAGTCGACCTCTCCGCACCCGATCACACGACGCTCTCCCGGCGCGGCCAGCATCTCGATGTCGCGTTGCACCGAGTCCCCACAGGAGAAGGCCTCCATCTGATTGTCGACAGCACGGGACTGTCGATCGTGGGCGAAGGCGAGTGGGCCGCGGCGAAACATGGGAGACGCGGCAGAAGAGGCTGGAGGTAGCTGCATCTCGGTATGAACCGAACGGGCGTGGTCATTGCCCAGGCGCTGACGGAGGCGACCGTCGATGACGCCTCGACTGGCATCAGGCTGATCGAGGCGGCCGACGGCGACCTAGGAAGCGTGACGGCAGATGCCGCCTACGATACGGTCGACTTCTACGATGCTGCCGGTGCGCGTGGTGCATCGGTTGCCAGGTGCCCGGTCTCCCGCCTGTGCGTGGAGTGCCCCCCGTGGCCCGAGGCCCTCGCGTTTCGACGGCGAGGCCATGCTGCACACGTGTCGCCTCGGCCGTGCGGCTGTTCTTGCGACGCCTCGGCCGTGACGTCTAATAGTTTGTAGCCGTTTTGTAGCCGTTCGCCACACCATCACGGTCCATGTTCCCTAGACTGGGAACATGAATACTGGCCGCACGCTCATCCTTACTTCCGAAGCCGCCAACCTGATCGGGGTCTCGGCCAACACGATCCGCTACTGGGAACGTACCGGCCGTCTTCCGGCACTGAAAACCAGCCACGGCGTTCGCCTGTTCACTAAGGGTAAGAAATGGCGCGCCCGGCAGGATTCGAACCTGCGACCCTCGGCTTAGAAGGCCCGATGTCGGCTCGGTTATACCAAGACGGTTATATTTCGGAGCCGTCCTGGTGACCATAAAGGCCAGAATATCGCCAGAATTGGCGCATTTACGTGCAATTTGAACGGTTTCCTGATAATCGATCTCTGGAGGCCATCATGCTGGAAAGAACAGCATTACATTGGGATGAAAAGCATCAAGCTATTGTGAACGGCATCGATGACTGGCTGGTCGAGTATATCGAGGTCGAACATAGCGAAATCAGGATAGGCTCGATGGAAAATCTTGGGGCCGTTCGGTATTCATGCACCAACGCCTCGTCAAGTTGACAGTGCCACTGGCAGGCCCGCGTAGAGCACGCCGTCTTCCGCTATACGTCGATCATCGGCAAGGCGCTTCGCGCCCGGACTCCAGGCGGACAGGAAGCCGAAGCAGGGCTCGCGTGCCACGTCCTCAATCGGATGACCGCGCTTGGCAGACCTGAGCCGTACCGTATCGGACGGTGACCGGATGACCAGGGGCAGGGGCGCAGCGGGTCAGCATCGAGTCGCCGCTGAAGACGGCGACGGTGCGGAGCCAGAGCTCGGTGGCGGCCCGGAATCAGCGGACCGCGATCTCCGAACGGTTGGCGACGAGCAGCTTCTTCATCGTGGACCTCCTGCGCGCCGCCTTACACCTCCAGCAGCAGCGGGTGTTCTAGCCGGTCGGCAATCCAGCGGAGGAACCGGACCGCGTCGGCCCCGTCGATCAGCCGGTGGTCGTAGGACAGCGACAGCGGCAACATCGGACGGGCCTCGAACCGGTCGTTGATGAACACCGGCGCCGGCGCGCTGCGCGACAGCCCCAGGATGGCCACCTCCGGGTAGTTGACAATCGGAGTGAACGCCGTGCCGCCGAGCCCGCCGAGATTGGTGATTGTGAACGTGCCGCCATCGAGATCGGCCGGAGCCGCCCCCTGTGTCCGCACCCGTGTCGCGAGGGCGGCGATCTCGGTCGACAGCGTCCCGAGGCTCTTCCCCTCCGGGCCCCTGATGACGGGCACGAGCAGCCCGCGTTCGGTGTCGACCGCGACACCGATGTTGATATAGCGCTTGTAGACGATCTCGTCACGCGCGACATCGACCGAGGCATTGAACTGGGGAAACGCCTTGAGCGCGGCGGCCACGACCGCCACGGCGAACGCGGTCACCGTCAGCGGCAGCTCGGGGGAAGTCGTCTGGACGGTCTTGCGCACCGCTTCGAACTCGCTGATGTCCGCCCGGTCGTGCTGCGTGACGTGGGGCACCGTCTGCCAGGCTTGGGTCATCCGGCGCGCGATGGTCCGGCGTGTGCTCCGCATCCGGCGGCGCTCGATCTCCCCCCAGCGTGAGAAGTCGGGCAGCGCGGGCGTCTCTCCCGGCGTGGCGCCGGCGCGCAGTTGCCGCATCGCCGTCCGGGCGTGCGCCTTCACATCCTCGAGACCGATCCGTCCGCCGGCGCGGACCGCATCGATATCGACACCAATCTCCCGGGCGAGCTTGCGGACCGACGGGGCTGCCAGCGCGCGTCGTGTGGTGCCTCCGCCAGCCGGCTCGGGTGGGGAGGGCGGCACCGGCGCGGCCGTCGCGGCGGGTGTCGGGTCGAGCGCCCCGTCCGACCGGGGCGGGGTCCCGGCGGGCGACGCGGTCGGGGCGACCGGCTCCGGTGGTGGGTCCGGGGTTGACGCCGCGTCAGCGGTCTCGAGCGACAGGATCAGCGCGCCGATCCGCAGGGTGCCGCCCGCCTCGACTGCGACCGTGGTGACCGTGCCGGCCGCCGGCGACGGGACCTCGACGGTCGCCTTGTCGGACTCGATCTCGACCAGCGGCTGGTCCACGGCGACCGTGTCGCCGTGCGCCACGAGGACCCGCACCACCTCGGCTTGCTCGATGCCTTCGCCCAGCTCCGGCAGTCTGACCTCGATTGCCACGTCGATACTCCTAGAAGGTGCGCGCGGCCAGGACCTCAGCACGCAGCAGTGAGACAGGACACTAGCTCGACGCCGGGTCCGGTTTGTCCGGGTCGATGTCCAAGTCGTCGATCGCCCGAGCCACCAGCGCTGGTTCGACCGACCCGTCCCGCGCCAGCGCCCGCAGCGTCGCCAGCGTGATGAAGCGCGCGTCCACCTCGAAGAAATCCCGCAGGGCGTCGCGGGTATCACTGCGCCCAAATCCGTCCGTGCCCAGCGCCGCCAGCGGCGTGTCGAGCCACTGGCTGAGTGAGTCGGGAAGCGCCTTGAGATAATCGCTGGCCGCGACCACGACGCCCGGTGCGTCGCCGAGGCATCGGGTGACATACGGCACCCGTGGCGTGTCGATCGGGTGCAGCATGTTCCAGCGTTCGCAGGCGTGACCATCCCGGTAGAGCTGCGCCCAGCTCGTGACGCTCCACACGTCGGCGGCGACCCCGTACTGCTCGAGCACACGCTGCGCCGCCAGCGCCTCGCGTAGTATCGCGCCGCTGGCCAGCAACTGCGCGCGATGCGGCAGGGTCTCGGTCGACGGCCTGAGTCGATAGAGGCCGTTCAGGATGCCCTCGCGCGCGCCGTCCGGCATCGGCGGCATCGCGTAGGGTTCGTTCTCCACCGTCAGATAATAGAAGACGCTCTCGCCCTCGACATACATCCGTCGGATACCGTCCTCGACGATGACCGCCAACTCGTAGGCATACGCCGGGTCGTAGGCCAGTATGTTCGGGACCGGATAGGCGAGCAGGTGGCTCTGCCCGTCCTGATGCTGGAGCCCTTCACCGGCCAGTGTCGTCCGACCGGCCGTGCCGCCGACGAGGAAGCCCCGGCACCGCGAGTCGGCCGCCGCCCAGATCAGGTCGCCCACCCGCTGGAACCCGAACATCGAGTAGAAGATGAAGAATGGAATCGTGTTGATCCCGCGTGTCGCGTAGGCGGTGCCGGCCGCGATGAACGAGGCCATAGACCCCGCCTCGGTGATGCCTTCCTCCAGGATCTGGCCGTCTTCGGCCTCGCGGTAATACAGCAACGTCGCCTGGTCGACCGGTTCGTATTTCTGCCCGGCGTGAGCGTAGATACCGACCTGCCGGAACAGCGCCTCCATGCCGAACGTTCGGGCCTCGTCCGGCACGATCGGGACGATCAGCTCGCCGACCTCGGGGTCGCGCAGTAGCCGGCTCAGTAACCGCGCGAGACCCATCGTGAGCGAGACCTCACGTTCGCCGGTGCCCTCGTAGAGCTCGGCGAACGGCGCGGCCGGGACGGACGACAGCGCCGGGGCCCGGTGCACCCGCTCGGGGACCGAGCCGCCCAGCGCGGCGCGACGCTCGTGCAGATACACCATCTCCGTGCTGCTGCCGTCCGGGGTGTAGAACGGGAGCTCGGCGATCTGCTCGTCCGACAGCGGAATCGCGAACCGATCCCTGAATGCCCGGAGCTCCTCCTCGTTCAGCTTCTTCTGCTGATGGGAGATGTTCCGACCCTCGCCCCCCTCGCCCATTCCGTAGCCCTTGATGGTTCTGGCGAGGATGACGGTCGGCGAGCCCCGGTGCGCGTTCGCCGCGGCGAACGCCGAGTAGACCTTCGCCGGGTCGTGCCCACCAAGACGCAGTTTCTTCAGCTCACTGTCGGTCAGGTGCTTGACCAGCTTGAGTAGTTTTGGGTGTTTGCCCCAGAAATGGTCACGGACGTATGCGCCGGACTCGACGGCGTACTTCTGGTATTGCCCGTCGACCGTCTCGCTCATCCGGCGCACCAGCAGCCCGTCCTCATCGGCGGCGAGTAACGAGTCCCAGTCGCGGCCCCAGATCACCTTGATGGCGTTCCATCCGGCCCCGCGAAACGCCGCCTCCAGCTCCTGGATGATCTGTCCGTTGCCGCGGACCGGTCCGTCGAGTCGCTGCAGGTTGCAGTTGACGACGAAGATCAGGTTGTCGAGCTGCTCGCGGGACGCCAGCGTGAGGGCGCCCAGCGATTCCGGCTCGTCGGTCTCGCCGTCACCCAGGAAGGCCCACACCTTCGCGTCGGAGGGCGGGATGAGCCCGCGGTCTTCCAGATAGCGCTGATACCGGGCCTGATAGATCGCCATGATGGGGCTGAGCCCCATTGAAACCGTCGGAAACTCCCAGAAATCCGGCATCAGCCAGGGATGGGGATACGACGACAGACCCGGCCCGCGCAGCTCGCGGCGAAAGTTCTCGAGATGCTCCTGCGTCAACCGGCCCTCGAGGAACGCCCGAGCGTAGATGCCGGGCGACGCATGCCCCTGGTAGTACACGAGGTCGCCGGGGTGGGTCTCGGTGTGGGCGCGGAAGAAGTGGTTGAACCCGACTTCGTAGAGCGTGGCGGCCGAGGCGTAGGTCGAGATGTGTCCGCCGATGCCGTCGGCGTGCCGGTTAGCGCGCACCACCATCGCCAGGGCGTTCCACCGAATGAGGCTCTTGATCCGCTGTTCCAGATCGCGGTCGCCGGGGTAGGCCGGGTCTTCCTCCGGCTGGATCGTGTTGACATACGGGGTGTTGGCGGTGAACGGCAGCTGCACCCCGGCGTGCTCGGCCCGGCGGGTCAGGTTCTGGAGGAGTCGTCCTGCTGCTGTCAGCCCGTGGTGGTCGATGACTGCGTCCAGCGACTCGAGCCAATCACGAATCTCGGTCTCGTCCAGTGCGGAGGCCTCTCGTCTCGTGTCGGTCATGTCGTGGTCAAATGTCACTCGGTCTGCGGCGTCCGCGAATCTCACGCCGGCGTGTGTGGTGCGACCGAGGATGCGCCCGTCTCGAGGGAGTGGGGCGTCGGGCGAGGCGGCCAGCGCCTCATCAGTCTACAGGACCGCGGGTGCTTGCCCCGCTCGCTGTTGGTTGGTCACCTCCAGCTCCGAGATCGTGGGTGAAACCACCGGTTTCCCCCCCGTAGGGTGCCAAAAAGCGGCCGCGGCCGGCCGAATCCCCGCGCCGGGTCGGTGCTGGCCATCTCGGCCGAGTAGCCTGTGGTGATGCCTCATGCGCTGCAGTTCCTGCTGCTCACCGCCGCTGGCTGGGTGAATCGCCACCACGAAGACCTGATCGATTACCTCCGGGAAGAGAATCGCGTCCTCCGAGAGCAACTTGGTGGACGACCGCTTCGGCTGACCGATGCCCAGCGCCGTCGACTCGCGGTGCGCGGCAGGAAACTCGGCCGGCGCGCATTGATGCAGGTGGCCGGCATCGTCACCCCCGACACGATCCTCCGCTGGTACCGGAGGCTGATCGCCCAGAAGTACGACGGCAGCAAGAGCAGATGTCGAGGCCGGCCGATGACGCCTCGAACGATCGCCGACCTCGTGGTGCGCATGGCGGTTGAGAATCCGCGTTGGGGCTACACACGGATCCGGGGCGCGCTCGCCAACCTCGGCCACGAGGTAGCCCGAAATACCGTGAAGCGGATCCTGCGTGGCCATGGGATCGAACCGGCGCCCGAGCGGAGCCGCCGCACGCCTTGGAAGACGTTCTTGCACGCGCACTGGGTCGGCCTCACGGCCGCCGACTTCTTCACCGTCAAGGTGATTACGCTCGCCGGTCTCAAGCGGTACCTCGTCTTTTTCGTGATCGAACTGCACACGCGCCGCGTGCATATCGCTGGTATCCACCCCCAGCCCAGCGGCGTGTGGGTGGAGCAAATGGCCCGCAATCTGACAGACCCCGTGGATGGTTTCCTGCGCGCGGCGCGCCATCTGATTCACGACCGCGATCCGCTGTACACCCGTGCCTTTGCCGAGATCCTGAAGGGCGGCGGGGTTCAGTCCATTCGGCTGCCGCCGAAGAGTCCCAATCTCAACGCGTTCGCCGAACGGTTCGTCCGGTCGATCAAAGAGGAGTGTCTCCATCGCGTCGTGCCGCTCGGCGAACGCCACCTGCGCCTGCTCGCGCGCGAATACGTCGAGCACTATCACCGCGAGCGGAACCATCAGGGCCTCGACAACCGGCTCCTCCAGCGCGCACCACCGCCGGGGTGCGCGGATACTTCCGTGCAGCGGCGTGAGCGCCTCGGCGGACTCCTCAACTTCTACCATCGCGAGGCCGCGTGACTGCTCGGCGCATTAACCGCACCCTACGGGCTCTCCGCGCCCGTAGTTCCGGCGGCCAAGCGGCCGAGGCGGTCATCGCGTGCAACGTGCTGAATCGGATGATGGAGCTTGGTCGGCCTGAGTCGTACGCGACCGGTAGGTGAGGTGCCTGGGCATTGGCGATCTTGCCGCTCACCGCGAGGCTATGCAACAACGCCCCATCATGGCGGTGAAGGCGATCGGACGGCGCCGCTGGAAGAAGACGTCTGGCTACCACCGGCAGGCCCGCGTGAAAAATGCCTTCTTCCGCTACAAGTCGATCATCGGCGAGACCCTTCGAGCCCGGACTCCAGGCGGGCAGGAGGCCGAGGCGTGGCTCGCGTGCAACGTCCTCAATCGGATGACCACGCTTGGCAGACCGGCATCGTACAGCGTCGAACCGTGAACGGATGACCAAGGACCGGGGCACTGCGGGTCAGCATCGAGTCATGCACCAACGCCGCGTTCTATTCCTGCGGCAACGACTTGTCGAGCGGCGGCACAACTGGCGGCCGCTCCGTCTCGGAGCTGGTGGGCTGGTCCGGCGCGACCTCGGTCGGCTCCTCAAGCGGCAAACCCGAGACAATCCGCTCGACCTGCGCGCCGGTGAGTACCTCGCGGGTCAGCAACTCCTCGGTGATCTGTAAGAGCGCCTGCTTCTTCTCTTCGAGAATCGAGCGGGCACGGTCGTAGTTTTCTGTCACAATCCGCTTCATCTCTGTGTCGATAATGTTCGAGGTCTTCTCGCTGCATTCCTGCTGCTGCGCGAAGTCCCGCCCCAGGAAGACCTGCTCCTCCTTCCGACCATAGGTCAGCGGTCCGACGAGCTCGCTCATGCCCCATTCGCAGACCATTTTGCGTGCCAGATCGGTGACGCGGTCGAGGTCGTTACCGGCACCGGTCGTCACGGCCGAATTCGTGATTTCCTCGGCAATGCGGCCACCGAGCAGCACCGCGACCTGGTCATGCAGATACAGGGTCGAGAAGTTGTGCTTGTCGTCGACCGGTAGCTGCTGCGTCACACCGAGCGCCTGGCCTCTCGGAATGATGGTGACCTTGTGGACAGGGTCGGCGTGCTCGAGCACCGAGCCCAGCAAGGCGTGACCCGCTTCGTGAAGCGCCGTGACGTGCTTCTCCTCGTCGTTGATAACGAGTGACCGGCGCTCCGAGCCCATCATGACCTTGTCCTTGGCGAACTCGAAATCCTGCATCATCACGGATTTCTGGTTGTAGCGCGCCGCGTTGAGCGCCGCCTCGTTGACGAGGTTCGCCAGATCCGCGCCAGAGAAGCCGACGGTGCCCCGCGCCAGCACGTGTCTGTCGACGTCGTCCGCCAGCGGGATCTTCCGCGTGTGAACCCCGAGAATGCCCTCCCGGCCTTTGACGTCCGGCCGGTTCACGACGATCGAGCGGTCGAAGCGCCCGGGCCGCAGCAGCGCCGGGTCCAGCACGTCGGGACGGTTGGTCGCCGACATGAGAATGACGCCCTCGTTCGACTCGAACCCGTCCATCTCGACCAGCAGCTGATTGAGTGTCTGTTCCCGCTCGTCGTGTCCGCCGCCCAGACCGGCGCCGCGATGACGGCCCACGGCGTCGATTTCGTCGATGAACACGATGCACGGCGCGTGCTTCTTCCCCTGCTCGAACAGGTCGCGGACCCGCGAGGCGCCGACACCGACGAACATCTCCACGAATTCCGACCCGCTGATCGAGAAGAACGGCACGCTGGCCTCGCCAGCGACGGCTCGCGCCAGCAGGGTTTTCCCGGTCCCCGGAGGCCCCATCAACAAGACGCCCTTCGGGATCCGGCCACCGAGTTTCTGGAACTTCTGCGGCTCCCGGAGGAACTCGATGATCTCCTGTAGCTCCTCCTTCGCCTCGTCGACCCCGGCGACGTCCTTGAACGTCGCCTTCTTCTCCGTGCTCGATGCCAGCTTGGCCTTGCTCTTGCCGATCGACAGCGCCATGTTGCCGCCGCTCCGGACCTGCCGCATGAAAAAGACGAGGAAGCCGATGATCAGCAGGATCGGCGCCCATCCGTACAGAAAGGTCGCCCAGGGACTCGCCGTCGCCGCCCTGGCCTCGACCACGACGTCGCGATCGATCAGCTTGTTGCCCAGCCCGTCGTACTGAGGTGGCGCATAGGTGCGGAACGGCTCTCCGCTCAATGACGTACCGATGATCTTGTTCCCGCTGAACTCGACGCGGTCGACTTGACCGGTGTCCACCCACCGGATGAACTCGCTGAAGCTGATCGGTGACTCTCCGGTCCCGAACTGGGACGAGACGATCCAAATCAGCACCACCGCGACCACCGTGGCCATCCCGAACAGGCTGCGGCGCGTCATCGAGTTCACGAGTTGTCCCCCAATGCTGATTTCATATCAAGG
>Ga0302123_10002881_pt1 | contig 11619 bp, 7 predicted proteins | sample CB21_321_MG_FD_203109 | JGI IMG/M metagenome (GOLD analysis project Ga0302123, IMG submission 203109) | Marine microbial communities from Western Arctic Ocean, Canada - CB21_32.1 | ecosystem: Environmental > Aquatic > Marine > Oceanic | place: Canada: Western Arctic Ocean | collected 2017-09-28 | reverse complement strand
ACAGTGGCTCTCCGGCAGGAAATCGATCTGTCCGACCTCGGCAACCTGTTTGTTGTCGAGCAGTACTGCGACGCGCCAGCCGTCGAAGGGAAGGCCCGGTAGCGAATCCACTTCGGTTACCAGTGTAATCGAATCGAACCTGGCATTCACCGTAGTTGCCAGTCGCGGCTGCGCCTTGTGGTACTCGTGTGTGTGGGCGGCGACATTGCCGCTGTCCAGGTCGATTTCGAATCTGATATGTTCGAAGCCGGTGAGGAACCCGAATACGAACCGCCCTCGTCGGGATGTACCCGATGTAAGGCGTAGTTCGACGCGATCCCCCGGCATTGCGCAGGGCCGGAGATAGACTTCAGCCGGACTATCAGCGCGGTTCTCAAGCCGCGCTTGACCGGGCGTGGGCGTGAACGACCAGGTATCGTCGGGAAAGATTTCCCACAATTCGTCGAGGGGTTCAGTGAAGTCGTAGTCTCGGAGGTATTCTGACATCACCAGTACAGTAATCCGTCACCCTAATCTTTCACAGCGATCTCTCCAGATTCTGAGAAGGCGCTGGTGGCAGAAATGGAAGCGGAGAAAGAAGCCGATCACCGATACTGGCAACCGTTAAAACTCCGCCTTGGCGAACTGTGTCGGCATAGAGTTTGATGTGACTTTACTATTCCGTCGGTGACCAGAAGAAACCGCGACGCAGCAGACCGCCCTGCTCGGCTTTGTTCAGGACGCGAATGGCAATCGTGTTCACCTTGCCCGGCTCGATGGCATCGGTGATGTCCAGGTCGAAGGGGTGGCTCCACCACCACCAGACCTTGTGCGGTTCGTGGTGTACGTATTTGCCGTTGATCCACACCCAGCCCTCGTTGAAGATGCCGCCGCAGTGAAAGGATACGCGTCTGTCTGCGAAGTTCGCAGGCACTTCAAAGGTGCCTCGGTACCAGCCGTAACCGTCGTAGTGATGGCCTTTCTCGTCCAGCGGCGCGTCCTGCGCGTCCCAGGTCAGGTGCGTGTTCTTCGGCGTCCACGCGCTGTCGTCGTAGTCCGGTGCGTACCACTCGGCGACGACGCCTTCGGCGAACGGGTCGCGCGCGAACGGCATGTCCAGGGGCAGAGGCGCAACGAGCTCGCCTGTCTCGCCGTTGGTCATGCCCAGGAGTCGCTCGTACTCAAGCAGGCGCCCGCGCACAACAAAGGGCGGAGGCGCCTCTACTTCGGGCGTGTCCGGGTTATCGGGGAAGGTCTCCGAAATGAAGAACGGGTAGATCTTATTGAGTTTCGCCTGAATGTCGAACATCCGCCTGGCTGCTGCTGCGGCGGTGGCGTAGTCCAGGTGCATCTCAGCAGCTTCCATGTCCGCGTATCCCCGGACATGGTCGGCAATGAGCGCGACGGCGTCGATGCGCTCGCGCTGCGCCGCCGTCGCCTTGGCGTTTTGCGCCGCGGCGATGTGGTGCCGCACGCTCTTCACGAACGGCACGGTGTAGATGTTGTTCAGCAGAAAATCCTCGTGCGGATGGATCGTTGCGCTGCCGAGTCGGTGCTCGAGCGCGTCCCACCACGCCTGCAGGTGCGGTCCGGCGGCCGGCCCGAAGAAAGACGTGTAAAACTCCTGTTTGAGCGCAGCGACGTCCGTGTCCGCGTCCCAGAGCAGTTTCGCGGTCACGTAGAAACTGGTCCAGGTCTGCATGATCGCCTTGCGCCCTTCCCCTTCGAAACCCTTGACCCCTAGTTTCTTGTAGATGGGGATATTGACTGTGACATTCGCCGTCTGCCGTTCGGGCACAAACAGGCCGGTGAGCATGTCCGGATTGTAGACATAGAGGTAGACGTGCGGTGTCTGCCGACAGTACTGGCCAAGCACCCTGGTGAACTCCTGCCGGCGCCAGCAGTGCGGATCGTCGTTCGTGTGGATCGCGCAGCAGCTAATCGGGGCGTACATGATGGCGGTGTTCCGCGGCAGTTCGACGCCCTGCGGCGGGAGTTCGCGCAGGGAATAGGCCATAGTCGCCACGAACTTATCTGGAAATTCCTTCGCCAGTTTCGCAGTGAACCCGAAGAACTCCTCGCTCATCTGGGGACCTTCGACATAGTGGTCGTAGACGAAGTTCTGGCTCGCTGCCTGGCAGTTGTCGCAGTAGCAGTAAGGCGATCCGTCCGGCGGGCTGATACCGAAGCCGTTGGGCGAGATCCGGTGCGTGTTCGGCCCATTCGCGTAGTGCTCTTCCGCGAACGCCTTTTTCAGATTCGCCAGGACCTGCTCGTATACGGCCGGGTTCGACAGGCAGAGCATGGTCGTATGATTGACGTCACCCTCGCCAATACGGCGTTGTCCCTTTTTGTCCATCGCGTAGTATTCCGGGTGCGCCTCCCAGTGGTCCGCCGGCGGCAGCAGCACACCGAGGAATCCGTCGCCGACCAGCGGGTACAAGCTCGCGTGCCGCAATGTCATGCCCACTTTCACCCGCCAATCCGTATAGAGCCCCATCTCATCCCCGGGCATCGGCACCCACCCCGGGTTCAGACCGATGTAACGCAGGGCAAAGTCCGGCCGCGACTCGACATCGAGCTCGGGCACAGTGATCGTCTTCTGTTCCGGAATGACCTCACCCCAGTCGCCGGGAAAGTAAAAACGGCAGCCGAGCTTTTCGAGAAAGGCGTAGCCGCCGTACATGTTGCCGGCATACGGGCCGTCGGCATTGCCGCCGATGAAGATCGCGTCATCGGTGGTTTTGATGACATAGCCTTCCTCCTCGAAGGCGTCGTCGTACACGGCGGCATTGAACCCGGACGGGATGGCGATAGCTTGTGCGGCGGCAGCTGTGGTGTGGCCGACATAGATGCTGATCGGCTGCTCATGGCCCTGGCCTTCAACCACGATCGGCAGGCGGGCGCCACTCATCTTCTCGATATAGGTCTGCAGGGCGCTGCCGGTTATGCGGGCATGCTCTTCGTCTTTGGCGATGACGATTGTCGCCCGCGCGGCGCCATCTTGAACAATCGTGAGCGGTGCCGGCAAGGCACGGTGAGCAACGGCGATCAGTAGAATGAAGATACAGAGGGTACGGCGCATTGGTGTTCCTGTTTGTGGGTTGTGACAGTTCGAAGGAGTACTATAGCGTTAACTTGAGTCACGGGGAACCCGGCGCCGGCTTTGCCGGCAACTATCCAAGAATTCCGGGCAGGGGAATTTGGGGCAGAAGAATGAATCAATAGAGATGGCTTAACGACAACATGTTGTGCCTGTCCTGGTTAAAAGTTGGTCCGGTCGGCTACTGGCGAGCCTTTGGTACCTTAATTCCTAAGAATGTAACTCTGTAGGATGGCCGTTAAGGAACGCCCCGAGCCTTGAATTGGGACGTCCCTGAACGGCCATCCTACATGCCCTGCCCCCTGAACCCTGTCCAGTGTCCTGACGAAAAGTTGATCCGGGCGGCTACTGGCGAGTTGGTATCGCCAGCCTGGAGGAACGGCTATACTGCCCACTCTTTCTCCCAATTCCCCTGCCTATTCTTGGTTTTCTCTGGCGCGGCTTGGCGGAAAGAAAAACATCTGCCGGATTACCGTGTGGTATCATTTCCCATTTACCCAAACACCCGCATCCTATGGGATGCCTATGATGGGCAAAATGATTATTAAGACTGCAAATCAATTCCGGCAGTGGAACAAACCCGAGATCGGCGGCATGTTTCGCAGTGTTTTTGTTTGAACTCTAAAAAACGAGGAGGGTAACGTATGGACACAATCCAGGATCTTGGCACACCACCCGTGGCCTGCGCAGCTACGTATCCGATCGACGCGAGCCTGCACTGGACCGATCACTTTGTCGAGTACGGCTTCGCGATCCTGCGGGGGTTAGTGAGCCGCGACTACTGTGAACGGGCGGTGGCAGAGATGCACCGTATAGTTGACGATCCGCGACCGCTCACGGAGTGGACCTCCGACCAGCCGGGTAATCGCTACAACATCTCGTATTACGAAGACCCGGGGCGTTGCGGCACGGTCGAGCGCAGCCCAGTGCTTGAGCAGGTCTTTGACGACCCGGATTTTCTCGCTATGATCGACACTATGTTCGGCGGGCCCGATGTGTTTGATGGCGTCCGCAACCTGATCGTGATGCTGCGCTGCTACGATCCCGAAGGAAAACCGGACACCGGCTCGATACACATGGACTACCAGTCACAGCCGGCACCGATTTTGGCGCGCGGCTTTGCCGCGCAGGTCGCGCTCAGCGGAACGGACCCGAGCGGCGGCAACACGCTGGTCTGGCCCGGCACCCACAAGCAGGTGCAAAAGGCGCTGATCGACTTTCCGGACCGTCAATTCCCCGATCTGTATTCGGAGATAACCCTGGACATGGAGCCGGTCGAGTTCGTTGCTGAGCCGGGGGACGTGCTGCTGATGCATCCGATCGCCGTACATTCGGCCAGCCTGAACCAGGCGCCGGGCCGGAAACCGCGGATCGCGATTTTTACTGAGTGTTATCGATCCAAGTGGTTTACGGAGATCGATCCTGCAACGCCGAATCTCAGCCCATACGAACGCAGCATCGGGCTCAACGGTTATTATAAAGACACCCGCGACAACGCCTCGTCATGCCGGCAGTCCCGCATAGAATTCATCGAAAAATTAGAAAGCGAAGGGCACGTCATTGACGACAAGTGGAAGCGCTACGCGGACTGGTCGACGATGTAAGCGATTTCGCTGAAAAAGTGGACCTTTTTACCCGGAATCAGGGGGCAGGGGGCAGGGGGCAGGGGGCAGGGGGCAGGGGGCAGGGGGCAGGACAAGTTCTGTCCCCGAACCCTGAACCCGAACAATTCCTGACACCTGAAACCTGACACCTGAAACCAAGCGGTTTTTCATCGGAATCCAATGAAGGAGCAAGAAACATGACTGACCCCACCGATACACCCACCCCGGCGATTTACGCTGCCGATGCCGCCCCGGACGGCCTGCCGATCCTGCACGGTGTGCCCTGGCCGGCGGGGGCGATGCCGCCCGACACCCCGATCGCGGTCCGCACCCCCGGCGGCGAGCTGCGACCTGCGACACTCCAGTCGCTGGTCACATGGCCGGACGGTTCCGTGCGTTGGGGGCTCGTCGCCTTTGCCGCCACGACGACAGGCTACCACACCATCGAATGCGCCGACGCCGGGACGCCAGCGCACCCAGTCACTTGTGCCGACAATGGCGATACCCTCGTCATCGATAATGGCGCTGTCACCGTCAACCTTTCCCGATCTGGCACGGGCCCGATTCACAGCCTGCGAGCCAATGGTCACGACTATCTGAATGCGCCGGACCAGTTTCGCCTCGCCGTCGACGACGCCTCGACACTGCACGAGAACGAGCGCAAGATCACGGTGCTGGTTTCGTCGTCGTTGCGCGTGCGGGTCCGCATCGAGGGCGCCCACTATACCGAGGCCGGAACTGAACGCCTCAACTATCGGCTCGACGTCGAGCTGTGGGCCGGCTGGCCGACGTTGCGGCTCGACTATCAGTTCATGCACGTCGAGCCTGGTTGCAAGACAATCCCGATCGACCGCGTCGGTATCGATTGGGACTGGCAGTTGCATGGCGACACACAGCGCCATTTTCTGCAATGGTCGTATGGCTTGTACTTTGTTCAGAGAGAAGTTCGGAATCCGCAGCGGGTCGCGTTTGTCGCCAACGACGATCGTATTTTCACCCAGATCGAGTCACCCGAGATGTTGCTCGACGATGTCGATTATCCCGATTACCTCCGGCCACCGCTGGTGCAGACGGATGATTGGCTCGGGGTCACCGACGGCAGCCGTAGCATTTACGTGCGCCAGCATGATTTCTCCGAAATGCGTCCGAGTCGGCTTGCCAGCGACGGCAACGCCATGAGTCTCGACGCATGGCCGGCGACCGCGCCGCAGTTGGCGTTGCCACAGGGACGCACCCGCCGGCAAATAGTCACCATCGCGTTTGCGGAGTCCGCAACCTGCGAGGTGGATTGGATCCGCCGGGCGCTGCTCGCTCCGCTGTGCAACGGTCGTTGTTACGTGTCGCCGGAGTGGTTGCGGGCCTGCGGTGAGTTCGACCAGGATCGCCTGCTCTGTCCCGGGTCGCACACTCGGTTCGAGAAATACCTCCACCGGCTGCTGGACTTAGAGATGCCGCTGAACATGTTCGACCTGGGCGACACCCCGGATGCCGGGTATCAGGGCAGCTACATTGGCTCCGGTTCCGTTGCACGGCGACCGGACATGCCGAACGTCCCGGTCACTTACACAAGCTCCACTCGAACGGGTGAGCGGGTGCCACCGTGGTCGCATCCGGAATTCTTCGAGACGGTCTGGGCCAACAACGAGTATGACGCCATCTTCGCGTTCGCCAGTGAGATCATGCGGCGGGGACGTTACGACCTATGGCCGGTGCTGGAGCGCTTGGCGCGGCACAACATCGAAGTCGATTTTCTGCACTACCACGACGAGCGCTGGCTGCACCGCGCGACGCCGGCGCACTCCGCCGATCACACGACAACGGGGGCGTATCCGAGCCACTTCTGGACGCAGGGGTTGCTGGCGTACTATTGCATGAGCGGTGACGTCGACGCGATGGAAGTGGCGTGTGCACTGGGTGACAAGATCATCGAGACCAACGCCGATCCGGAACTTAGTGAACTGCACCTCGGATTCAATCGCGAGATCGGCTGGCCGGTGCTGGCGTTGAGCTACCTCGATGCCTATACTGGTGAGGCCCGTTTCAGAAAGCAGCTCGAAGACCTGGTCGATTTCCTGGTCGCCTTCGATCGGGGACACTCTCCCGGCACAGTGATCCTGTCCTGCGTCAACCCGTTGGACCCGTTCCATCGTCAGCTCGTTGGTGCCTTCTTCGGCTATGCCAGCATGGTGGAAGGCATCGACCATTATGTCCGACGCACGGACAACACTGCGGTGCGCCAGTGGTTGGTCACCTTCATGGGCGAGCTGCTCGATGCGCTGCGGGAGGCGCATCACGCCGGCGAAGCATTGGGCTCGGCACAAATGCACATGCTCGGCATGGCGATCGGCTATGAACTGACGGGCGAAGCGGATTATCTCGACGTCGGCATGGTCTCGCTGCAGGAGCTACTCGACTCGGAATACTGGTCGCAGCCGTCGTCAGAACTGAAGTTCATGACGATGGTGTACCGTGGTCTGCCGCGATTCCTGTATCACGCGATCACCAACGGCCTGACGGATCGACTGGATGTGCGGTGCTGATAACGCGGCGGAGCCGCGAGGTTAAAAGGGTTTCAGGAGTGAAAGGGGTAAAAATCCCCGCGATCCCTCTGTAACCCTTTCAACGCCTTCTACCCTTTCAGCCAAGATCGGGCTGGACGTGACCTACTGGCACTCAAAGGGATTGAAATAGTTGATAGTGCCACCGTAAATATAGGCGCGCCGGCCTTCGGCGTGGCCATCTGCGGCCAACATGTTGGCGACGGTATCCTGAGTGTGCCGGAACATGTAGGAGTGATCCTCGTTGGGGCCGCCGATACTGTAAAACCAGCCGTCCGTGCGATCGAGTGTTGCGTTGAAGTAGGGCCATTGCCAGCCCCACACCTGATTCGGGCCGTCGGCCAGAAAAAAAGCGTCCGACGTCGGCACGCCCGGGTTGTACAATTTTGCGTGCGATATAAATCTCGCGTCATTCCAGGTAGGGATGCAGGGATAGGGACTGATGGTCACACTCACCGCATAGCTCGTGAACATGTACTCGTTGTCGAACAGTGTCGAATTGTTCCCGGACCAGAACTCGCCGCTGCCTTGACTCACGAAGTCGGTGGCGGTTTCGGACGGACATTGATTGATCGCCCAGCGTCCGTTGGCCATATTCGCAAACTCGCTGACATGAGGACCGAAGGTTTCGCCTTTGCCGCCGATATAGCCAAGCACCCCCAGCACCCTGAAGAAATTGCCGTACGGAAAATTTTGGTCGTTTATTTCCCCCGCGCCGCAAGACTCCATTGAGCCAAGATGCGGCAAGAACCCTTCATTGTCGTCGGCGTACCCTACAACCGCGATGCCGTGCTGTTTAATATTACTCAGGCAAACGATACGCTTCGCGGTGTCCTTGGCATTGCCGAGCGCCGGCAACAACATGGACGCTAGAATCGCGATAATCGCGATCACGACCAGCAATTCGATCAGCGTGAAACGGCGTGTGTTTTCGCGGATCATAGGGCGGGCACCAGTCTGTTTCGACGTCATAATATCAAAAAAATCTGTCAATACGATAGCCGCATTCGTTGCCCCTGCCCAATGTGGATGCGTCACGGTGAAATGATCGGGAGTTCGTTTGTCGCACGTGTCATATCCCGTGAACTGAATGTGAGCAGCCAGGCTTGTAGTTACGTGTGGCTCGCCAGTAGCCGCCCGTAAGTACGAGCCTGGCGCATACAATCACCTCCGAGGACGTGAAGCGTTCAGTTAGGCGAGTCGGGTTGAATCAGCAGCGGCCTGCGTTACGGATCCGTTTAAGCGCGGCATACGGCAGCAGTGCCGACGACAGGTTGTCTGGGATTCGCCGGTAGCCATCCGGATCGATGCACTCCCAAACGCCGAGCTCGCGGAACGTCTCGACGAGCTCGCAGAGAAACTGCAGCCCGGCGCCCGGCGCGCGTGCCTCGAGGAGTTCGGCGTACCAGCCGCTGGGCGTCGACCAGTACGGGCCGTTCTGAAAGGCGCCGGGATAGAACATCTCATCGGGGACGTCGAACGGCGGTGTCATGCGCTGCCAGAGCTCGGGCTGCGGCAGATGACGAAGGTGACTTCTGAACTCGAACTTGTCGCGATTCGTGTCGAGCCAATTCATGATCGTCTCAGACACAGCATCGGACACAGCCCCGACCCGGCACGCATAGATAGAGCCCCAGATATCGATCTGCCGGCAGTCGATGGAAGCGGCAAAGAACATGCCGACCTCTTCAGACCATAACAGCGGCAGACTATCCCGGATCTTTGCGCCCCATGCATCGCAGTCTTGCGCCACGTCCGAATTCCCTGCGGCGCTCGCCCAATCCCGCAGAATACCCAACGCCTCAAACACCAGCAGCGAGCAGAACAGCTCTTGGCCGGTCTTGGCGATCGTATCGGAAAAACCGTAAGCGGTGTGCGGATTATCCGGCTCGATCCAGATCAATCCTGTGTCATCGTGGTGAGGCAGCACGTCGAGCATACGCCAGAACTTCTCGAGATTGGCCGGCATCAGTTCCGTGTCGCCGGTGGCTTCGACAAACGCTTTTACGAGCTGGATGCAGAACGGACCGCTATCGACGACGTCGCCATTACCGTGGCAGCGGTAAAGGGCGCTGCCGTCTGTTTCGATCTTCTCCGGCGCCCAGCCGTCGTCCCGGACATTGTCGAGCACCATCTGCACGACGGGCCTGACTTCGTCGTCCGGGAATAACTCCGGAGCGGACGCATACATGTAGGTGAAATCGCGAAGATAAAAACGCGGGTAGCTATCCCCCTCGGCAGCCGGATAATAGAGGACCGCGCCGCCATCCGTCTCGTACCTGGCACGGGTTACCAGCTCACGACACTGGGCTGCGAGCCAGTGGACCTGTTCGTCTGCATTTTCATTTGCCATGATCTAACCTAACACGACCTGCATCGAGCGATAGCTGAAGGGGGCGTTTTGGCAGTGGCACGGACCGGGAAGCTAGTGGCGGCCCCACCATTCCTGCCCGTGTTGTCGACGGTACAATACAAATGGAAGTTGCCATGAGGAGCCGACACCGCCGAGTAAACTTCTGCTGGTAGCGGACCATCGATATCACGGGCAGAAATGATGGGGCCACGACCAGCCTGGAACACAAGACGAAGTCCTTATTCACCATATGGCACGGGTACGTAGACTCGGCGCTCGTGTGCGGAAAGTCGTCGGAATTACCCCGGAAGAACCGTTGCGTCCCTCACATCTTGGAGGGTGAGCGAACCGTAAGGCGAGCTTATCGCGCAGCGGTAGTCAGCAGAGAACGTAGTAGGAATCGGACACTGTCGAAAGTATTTCTGTAATATGGTGGCACCGCCGGGAAACCAGGCGGTAAACGGAGAAAACAAACCTCATCCTGCAGCCGCGATGAGACCGACACTGAAGGCCTGGACGGTGCCCCTGCCAGGACGTTGAAAGGGTACGGCCTGAATGTTCAGGGTCGACATACGGGCGTCGGTGTGGGTGATTCAGCCGTCGTGATGAAACGCCACGCAGACAAGCCCAACACCATCAGCCAGACGATCTCGAACCTCACAGTGTCGGGCTGCGGGTCACCAAGACCCGGGGGGACATATTCGGCTGGGTGCACAACGCGTGGCGCCACGTACCGCACGATGATTTCGGCGGGAATTGAACGCCGCCTTTGACGGCATCAACTCGATGCGTCGCCGGCAGGGACCACTTTCAACCCCTCCCCCTCCCCCCCCCCAACTACGTTTGTATGGAGGGCTCAAACGCCCTACTGTACCTTTTGCGTCGGCCGGCATGCGGGAACGCCGGGCGCGGCCGGCTTATTACAACCGAGGCGCCTTGATAGATAGGGAGAATCCCTCGCGATGGATTCATGCGAACTTGTATCTGTAACGTGCCGTGACACGCCGTTGAAGCGCCCGCACCGATCGACGTTCACGCTGATCGAGTTGTTAATTGTTATCGCGATCATTGCCATCCTGGCTTCCATGCTCCTGCCGGCGCTGCAACAAGCGAAGCAAGTTGCTTACCGAGCGGTCTGTGCGAATAACCAGAAGCAGATTTACATCGCATACAACATGTACGCCTCGGACAACGATGATGCTTTCACTGCGATCGGAAACAGTGGAGGCGGATTTGCGAATGGCCAATCGACCTATCCCTACGGCCACTGGGGCCAAAGGCTCGGCAAACTCGGTTACCTCGGCGGCCCCACCGGCAGAAACGGTCCGGTCATGCATTCCTATGCAGATTGGGCCTTTGACCGGTGGGAAATCTTCAAGTGCCCGTCAGAGACGACGGAGGGCGCCAAGGAGATGTTCACCCCTGTGGGTGACTGGACAGGCGCGGAAACGACAAATTACGACAACGACTTCATGAACCTCAGTTACGCCCAGAACCTGAGCATCACATACTATCCGGAAGGGGACTATATGAGGACCGAGCGCAAGGGATTCTCCAGTCCGGAGCTGGCGGGCCCCTCGGAAGCATCCTATATCATGGATGCACCGCGATGGAATTGGGGTTGGTCATATCCCTACTACGGCGCGGATATCGACGATCCGCTTAGCGGGAACCAGAACGACTACAGCTACATCTGGCGTCACAGTTCCGGGGCGAATTTCCTGTACCTGGACGGGCACGTGAGGCACCAGACAGCCTACACGAACAACTGGGTTGAGATCTTCAATATACACTGATCCAATTTTCAGAGAACATGGCGGGCGACGTCAATGACCGGCGCCGTCCAGATGCGGTCGCGATGCGTATCGAGATAGGCGAGCAACTGGCGATTGGCATATCGGTTACATAGAGCTGGCGATATAGCATGGCAAACGATGCCTTAGTTTTTCAACTTCAGGCACGGGCACGGAAAATCTTTCGCACACGGCAGAGCCTTTTCAAATCTCACCGGCACAGCCGGTG
>Ga0302123_10002870_pt1 | contig 11642 bp, 10 predicted proteins | sample CB21_321_MG_FD_203109 | JGI IMG/M metagenome (GOLD analysis project Ga0302123, IMG submission 203109) | Marine microbial communities from Western Arctic Ocean, Canada - CB21_32.1 | ecosystem: Environmental > Aquatic > Marine > Oceanic | place: Canada: Western Arctic Ocean | collected 2017-09-28 | reverse complement strand
TCCCAGGAATCCGACCAGCACCGCGCTCCACCGGCGCCAACCGACCTTCTCGCCCAGCATCGCCGGGGCCAAGGCGGTCATGAACAACGGCGCGGCCAACATGACGGCCAAGGCATCGGCCAGATGCATGGCCCTCAGGGCGAAGACGAAACAATAGGTCGCGCCGACCGCCAGAGCGGCGCGCAAGGCCTGGATGCCCATGTTTTTCACGCGCAGGGCCACCCAGCCGCCCTCGCGCCAGACGATGAAAGCGACCGGCAGCATCATGAAGGCGCCGCGCAGCACCATGATCTCGCCCGGCGGATAGGAAGCGCTGGCCCATTTCATTATGCCGTCGTTAAGGGTTATCAGCAGGGCCGCGAGCACGGTGAAGCCGATCCCCCTCACCGCGGTCCCACCGCCGATCAGCGAGCCGGGCGTCATAGCGCGCGCCGCCGCAAGGCTTCGCGGTGCACGATATAGAGGCCGCTGGCGACGACCAACGCCGCCCCCGTTATCACCCCGACATCAGGCAAGTCTCCCCAGACCACGAAGCCGATAATCACCGCCCAGACCAGGTTCGTGTATTTGAAGGGGGCAATGACCGCGGCCTGGGCGAGCCGGAATGCCTCGATGAACAGATAATGGGCCGTGGCCAGCAATAGCCCGGTGGCGGCCAGCAAGCCAAGATCGTCGACCCGTGGCGGCACCCAGCCGAAGGGCAGGGTCGCCAACCCGCCCAGTGTTACGATCGCGGTGGTCCAGAACAGCATCGCCAAGGAACTCTCGCTGCGCGACATGCGCCGAGTGATGAGGTCGCGCACGGAACCTGCCAGGGCCGAGGCCAACGGCAGAAGCGCTGCGAGGCGCATCGCCTCGCTGCCCGGACGCACCATGATCATCACCCCGACAAAACCAATCCCGACGGCGGTCCAGCGCCGCCAGCCGACAGGCTCGCCCAAGATCGGCACCGCGAGTGCCGTCAGGAACAGCGGGCCGGCCAGGGTCATCGCGACCGCATCGGCGAAGGGCATGAAAGTCATGCCGGTGACGAAAAGCATCGTGGAGGTCAGCTGCAAGCCGCCGCGCAGGCCCTGAACGCCCACGCTCTTCACCCGAAGCACGGCGAGGCCCGGGCCAAACCATGCGATCGCCAGGATCGGCACGATGGCAAAGAGTCCGCGCATGAACAGGACCTGGCCGACCGGATAGCCGGCCGACAGCCATTTCAACACCGCATCGTTGATGCAAATGATCAGGACGCCGGCCGAAATGCAGGCAATGCCCCGCCCTGGCGCGAGCGAGGCAGCGGCGGGAAGCTGGTTCGCGAGCCGGGCCATGACCGAGACTATGGCACGGCGCGACGGGCTTTACAGAGCGATGAGGAAGTCCAACACGACCCGCGCCGCGCCATGATCGTAGAGATCGTTATGGGCCGCTTCGGGCCAGACAACGATCCTCTTCGGATCGACCGCCTTCGCATGGTGGGTCCGGCCCATCCGGACCGGCACGACCCGGTCCCGCCCGCCGTGAAGGATCAGCAGCGGTGCCCCGATCCGGTCGATGCGCGACAGGGAATCATGCCGGTCGCGCTCCAGCCAATAGGCCGGCAGCCAGGGATAATGCGTCTGGGCCACGGTCGCCGCCGAAGTGAAAGGCGCCTCCAATACGACGGCGCCCACCGGCCGGCCATCCGCCGCCCGTTCGGCCGCCAGACGCACCGCCGGGCCCGAGCCGATCGACTCGCCGTAAAGCAGGACATCCTCGTCCTCGACGCCCCACCCCGCCAGAAACGCCAGGGCGGCGCGCGCATCGGCCGCGAAACCCTGCTCCGTCGGCGCGCCAGAATTGCCGGCATAGCCGCGCCACTCGACCAGCAAGACGCCGTGTCCCGATGCGAGAAAAGGCCGCACCTTCCCGGCCCGGCTCCCGATATGGCCGGCATTGCCGTGCAGATAGACAATGGTGCGCGCGCCCTGCCCCCGCGCCGGCCAGTACCAGGCGAGCAGGTCGATGCCATCCTCCATGTGCAGCATCGCGACCTCGGCATCTTCCGCGCCATAGGCCGACGGCACACAGGCCGCTCGTCGCGCGCCGCATACATCAGCTTGCACTGGCCGAAATACATGGCGACCAGCACGATGCCGTAAAGCGCGGCGCCAAGGGTGAGAAGGGTGGTCACAAGACGAAACAACCGTTTCCGCATGGCCCAGGATGGGCGAGACTGCAGCCTTCGCACGGCAGCGCCGCCGGGTTGCGCGAGGAGAGTAGCACCATGGCCGTCCGACCGAGAATCCCGACCCCAGATCCGAATGGCTTTATAGCCGGACATCCCGCCGCCCAACCGGTTTCCCCTTCGCCATGACCGCGAAGGGGAAAGACCGGAGCGGATTGCTGCGCCGGGTGCGTCTCGGCTCGGGCTTGGTGCTTTTCGCCTATGTGGCGAGCCATCTGGCCAATCATGCCCTCGGCCTGATCTCCCTGGACGCGATGGAGGCTGGCCGCGCCGTCTTCCTAGCCGTCTGGCGCAACCCTATCGGCACCACGATTCTCTATGGCGGCTTCCTGCTCCATTTGGGCACCGCTCTCTATGCCCTCTACCGGCGGCGCAGTCTGCGCATGCCGGCCTGGGAATGGGCCCAATACGGCGTGGGCCTGCTGGTCCCGCCCCTGCTGATCGAGCATATCCTCGGCACACGCGGCCTCAACGAGCTCTATGGTCTCGGTGACAGCTACGCCTATGTCCTGCTGGTCACCTGGGTCTGGCTGCCCATGAAAGGGCTCCAACAGCTTCTCGTCATGACCCTGGCCTGGCTGCATGGCTGCATCGGTCTGCATTTCTGGCTGCGCCTGCGCCCGGGTTACGACCGCTGGGCAGCCATCGGCTTCGCCTTCGTGTTGCTGCTGCCGGTCCTTGCGGCCCTTGGCTTCGTCGCCGGTGGGCGCGCGGTCGAAGGCCTGGCCCAGAACCCGGCCTGGCTGGCCGCCACCCAGGCCGCCATCGCCGCCCCCGCCGAAGCGGACGTGGCGAGGATCGTTGCCCTTGTCGACGATCTGATCCTCGGTTATCTCCTCCTCGTGGTCGCGGTCCTCGGCGCGCGCGTGTTCCGGCGCTGGTGGCAGCGCCGCAAAGGCGTGGCGCGGGTCAGCTATCCAGGCGGGCGGGCGATCGAGATCGAGCCGGGCACCACGGTGCTGGAGGCCAGTCGAGCGGGTGGCATCCCCCATGCCTCGGTCTGTGGCGGGCGCGGACGCTGCTCGACCTGCCGCATCAGGATCAGCCAGGGGCTGGATGACCAGCCCGAGGCCAGCGAATCCGAACGCAAGGTTCTGGACCGCATCGCCGCGCCGCCCAATGTCCGCCTCGCCTGCCAGCTTCGCCCGACCGCCGATCTGGCGGTCTTTCCCCTTCTCCCGCCCCAGGCCGGGGCGGGCCAATCCGCTGCCCGCAGCCGCCGGCAGCTTCAAGGAACCGAGCGGGAAATCGCGATTCTGTTTGCGGACCTGCGTGCCTTCACCCGGTTGTCCGAGCAGAAGCTGCCCTACGATGTCGTCTTTCTGCTGAACCGCTATTTCGCGACCATGGGCCAAGCCATCGAAGGCGCGGGCGGGCGCGTCGACAAGTTCATCGGCGACGGCATCATGGCTCTGTTTGGGGTCGACGTGCCGCCCGACCAGGCCTGTCGTCAGGCCCTGGCGGCGGCCCGTGCCATGGGCGAGAGGCTGGTCGAACTGAACCACAACCTGGAACACGATCTGGATTCGCCCCTGCGCATCGGCATCGGCATCCATGTCGGGCCGGCGATCGTGGGCGAGATGGGCTATGCCGCGGCGACGACCCTGACCGCCGTGGGCGACAGCGTGAACACCGCAAGCCGTCTCGAATCGATGACCAAGGAACTCGGCGTCGAACTGGTCGTTTCGGAAGCGGTGGCCGAACGCGCCAATGTGGATCTCGGCGCCTATGCCGACGAGGAGGTTGAGATCCGCGGCCGGCGGCAGCCCCTGCGCGTGCGCGCGATACCCGAGGCTGCCAGCCTACCGACGGTCTAGCGGCTAGTCGGCCTTATAGGATTCGATCCGGCCGTCCAGCACGCTTTTTTCCTCGCAACCGAGCACGCCGCAAAGATCGTCCAGCTTGGCGAGTTGCTGTTGCGCGGAACCCAGATCGCCCATTTCGAGATAGAGTTCGCCGAGATATTCATTGGCGCCCTTGTGGTTCGGATCGATCGCGAGCGCCTGCTGGTAGTAGTCGAAGGCGACCGGAAATTCGCCCAGCTTGCGATGGCTGAAGCCGAGCTGGTTGAGAGCGTCGGCATTCGCCGGAACCCGCGTCACGATGCTTTCGAGGATCGGAATCGCGGCATTGTAATCGCCCCGCTCGATCTCCTCGACCGCGCGTTTGTATTCCGACTTCTTCTCGTCCTTCGTCTTGTCGCCTTTCGAATCATCGGTCGTGGTCGTGGAATCCCTGGACGAGCCGCTGCCCATGGCATGGGCGCCGCCGGCGAGACCCAGAACAAGAGCCCCCGCAGCCAGGAAGCGAAGAAACTGTGACATGGCCTTCTCCTCAGGATGACGGGAACCGCCGATATCGGTCGGCCGATAGGCATGAGCTAGTGCGCGACCGTGCGAGAGACAGGTTTAGTGCATCACTTGACCCGCTTTCTATCCGTCAGACTAATCGATCGGGACATTTGCGTCCCCTTTGCGACCGCTGCCGGGACTTCTCAGGGCAATAGACAGCGCGAGTCGTTCTTGCTACCCGTCGGAGCAATGATCGACGTGGCGGAACATAATTGCGATGTGAAGGAAATGGGGACAGGACAAAATAATGGCGTCTGGCTCAAAGTCTTGCGCGGACGAGTCTCCCAGGGTCGTTCTGGTCGAAGACAGCATGGTCAATCAGCTTCTGATCCACGCCATGGTGGAAGCCTCCAACCTTCCGCTTGAGATGGCCGCCAGTGGCGAAGAGGCCCGGCAGCAGGTTGCCACGGAGCCCTACGACATCATGTTGATCGATGTGTCCATGCCCGGGATGGACGGATTGCAGATCACGCGCCTTCTGCGGGCGGAACCTGCGGGACCGAATGCCGCCACGCGCGTCATCGCCCTGACCGCCTATGCCATGGATGGCGATCGCGAAACCTGTATGGCGGCCGGAATGGACGACTACCTGACCAAGCCCATCGACCGCGAGGAATTGATGCGGAAGCTTGCCCATTGGGCAGATCAGGGGCCGCGCGCGTGAATCCCGGCAATTGTGCGATGGTCCTGGATCAGCAGGTGATCGCCGCGCTTCGGGCCGATATGGATCCGGAAGCCTTCCCGGATATCCTGGAGATGTTCATCGTCGAATTGAGCGAGCGGCTCAGGGGTATCGCCCTGGCCCGCGACACCTCGGACCACGCCAGCCTGGCGCGCGAAGCCCATAGCCTGAAAGGCATGTCGGCCACGATCGGCGCGCGCAGCCTCAACGACAGCGCCCTGTCTCTCGAGATGGCCACGCGCGAGGCCGACAACAACGCCATTGCGCCTGCCATCCCCGGTTTGCATCCAGCCGCCGAAGAGACACTCAAGGAAATGACCGCGCTGCGTGACAGCCTAGACTGACCGGCGGCACCGGCAGGTTAAGCCGCCGGATAGGCCCCAGCATAGCGATTGTCGGCCAGGGTCAGGCCCTCGATATCGATGGCCGGCTGCTTGCCCTGCATCATATCGGCGACAATACGTGCGGACCCGCAGGCCATGGTCCAACCGATATGGCCGTGCCCGGTGTTGAGCCAGAAGTTCTTGTACTTGGCCGTGCCGAAGATGGGCGGGCCGTCCGGCGTCATCGGCCGCACGCAGGCCCAATAGTTCGGCTTCGTCCAGTCGCAACTATTGGGAAAAATCGCCTTGGCCGTGTTCAAAATAGCCGTGAAATCCGACGGCTTGTAGCTGGTGTCATAGCCCGTGAAGACGGCCTTGCCGCCGACCCGGAAGCGGTCGCCGAACTTGCCCCAGGCGACCAACACATCCTCGTCGACGCCGCCGATCTCGGGAGTCTCGTGGCCATCGCCGCAGGGGAACTCGGCTGTGTAGCCCTTGACCGGATAGATCGGCAGGGGCACGCCGACGGTCTTGGAAATCAGGGGGCTGTAGGCGCCGCAGGACAGCACGTAATTGTCGGCCGTGAACTCGCCCTTGTCGGTGACCACCGCCTCGATCTCGCCGGCATTGGCGCGCAGGGCCTTGATCGCGGTGTTGTATTCCATCCTGGCGCCCTTCGCCTGGGCATGCTCAGCCATCTTCTCGGTGAAGATACGGGCATCGCCGCTGCCATCGGTGGGGCAGTAGAGCGCGCCGACGACCGTGCCCTTATAGGGCGCGAAAGCCGGGTCCAGGGCGATCATCTCGTCCGGTGTCAGGACCTGGATTTCGACCCCGTTCTCGGCCAGCAGGTTCGGACCCTTGGAGACCTCGTCGAAATGGGCCTGGTCGCGGAAGCAGTAGAACAGTCCCTTGGTCAGGTGATGGAACTCGATCCCCGTCTCGGCCGCGACCTCCGGCATGAACTGCTCGGAGTACTTACAGATGCGAAGCTTCCTGAGGGTGTTCACGCGGAACCGCTCTGCCGTGCATTCGCGCAGAAACTTGAGGCCCCAACCCATCATCTGGAAGTCGAGGCGCGGCTTCATGACGAGCGCGGCGTTCTTATCGAACAGCGAACGGAACAGGATGCCAGGAGAGCGCGGGCTGGCCCAAGCATTGGAATGCGCGGTCGCAATCAGTCCTGCGTTCTGAAAGCTGGTTTCGCGCCCAGCCGCCTCGTTGCGCTCGATGACCGTGACCTCGTGGCCGTCCTTGGCCAGGAAATAGGCCATGGTCATGCCCACGACCCCACCGCCCATGATAATCGTCTTCATCGCGCATTCCCCCTCAAGACGCCTGCCCGGCCACGGACCGATCCCGCGCCGCAACCCTCTCGTAACACACCAAATTCGGAAGCCCGCGGCAAGGTAGTGAAAGGCCTCTTGACCGGCCCCCCCGAAGACCTGGACTATTCCATCGGGAACAGGGAATGGACCATGGCGGCTGGCACAACGGAACGCGATCCCGACCTCAAGGCCGCCCTTGTGCCTTTCCAGGCATTGCCTGTGATCGATGCTGGCGCCTTGCGCGGCCCGCCCGGCATCGCACGGGATACGGCCGTGGCGGCCCTGACCCGCGCCGCGCGGCAGATCGGCTTCTTCTACATCGCCAACCACGGTGTGCCCCAAACCCGCATCGACGGCTTCTTCGACGCCATGCGCGCTTTCTTCGCCCTGCCCGACGAGGAGAAGCGGCGCACCGCGTTCGGCCGTGAGGGCAAGCGCATGGGCTATATGGCCTTCGGCCAGCAGCGCACGGATGACGATGCCGAGGGCGATCTGGTCGAAGGCTACGAAATCGGCCTGGACCTCGCTGCCGACGACCCAGATGCCGATTTCCCTTTCTACGGCCCCACCCCCTGGCCCGCCGAGCCGGCCAGCTTCCGCAAGGCCATGCTGCGCTATATGGCCGAGATGCGGCCCCTGGGCGAGGCCGTGCTGCGCGGCCTGGCCGAGGGGCTGGGCCTGGGGCCGGCGGCCTTCGCCCCTTTCCTCGACAAGCCCATCCTGCTGTTGAGCCCGCGCCACTACCCTCCCCAGGCCGGGCATATCACCAAGAAGCGCTTGGGCGTGGGTGCCCATACCGACTACGGCTTCCTGACCTTCGTGCTGCAGGACGCAGTCGGCGGGCTGCAGGTCCTGGGGGCGGACCGACAATGGATCGAGGCGACGCCGCTGGAGGGCAGTTTCGTCTGCAATATTGGTGAGCTGCTCGAGAATGCGACCGGCGGGACCTTACGCGCCACGACCCACCGGGTGATCAACGATTCGGGCCGTGAACGCTATTCCTGCCCCTTCTTCTTCAATCCCTCGCGCCATGCCCGGGTCGCCCCCCTGCCCGCCCTGACTGGTGCCGAGGCCAAGGCCCGTTACGCCCCGGTTGAGGTCGGCCCCCATTACGAAGCGCGCATGCGCTACGAGTATTGATGCTCGCCCCGACAGCCGCTTGCTAACTGTCCAACAATCGCCAGGAGAAACCGATGAGCAACGCCCCCACCCTTCTCGCCGGCGATCTCGCTTTTGTCACCGGGGCCGGCCAAGGCAACGGCCAGGCCATCGCCATCGGCCTGGCCCGCCACGGCGCGACGGTGATCGCGACCGATATGGACGCGGCCAGTGCCGAGGACACGGCGGTCGCCATCCGCGCCTCGGGCGGCGAGGCCCATGCCTATCCCCTGGACGTAACCGATTCGGCCGCCTGCCGGGCCCTGACCGCAGAGACGGAGAAGGCCCATGGTCCCGTTTCGATTCTGATCAACAACGCCGGCATCCTTGTCCGCGGCTTGATCACTGACGACAACGCCGACGAGGCCTGGCGCCGCACCATGGACGTCAATCTGGACGGGGTCTACGCCGTCACCAAGGCCTGCCTCAATCAGCTCAAGAAGACCAAGGGCCGCATCGTCAATATCGCCAGCGTGCAGGTCTATGTTCACGCGCCGCGCAATTCGATGGCCTATTCCGTCTCCAAGGCGGGAGTTGGTCTGCTGACCAAGGCCCTGGCCCTGGAACTGGCCGAGGATGGGGTCAGGGTCAACGCCCTGGCCCCCGGCATGATCGCAACGGCGATGAGCGCCGTGACCCGCGCCGATCCGGCCCGTCTGGCGAATTATCTCAAACATGTGCCGATGAACCGGCCGGGCGAGCCCGAGGAATTGGTCGGCCCGGTGGTCTTTTTGGCATCGGAAATGTCGAGCTACGTTACCGGCGCGATCCTGCCGGTCGATGGCGGCTATCTGACGATGTAGCGGACGGGAGCTTTCGCGGCCCGCCTACCGCCGTCACCGCCCAGCTCCGTCCGGGCGGTCCAGCCGATGCTTGGATCCCCCGGACTTCGCCAGGGCATGACGGATGAAAGCGAAGGAACCCTCCCCGCCCTATTCGGCCGCCTGGGGCGTGTCCTTGAAGCTGAACACGGGCTCGGCCTTCGCCAGCTCATCCAGCGGGATATGGCAGAGGATCGAATGGCCGCTTTCGGTTTCCTGGCGCGGCGGCGGAATCGTGCCGCAGATCTCGCCCAGACGGTGCTGGCATCGGGTCGAAAACGGGCAGCCGGCCGGCGGGTCGAGCGGGCTGGGCACATTGCCCTCAAGGATGATCCGCCGCTTCTCGACATTGGTATCGGCGACCGGCACAGCGCTCAACAGGGCCTCAGTATAGGGATTGTAGGGCGGATTGAAAATCTCGTCCGTCGTCCCTTGCTCTATGATCTGGCCCAGATACATGACGATGACCCGGTCGGCGAGATAGCGCACGATCGAGAGGTCGTGACTGATGAAAAGCAGGGTCGAATTGTTGCGCCGCTGAATGTCGAGCAACAGTTCCGTCACCGCCGCCGCCACGGATACGTCGAGCGCCGAGACCGGCTCGTCCGCGATTACCGTTGCCGGTTCGCCAGCGAAGGCGCGGGCGATGCCGACGCGCTGCTTCTGCCCGCCGGAGAGCTGGCGCGGCCGCCGCCGGGCGAAATCGCGCGGCAGCTTCACCGTGTCCAGGAGCTTCAACATCATGCTCTGGGCCTCGCCCTTCGAATCGGCTTGGCCGAAGCGGCGCAGCACCCGGACGATCTGGGACCCGATGGTCTGGCTCGGGTTCAGGGTGTCGAAGGGGTTCTGGAAAACCATCTGCAGGGCGCCGATCTGCTTGGCCGAGCGGTCGCCGACTTCCGTCTTGCTGATATCGTCGCCCTCGAAATCCAGGGTGCCGGATGTCGCCGTCTCCAGCCCCATCAACACTTTGGCGAAGGTCGATTTTCCGCAGCCCGATTCGCCAACGATGGCGATCGTCTCGCCTTCATGGGCGACGAAGCTCAGATCCTCGTTGGCCTTCACATGCCGGACCGCCTTGCCGGAGATCAGGGCGGATAGCGAGCGATCGTGCACTTCGTAGTATTTTCTCAGAGAATCGATGCGCAGGACTTCTTCCCCGACCTCCGTCGGAATATTCTGCACACGCTCGGGCTCGTGTTCGGCCCAGTCGATCTCGTTCCAGCGCAGGCAGCGCGCGGTCTGGCCCGGCACATCTGTCTCGCGCATATGGATGAAACCCTCATCGCAGCGCCCCGCCTGGAAGAAATCGCAACGCGGTCCGAAATTGCAACCCTTGGGCCGTTCATGGGGCAAGGGAAGCTGACCGCGGATCGGCACCAACGGCCGCGCGTTCTTGTCGGTCGTCGGCAAGGCGATGCAGTTGAACAGCCCGTGGGTATAGGGATGACGCGGTTCGTCGAAGACCTGATCGATCGTCCCCGATTCCACCGCTTCGCCCGAATACATCACCACGATGCGGTCGCAGGTCTCCCGGATCAGGCCGAGATTATGCGAGATGTAGAGCATCCCGGTGCCAAACTTCTCGCCGATCTCGGCGACCAGTTCGATGATGCCGGCCTCGACCGTGACGTCGAGCGCGGTGGTCGGTTCGTCCAGCAACAACAGTTGCGGATTAGCCAGGAGCGCCATGGCGATGATCACGCGCTGCTGCTGGCCGCCCGAAATCTGATGCGGATAGGCCGCCATGATGCGCGCCGGGTCGGGCAGATGGACGGCATCGAGGATCTCGATCGCCTTGTCCCTCGCCTGTCGCTTCGAGGCATTGTCGTGATAGAGCGGCACCTCCATCAACTGCCGGCCGATGGTCATCGACGGGTTCAGCGAGGCCATCGGCTCCTGATAGATCGTCGCGATCTCGTTGCCCCGCAACCGGCGCAGTTCCTCGGCGCCGAGGCTCAACAGATCGCGACCGCGATAGGTGATGCCGCCGCTGACGATCCTGCCGTTGCCGCCGAGATAGCGCACGATCGCCATCGCTACGGTCGTCTTGCCGCAGCCGGATTCGCCGACCAGGCCGACCGCCTCGCCGGGATGAACCGTCAGGTTGAAATCGATCACCGCCGGAATCTCACCCGCCCGGGTGAAATAGGAGATCGAGAGATCCTTGCACTCCAGTAGCGGGACATCCGGGCTTAGCGCCTCAGTCATCGAAGCCTCCTCAGTCTCGCAGCGAAATTTCGCGCAATCCGTCGGCCAACAGGTTGAAGCCGAGGATCAGGCTGGAGATAGCGATGCAGGGGAACACCGCCATATACGGAAATGCCATGGCGAGGCTACGCGATTCGCTCACCATGCCACCCCAATCGGGATCTGGTGGCGGCAGGCCGAGACCGAGAAATCCGAGAATGCCGATCGTGATGACGACATAGCCCAGTCGCAGACAGGCATCGACGATCAGCGGACCCCGCGCATTAGGCAGGATTTCGGCCAGCATGATGAACCAGTCGCTCTCGCCCCGGGTCTGCGCCGCGGCGACATAGTCCCTGTTGCGCAGATCCAAGGTCAGGCCGCGCACGATGCGCATGATGCCCGGTGCGCTGGCGAAAGTGATGGCGATGACGATGTTGATGCCGGACGCGCCGATCGTCGCGATGACGATGACGTAGAGCACGAGAACCGGAAAAGAGAGCACGATATCGGCGATGCGCGACAGGATCATATCCCACCAGCCGAGGCGATAACCGGCCAGAAGGCCCATCAC
>Ga0302123_10002869_pt1 | contig 11643 bp, 11 predicted proteins | sample CB21_321_MG_FD_203109 | JGI IMG/M metagenome (GOLD analysis project Ga0302123, IMG submission 203109) | Marine microbial communities from Western Arctic Ocean, Canada - CB21_32.1 | ecosystem: Environmental > Aquatic > Marine > Oceanic | place: Canada: Western Arctic Ocean | collected 2017-09-28 | reverse complement strand
AGCAGTGCGTTGATTTTCGACGTGTCTTTGGCGGGCGAAATCGAGTGGCTAACGGCGGGCTCCAGCCTGCCGGACACAAGCGACTCGATCTCTTCGGCCAGGCCCTCGGGTATCTGAGGAGTCTGGTACGGAAGCTTTTCTTTGCCCTCGGCAGAGGCGATGCGCTCCTGCAGTTCGACGAGCCGCAGGTTCTGTTCCTGCGCAAGTTGAATGGCCTCGAATACGAGGTCCTCATCCAGCTCGTTGCCGCCCGCCTCCATCATCATCACGCCGTCTTTAGAGCCAGCGACTATCAGATCGAGACTGCTCTCATCGATCTGTTCGAAGGTGGGGTTAATTATGAACTCCCCGTCGATGTGCCCAACGCGGGTGGCGCCAAGCGGACCTTCAAACGGTATATCGGAGAGGCTCAGAGCCAGGGACGCCCCGTTTATGGAGATGACATCGAGGGGGTTCTCCAAGTCTACCGAGAGGGGGGTGGTAATCACCTGCACCTCGTTACGGAAGCCCTTGGGGAACAGGGGTCGCAGCGGCCGGTCGGTCAACCGGCAAATGAGGATAGCGTCGGTGCTCGGCCGACCCTCACGGCGGAAGAAGCTGCCGGGGATCTTGCCCCGACCGTACATGCGTTCTTCAAAGTCGATGGTGAGGGGAAAAAAGTCGATTCCCTCTCTCGGCTTGGACGTCGTGGCGGTCACCAGTAAGACCGAATCGCCATAGCGTAGGACCGCCGATCCGCCCGCCTGTTGGGCGAGCTTACCGGTCTCTATCGATAGCGTACGCCCGCCTATTTCTAATTCATGTATGGACAAAACTAACCTCTCTGATTCTCTTCTCTTCCTGCCTGCCGCCCGGGCCTTGCTTGGTAGCTTATTGGGCCGGGGCACTGGGGCGAACGGCGTCCGCCCCTGGGTGGGATGCTTGTTTAATGCGTTTAATTAGCGTGTATGGGTGCTCTCTGGGTGCGCCCCGACTGCGCGGCTGTTAGGAGTTAGCTGCTATCGGGTGTGCGCTGTTTTCGAAAATGGGCTAACGGAGGCGAAAGTAAGACCCGGGCGGGTACTACTTTCGCAGGCCCAGCTTTCCAATGAGCGTTCGGTAACGATCGACATCCTCACTGTTGAGGTACCGGAGCAGTCGCCGTCGCTGGCCCACCAGCTTTAGGAGGCCTCGCCGGGTCGATTCGTCGTGGTTGTTGGCCCTGAGGTGATCGGTAAGCGACGCTATGCGCTCGGTCAACTGTGCTACCTGCACCTCGGTCGAGCCCGTATCGTTTTCGTGGATACGGTACTGTTCCTGGATTTCTTTCTTACGGTCTATATCTAGGGGCATACTCTTCTTCTTCTTGTTCTACTACTACTACTTGTACTACTACTACTTGTTGTGGGGGAGAATCTAGTCCGGTGGGCGTCCGGCTGCAGGCAATGGGCCCGACAACGGGCTTAACTCCGGGTGCCAAACACGAGGTGCCAAGTACGGGCACAACAAGGTGGAAGTTTAGCACACGCCGAATTGGCGGGACAATCATGCGACGGGCTCTCCACCCGTGTCTTCAGGCGTTCGTGCGGCCTCGCCGGTCCCTGACATGCTACACTTGCCCTACGAGTACGATTTGGTCTCGGTGGGTCGTCGTGTGTAACTAACACAGCGAAATCCTCGCCCCGCCGCTAAACGAGGCCGGTCAAATATGAAATAGGCGGCAAATAAGCCCCATGGTTGAGCAAACCACCCCTGTAAACCCCGTAGCCCCGACCCCTCCAGTTCAGGCACCCCCGGCGGTCCAGGCACCGGCCCCGGTTCAGGCACCGCCGGCGAACCTCTCTGAGGCCGCAGGCCCGGTGACTATGAAGTCCTTGCTGGAGGCCGGTGTTCACTTCGGCCACCAGAAACGACGCTGGAACCCGAAGATGAAGCGGTACATCTTCTCGGCTCGAAACGGCATTCACATAATCGACCTGCAGCAGACGCTAAAGCTGCTGGAGAGAGCCAAGGAGTTCATTACCGACGTGTCCGCGCAGGGCAAAAAGGTCATTTTCGTCGGCACCAAGCGACAGGCACACGAAACAATTATCCAGGAGGCCCGGAGGTCCGGCGCCTACTACGTAGCCACACGCTGGTTGGGTGGCACGCTGACCAACTTCAAGACCATCCAGACTCGGATGGACTACCTGGTGGACCTGGAAGAGCGTAAAGCTGCTGGCGAGTTCCTGCGCCGCCCCAAGAAAGAGGCGCAGAAGCTCGAAGACTCCATCGTTCGCCTCAACCGCTACCTCGGTGGCATTAAAGAGATGACGGAAATGCCCGGTGCGCTCTTCGTCGTCGACATCGGCAAAGAGGCCCTCGCCGTCGCCGAAGCCGAGAGAGTGGGAGTGCCGGTGGTGGCCCTGGTGGACTCGGACTGTGACCCGACAAAAATCAGCCAGGTGATCCCAGGCAACGACGACGCTATCCGGTCCATCCGGCTGGTGACCGGTCAAATGGCCGACGCGGTCATTGAGGGGCGAAACAGGCGAGAGGCGGTGGAACAGGAACTGCGCGACTCCTCCGGCGAGGAAGAGGCCGCAACCATTCGGGCCGCCGCCGTTATCGCACTTGAGCAGGCCGCTCGCGCCGACGATGCACCATCACCTGCTGCGCCAGTCGCCCCAGTGGTCGCCGAAGCGGCGCCCGCGCCAGCACCTGCTGCGGCCGAAGCGGCACCCGAAGCTGCCGCACCCGCAGCGGACGCCACGGGCGAAACAACGACTGAAACAACCACCGCAAGTTAGCGGATAGACGGGAGCTGACTTGGAGATCACATTAGAGGCCATCAAGGCCCTCAGGGAAGAGATGGGCGCTGGCGTCATGGACGCCAAAAAGGCCCTCGAAGAAGCTAAGGGCAACGTTGAGCAGGCGCGTAAATTGCTGCGGGAGCGAGGGGTCGCGTCCGCAGTTAGGAAAGCGGGCCGCAGTGCCAACGAAGGACTCATAGAGGCCTACATCCACGGCGGCGGCCGGGTCGGGGTCATGCTTGAAGTCAATTGCGAGACCGACTTCGTGGCCCGGACCGACAACTTCAAGGAACTTGCTCACAACCTGGCTATGCAGATCGCTGCCATGTCGCCCAAATATGTAGATGAGTCCGACATGCCCGAAGATGAGCCCGCCGCGGCCGCTGAGGTCGCCCTCATGGCTCAGCCCTATATTAAGGACGCATCCCTGGCCATTAAGGACCTCGTACTGGAGGCCGCTGGCAAGCTGGGCGAGCACATAAAAGTTAAAAGGTTCTCGCGGTACGCCCTTGGCGAATAGCTGCTCCAAAAAGATGAGTAGCCCCACAGAGACGAGTAGCACCCAGAAAGGCAAAGCTGCCTACAAGCGCGTCCTGCTAAAACTCAGCGGTGAGTCGTTCAAGGGCGAACGTGGATACGGCATCGACCCGGTGGCGGTCAATGCGATCGCCGGTCAGATCCAGGCGGTGCACGACATGGACGTCCAGATCGGCGTCGTGGTGGGCGGCGGTAACATCTGGCGAGGCGCACAGGCTGAACACGAAGGCATGGACCGGGTTGCGGCCGACTACGCGGGCATGCTGGCAACAGTCATCAACGCACTTTCGTTGCAGGACTCCCTCGAACGGCTTCGGGGCGTCGATACGCGCACCCAGACCGGCATCAACGTCCAGGAAGTCGCCGAGCCCTACATCCTCCGTCGGGCCGTTCGGCACCTGGAGAAGGGCCGTGTGGTCATTTTTGCCGCAGGTACCGGCAACCCGTACATGACCACCGACACGGCCGCGGCGTTGCGGTCAATTGAAATCGACGCCAACGTGCTGCTCATGGCAAAGTACGCCGTCGACGGTGTGTACGCCTCAGACCCGAACCAGAATCCCGACGCTGAAAAGCACGACTTCGTTACCTACCAAGAAGCGTTGCAGAGGCGTCTGGGGGTAATGGACGCGACGGCCCTTTCCCTGTGCATGGAAAACCGCCTGCCCATCAGGGTCTTCGACATAAACGTCCCGGACAACCTCACCCGGATCATCGCAGGCGAGTCCATCGGCTCTCTGGTGTCCGATACCCGCTTAGGCTGACTCGGGCGTAAACTGTGGACCGCAGCAGCGGCCGAACCACCCTCATCAGCCAGATCACGAGGAGCGGGCTAGATGGCCATCGACGATGTGCTTTTGGATAGCGACGACCGAATGGACAAATCGGTAGAGGCTCTGCGACGGGAGTTGTCTTCCATCAGGACCGGACGAGCCAGCCCCGGCCTGATCGAATCCCTCCAGGTGAGCTACTACGGCACGATGACGCCGCTGAGCCAGATGGCGTCAATTAGTGTCCCGGAGGCACGCGTGCTCTTGGTCCAGATATGGGACCGCAGCGCGATGGGCGACGTGGAAAAAGCCTTCCTCACCTCCGACCTTGGCCTTACCCCGAACAACGACGGTGAGGTGATGCGCATCACCCTTCCGGTCCTCACCGAGGAGCGCCGCAAGGAACTCGTCAAACTGGTTGCTCGCAAGACCGAAGAGGGACACGTAGCGGTGCGGAACATTCGCCGAGATGCCAACGATGGCCTCAAACGGATGGAAAAAGACGGCGAAGTAGGCCAGGACGAGTCCCACCGAGCACAGGAAGACGTACAGAAGGCGACCGACCGCCACATAGGCGAAATGGACGACCTGAAGAAAGCCAAAGAGGCCGAGGTGCTCGAGGTCTAGGTAGACCTGCGACATCTTGTTCGGCCCCCCCGGGGTGCCGCAACTGGGGGCCGAGTGAGCGAGGCATGAGCATCGAAGTTCCCAAGCACGTAGCGGTAATTATGGACGGTAATGGTCGGTGGGCCGAGCTTCGCGGCCTCAGCAGGCCCGAGGGTCACAAGGCCGGTACCGAGAACGTTCGCCGCATCATTCGAGCCCTCGTGGAAAAGCGCGTCAGCTACCTGACCATGTACGCTTTTTCCACCGAGAACTGGGACCGGCCGGATTACGAAGTTCGCGCCCTCATGGAATTGATGGGCCGGTCCATCGAGTCCGAGACGCCCGAACTGCACGCAGAGGGGGTGAGGATTCGGCACCTGGGGCGAATGGACAGGCTCCCGGTCTCTTTGCGAGACGCGATTGAGCGCAGTGTCGAACTGACCCGGAACAACACCACCATCACCCTGAGCGTGGCTTTCGACTACGGCGGTCGAGAGGAGATTGTCGGGGCGGCCCGTAGGCTTATCGCATCTGGAACCGCCCCCGAAGACGTGACTGAACAAGCGCTGGCGGCAGAGCTTTACACGGCCGGAATGCCCGACCCCGACCTGATCATCCGCACCGCCGGTGAAATGCGCATGAGCAACTTTCTGCTGTGGCAGTCCGCCTATGCCGAGTACTACTCAACCGCGACGCTGTGGCCCGACTTCGACGAAGGTGAACTCGACAGTGCGTTCGCCGAGTATCAGCGCCGACAGAGGCGGTTCGGTCGCATCGAGACGGTCACACCGTCGAGGCCCTGACGGTGATGCCCCAGAGCCAGGCCGGGATCCCGACCAATTCCCGGCCATCGGACCGTAACCGGCGTGAACTCGCAATCCGGTCGGCCTCCACGGCGGTCATCATTCCGGTGGCGGTCGCTGCCATCTGGGCCGGGGGACCATGGCTGGCGGCCCTACTCGCGGCCGCAGCCGCAGTTGGTGCCTACGAACTTGCCGGGCTGGCATCTCGAACTGGTGCCAGGCCGAACTTGCCTGTGGCGGTGGCCTGGTCTGTTGGCCTGGTCGTCGCATCTCACCTGTACGTTTCGGGCTACGCCCTTACCGTCACCGTCGCGCCGGTGCTGGCGGTCGGCGCGGCGTTGGCCCTGTTGAGCCTCGTGAGCCAAAAAACCCTGGCTGGCGCAGGCGTTGCCTGGTTGGCAACGGCAGGATCGGCCCTGGTTGCCGGGGGGATGCTCTCTTTCGGCTTGCTCCTGCGGGGTCTGGCCGACGGTAATGAGTGGGCCCTGGCCTTGCTATTCATCGTCGCTGCGGCCGACATTGGAGGCTACGCGGTGGGGCTCCCGTTTGGCAGGCATAAAATCCTGCCGTCCATATCGCCGGCCAAGTCCTGGGAGGGCGCCGCCGGTGGCCTCGCCGCCTCTATCGGCATTTCGGTGGCAGCCATCGCGGGCTTCGACCTGCCGGTGTCGACGCTTGCAGCGGTCGGCTTAGGAGCCTTGCTGTGGGCGGGCGCGCTGACCGGGGACTTCGCGGAGTCCGCGCTGAAGAGGCGAGCCGGGGCCAAAGACTCCGGCGGCCTGATACCCGGACATGGGGGAGTGTTTGACCGGCTCGACTCGATTGTCCTCACCCTTGTGCTGTGCTACTACTTCGTCGTTTGGATAGGCCCGTAAATATTGATGATTATCGGAAGGCAAACCCCATGAAGGGCATCGCGCTGCTGGGCTCTACCGGCTCCATAGGTACTCAGACCCTCGACGTCGTGCGGCGTTTCCCGGACCGCCTCAAGGTTGTGGGAATGGCGGCCCGGCGGTCGGTCGGTTTGCTCGACGCCCAGGTGCGGGAATTCAAACCCCGCCTGATCTATTGCGAGGGGGACGAGGCCGAGCGCGCCGCGCTCCTGTCCAACGGATGCACCGAGGCGACGCTGGAAGAGATGGTCCTAGACGACGAGGTCGATCTGGTCGTTACCGCGACCGTGGGCGACGTAGCGCTGGGCCCCACAATCGCAGCGCTAAAAGCTGGCAAGGCCGTCGCCCTGGCGAACAAAGAGTCCATCGTCATGGCGGGCGAGCTGCTCACCCGGCTGGTCGCCGAGCATGGCGGCTCGCTACTGCCGGTAGACAGCGAACCCAACGCCATATGGCAGTGCCTGCGCGGCGAAGAGCGCACCATCTCTCGCCTCTTCATTACGGCGTCGGGCGGGGCCATGCGCAACGCCACGCCCGAGCAGCTAGCCTCGGTCACGCCGGACGAGGCACTGCGCCACCCGACGTGGGTGATGGGGCCGAAAATAACTATCGACTCGGCAACTCTTATGAACAAGGCATTCGAGGTCATCGAGGCCAAGTGGCTGTTCGACGTGCCGTGGGAAAGCATTGAAGTCGTTATTCACCCGCAGAGCATGATCCACTCCATGGTCGAGTTCGACGACGGCTCGGTGAAGGCTCAAATTAGCCCACCAGACATGAGACTCCCCATTCAGTACGCGTTGCTGCACCCCGAACGGCTGGCGAACAGCGAAATAAACAAGTTCGACCCGGCGGGCACAGGCGCGCTCACGTTCGAACGACTGGAGGGCGACAGGTACCCTTGCTTCGCCCTGGCAATGGACTACGGCCGCCGGGGCGGAACCTGGCCTGCGGCGCTGTGTGGTGCGGACGACATGGCCGTGGAGATGTTCCTGTCCGGCAAAATATCGTTTGCCGAAATCCCCACAGTGATCGGCCAGACACTGGCGGCACACAGGGCCGTAGCAGACGCTACACTGGCCGACGCGCTGGCCGCCGCAGCCTGGGCGCGGGCCCACGTTGCCGATCTGGTGGTGGGCACCGGAGACCCGCCGCCGCCGAGTAACGGATAATAGCTAGTACCCTATGGTTGAAATACCTTCCTGGCTATACATAATTCCCGTCCTCGGGTCCCTGGTGTTCGTCCATGAGCTAGGACACTTCGTCACCGCCAAGTGGTTCGGCATTAAGGTGACCGAGTTCGGGTTTGGCTTCCCCCCCAAGCTGTTCGGCTTCCGGTACGGGGAAACCACCTACACGCTCAACCTCATTCCCCTTGGCGGCTTCGTCAAGATGGTTGGCGAGGAAGACCCCACCGAACCGCGCAGCTTCGCCCGGCAGGCCCGCTGGAAGCGGGCTATCGTGCTGGCGGCCGGGTCGGGCATGAACTTCGTGGTGCCCATCGTCATATTCACCATTCTGTTCATGCTTCCCCACGACAAGCTCGTGAGCAGTGAGGTCATGATCAACGGCATTGCCCCCGGCTCGCCCGCTCAAGAGGCGGGGCTGAGGGCCGGAGACACCATCCTGCAGGTCGATGGACTGCGAGTGACAGAGCCGGAACACCTCATTGACATAGTCAAAGACAAGCGCGGTGTGCCGGTGGAGCTGATCGTGCGGCGGGGCGCCATAGTCACCGGCCTGGGCTCGTCACCCGAACTGGCCACGACCGAGGCCGTTTCCCTGGTGCCCAGGGTCACGGCACCAAGCCCGCTGGTAGTTGAGATCGTTACCGATCCGGAGACCCAGGTCTCGGTCAGGGACGCCCAGCGCTATAACCCCGACGTTGTGGCGGGCGACAGGCTTGCACAGGGAGCCATCGGTATTTCGATAGTGATTGCCAACCCGGTCGTTCGCCCGGAGACAGAGCCCATCTGGCGAGCGGTGCCCATGTCCCTCGGAACGATTAAGGAAATTCTCATGTTCACCAAGGACGGTGTGACCCAGGGCCTGTCTTCTGGTGAAAACCCTGGCATTGCTGGACCAATCGGCATCGCCCAGGCAACTGGAGAGGTAGTAGACGAGCTCGGCTTCGCCTGGGTGTTCCAGCTCACGGCCCTGCTCAGCGTCAGCCTGGGCATCATGAATATCCTGCCTATTCCCGCCCTAGATGGGGGACGCCTGGCGTTCGTGGTCATCGAGTGGGCCCGCGGTGGCAAGCGTATCTCCCCGAAAAAAGAGGGCCTCGTGCACATGGCTGGCTTCGTGGTGCTCATCGGTCTTATCCTCGCAGTCAGCTACTTTGACGTGCTACGCATCTTGAACGGAGGTAGCATCCTGCGTTAGCGTGGTCAGTGTGAAACGTAGAATTACCCGGTCCATAAACGTCGGCAATGTCAAAATAGGCGGAGACGCCCGGGTCACGGTGCAGACCATGACCAAAACCGACACCCGTGATGTGGACGCCACCGTCCGCCAGATCGAAGAGGCCACCGAGGCCGGATGCGACATCGTCCGCTGCGCTGTGCCCGACATGGAGGCGGCCGAGGCTCTTGCAGGTATCGTCAAGCGCGTCCGCATCCCCGTCGTCGCCGACATCCATTTCCACTACCAATTGGCGCTCAAAGCATTGGAGAGCGGAGTGGACTGCCTGCGGCTCAACCCCGGCAACATCCGGGCTCGTGAAAAAGTCGAAACTATCGTCAAGGCCGCCAAAGAGCGAAACGTACCCATTCGCATAGGCGTGAACTTCGGCAGCCTGCCCCCGGTGGGCGGCATCGGAGCCACAGGCGGCATCTCCCGCCACACCGACGGGGTGAACGAACTTCCCAAGGGCAGCGAGACCGAACTCGGACAGTTCAGCGTCGTCGATCACATGGTTGAGACCGGCCTGTGGGAGATCGGCATTCTCGAAGACCTGGACTTCGACCTGATCAAGATTTCGCTGAAAGCGTTCGACATAGACACCACCATCGAGGCCTACCGGCGCATGGCAAAGCTGGTGCCGTACCCATTGCATCTCGGTATCACCGAGGCGGGCACGGCCAAGGGAGGCTCTATCCGCAGCGCCATCGGGCTGGGGGCCCTGCTCTACGACGGCATCGGCGACACCATTCGTGTGTCGTTGTCGGACGAACCGACTGAAGAGATCTACACCGGCATCGAAATTCTCAAGGCCCTCGACCTGCGCAAAGAGGGCGCCGTGCTGGTGGCGTGCCCTTCGTGTGGGCGGGCAGACGTGGACATCCGCAAGCTGGCCAACACCGTCGACGAGCTGCTGCGTAAGACGAAGACGCCGGTAAAAGTCGCGGTCATGGGCTGCGAGGTCAATGGACCGGGCGAGGCCAAGGACGCCGACGTGGGCATAGCCGCCGGGGTGGGCAGGGCGATCATCTTCCGCAAGGGCAAAAAGTCCAAGATCGTGGAAGAGGCCGACATGCTCGACGCCCTCATGGCCGAGATCCGCGAGGTAGAAAGAGAGATCGCCGCGTCCTGACCGCCGCCCCCTGACCCGGCACTCGCTGGCCCGGAAAACGGTCGGATCGCCCTAAAGCAGGGCTATCCCGATAACCCCTCCCACTATCAGCCCTATCGCGACTACTTTCAGCGCGAGTGTTTCGCGGTCGAGGGGTTCGTTCAGCAAGTTCCACTTCGGTGTGCTCAGGGCCGTGCCGAATATCAGCACCCACACCGGAATCGTCCCGAACAGAGTTGAGACCATGGCGACCGGGCCCAGGGCATTGGCGCGCACGAACATCGCCACCGCCAACGGGAATAGCACGATCTCCGCCACGAACAGCATCGTCATGGTCGGCCAGCTTCGTGCCGTTACGGCCATCTGCCGCACGACCCCCGGTCTGAGATTTGGCACCAGCAGTGGCACCAACATGCCGAACCGCAGCAGCCAGAAACCTGCAGACACTGACATGCCTGCGTCGAGGGCGGCCTTCTGCAGTACCTGCCCGGTGGCCATCCCGGTCGCCGCCAACAGCAATAGGCCAAGGGAAGAGTCCACCCGAATGCCGCCGCCGCCTAGCCTACGGTGGATGGAGATGAGTACCGTGCCGGAGACGGCCAGCACTATAGCCCCCCACTGCCAGCCCCCCAGCGTTTCGCCGAGAAAGGTTATTGCCAAAATCGCCACCACGACCGGGGCCGCGTTCATGACCGGCCACACCCTCGATGCATCTGAATAGCGCAGGGCCCGGTACATGAGATTGGCGGTGGACCCCCAGAGAAAACCCGCACCCAGCATGAGCCACACGGCGCGCATGGGAGTGCCCTCAGGGATGGGGAACAGCGGCACCAGCACGGCGGCGTGCGGGAGCATGGACAGCCCCAGCCAGGCTAGGAACTCGGTAGACGAGTGCAGGTTTCGGCTAACCAGCCGTTTTTCGATGATGCTGCCCGCGCCCACGATAACGCTGGCGGTTAAAGCGAGTGCTACCCAGCCCAAATGATCGTCCTGTGTTCGTAAGCCATCGGGGTAGATTATGGACGGCCCCGGTTCGGCGCAAGATTAATGTCGCCCCCGCTGCCACCGGCGTGAGAAGATGCCTCGATCCACTTCCTAGATTGAACACACGGAGGGTCAGTGCGCGTCTCCAGATTATTCGGAAAAACTCAGCGAGAAGACCCGGCCGAGGCCGAGCTAGCCAGCCACAAGCTCATGATCCGGGCGGGCATGATCTACCAGGTCGGCTCCGGCATTTACAGCTACCTGCCCCTGGCCTGGCGTTCGTTGCGAAAAATCGAACAAATAATTAGAGAAGAGATGGACGCCGCCGGGGGCCAGGAGGTCCGTCTGTCGGTGCTGCAGCCACGAGAACTTTGGGACGCCACCGGCCGCACCGAGGCGTTCGGCGACGACCTGTTCACTCTCCAGGACAGGCGAGACCGCACCCTCGTCATCGCTCCCACTCACGAAGAAGAGCTGACCGGCATGGTCAAAGCAAATGTGGGTTCGTATAGAGATTTGCCCAAGCTGCTCTACCAGATACACACCAAGTTCCGCGACGAGCGCCGCCCCAGGGGAGGCCTGATACGGGTGCGCGAGTTCGACATGAAGGACGCCTACAGCTTCGACGCGGGCGACGAGGGGCTTGCTGAGAGCTATGACCGCATGGTGGAAGCCTACAAGGCCATCTATCGCCGCTCGGGTATGGACGTCATCCAGGTAGAAGCCGACAGCGGGGCGATAGGCGGCAAGGACTCCCACGAGTTC
>Ga0302123_10002868_pt1 | contig 11646 bp, 9 predicted proteins | sample CB21_321_MG_FD_203109 | JGI IMG/M metagenome (GOLD analysis project Ga0302123, IMG submission 203109) | Marine microbial communities from Western Arctic Ocean, Canada - CB21_32.1 | ecosystem: Environmental > Aquatic > Marine > Oceanic | place: Canada: Western Arctic Ocean | collected 2017-09-28 | reverse complement strand
CAATTGCGGGAGATGATCGTAAATCGGGAGATATCGCCCGTAGAGATCACACAGGCGTCGTTGGACCGGATCGATAGATTCAATGATCAGCTAAATGCGTATCTAGCCGTCATTCCAGAAGAGGCGCTAGAGACCGCTCGTGCTGCTGAGCAGGCGGTCATGGACGGCGACGAGCTTGGACCACTTCATGGCGTGCCGACCTCGATCAAGGACCTAGAGCCGATGAAGGGCGTCCGCTTCACGTCCGGGTCGCTCATCTACACAGACCGTATTGCGGATGAAGATTCGCTGTCGGTAACGCGTATCAAGGACGCTGGTGCCGTAATCCTCGGGAAGACTAATACTTCTGAGTACGGTCATATCGGGACCAACGAGAACCGACTGGGAGACGCTTGCCGAAACCCCTGGAACACCGAGCGCACCAGCGGAGCATCCAGTGGAGGAGCGGGTTCGTCGGTAGCCGCTGGCATCACGCCCTTGGCACAGGGCAGCGACGGAGCTGGCTCGATACGAATCCCCGCTGGCCTGTGTGGTGTATACGGCATCAAGGCGACGCAAGGACGGGTGCCACGTTATTCGACCGGAATCGACAGCTGGCACTGGTTTAACTACTCCAACGTTGGCCCACTGGCACGAGACGTTACCGATGCGGCCACGATGCTTCAGGTGCTTGCGGGACCACATCCGGACGCTGAACACCTGACCATCCAGGAAGATCCGCCGGATTACATTGCGGCTCTCGGCAGAGGCGTGGAGGGTCTCCGTATTGCCTACTCGCCTGACCTCGGCGGAGTGGCGGTAGATTCAGAGGTACGGGATGTTGTCGGGAAGGCTGCGCAGTCGTTTGAAGAGATGGGCGCGATCGTCGATGAGCCTGGCTTCAAGATCGACTCCCCGGAAGCGATGTTCGACCTGCTGATGACCATCTGGCGCTGCCGCACATTCTCAACCAACGGACACCTCCTTGAGCAACGGGAGCTGCTGACCGACTACCTTCGGGATGGACTCGAGGGCGGGCAGAAAGTCACCGGTGAGGAGCTATGGGACGCCTACTCACGATTGGAGTTCTATCGCCACTACGTACAAGAGTTCTTCAAGGACTACGATCTCTTGCTCACCCCAACGCTTGCAACACCGGCGTTCAAGGTCGGGGAACACCCTAACGTGATCGGCGGGCAGTCGGTGCCCGACAAACTCTGGGGATTTACCCCGTTCACTTACCCGTTCAACATGTGCGGGAATCCGGCCGCCACCGCGCCAGCCGGGTTCTCAAGCGATGGACTCCCGATCGGGCTTCACATCGTCGGGCGTTGGGGTGATGAAGAGACAGTATTAGCGGCCTCCAAGGCGTTTGAAGACGCACGGCCCTGGGCTGAGAAGAAGCCACCCGGGTTTGAGTAGACGCCAGAGGTCTCCCTCTCCCGGCGGGAGAGGGCCAAGGTGGGGTAGAACTTCGCTTCATTCAACCTATCTAATCCATCAGTAGCGGATGCATAGCAGGCCTCCAACAACGGAGCAATAAATGACCGAAGACCTTCACTATAAAACCATCACGGAACTCGCACCGTTGGTACGAGATGGCGAACTCTCATCGATAGAACTTACCGAGTCACAACTGGCTCGAATTGAGCAACTCGACGGTCACCTGAAGTCGTATGCCACTGTGATGGCTGACAGCGCTCGCGCTCAGGCGCGTACCGCCGACGCCGAAATCGCCAGCGGCAACTACCGCGGCCCGCTTCACGGGATCCCGATTGGGGTAAAAGACCTCTGCTTTACGATCGGCGTTCGAACGATGGGTGGTAGTGCGGTCTTTGCAGACAACGTTCCGGAATATGACGCCACGGTCGTAACTCGGCTGAATGATGCCGGGGCTGTGATGCTTGGCAAGCTCAACCTCACCGAGGGAGCGATGGGCGGCTACAACCCTAAGTTGGACATCCCGGAGAACCCTTGGAAAGCCGGTCACTGGACGGGGCAGTCTTCAAGTGGATCAGGTGCGGCGACCGCCGCCGGCCTCGCATTTGGCACGCTCGGAAGCGACACGGGTGGCTCCATCCGATACCCGGCAGCTGCTTGCGGGACTGTCGGGCTGAAACCGACCTGGGGCCTAGTCAGTCGGTACGGCGTGATGGACCTCGCACAGTCGCTCGATCACGTGGGACCGCTTACTCGCTCCGCCGCTGATGCAGGGATCGTCTTGCAGGCGATCGCTGGACTGGACGCCAACGACCCTACGACGCTTCCTCAGCTGGTTCCAGATATGACGGCGGCGCTCGGATCAGGAGTTAAAGGTATCAAGATTGGTTTTGATGAGCGTTACGCCTCGGAGGATCTTGAACCGGAGATCGCGGGCGCTATCGCCGACAGTGTGCATTTGATGGAGCGACTGGGGGCACAGATCGTACCCGTCAAAATGCCTTCACGACTGCGCGAATACATGGATGCATGGCCGGTGATCTGCTCGTCGGAGGCCGCTTCCGCACACTCAGACACTTTCCCTTCACGCGCAGACGAATATGGACCGTGGTTCCGCGGATGGCTCACGAATGGTGCAGCTCACACGGCCGCGGACTACGCCGACGCCAACGTGCTCAGGGCGGCTTGCATCGGAGACCTTCGTGTCACAATGCGCGGAATCGACCTCCTCGCCTGCCCATCCACACATCGCACGCCGTATCCGATCACGCACGAGGAGTTGTACGGACCCATACCCCCGAGCCGTAATTCGTGGCAATCTCGGTTCACAGCGCCGATGGACTACGCCGGACTACCCACGATCTCGCTTCCCTGCGGGTTGAACAGCGAAAATCTCCCACTCAGCCTTCAGTTCGTCGGCCACCACCTGTCAGAGCAGTTGCTAATTCTGGCGGGGCACACATTCGAACAGGCGACCGACTTCCACAATCTGCACCCGCCGGTGTAAAGAGGCGACCACGGCGACGAGGATCATCCCATGACTGATGATTTGCACTATAAGACGATTAATGAACTTGCTCCTTGGATCCGGGATGGTGTGATGTCATCGGCCGAATTGACCGAGTCACAACTTGACCGAATTGACCGAATTGACGGACAACTCAAAACCTATGCCACGGTGACGGCGGATAGCGCTCGTGCACAAGCGCGGGTCGCTGACGAGGAGATCGCCGCAGGGAACTACCGCGGCCCACTCCATGGAATTCCAGTGGCGGTCAAAGATCTGTGCGCCACAGACGGTGTTCGGACGATGGGCGGCAGCGCCGTATTTGCCGATAACGTGCCGAATTTCGATTCAACGGTTGTCGCCCGATTGAATGACGCTGGAGCGATTCTTCTCGGCAAGTTGAACCTGACCGAAGGAGCGATGGCCGGCTATAACCCGAAGCTGGATGTCCCGGAGAACCCGTGGAAAGTGGGCTACTGGTCCGGCGCGTCGTCGAGTGGGTCCGGCTGCGCCGCTGCGGCTGGCCTGGCGTTTGGGACGTTGGGCAGCGACACGGGCGGTTCAATACGGTTTCCTTCAGCGGCATGTGGAAATGTCGGCCTCAAACCGACATGGGGCCGTGTCAGCCGATACGGGGTGATGGCGCTCGCCGAATCGCTTGATCACATAGGCCCGATGACACGATCCGCTGCCGATGCCGGGATCGTCCTGCAGGCCATCGCCGGATTTGACCCAAACGATCCCACAACACTCCCACACCCGGTCTCGGATATGACCGCATCTCTCGATGCGGGCGTGAAAGGTCTCAAGATTGGTTTTGACGAGCGGTACGCCAGCGAGGATGTGGAGCCGGCGTTAGCGACCGCCATCGTCGAGAGCGTGAAAATCATGGAAAGCCTGGGCGCGGAGATCGTCCCGGTAACGATGCCGGTCAATCTACGTGAATACCTGGCCGCATGGGAGCCGATCTGTGCGTCAGAAGCTGCTGCTGCTCACGCCAGTACATATCCATCAAGATCGGGTGAATACGGTCCGTGGTTCCGTGAGTGGCTCAGGAGAGGGGCATCCCTGAGCGCGGCTGAGTATGCGGGTGCTAACGTGCTCAGGGCGGCATGTGTTGGGGAGTTTCGGATGACCATGCGGGGGATCGATTTTCTCGCTAGCCCATCCACCAGCGCGTCGGCTCACCCGGTCACCTTGGGCGATATGTACGGGCCGATCCAACAGGAGTTGGACCCCTGGGATTTGTTCCGGTTCACCGTGCCTGCGGACTTCTCCGGACTACCCACAATCTCACTGCCATGTGGGCTGAACGGCGACGGTCTACCTCTCAGCCTCCAGTTCGTAGGGCATCACTTATCCGAACAGTTACTGGTGCAAGCGGGACACGCCTTCGAACGAGTGACCGACTTCCACAACCTGCATCCGCCGGTGTAAGACTGTCCACCAGACCAGCGTGAGGGCGATGCTTGCCGGCCTGCACCCGTGTTTCTGCTGCCCCGGGAAAGACGAAGGGCATCGGTGCGACACATACGGACCTACGGATCATTCCAGGCTTTTCAGGTAAGCGCTAAGGTCATCCACATCATCCTGCGACAGGCGGTTGTAGGTCTTCGGCATGATGTTTTTGAACCCACTTACGATAAATTCACCGGGATTTCTGATCGACTGCTGGATGTATTGATCGGCGGTAAGACCCGAATCCCTGGAGGCTGCTGCTCTGTAGATCCCTGCGAGGCCGGGGCCGGTTATGCGCCTCGTACCCGTTGAGTGACAGGCTGAACAACTCTCGTTCTTGAACAAACGTTGGCCGTTAGCCGCGTCCGCCATGTGCGGCGGTAACGCGGGATCGCGTGTGGGAATGACTCCGCTGCCTGCGCCACATGCGGCGGCCACAAGAATCAAACCAACAGATAGGGCGAACATCCGGTTTCGACCGAAATTCCCGAACACAAGAACTCCTGAAACATACTAGATAAGGGTGTTGCTATCAGAGCCAACTGTCGTGCCGGAGGGTATTGTGGGATACATCTACAAATTAGCGGAACGATGTCTCACGTCAGATGACTATTTCAGATCATTCGATTCTGTTCGTTGAGCGCGAATCAAGCACAACTCATGGCCGCCACAAAGGCTGAACAAGAAAACTCCGAGCCGATAGGGCCGCCTCCTACAGATGAGCTTCGATCTCTAGATACGCCCGTGCTCGCTTCGCGCGTTGGCCCGATGGAAGTTATGCGGATACCAGACTTCCGCTGGATGGCGTTCGCCAGTGTTTTCATGGTGTTCGGATTCGAGGCCCGGGCCGTGGTCCAATCTTGGCTCTCGTACGAACTAACCGGATCACAAGCCTGGGTTGGGGCAGTTAACGGGGTGCCGGCCATCGCCGTGATCGGGCTATCACTCGTTGGGGGCCTCGCAGCAGACAGATTTCCGAAACGAGACATCCTGCTTATTGTCCGGGGGGCAATTGTGGCGATGTCCTTCCTCACTGCCTATCTTATTTTCTCTGATCTGATGACCGTATGGATACTGTTGGCACTGGCCCTGGCGCAGGGGAGCGTCGTGGCGTTCGGAATGCCCGCCAACCAGAGCTTCGTCGCGGAGCTTGTCGGGCGCGATAAGCTGATGAGCGCCACGTCGATGATGCAATCCTCCGCCACGATCGGATTGATTATTGGACCAGCCATCGCCGGGGTTATGATCGGCGCGTGGGGCGCTGAATCGGTCTACTTCCTAGTTGGCGGGCTTGGAATTGTCGGGCTGCCGATGCTGTTGATGGTGAAAAGCCGGACCGTCCATCGAAGCGACAAATCGAAATCAGCCTGGCAGGACATGAAGGACGGCCTGAACTTCGTCAAATCTGATCCGGTGATTCGGGTACTCATGTCACTGAACCTGCTCGCACTATTTGCCGGGTTCATCATGCCCCTAATCCCGGTCTACGCAGAAGACGTATTTGACGTGGGCGGTAAAGGGTTCGGGTTGATGATGGCTGCGTTCGGGATAGGCGGCGCGCTCAGCACAATTGTGCTGTTCGTTAGCGGGGATAAATTAAACAAGGGATTTCTGATGATCGGCACAGGAGTTCTGTTTGGCGTATTTATGGTCATTTTCGCGTTTTCGCGGGATTACTATCTATCGTTGTTTCTACTGGGACTGATGGGCGCCACGGGCCTTGCCTACGTCATAACTATCAACGTTCTTGTGCAGAGTCACACCCCCGACGAAATGAGGGGCCGGGTTATGAGTTTGTTTGGGATCTCAATGCAACTGTTTTCACTGGGGTTCCTGTTCAGTGGCGTTATTGCACAGGCAATGAGCAACGAGATCGCCCTCGTTATCGGCGGCATTGGAGCGGCGGTTCCACCGTTGTTCGCGTACGCCATCTCGGCGCAACTGCGTCGGGTGTCCTGATGGCCCTCGAACTGCGTGCACGGTTTGAACATCGGATATGGTCGGCTGAAGAAGGAGTAAGTCGCTCTGAGAAATTCTTCAAGACCTAAACAGGTTTGATACCACGAATACGCCGGGCGACGAACGCCCTTGCGTCGAATAGTTTGAGCATTTGTTCGCCGCCGACAGGTTTGAAACGAAGATCCTTGCGTTTCATTCCGGGTGTCCGAATCTGGTGACGAGACTCCCCGGAAGCAGACCTAGCGCTCCATCTGAAATGATTGGAGGTCTCATTTTCACGAGGGTATACGTATTAGCCAGATCGGACGGTTCATCTAGACTCCATTTCTCGGGCGAAGAACGTATACACGTGAGACAGTCTGCGTCAGTAACCGCAGAGAATCACATTCATCACGAGACAACGATGTTAATTCGTCGCTATCTTGACCCAAGGAGCTGACCACTGGAGACATTGGCCACATTCTTCTCTGGCAACCGGCTCAGTCGATTGATGCACATCCTCATTCACTTGCTTCAATCCCTGTGCTGGCCGTTTCGCGCCACTTGCCGTGTGTTGAAGAGCCAAATATTCAGGAGAGGCGTCCTGATATTAATCGTGGCGGCCCTGTTGGTCTTCACGCCGGACTCCCCCCAGGTCCTGGGCCCCACCCATGTGGCAGCACGTGGCTACGAGTTCGATCTTGTTGGCTGGGAGGTTTCCAATTTCTTGGACAAGTGGGTCCATCGTGCCAGAGAGTTTATTCCATGGGTTGGAACCTCAGACGAAGAAAAACGTGAGCGGCTCGACCGTTACTTGGCGCTAAACGGCGAGATTAAAACGGCAAAACGGGATATCGAACGGACAGCTTCCGGTTCAGATTTAGGTAGCGATCAATCGACGCTGCTACAAGATCATCTTGATGAGCTTGAGAAAGAACGCCGTGGGTTACGGAATGACGTTGAGGAACTGATGGAATCGATCATTGACGCCGTTCTCCGGGATTTGGGCATCGGCGAACTTGGCCCGGTTACATGGCCTCCCGTCGATTTCAGGCTGGACTCTACCCCGCGAGTTCTTGTCACTTCACCGCGAGACCGTATTCATCGGCTGGAATCGATCCTGATCGATTCCGACATCACTCTGACCGAGCGACAAGCCGTGGAAGACGCTGTTTACGACAACTCTGGGCTGTCAGCCATTGTGCTCGGCACTGGCGGTGTGGCGACGTTCCCAACCGTAATTCCGAATGATCGTGACCTGCTGTCAACGTTGGATGTCGCGGCGCACGAGTGGCTCCATGCCTATCTAATCTTCAAGCCATTGGGGCGTGCGTATTGGACTAGCGGTGATCTGGCGACGGTCAATGAAACGGTCGCCAACCTGTTTGGTGAAGAGGTGGGACGGCTTACCTATGAGCGCCTTACCGGCGAGACTCTGCCCCCCCCGGACCCGTTCATACCTGACGTATATCCGAATTCCGGGGAATTCAGGTTTCGTGAGTTTATGCGCGAGACGCGCATAAACGTTGACGAAATACTTGAAGATGGCAACGTATACGGGGCCGAGGCGTACATGGATAAGAGGCGAATTGACCTTCATGGCCACGGGATTTTTATCCGGAAAATCAACCAGGCTTACTTCGCATTCAATGGTTCGTACGGTGACAACCCTGCCTCGGTTAGCCCGATAGGTGAGCAGGTACAAGAGCTGAGAATGTACGTCGAAAACGTTGCCGATCTCGTAAAAACCATACAGGGGATAAACAGTTACGAGGGATTTCTTCAACGTCTTGACCGGGAGCGATCGGCGTTCGAAGAGCGAATCGGCGATTAACCCGTTTGTGACTACGGAAGCCATGGCCCTAAAAGAAAACCAGATACTTTAAGTACAGGAATATGCGCGTGCCTCGGGTATACTTCAGGATGGTCTGGCAATGGTCAGCAGTGGCGCTTGTCAGCCAATCTAATAACCCGACACTTTCACCGGTTCGCATCACGTTCCGTTATAGGTGTCAGTGAACTGAAATCAGGCGGGGCTTTTGTGCCACCGCTGGGCGGCGACCGAATGAACGCCGCTGGCAGGAGTAATAATGGCCGCTGGTAGCGATCCCATGCCTCGGATGGGCCGAGACGAAATGTACCGCCCACCAGAAGATGGTGGTGGAGACAACGGAGGAAACGCCGGTCGGGAGCAAGTCTCTTTAGAAGACCTTATCGGACGTTTTAAGGGGGGGGTTCCGCCCCTTGGATTTCTCGGTGGGGGCGGTATAAGCCTGATCATCCTGATCGGCATGATCGTCGCCGCCGTCATATGGCTGGCTTCCGGAGTGTTTACTGTTGATCCTGATGAAGAAGCGTCTCTGCGCCTGTTCGGGAAATACAACAGTACAGCCGGTTCCGGACTGAATTGGTGGTGGCCGTCACCGGTAGGTCAACGTGACGTAGTTCAAGTGACGCAGACGCGAACCCTTGAACTGGGATTCCGAAGTGGAACTGAAGGAACAGCGTCAGTAACACTAGTCTCCGTAGAGGCCCAGATGATCACGGGTGACGAAAACATCGTGGACGTTGGTGCCGTGATCCAGTACAAGATCTCGGACCTTCGAGACTACCTGTTCGAGGTTGACGACCCCGGGGACTTGGACAGAGGTGTCACCGTCGGCAGGCCTGACGGACGAACCCTGCGTGACATTGCTGAAACATCGTTACGCCAGGTCGTGGGGGCTCGCACGATCGACGACGCACTGACCGAGGGTCGTGAACAGATTCAGGAGGACACACGCCTCCAGATGCAAACAATCCTCACCAATTACAGTGCCGGCATCAGCATCATCTCCGTGCTGCTTCAAAACGTGAATCCGCCGGAAGAAGTACGGGATGCGTTTGAAGACGTAGTGGTGGCTCAGGAGGAGAAAGAACGGTTAAGAAACTTGGCCGACGCTTACGAGGCCGACCAGTTGCCGAGGGCTCAAGGTGAAGCGGCTCGGATCGTTGAGCAGGCTGAAGGTTTCAGACAGGGTCGTATAGCGCTGGCACAGGGTGAGGCTGACGGGTTCAAAGAACTCCTTGAGGGTTACCTGAACTCCAAGGATGTCACCCGTCAACGCTTGTACTTGGAAGCGATGGAAATCATTTTGCCGGGGACCACGAAATTTGTTGTGACAGGGGATGTGGCAGATGGCGTTTTGCCGTTCCTGCCCTTGTCCTCTACCGGTAATACGAGCTCAGGGGGAGGGCAGTAAGATGCGTAAAATTGCAATCCCATTTCTTGTAGTCCTGATAATCACAGGGATCGTTGCTTCTCAAGCTCTCTACAAGGTTGACGAGACGCAGGTGGCGATCGTTACTCGTCTTGGAGAATTTAGAGAGTCCAAGATGAGTCCTGGACTTGCGGTCAAGGTTCCGTTCGTTGAGTCCGTGACCAAGCTGGACAAACGTCTGCTTCGTGTTGACGCACCACCTTCTTCACTGCTGACTCTCGACAAGCGGACGCTCGTGATCGATGCGTACGCTCGTTACAGAATCACGGATCCGCTGATGTTCTTCCAGGCTCTCCGCACGGAAGGCAACGCCGAGGCGCGAGTGGGCGACATTGTCAACTCAAACCTGCGTCGTGAGGTAGCACTGGACCTCCAATCTGAGATCATCGATGAGACACGTGAGGAGATCATGGCGCGGGTAACCGCTTCGTCGAAGCTCCTGGACATCCAGCGATCTGAGGCCGAACTGCTTCCTGGTGGATTGAGGGACTCCAGCCTGTCGATCGTCATCGCCGGGAAGGCAGTGGCAGAGGGTGAAGATGCCATTAGAGATCGGGTTCCAACTCCGGACCAGTTGGAGTCGATCATCAACAGTTCTTCTCCCCTAGATTTCGATCTAGAAGGTGAAAATTTCCGTTACCGGGTTCCTCTGAACGACGTGTTCGGTATCGAGATTTTCGATGTTCGTATCAAGCGCGCTGACTTCCCACAGGGAGTTGCATCCTCGGTATTCGACAGGATGAGGGCTGAGCGTGAACGGATCGCATCTAAGGAACGTGCGGAAGGTGCGCAGATTGACCTTGAGAAACGTGCTGAGGTGGACAGGAAAGTCCAAATCATCACGCAATCGGCTCAAGGTGACTCCGCAAGGATTATTGGTGAGGCTGAAGGAGAGGCGATCTCGATCCTCTCCGAACAACTAGGCCGGGATCCGGAGTTCTACGCGTTCACACGGTCTCTTGAGGCCTACAAGAACCTGCTGGAGAGCGATGCGACGTTGATTTTGAACGTCGACAGTGATCTCTGGCGTTACCTGGAATCGCCACTTACTCCGGCTGACCGCTAAGTACGGCCAGTCAGCGAGAGTAAGACAAATACGAGAACGCCGCCGTGGCCGAAAGGCCCGGCGGCGTTCTCGCGCTTGGTTCTCAAGATAGCGGACGTCTAGAGTAAGTTTTGGAGCCTGTTCCGAAGCAAGAACCGGACGATCGAGAGGATTACGGCCGCGCTCAAAATGAAGGCGATGAAGGTGAACGACAGGCCTACAACGATGATGCCGAAGGCCGTTCCCGCGGCCGGAGGATGCTCCGTATTCGTAGTCGCCATGACCAGCACAGCCAGTCCAACAGCCGCCGCTCCGAAGATGTCGATCTGCAAATTGGATGCAGTGCTGACGTGACCGCCGGTCACAAGGTGAAGCCCGCCCCAGAGCGCAAGGCCAACGAGCACGCTGACAACGTGACCGCCGATGACCCTCTTAGGGGAAGAGGCGATCGAGTGCGGTATAACAAACACGGTCGCTGTAGACGAAGCGATAGTGACGACAATGATGCCGTCGGACACTCCCTGCTCGATGACCAAAATCACAAGAAGAGCAAATGAGGCCAGCGTCGCCTGGGTAATGTACGGCCGCACCCGGCCTCTGATGTGGGATTGTTCGAATGCCGCAGGTGTATGTGGGTGAGGGGTGTGAAGGCGCATAGTGCTGATGTGTGCGTTTGTTCGGGATCGCCTTAATGACGATCTCCGTTTCATAGCGCATCAACAACAAATATTAGAGATGCACTCTCCACAACTCACGAGGGAATCTATGCGCGTTCCGATGAGTTCCAATGTTTGGACAAAAGCCCGGAATTTTGCGACTTTATCCGGGACGCTCCATGGGCCATTCCGGGATTCCATCCTCTGGCACGAATCCGATCACCTCCCGTGAGTGGTCGATATCGCGATAGCGGCCGCGGTTATTGGAGACCGCATAAAACAGGTCAAAGCGAACTGATTCAGGAGCATATACACATTTCTCGATCATCTGAATGACGTCGCGATGACTGCAATACACCGCTG
>Ga0302123_10002864_pt1 | contig 11651 bp, 8 predicted proteins | sample CB21_321_MG_FD_203109 | JGI IMG/M metagenome (GOLD analysis project Ga0302123, IMG submission 203109) | Marine microbial communities from Western Arctic Ocean, Canada - CB21_32.1 | ecosystem: Environmental > Aquatic > Marine > Oceanic | place: Canada: Western Arctic Ocean | collected 2017-09-28 | reverse complement strand
CACATTCGTCGACATCGCCGTCGTCGATATCACCCCGCAAGAGATCGACACGAAGCCCCTCGAAGTCGAGGACCAGATCACGGAGGTCGAAGATCAGGCCGAGGCGCAGGACGTCGAACTTTATGTCGAACCGGCCCATGCAGCCGTAGAAGAACTCATCGTCGCGCCGGTTGAGGTTGCGAAGAAGCAGGCGAAGCAAACGGCGCCGGAAACCGAGGCAGTGCTGAGTTCCCAATCTGCCACCGTTGTCCAGCTGGCCGATACCTCGACCGCGGCGCGCGAAATGGAGGTCGCCGAGGCTACGGAGGTGGTTGAACTCTCCACCGCGGACGATGCACAGCCGATTTCGACGGACATCCGGCGCACCGGCATTGAGACTGATGAACTCGTCATCGAACTGACAACTCAGGCGAAAAAACAACAACAGGTGGCAGAATACGCCCGGACCGCTGCGGCAGCTCGCGGCGCAAGCCCAGAGGCGCACGAGGCCGCCGCCGCAGAATTGGCAGTCACCGCAACTATGTTCGCACCTACGGTCATGACGGTCGACGTACCCGCCACGCCGGAAAAACCCCAAAATACGATTGCCCCGATCAGCCACTCGTCGTTGATCACACCCGTGGAACTCCAGGATGAACCGGCCACCGCACCATCTCGTAAAACGCAGCAACAAGCGGAGTCCGCACCAGCTGCCCCCGTCAACAATGCGGAGTCCGCAACCGCCGCCGTAAAGGCGCAACCTGCAAACGTCCCGGCATCCTCCCGCAACCTGGCTGTTGACCGCGCGGCGCCGGTAATCACCGGAGTGCGTCCCGCCGAGGCTATGGCGGATGCCCGACCTGCCCTTACTGCTACCGCCCGGCCCGAAGCTTCTGCCGTAGCCGACAGCGGCATTCCGGCCGGCGCACAGGCTCCGAAACGCCGTCAGCAGACTGCCGCCACCGTGCCGACGCGCGCCCCGAAGCGTACCGGTGCCGCTCCCGTCAGGGCCGCGGTGACAGCGGTTGCCGGTTCACCGCAGGTCGCGCGTGTCCTCGACCCCGGTGCCGCGGCGGAGCCGGAAGCTGCTACGTCGACGGGTGCGGCGCGCCCGGTCATAAATAAATCAGCCGGTCCCGGACCACTGTCCCCCGCGTTCCAGGCACGCTTGAGCCATTCGGATCGCCCCACTACAGCCCCCAAGCGCGCCTATCTCAATACAGCGACGGCGGGAATTGCGGAAAAACCTAAATCAGCCGCGCGTCGATCGTTCGTACCGACCAACACGACAAAACCGGCAATATCGCCGCGCCGCGAGTTTTCGATTCCATCCGTGATGACCGTGATCGACGCTGCATACGAACCACCTGTGGCACTGCCACCAGCCCTGATTTCCGTTGAAATGACCCGGGATAAACGGGGCGGGGGCGTTGTGCCGCTTGTGCAGTACACCGGCGACTGGGATTGCGATAAGACCGCGATGGTCAACCTGGCGCATCAGCTCGAACGCCGTACGGCCAGCGTCGCGCCATTCAGCAGTAGCATAGTCAAGATGGACAGCCCGGAGATGCTTGATACGCCGTTCGTATTTATGACCGGCCACAACGATTTCCGGCTTTCCGATGCTGAGGTGACGAACTTGAGAAAATACCTCCAGGGCGGCGGCTACGTGTGGATCAATGACTCAACCCATGAAGGCAAGGAGGTGTATGACGTGGCCGTGCGCCGCGAGATGAAGCGGGTGCTGCCGGCAGTGGATTGGGCGCGCATCCCCTATGAAAGCACGCTGTTCAAGGGGCCGTACGATTTGGAAAAAGGGTATAAGGGGTACAAATACGTGTTGCCCGGCGACAAGTACCGGCAGGCCTATCTCGAACAGCTCAAGGTCGGTGATCGTACAGCCGTAATCTATACCCGTAACGACTATGGCGACGGGCTCGAGATCGACCCGCTTACCCACCCGTTGATGGGGTCGCTCACGGATCTGTCGCCCGCCGAAATGCAGGAGGCTAGCGTGCGCATGGGGATCAACATCGTGTCGTACTTTTTCAGCGACGGTGGGATGCCCAATCCCGCATGGCAGAAGGCGATCGCGCGCGACTCCGAGCAGACGACCGATGTCGATGAATTCGCAGATGCCCGGGAAATCCCATTTCCGTTGCTGCGATTGGACCGGCGCTGGAGCGTGCCCGACGCCTGGGATAATCTGCTCACAGCCAAACCGGTTTATCGACGGGACAACGGCATCATTATCGACTTTCGCGACAACCCGCAGCGGTCATGCGCAGGGGCGGAAAAGGCGGTGATCGTTGCCGCAGTCGATGATCTTCAACCGGCAGAAGACGGTGTCGTACTGATCAACGTCAAGAGCACTCTGCGCGGCGGCGCGCGATTGTCGATCGCGATGACGGGGAAGACGAATCACACCTATGTCGAGAGCGCCCCGGCGTTTATCAAGCCGGGCGAGAATTTGAACGTGAGTTTTGATTTTCGCGCCGCAAGTTTCAAGTCCGCTGCCAGCGATTGGATCTACAAATCGTCGTTACCGAAACCGTTGAGATTCGAGCATTGGTTTTTCGTCGTATATCCTTTGGAGGCTTCCGGCAAGATCGAAATCAACAACGCCCGTATGGTTGTGCCGTAGGCCTCCCCCGCCTGCTGGCGAGCCGGTATTTCCATGCCGTGCGAGGCTCCTTCAGCCGCCGATTCCTCCCCCTCCGCCATCATATCCGCGCCCATCGCGTCCGTCATCTAAGGGGTGTCCGCTGAAAACATCCGCTACCATTGTGCTCGCATCGTTGGTAAAGATGCCAGCACAATTGACGGCGATTGGAGTTCACGGCTCAACGGGTTGTCGATTAACTACCCCAACGGGGTTAACCATGACAGCCCGGGGTAAGCGTAGCGCCACCTTGGGTTACGAGACGAAATAAAATCCAACCCTGAAGGGGTTGCACAAGGCGTCGGTGTACGATGTGGAACGCCTTCTAAGTTAGATAATTGCGTACATGTAAACCCAGGGTGGCGCTGTGCATACCCTGGGCTATGATGCGAAACGCCTTTGGCGGTGGGAGAACGTCGTAACCGCAATGCCGTTGGAACGGAGGGTAAATCGACAGCCCACTCAGCGTGCGACGTAGTGCAACCACAATACTGCTGGACTGTATATCACTTTGAAGCCTCCTCGGTTGTAAAACGGGAATCGGAGTCCGAGCCATCAACGCGATGCGCCCTAAAGCCGTGAACTCCAACTGCCTGCAACTGAAAATACGAGGCGCTTGCGGAGAGACGAACGACTAAGCGGGACTTTTTCAGCGGCAATCCATAGTCCCCTACTCAACCAATTTCTAAGGGGTGGTCGCTTTATGGATCGGATCACTCTATGCCGATATGCCGATGCGCGATGATCATGTTGCGTCTAAGGTCAGAAGATCCGTGACCTGGTCGGCATGTCGCTGTGCGGAAAAGATCTCGTCAGGCGGCGCGGCAACCGATCCTGCGTTCGCTATAGCGGCGATGATTCCGGATGCAACGCCCGCTGCTGTTCCATCAACTACCTCACCGTCGGCCTGATCGCCTACCAGTTCTTCCGCACCGCCACCGCCAGCGACAACAACCCTGGTGCCCAGTCCCCACGCCTCGACGATGGTGCGGCCGAAGGGTTCCTCTTCAGCTACGGACACCAGGACGTCAGCAGCCTTAATGATCGGGTACGGGTTCGGGACGTGACCGGTGAAGGTGATATTGTCGAGGTCGTTTGCTTCGGCGAATCGTCGTAAGTCACGCTCGTATGCCTCTCCACTTTCGTCGCGCGCCCCGCCCACGACGATTGCTTGTACGTCCTGGCGCTGTGTGCGCACTTCCTTAATAGCTTCGAGAAAGAGTCCGTGACGTTTCCAGGCAACCATGTCGGCGACCAGGATGGCCAGTGGTACGTCCGCCGGGATGTTGAATTCCGCGCGTGCGTCGAACGCTGCGGAGTCCGCACGGATTGCGCCCCAGTCGAAGCCGTTGTAGATCATCGTGAGTTTTGCGGCGAGCTCCTCGCCCAGCATGTCGATGCAGCGTTGGTTTTGGAAGTCGGAAATCGTGATGACGTAGTCTGCGCGGCCGGCGACGCGGCGGAACACTTTTTCCGGGGCGCGCACGTCACGATGGTGCAGCGCGATCGGGATATCCTTCGGCAAGGCAAGGGTGCAAAGCAATCCGGACCGTAACCCGTTGGCGTAGACCAGATCGATAGTGTGTTTTTCGATAAAATCGGTGAAGATCGGACGGATCGACCGCAGGTCAGTCCACGCCGCGATCAGTCCACGCCAGGATCGCGGCCAATTCCGGGTCGGAATGATACCGGTCTCGACTTCCACTGCACCGCACCACGCGCCGAGGCCGGCCGTCGAGTCATCGGCAGTGAGGACAGAGGGTGATAAACCGCGCTTTTGCAGCTCGGCCACGAGCCCGAACAGACTGCGCTGCGCACCGCCGGAGCAGGGTGAAATATCGACGAACAGGACGCGGGAGCTCATTCGAGACGGGCGATGGCGCGATAGGCGATGTCACGGCGGTAAATCGCCCCCTTCCACTCGATCTCGGCGACTGCAGCATAGGCTTTGTCGACTGCCGCCTTAATGTCAGGTCCGGTTGCCGTGACGCCCAAAACACGACCTCCTGCGGTGACGATGGCGGCACCCTCACGTGCCGTACCGGCGTGAAAAACGACGGCGCCATTCGCTGCAGCTTCGTCGAGCCCACTGATACTATGGCCCTTGTCGTAGTTGCCCGGATAACCGCCGGATGCCATGACAACGCACACCGCGGGTTCCGGCGTCCACTCGAATTTGTGGTCACCCAGGCGATTCTCGATCGTCGCCAGCATGGCTTCCGCCAGGTCGCTCTTCATACGCATGCAGACAGGTTGACACTCGGGATCACCGAAACGAACATTGAATTCGACAACCTTCGGTCCTTCGTTCGTTGCCATGATGCCGACATAAATGATGCCGCGATAGTCGAGGCCATCAGCGACGCAGCCCGCGAGGAACGGCTGCAAGATCCGCTGATTAATCAACGCCGCCATCACATCGTCGACTACGGGCGCCGGCGAGTACGCGCCCATGCCGCCCGTGTTCGGCCCGGTGTCCCCTTCGCCGATGCGTTTGTGGTCCTGCGACGTAGCAAGGGTGCGAATCGTGTGATGATCTACGAAAGCGAAGATCGACGCTTCCTCGCCGACCATACACTCTTCGATCAGGACTTCCGCACCGGCCTCGCCGAAAGCCCCGTCGAAACACGCTTTGACCCCGGCGATGGCATCTGCTTCGGTCTCAGCAACCGTTACTCCCTTGCCCGCGGCAAGACCGTCCGCCTTGATAACGATCGGAGCGCCTTGTTCGCGGATATATGCGATTGCGGAGTCCGCATCGTTGAAGCTCGCAGCCGCGGCCGTCGGGATGCCATGGCGGTTCATGAATGCCTTGGCAAACGCCTTGCTACCCTCGAGTTGCGCCGCCTTCTTGTCCGGGCCGAAGACTGGCAGGCCGCGGGCCCGGAAGTCGTCGACGATGCCGTCGCAAAGTGGCGCTTCGGGACCCACGACTGTGAGTCCGACGTCGTTGCTTTCACAAAAATCTGCGAGGTCTGCAATCGGCGTATCGATACACTCGACTCCGTCCATACCGGCATTGCCCGGCGCACAGTAGACGTGCTCGACGCTGGCGCTTTGCGACAGTTTCCATGCGAGGGCGTGTTCGCGACCGCCGCCGCCGATGACCAATACTTTCATGCCATTGTCCTGTTGCGGAGATAAATGAACCGATGCGAGAATTCCCTACCCACACAATATCTGAGGCGCTCAAAAAATCCACACTTAACCAGATCCACGTGTCTATGCTTGGCCGTTCCGCTGGCTCATGATTTTCGTCAGGCCGTTCTCATTCGATCCATTTTCTGTGCTTTTCAGACAGTAGACCTCGTCCCAGGCGCGAGCTTCCTGTGCTTTGTGTTTGCGGCGGTAGCCGAGATGGTCCGGAAATTCCTCCAGTACGCCTTGCTCATCAAGCAGCACGCTATCGAATCGGCTACCGAACAGCTTGCCCCATCGGTCCTTGCGTTTGTTGTGCCACTGCGTGAATCGTTGTTGGAAGTTACCCACAATAAAGCTGATATCGTGAATCCTCTGTCGATGCGTCTCCAGTGTTTCTTCGCTCGGATCGATTAGGAGCGGGCTGGTTCACTGCGACTTCCGCCTCCTGCCAGCGCCGCAGCACTTCCGCCCGTGGTATAGCATCCGCTTCCGGTATATGGATCAGTGCATGGTAGTGATTGCCCATAACCACATAATCCCACACTTGGTAGCTGCATCGCTTCTCCTCTTCGAAGAGCAGGCGTCTGAACTTCTCTTTCTCCTGATCCCCGAAGGTCATACTCACGCCCGTAATCCTATTCCTAATAAGCTATAGCGTGCGCTCTACAGGCTGTCGCTTAACTCGATTGTGATACATTTCCGCCTCCTTTTTAATGGGGGTGTCCGCTATGACGCTCCATTAATAGTGTGCGGCCGCAATTGCGAAACCGGGAGGACTCACTCTGACGAGGCTGAATCGTAGCTATAAACAATACCCCAGTCAGTTGCGTAGATTTCGGTGAAAAGGTGCGGGCGTGCGACAATCCAGCTCTTCTCGATTGCCTCGCTGGCTTTTCTGACGAGGAGCCAGTCGACTCCCTTTTGGGTCAACCCTTGCAGCCAGATTTCGACCGACGGGTTTTGCCGATAGACGCTTTCGAGCTCCGGTGCGGTCCACGGCGCCGGCACCATGCGGCTGGGATACTCATGTACCAGCTTGGTTTCGAGACTATTGACCGACTGATAAATGACGGTGTTTTGCATGCGGCTGCCGCGAAGGCCGTAGTTGAGGAACAACCCGACGTGGGCGATGGTTTTGCCCGCGTCTGAATTCTCGTCCACATAGGCCCAGATCTCGCCACGGTCGCGATACATGATCCGGAAAAATTCGTTTCTGCTTTCGTTGTAGGTTTGGTCCAGCAGCGGAATTCGCCAGACCGTCAGAAACAGGAACAAGCCGGCAATAGGAATAATTACGCCGTAAACGGGACGTCGGACCTTTACGCAGGCTTGGAAGATGCCAACAATGATCAGCACCAAGGCAATTGTTCGGACCGCGATGACCGGATTTCGGAGCAGTAGGCCAAAAAGCAGCAGAGGCGGGCAGTACGTCGCCCAGCGAAGCTTATCGTAGCGTTGCAGCAGGTACGTGCAGCCGATCACACTGGCGGTATAAGCCGGCAGGAGATGACGGACCTGTTCGCCATGGTAGTACGGCGGTACAAGGATTAAGTAGAGAATGATTGCGATCCACGGCACCGCCATTACATACAGTAGTTTTTTCGATTCCTTGCGGCCGATTACTAAAGCCAAAAGCACGGGGAACGGCAGTAAAAGCATGACGCCCGTACCTAGAGCTTCCGTAAATCCGAGATTGTGCTTGAGCAGAGCGAGGGCGGCGGCTATGAACGGTTTTTTGGCGTAGTCGTATATCCCGGGAAAGATTTCGATGCCGCCGATCGTTACTTGTCCGGGATATATGGGGTTGCCTGTCAGCCAGAGATTCTGCCAATAATTGTAGCCGGCGATGAGGACTAGGAAGGCGAGCCCAACCCAGATCCGGCGGTCTCGGAGTTTATCCCTTAGCGCGGGCAACAATAGTGGCAGCGCCGCAATCATGAACATCAGCGCGAACGATTTCATTCCGACCAGCAAGCCGGCGGCCAGCAGGGCCGGCAAGGTGTCGCGGCGGTCCTGGGTGTAGAGATAGTGCAACGTTGCGAGAAAGGAGGAGGCCATTATCAGATCGACGAAACAGAGGCTGGCCTGTTGTATTACCGGCCCGAGAAGGGCGAAGGTCACGGCGCCAGATATCGCGACTTCGACACGCCATTCAGCGTGACGCATCAGCAGGTATAAGGACAACGCACCGATCGCCACAAACGGTAATTGCGCAAAATTCAGGAGGTATTCGCGGCCGGTGTGCATCAACATGAAGTAGGGCATCACCCCCGCCTTCGGATAGTACGTCATCGCCACATCGGTAAAGAAGAGCGGCGGCGGCGACAGGCTTTGCTGTTCAAGCAAATGGCGCGCGAACGGCAAATGGTAGAGCAATGCGTCGGTGTTGACGGGCGGCAGAAGACTTTGGGAATCCATCGTCACCGTGTAAACGCACAGGGTTGCGGTACACAGCAGAGCTGCCGGCCACGACATCATTTTCGCAGTCGGCCACGACATCGACCACGGTCGGGTCACGGCGACGGTCGCAGCTAGGATGATGACGAGTACAACCGTAATGACTGGGGGCGACAGTATTGCCAGCGCTCCGAGCGTCGTCACCACCGTCACCATTATAGCGTAGAAAAGGATAAGGGAATCGAGTATCAGCCGCGGCAACGTCGCGCCTTTGTACAGGTGACGCGCAATTAAAACACCGCATGCTGCCAACATCAAGTGCCAGACGAGAGCGAGCATAATTCGGGTTGTCCTTCACGTAAACGATTCGTTGTCTGCAGCTCGGGCGCAGATCGCGCCTGGGCTTATTCCCGGTTCATGGTGCAGTCGAGCAATGGGTATCGAACAGATCGATGGTCTGTGCCATGGCGCCGCGGCTGTCGACGACGGCCTGACGGGCACGGCCGCCGAGGGCTGCACGGTCGGCAGGGCTATCGAGCAGGCGGCGAACGGCAGCAGTGAGTTCACGTTCGTCTGCGACCTCGACGACGGCGTCAGCCGCTTTGAAAATTTTGACGACATCCCGGAAGTTGCTCATCCCAGCGCCAAACAACACAGCCTTGCCCAAGGTCGCGGGTTCGATGATGTTCTGGCCCTCATGGTTGCCGCCAAGACTCTTGCCGACAAAGACAATGTCGGACACAGTCAGTAAAGACATGAGCTCACCAGTCGTGTTGGCAAGAAGGACCGGGGGAGTCTCAGATTTCGGATTTCGGATTTCGGATTTCGGATCGGCGCGGAGATCGGTGAGGAGATGGGCGGCGAGAGCCTGACTTTCAAGGACAGCTTTGAATTCGTCGCCGCGTTCGGCATGACGCGGAACGACAATCATGCGTAATACCGGATATAAAGCGGCCAACTCCCGGTACAAACGTGCGATGATTTCGCCTTCACCCGGCCAGATGCTGGCGGCAATGAAAACGACGCGCGGCTCGGTGCCGAAGACACTATCCAGTACGGTCTCATCGAATGACGTATCAGGATCGGGCACGATATCGAATTTCATGGTGCTGCACGCTCGCAGAGCACGATGGTCGCCAACAATGTCTTTGATACGACCGACGTCATCCTCGGCCTGCACGGCGATCATCGACAGACGGGTGAACAAATCTTTGAAGAGCCGGCGGAACTTCATCTGACGCCGGGCAGTACGGTCGGAGACGCGCCCGTTGATGAGCCCGATCGGAACGCCGCGGTCCGAGACCATCGTGATCAAAGTCGGCCAGATCTCCACCTCGACAATCAATACCGCGGCCGGACACACGCTGCGGAGCGTCGCAGCAATGCACGGGTACCAGTCGATCGGACAGTATATAGGGACGACTTTGTCTGGCGCTTTGCTGCGCGCAATCGCCTGGCCGGTAGACGTCGTCGTAGACAGGACAAAATGCCGGTTCGGCTCCCGTTCTAACCAATAGTTGATGAACGGAATCGCGAGCTGTACCTCGCCGACACTAACGGCATGGATCCAGATCGGATTATTGAGTTGCCGTAAGCGCGCTTTTTTGTCCGCACCGATGATCCCGAAGCGTTCCCTAAAGCCTTTCGCGGAGCCGCCGCGGCGGATGAGCTTGTGCAGGTAGAGCGGGAAATACACAAGAAACGCGAACGGGAACAGCAGATTATATAGGATCAGCGCGAATTTGACCATGAGGTCTTGTGCCGTATGGAATGTACAGAAGGTATTTGCTCGCGGGCATTGGTAACGTCGGTGCGAGAGAGTTCGCAGCGCAGGCAGGTTTCGTCTTCGTCGGCGGCGCTCAGCACGTCGCCCCACGGCCCAACCATCATCGAGTGGCCATAGGCGCGGACGTTCATCGAGTCGTTCATGCCGCACTGGTTGATGCCGGCGATAAAACATTGGTTTTCGATGGCGCGGGCACGCAGCAGGACTTCCCAATGCGCTTTGCCGGTCATGTGTGTGAACTCGGCGGGACAGAGCATGAGTTCGGCGCCGGCGTACGCGCGATAGAGTTCGGGGAATCGCAGGTCGTAGCAGATCGTCAGGCCGATTGTCCAGCCGTTGATCTCAAAGGTGGCGGGTTGCGAGCCGTGCGCGAAGCGGGAGGTCTCGTCGACAGTGCTGGTGTCGGTGAACAGTTGGAAAAGATGGATCTTTTCGTACTTCGTGACGAGCGAACCGTCGGCGGCGATGACCAGCGTGGTGTTGTAGATACCGTCGTCGCGGCGCACCTGCACGCTACCCCAGACTGTAGTGACGCCGAATTCGGTGGTGAGGCCGCTGAGCGTATCGAGGTGCTGATCGAGAGTCGGCGGCTCGTAGCCGGCGGCCTGGAAGTTGCCGCGGTACAAAGCGTTTTCCGGGACGACAGCGACATCCACGCCGTCGAGGCCGGCGCCGATAACGTGGTCACGTATGCGCGCGATATTTGCATCGGGGTCGTCGTTGCAATCGGTCTGGCAGAGCAGCACTGTCAGATTGTCGGTGGGGGTAGGCATGGTGTTTGGAATCTATTGTCGGCGGCGGGAATGTGCAACTGTTGCGTCGCATCAAGCGGGTGAGGAGACATTGGACACCAGGTTTCAGGTTTCAGGGCATTGTGACGAAGCAAAATCGCCTCGCCATCACGCTCTTAATCCGCCACCGGCCCTGCGCCGGTGGTTTTCAGGATTGATAACTACATCCGCTTCGGACTTTCGAGCCGGGTTGCCACGAAGCAAGAACCGCGTCGCGCCGCGGCTTACTTCGTGACCACGGTCGGACCTTCGCGGACAGTGGGCGACTGGTTTGCACCGAGCAATGGGTTGGTAGCGGACTGAAAAGCAAGAAAGCCGCGGCGCTTCGCTTGCGCGTGATGGATCGAGTAGGCCGGAAGTAGGATGGGAATGAGGTGTCGCTGAATTCCGAATGAGTCCCGGCTTCAGACGTCGTTCTCGGGCACTGAAAAGCTGGACTCTGGCGTACCTGGAAAACGCCACTTTACGTCGGGCGATCTAGCGGATCATCAACTGTTGCCTTGACACAGGTGCATTGCGGTCTAATGTAGCCGCGTTTTCAGCATGGCAGTTACCTTATGAAAGACGATGAGCATGAGTCCGATGGTCCGCCGCCTCTCGATGGTTTAGCTTTCGGCACATCGCTCGCTGTAGGCGTCATTGCGCCGTGTCTGATCGGTCACTATATCGATCAGCGGCGGGAGACGGAATACTGTGTTTTGATTGGGTTCGCTGTCGGCGCACTCTACTGCGGCTATGAAATCTGGAAGCTGATACGCCGCAGCAAGGGAATATGAACGAGAAGAGAAGTTTGACTGTAACGATAGTCGCGGCGCTGGTGATTGCCGTTGTATGTACGGAAGCAGTTGTGGCGGCGCCGACGTTGCGGAGCGTGATTTCAGGTTGGGCCGTCGCC
>Ga0302123_10002857_pt1 | contig 11664 bp, 7 predicted proteins | sample CB21_321_MG_FD_203109 | JGI IMG/M metagenome (GOLD analysis project Ga0302123, IMG submission 203109) | Marine microbial communities from Western Arctic Ocean, Canada - CB21_32.1 | ecosystem: Environmental > Aquatic > Marine > Oceanic | place: Canada: Western Arctic Ocean | collected 2017-09-28 | reverse complement strand
TGCCAGCGATCAAATACCTCCGCCAGCTCCGCTGTCGTGTAGCCTCGCCGCCTCTTCTTCTGTTTCCTCTGCATCCACTTCTCCTCTCGGTGAAGTGTTGCATCGATCCGTTGAGACCACCGTTGTTCATGACAAGCTAGTCGCGGCTTCCGCGGACCGGACCTATCGGAAGTAGCAACCAGCGCGGGGGCATGCGGTTCCACCGGCGAAGCCGTTTCTGGATGCCACGCTTGCCGTGGGAATTGCAGTCCTCTCGCAGACCGTGCTGTGGATTGGCGACGTGGAGTTGCTGGTGCCGGGGCCGGTCCTCAGGTGGGGCGGGACCGCAACTCTGCTCCTGATCTCTGCGCTCCGAACGCTCTTCCCGCCGCCTGGCAGTCGCCCACGTGGGGCCTCGTAGAGACCGGCCCCCTGAAGTGCCGTGCCGACACGCCTCGCTGCATCTCGCTGATCTCGCGCTCTACTTCCTCGGAGCCTTGATGTCACGCGGGCCCTGGTGCAACATCAGGTGGGTCACGGCGCCCTTTTCGTCCTTGAAGAATTCGATCTCGGCGTCCATCACCTTGGGGAAGAACTTCGTTTCCGACTCGGCGAACAACGGCATCTTGCGCTGCCCGGTAGCCTGAGAGACCAACTGGTCGCTTTCGAGCGTGATTACCAGATCGAACCCCGGCCGCATCTCGTAGGTGCCGGTATATTGCGCCAGAATCTGCGGCGAAACTGCCATTTCCTTGCGCTCCACCACCGTATCGCTCGTGCGCAGCGCCTTGACGTCACGCCCTCCCTGGTGCAGCACCAGATGCGTGACCGCGCCTTTGTCGTCTTTGCCGAATTCGATCTCGGCATCCACGACCTTGGGAAAGAACTTCGTCTCGGATTGGGCGAACAGCGGCACCTTGCCCTGTCCCGAGACTTGGCTGATCAGTTGACCTCCCTCCAGCCTGATCGTCATGTTGACCTTGGGCCTCAGTTCGTAGGTCCCCACGTACTGCTCGAGGACCGTTGGTGCAACTGTGATCTCCTTCCGCTCGGAGGGGAGTTCCACCTTCTCACCGTGTGCTAGCGCTGCCAAGTACCCGACGATCTGCTGGGGAGGCGCGCCCCGTCTCAGGTTGCTCAGAGCGACCGCCGTCACCTTGTCGTCGGGATAGTAGGCGAGGAAGGTAGCAAACCCTTCGATCCCGCCGCCGTGGCTGATCATCTTGCGCCCGCTCGCCGTGCGCACGGCCACTCCTAAGCCGTAGTCATTTTTGAACGGCGTGGTCATTTTGGCCAGCGACGCAGCCGAGAGCAACTTGCCGCCGAACAGCCCCTGCTGCCAGCGCAGCAAGTCCTCTGTGGTGGAGTACAGCGCGCCCGCGGCAAAGGGGATGCTCATGTGAACGAAGCCGGCGTTCACCGGCCCGTCTTTGCCGCGCCGATAACCTGCCGCGCGCCGCGGGATGATGGCGGAGTTCGAATCGTAGCCCGAATCCTCCATGCCCAGCGGCCCGAAGATGTTCTCCTGCACGAACGTCTCGTAACTCTGCCCGGCGGCCTCTTCAAGCAGGTAGCCCAGCAGAAGGTATCCCGAGTTGCTGTAGGCCCACTTTTCGCCCGGCTGGAAATCGAGCGGCTTGTCGCGGAAGCGCGCTACCAGCTCCTCGGGTGTGGCAGCGGTTGCCTTCTGGGATTGGTAGTCGGGGAAGCTGGTGAAATTCGGAATCCCCGAAGTGTGGGTCAGCAGGTGGAAGATGTTGATCTCGTCCCACGCGGCGGGCGCATCCGGCATGAACTTCTTCACCGCGTCGTCAGTGCTCAGCATGCCGCGTTCTTCCAGCAGCAGGATCGAGGCCGCCGTGAACTGCTTAGTGACAGATCCCAGCCGGAACTTGGTGACAGGCGAGTTGCGGATGTCCCACTCCAGGTTGGCCGAGCCGTACCCTTTGCTCAGCAATACTTTGTCTCCGCGGGCCGCCAGCACCGAGCCCATGAACTTCTTGTCGGAAACGTAGGACTGCACTACTTCGTCCATTCGTGAGACATCTTGGGCCAGGCCGGTGACAGCGAGTAAAAGCGCGATGCCGATGTGTCGAATCATTCATGCTCCTCGGGTAGATGAGGCAATTGTACCTCTTGAGACAGCTACTGAAGGACCTCTTTAAGGCTTGCATCGCTGCCGAGACCGGGGGGGGCTCAATGGGTCGACGCAACACCCTTCCTGAAAGGAAAGGTGAAGTGTAAGCCTAAGAAACAAAGAGGCTAACGGCGAGGATGACCCTCTCAGCGGTCGGACACACCAGCCAAACGACTTAACGCGAGTGCTGCATTGACCGGTTGAGCCCGCAGGACTTGTCGGAAGTTAGGAAGCTGCCACGGACACTCGTGGTCGAGATGGCTGGGGTCCTCAAGGGCCGCTCGCTGATTCGATCACCTCGACAATGTCGTCCCGCTTGCGATCACCAGCGAAGTCTATGGCTGTTCGGCCTTGATCGTCCCTCACGTCGACATCTGCTTCGGCGGCGAGCAGAAGGCGCACGTTGTCGAGCCGACCTTGTCCAGCAGCGATCATAAGAGGTGTCCTTCCCTCGATGTCCGTGGCATCGATGTCTGCCTCCCATTGCAGAAGGACGTCCATCATACTTGTCTGGCTACTTCCTGCTGTCTCCATTAGTGCCGTCCGCCCCTCGCGGTTTTTCTTCTCGAGATCGGCACCCGACGAAAGGAGAACCCGAACCGCTTCCGTCCATCTGTTCTCGGCAGCATGGCTCAATGCCGTTCGGCCCTGCATGTCGACGGCATTGACCTCGGCCCCTGCGACCAGCAGCAAACGTATTACCTCCACCCGACCTCCACGCGCGGCGGCCATTAACGGAGTGCCCTCTTGATTGGCTAGATTAGGGTCCGCGCCCCACTTCAAGAGCAGTTCGATGATCTCAAAACCTCCTTGATGTGCTCTCTTTGGGAGCAGGGTTTGTGGGACAGGTTGCGTCTGCCCAGGAACAACGACGAGAGTTGGCGGGTTAGGCTTGGCGCCTTCAGCGAGCAGCGAGCGGGCCAAGTCAATTCGCTCGCCTTGAACGGCGCCGACGAGCGCCCAGTGCTTCAGCCAAACATTGCCCTTACTATTGACGATCGTCCGAACCGTTTCGACGAAGCTGCCCTTCGCCGCCAAGGCGACGGCAGTCATGGACGTCGTTCGGTGCGCTACCGCTGGGCTGTCGAGCAACACCTGCACGACTTCGGTATGGCCTAGCTCTGCTGCCGCCTTGACGGCCGGCAGACCGCTGTTCTCCCTCTTGATCTCCTGGGCGTGTTCATCTAAGAGGTCCTGCACCGCGGCCGCATCACCCCGCTCTGCGGCCTGCACAAGGTCGTCAGTCCACTGGCCGACAACGGAGGCTGGCACAAGCACCGCAATCAAGACGAGTGACGAGGTCCACTGCATACCATTCTCCGAACGCGAGTATACCGCTTGTCTTGGTGTTGAAACGGTCGACCTCTCAGGCGGAAAGAGGTCCCGCAAAGTCACTTCCGCGATTGGGGAACCGAGGAAGTGTCTACTTACTCTTCAATGGCGTGCGCGACTACGCCGCCTTGGATTTGAAACCTCAAAGGGTACCGTTGACTTTGTTCTCTCGCCCCGGCTGGGGCTTAGCGCTGTGGGTGGGGTCACCCGGGGCCGCGCCCTTCGGGCTTGGCCTGGGCTACTTTCTGGACGCCCTTGCCGGGGCTGGATTCCTTGGCTCGGCGGGCCTGTGGTGAACGATTGAGGGCTATCAACGCAGGCTTGCGCCTGCGGCTCTGAGTGTGTTCTTGGGGGCGATTGAGTTGTCCCTGGGGGACCGCGGCCGTTTGGGATTTCCCGCGCGGGCCGCCGGGTTTACACCCGGCGCTCCGTTTCAGTGAGTCGGGCTTGACACGTGTTGAGCCGACCGCTAGCCTCAGATCAAAGTCCGGGGGAGGTGATGTTGCCTCGTCCGGCGCTTCTAGACTTGCAGGTGCCCAGTAGGGCGTAACGGGGAAGTTCGGTGCGAATCCGACGCGGTCCCGCCACTGTAAGTGGGAAGCGGCTGCCAAATCACCACTCGGCCAATATGGCTGGGGAAGGTTGGCGGTCGCGAGGAAGGTTGTGAAACCTTCGAGACCCACGAGCCAGGAGACCTACCTGCGAGCGTTCATGACGTAGATTCCGCGAGGAGACGGAATGGTCGGCCTTGGCACACAATCCAATCCACCCATGCCCTTCTCCTTTTGCGGAGAAAGGTACTTCAATGACAAAGCAGTACACCCGCGGGATGCGAGGTACATCCCGGCGGCGTTCCAGCACGATTCTCTCCTTCGTAGTAGGCACTCTCCTTCTGGTCGCGGGCTTTACCTCTGCCCGGGCACAGATATCCGAAACGCTTCGCGGGACGATTACCGATCCCTCTGGAGGGGTCATCGCACAGGCGAGGGTTTCGATCTATGCGAGGGACGGCAGTTTCCGGCGCTCGACCTCGACTGATGAGCAGGGCGAGTATCGGCTTGGGGCCGTCGCGCCCGGCGAGTATGTTGTAGAAGTCGTGGGACCGGACTCGTTCCGTTCGGTTTCTGAATCCGTTGTAGTGAGTACGTACGGTGAACAACTCCACATCAAACTTCCTCTTGATCAACTTCGCGAGGAAGTCGTCGTCACCGCTTCGACAACACCGCTGACGGTGGATCAGACGTCGAAGGCGCTTGACGTCGTGGATCGATCTCAGATTGATGCGCGTGGGGAGTACTCGGTGGCCGAAAGCCTGCGGCTGATTCCAGGGGTGCGTGTCCGTCAGCAGCGCGGTCCCGGAGGCACGATGTCTATTCAGATTCGCGGTACGCGGTCGGAAGACACGGCGGTACTGCTGGACGGGTTCCGATTGCGTGATGGCGCGGACACGGGTGGCTCGGGGGCCCCGTTGCTGCAAGACCTGATGGTGGTCAGCACGCGCAGTATCGAGGTGCTGCGCGGGAGCGGCTCGACTCTCTACGGCTCGGGATCGACCGGCGGCGCGGTCAATGTCGTGACCGACTATGGCGGAGGACGGCCTCACGGTGAGTTCCTCGGCGAAGGCGGCGGGCTGGGATTCGCTCGCGGACTGGCGAGGTTCGGCGGCGGCGCTCTGGATGACCGGCTGAACTATAGTGCCGGCCTTGCGCACTTGAATGTAAGCAACGGCATCGACGGCCAGGACGTTTACCGCAACTCGACCGGACACGGCGCGGTGCAGTACGCTCTCAGTCCGTCGGCAACCTTGAGCGGTCGCGTGATGGCGTCGGACGGCTTCCTGCAGTTGAATGACAGCGGGTTTATTCCCGACGAGGCGAGTCTGCCCGCCAGCGGTTTGCCTCGGCCTATTCCTCTTCCGGCCGATCAGCAGCGGCTGGCGGATCGCGGGCTGCCCTTTCAACTAGGCAATGCAAATTTTGTCCCGGACCCGAACGACCCGGACAGCCGCCGCTCGTCGTCGTTCTTCGCCGGCGCCGTCCACTACACGCAACAACTCGGTACGCAGGGCTCGTTCCGAGTCGCGTACCAGGGGCTCGGCACTGACCGCGCATTCCACGATGGACCGGGGGGGATTCAGTTCGAGCCGGAGTTCAACAACGAAAGTGAGTTTGACTCGAACATCCATACGCTGCAAGCACGAACGGATTGGCAGCTTGGGCAAAGCCAACTCTTCTCTTTTGGGTATGAGTTTGAGGAGGAAGACTACGACTCGCCTTCAAGGGACGAGAATCCTGATCCGACGCTACGGGTAGGGAATCGAATACGCAGTGAGCAGCGGCATCATGCGCTGTTCTTTCAGGACCAGATCCGTCTCGTTGATAGCCGGCTTCAGCTCTCACTGGGCGGGCGCATGCAGGCGTTTCGATTGTCGGATCCGGAGTTCACGGGCGGCGCATCGCCCTACGAAGGCTTTGCGCTGAACGCGCCGAAGACCGCCTATACGGGGGACGCGGCTATGTCGTATCACTTCGCGGAAACAGGGACGAAGCTGCGAGCGCATGTTGGCAATGCGTTCAAAGCGCCTTCTCTCTTCCAGCGGTTTGGGTCGTCGTTCTTCTTCGGGTCGTTCAGTCCCTTTGGCGATCCGCGGCTGAGCCCGGAACGCACGGTGTCGTTCGACGCGGGTGTGGATCAATGGCTTGGCGGTAACCGCGCGCGCCTGAGCGCCACGTATTTCTACACGCGATTGCAAGAGGTTGTGATCTTCGATTTTGCCGGCGGGATTGATCCGGCGACGGACCCGTTCGGACGCTTCGGCGGGTATCGCAACTCGGGCGGCGGGTTGGCGCGAGGGGCTGAAGTGAGCCTATCGGTCGCACCCTCAAGCGGAACCGATGTGCGAGCTTCGTACACCTACACGAATGCCGACGAGGCGGTGTCATCGGTGGCGTCGGGCGACTTCTTCAAGTCGTTCAATGTGTCGGATCACATGTTCACGCTAAACGTGCTGCAACGGTTCGGCAAACGGGTAGACGTGGCATTCGACCTCTTCGCCGCGTCGGAGTTTCCCACGCCCTTCTTTACATCCGCCGGCACGCGGGCCTTTGTTTTTGATGGTCCCTTGAAGGCAGATGTGACGGCTAGCTACAAGTGGCCTTTGTCGGACCGTAAGAGCCTGAAGTTGTTCGGCAAGATCGAGAACGTCCTTGATCGCCAATACTTCGAGGGCGGATTCCGTTCACCGGGAATTTGGGGAACGGTCGGTCTGGCGTTCGGGTTCTAACGAGATTCGATTCGCATTCGGTTGGGCGGGCCGGGGTAGGGGACTACTCCGGTCCGCTCGGCGGAGTTGCTTGTCACGAGAAACGTAGACACCCACTCGTGTTTCGGTGTACACTTCCAGACACCTGCCCACGGAAGCCACTTGATTCTGGAGGTACTGTGTCTTCCTACTACTGGAAAACCGCCGCCCTATGCGCGGTGATGTTCTGTTGTCAGTCCGTCTTCGCGCAGGTCGGAGATCCTGTCTACGGCAAGGAACTGCTTGCCGGCCGGCGTTGCACGACTTGCCATTCGGTAGCCGGCGAGGGAGGCGGTAGCGCCTCGGACCTCGGTAAGCCATCCAACGAGCAATCTTCTCCCGCCGCGCTGACCGCCCGGATGTGGGTCCATGGGCCTGTGATGTGGGCGGCCGCGAAAGAGAAACAGGCGGGTATTGCCGCGTTGACTCCGCTGGAAATCGCGAACTTCTATGCTTACCTCTACTCGCTGCGCTATTTTGATCCGCCCGGAGATGCCGATCGCGGCAAGGGCGTCTTCGCATCGAAACGCTGTTCGCAATGTCACGCGGATGGTGAGGTTGCGGCGGAAGCAGGAGCCGTGGCGGAGGCAGGAACGGCGGCGGCAGCAAAGCCCGGACCGCCGGTTGCGCAGTGGCTCGACTTCGCCGACCGGGTGACGTGGTTGAGCGCCATGTGGAATCACGGTGCCTCAATGGAGGCTGAGATGAAGCGTTTGGGCGCGGACTGGCCGCGCTTTTCGTTGCAGGAAATGGTCGACCTGCTGACGTACCTGGAGAATCACCCTGATTTGGGGCTGGTGAATCCAGGGATGCAAATGGGGGATTGGACCGCCGGTGAAGATGCGTTCGCGGACCAGGGCTGCGCAGGGTGTCACACCGTCGGAGAAGCCGCTGACGGCAAGATCGATTTGGTTGCCGCGGCCAAGGAGAATCCGCAGCTCACGGGGCTTGCGGTTGCGATGTGGAATCATCGGCCGGAGATGGCCGCGGCCGCCTCTCAGCGCGAGGTCGAGTTGAAGCCTCTGGACGAAAGCACGACCGCCGACTTGCTGGCGTATCTGTTTCAGCGTGGCTACTTCTCGTCGCACGGCGATGCGGATCGAGGTAAGACCGTCTTCGGTGAGAAGAGTTGTGCCCGTTGCCACGAGGGGGACGAGGCCGAGGCGCCCAAGTTGAGCGGGGCGGACGAACCCTACAACGAGATGCGGTTAGCTGCCGCTGTGTTTGGTCACGGCTTGGAGATGAAGGCCGAGATGGATTTTCTTGAGATCGAATGGCCTGAACTATCGGAGCAGGATGTGCTCGACTTGATTGCGTTTCTGAATCGCAATTGATTAGTGGTTGCTAAATTGGAATACGGTTGGCTTGGCGATCTGGAGGTAGTCGGGGACGCTCAGAAAGATCGAGTCGGTGAGGGAGCCGGCGTTGAATGCGATGCGTTCGTTCCGCGTTATCGATTCGTCGACGTAGAGGTCGAACGGTAGAATCGGTCGGCCGAAGGGTGGGACCGAGCCTGGGACGAGTCCGGTCAGGTCTTTGAGTCCATTGGCGCTGGCGAAGCGGGTCTTGCGCGTCTCGAAGTGCTTGCGGATGGCTTGGGAGTCGACGCGGAGCGTTGCGCTGAGCACGAAGAGTTTGAACTCGCCGCCTACCTTCATGAGTAGGGCTTTGCCGCCGATGCGGATGTCTTCGCCACGGGCGCGGGCTGAGTCCTCGGACGTGCGGGTGGGTTCGTGATGCAGTTCGCGGAAGTCGATGCCTGCGGTGGTGAGAAGTTGGTGGATTTGATCTAGGGTCGAGGTGTCAGGGGCCATCGGAGTGATGGTGTCAGGCAAAGTGCTCAACCCCGGAGTATCGGTCTTCGACCGATCGCGGAGGTCGCGCACAGCGCGACCCGGCACGGCGAAGCCGTACGCCACAAGGCTAGGCCATGTCTTTGCGCTCTTTGTTCATGACGAGCAGTTTTGAGGCGGGCTTTGGCTTGGGGGCGGGAGGCTGTTCGATGCGGCTCCAGAAACTGCGGAAGTACTCGATCATCGAGACAATGGCGAACAGTACGACGAGCCACAGAGAGATGTGAGCCAGTTCGGCGAGGATTGTGCCCGGCGGTGAGATCAGTAGCAGCGATACGGAAACCACCTGGGCGACCATCTTTGTTTTGCCGAGATCGCTGGCGGCGATTTGGAAACCTTGCGCCGACGCGATGCTGCGCAGACCGTTGACGGCGAACTCGCGGCCGACGATCAGGACGACCATCCAGGCCGGGACGCGGTCGAGTTCGACCAGGGAGATGAAGGCGGCGGAGATGAGCAGCTTATCCGCGACCGGGTCGAGGAGCTTACCGAAGGTGGTGATCTGGCGACGGCGACGCGCGATGTACCCGTCGAGCAGATCGGTGACGGCGGCGAACAGAAAGATGACGAGTGCCAGCCATTCCTTCGTGAGGACAAACATACCCGTATCCCACTCGATGTCACGCCGCAGCATGACAGCGAGGAGAAGCGGCACGAAGAAAATCCGCAACACCGTTAGAGCGTTGGGGAGATTCATAGGGTTTCCGTTCGAATCACGAGTCCGCCCTCCACAGCGGACGCCAATCTACGTTTAGCGTACTATATGTCCGCTTCTGTTGTGAGAGAAAATCCAGTTTTCAGTACAGTAGTTGCTTAATGGCACCGAACGACAGCGTTGCACAGCGCATGCGACGGGACTGGGATGAGCGGGCTCGGCTTGATGCGCGCTTCTTCGTGGCCTTCGGCCGCCGCGAGCAGACTCGGGAAGAATTCCTCGCGACGGCGCGTGAGGTGCTGTTTGCGATTGAGGAGGCGTTTCGCCGGTTTGGCCCCGATGCGGACCTCAAGAAGCTCACGGCGCTGGAGATCGGTTGCGGTCCGGGGCGGCTGATGCTGCCGATGAGCGAGAAGTTCGGCCGCGTGATTGGTTTTGACGTCTCGGGCGGGATGGTTGATCTGGCTCGGGAGAATCTGGCGGGCATTCCGCATGCTGAGCCGCGGCGGAACAGTGGTTCGGATTTGCCGGGCGTGGCTGATGAGTCGGTTGATTTCTGCTATTCGTACGCGGTGTTTCAACACATCCCTGATAAGGACGTGGTCTGGAATTATCTGCGCGAGACGGTGCGTGTGCTGAAGACGGGCGGATTCCTGAAACTACAATTCAATGGCTTGCCTGAGGAGGGCATCGAGGCACGACCGACGGTCGCGGGGTGGTCGTCGCGGGCGGGCAGCGTGCGCGTGCGGCCGGTGTCGTCGCGCGATCCGGATACCTGGAGCGGTGTTCGGTTTCGTGCCGAGGAGTTGGCGGAGTTCGCGGATCGTGCCGGTTTGCAGTTGCTTTCGCTTGACCGCTTTGACACGCAGTATTTGTGGATGTGTGCGCGGAAGCGGGAGGCGGGATGGAAGTCGAAGCCCACGGCGGACGGGCGGGCTTGGATCGTGCGGGTGACGGATACGTTCACGGCGGACGCCGTGGTGGCGCAGGGTGGGCGCTATGCGAGCGCTTCGGTTTGGGTGCTGGGGCTGACCGAAGATGCGGACTTGAATCGGTTGCGGGTGTTGATCGACGGGCAGCCGAGCGCGCCGTGCTTCATCGGTAAGGATGTGCCGAAGAATCCGACGCAGGTGAACGTGTATCTTCCGCCCGGTGTGCGGACGGGGATCGTGCCGGTGCAGTTGTCGATGGACGGCGAACCGATCTCGGATGTCGCGCCGATGCGGGTGATCCCGGCGGGGCCGCTGGTGCCGCGGCTAGTGAGCGTGACGGATTCGGTCAACCTGCTTGCCGAGGCATCGATCGAGAGCCGGGGCATCAAGGTGAAGATCGAGGAAGCGCCCTACGAGAGCGAGGATGATGTGATTGACGCGGTCGATGCGCGCCTGGATGGAGAGCGGCTAACGGGTCTGATGGTGCATTGTCTGGACCCTCTCTCGCGTATTTTCGGTATTGATGTTGCGTTGCCGGAGGGTGTTGGGGCGGGATCTCACCGGTTTTGTTTGAAGCTGGGGCGGCGGGTCTTCGTGGATCAGGAAATTACGGTTGCGGATTCCGTTTGAAAGGGTTCACGGTGAGTTTCTCCGCCGTGCAGTCGTGGAGCGAAGGTTCAGAGTATGTTTTCCTTCGCCCTTTCAGGGCTGGTCTCGTTTTCAGGCTGAAACCCACGGTTCCGCCTGACGGCTCCACCGCGGGCTACTATCCGACGTCCCTTCGGGACTTGGCTCGTGTGCGAGCTTGAACCCAAGATTTCGGCTGACGGCTCCAATGGGGACTACTTTGTCCGTTCCCGCGGTCTCATCGCCTTCTTGCTGCCGTAGCTGACTATCAAAGTTAGACGCGACACTCAAGTTGCACTTCGTCTCCGGCTTCGGTACAAGTCTTGGCATGTCCCGCTCGCGCCCTCCGCTGGCGCTTTCCTTCCATTCGTTTCCTTTCAACCCCGGCTTTGAGCGCCTTGTTGATGAGCGCGTCGTGGAGCGCGTTCGCGAGCTCGACGAGCGAGGCCGCGGCAAGGGTCTGAAGGCGATGAAGCCCAAGTCGGACGTACTCGTCCGCATTGGTACGGAACGAAACGACAAGGGCAAGGTCAGCAAGAACGGTTATGGTGTGCTGCATCTGCCGTGGCTTGCGGCGGAGCATCCTGAGTGGCCGGCGATGATCCGGCGCGAAGTGGAAGAGATCCGCGAGGCGATTCGCGAGGCGCATGGCGTGCCGCTCAAGTATTTGATTTGGGCGGGCATGGGCGGGTCGGCCGAAGACAAGGCTTTCTATCAGGCCGCGGGGCTGTTCGATGGCGGCGTGCGTGTGTATATTCTCGACTCGACGGATCCGGCTAAGGTCCGCGCCATTCTTGACCACATCCAGAAGATCGACAAGCAACCGCTGGCCAAGGCGCTGCGCAAAT
>Ga0302123_10002856_pt1 | contig 11665 bp, 9 predicted proteins | sample CB21_321_MG_FD_203109 | JGI IMG/M metagenome (GOLD analysis project Ga0302123, IMG submission 203109) | Marine microbial communities from Western Arctic Ocean, Canada - CB21_32.1 | ecosystem: Environmental > Aquatic > Marine > Oceanic | place: Canada: Western Arctic Ocean | collected 2017-09-28 | reverse complement strand
AGGGTTTGAACAACTCCGTTCTCCCCAACGCAGTTTCCCAATCCCAAGCGTGCCCTGCATCCACCATTAAATCGCGCTCCTCGCCTATCGCCTCACGAGCCGCTTGCACATGGGCAACATCCACTGCGGCATCCTCCCCGATTGGTCCCCAACCGAACTTAACTGCCGTGAGCCCCATTTCCACATATTGCTTGGCCATCTCGGCCGTTTGCTCAGGCGTATCGGCAAACAACACACTCGCATACGCTCGAACATCATCACGCATCCGCCCTCCTAACAACTCAGAAACCGGCTTCCCTTCGACTTGGCCTTTGATATCCCACAAAGCAATATCAGCGCCACTGATCGCATGAATTGCAGCACCGCGGCGGCCAAAGCGATTCGTCTCGTAGTACATCTTTTCCCATAACGCCACCGGATCGGTCGGATCTTCACCCACCAAAATCGACGTCAGACCGTGCCGTCGAGCGGCACTGCGAGGAGCTTCAAAGCAAGCCTTACAAACATAGGATTGACTAGTTACTTCGCCCACTCCCGTAATACCCTCATCCGTATGAATACGGACGATAAGCACATCCAGCGTCCCATCAGGAATAGCCTCCACATGGGGAACGCGTAAATGAATCGGTTCTACAGCCGTTATTTTCATGACACTTTACACTCACTTATAGACTTTACAACGAAAACTCAACATCATCATCCAACGGAAACATTGGCCGCTCACAATTCTCATACGGCAAGCTTTTCAAATTTGCACTGGTGCTACCCGCGACATCGACAGCCACAATATCCGCTGCAATATCTTTATAATATGGCCTAAATCCATTTGGGCTTTTCACCACCACCACATCAAAATCTGCGGGCTGTAACCCATGCTCGGTATAGACCATTTGACCGACAACATAAACAGCGACACTCGTCACCAACAACGTGATCGTTCCGCTTTTCAAGACAGCCGTAGTCCCCGCCTTTCCAAGCAATCCATTTTCATATTGAAATTGCCCGTCATGCAGCGATACCACCTCGAACGGCAGCTCCACTGGTGTAAACCGCTGAGGATCTAACTGACCACCAATTGGCATTATAAACTCACCGCCGACCCCGACTTCGACCGCGCGCTGCACAACCGGAGCATCAACGACGGATACGAGCACCTTGCCTAGAAATCCATACTGCAATATTCCTTTGATAATCTCATTACTATCACCTGATGCCCCAGAAGCGGTCGCATCAGCGGCATCCGAAAAAACAGTCAACCCCGTAACGTTTGCCGCGCGCTCGATGCTATCAGACAACGAACTGAGCTCAGCCTTGAACAACTCGCGGTTGTTCCACATGAAATCCGCGATCTCTGTCGCTTCTGTTTCAGCAGTCGTTCGATCAGCATCTCGATAGACAATAATATTAGTCCGCAAGTCTGGTACATCCGTAAAGGCATTACCAATATTTACACCAGCGGCCAAACCGCCCGGACTCTCTTCAATTTGCTGGCACATCCGAATTGCGTCACCAAACTTTCCCGTCTCGGTCAACAACTCATCACCTCGCACCAACATCGGTATCTTAATCCGTGCCAATTCGGGTTGGATATCACCACGCAGTAGGGCGATAAGATTGTGCGCTGCACGCACTCCTGTTTCGTATTGGTCGACATGCGGATACGTGTGATAGGGCACAATGATATCAGCATTTTCCAACATGCGGTCCGTGAGAATTGCGTGTAAATCAATCGTTGCCACAATCGGAACATCACCCACATATTCACGAATCTTTTCCAGCAAATAACCCTCAGGGTCATTTTCCGACTGACCCGCCATGGCCCCGTGTAAGACGATCAAACAACCGTCAATTTCCGATTCGCAACGTATCGTCGCCAATAATTCCCCCAGCAAACGATCCAGATCGTCCGTCGGAACAGCGCCACCGGACACACTGTCAGCGGCCATCGTCGGAACGCACTCAAAATCGCCGCTGTCTCGTAAGACGTCGATGGCACCTGCTAATTCTGTCCGCGTATCAACGAATTGGTTGAGTATCTCCGAACCTCGAACAATACGGAACATATCGTAGGGAGTCGGAGCGGGATTGAACGTCGATGTTTCTTGTTTTAAGTCAGCGAGTAATATTCGGGACATAGCTTTATGCGCGTGATAATAATTTTAGTTATAGTTCTATCGACGAATTAAATAAGTTTGCAATCCTTGGCGACTCACAGCCTTGGTTTTCCCCAATGGTCACGATAGGAACGCCCAAGTAATTTATTGACATCTGGATCGTTGGGAGCCAATTCCGATTTTGCGTCAAAATCAAAAGACTTTCCAAGCCTCACAGCGATATTCCCTAAATGACACAAACTAGAAGTAAGATGACCAATGTTAACATCTGCGTTGGGTGGCTCGCCCGTACGAATGGAGCTTAGAAAATTAGCAATATGCTTATCAGCATTCTGTGCTTCCGGAGTCACATCCACGTCAAGCGGCTTATTGCGATCACCCCAAACCTGTATTTTCCCTCGACGACTCAAAAACATCTGTCCGGCAGTGCCATAGAATTCAGCACCACTATCCACGTTGTGAGGATAGTTTGTGGACCATAGCCGCTGTTCATAAATCAAGACTCGATTGCCATCGACCTCGCCCTCGTTCGAGTACTCAAATGCTACCTGCTGCGTATCGGGAAACTGTTGGTCATCATGGAAAAAGAATTTTCCACCAACAGCGGTGACGCGTGTGGGATGATTCGTCACGCCCAATCCCCAGCGGGCATAATCAATGTCGTGTACGCCATCGTTGCCCATATCTCCGGTTCCAAAGTGGTACCACCAATGCCAACCTCCCCGTACCCGATTTTCCTGATAGGGAATGAACGGCGCCGGTCCCACCCAAGAATCGTAATCTAATCCTGCGGGCACATCTGTGGGGTGCTGCTGACCAATATTGCCCCGTTTCTGAATATTCCAACACTTGGCAACAAGGACGTCCCCAATGATACCCTCACGCAATAGCTTGACAGCATCGATCATCATGTCCGTGCTGCGAACTTGCGTCCCATGTTGAACAATCACATCAGAATTTACAGCAGCTTCGACAAGCATACGACCTTCGTGTACATTATGCGAACATGGTTTTTCAACGTAGACGTGCTTACCCGCTTGGCAAGCCATAATAGCAGCCGGCGCATGCCAATGGTCAGGCGTAGCCACGATGACTGCATCGACGTCCCTATCCTTTAAGACATTGCGAAAGTCGCTGGTGCGTTTTACACCGCTGGATTGTGTTGTAATTTCCTTATTGCGATGTTGCTCATCAACATCGGCTACCCACGTAATCTCTACATTTGGTTGAGCGGAAAATTGTCGCGCCAAATAAGCACCACGACCACCGTGACCGATCAGGCCTACGCGAATTGTGCCTGCTGTGTGCGCTGACGCCTTTGAAACACCGGTAGCTACGACAGTTGCGAGCGTCGAGTTCTTGATAAACGTGCGGCGATTAGGTTGTTCCATGAGTAACCTTCAAAACGAATGCATCAGTAACCAAGCATCACAGCTAGGCAAATTTTTGTACAATAAAAGTTCCAAGAAGTTGAGGCCATAAAACCCAAACGATACGTTGATTGTATGAAATATTTATTACCCTTGCTGATTATTACCTGCTGTAGCTTTGCCACAAAACCTACCGCCGCTCAAGAAACTGAATCACTCGAATACGGAGTGACCGAGAAACACGTCATGGTGCCGATGCGCGACGGCGTGAAACTGTCGGTTTATCTTTATATTCCCAAAGGGGAAGGTCCTTGGCCAGCATTGTTGGAACAGCGTTACGCCAACGCTAGAAGTTTGCGTGTGCGCAATGAATTTGCCAAACTTGCTTCACATGGCTACGTCGTCGCGCTGCAAAATTTCAGAGGGTCACAACTCTCAGAAGGCACTTGGGTTGGATATCGCGCACTGGGATGGGGCAAATTAAAAGATGGCTACGACACGGTCGAATGGCTCGCTCAACAAAAATGGTGTACCGGCAAAATTGGGACATTTGGTAGCTCTCAAGCTGGGTATGCACAGAACTTTCTCGCAGTCACTCAACCCCCCTCATTAACCGCTCAATATATGATCGACACGGGGTTAAGCCTCTTTCAAGAAGGCTATCGTATTGGAGGGACGACTCGACCAAATCGATTTAAAGGAATGGGAGCAGTATGTCGAGTCCCAGAACACAATGATCTGCTAATGCAACAGTGGTATGAGCACCCGCATTATGATCGTTATTGGAAACAAGAAGATTGTGCCCGCCACTTCGACAAGATGAACGTGCCCTGTATGACCATCGGTAGTTGGTACGATTTTATGTGCCAAGGATCCGTGGAAAGCTATATTGGGCGACAACACAGAGGAGGCCCACAATCTCAAGGCAACCAAAAATTACTCGTCGGTCCATGGTTACATGGTCGTTTCAACAAAGGTAGTAAAGTTGGTGAACTACAATACCCTGAAAATGCTGAATTTGATTTGCTCGCACACATGGTGCAGTGGTTCGACCATTACCTCAAAGGAAAAGATAATGGTGCCAACACTCAACCTAATGTCCGATATTACAAAATGGGCGCGACTCAAGAAAAAGACGCCGCCGGTAATCAATGGATTGCCGCCGACGATTGGCCGGTGCAAGAATCCAACACTTCCTATTTCTTAAATCCCGCCGGGAAACTCTCACAAACCGCGCCTACTGCTGACCGAGCACAAAGCCACTTAATATCCGATCCCTTGAACCCGGTATCGATTCCCACACGGTCCTTTCCGGGTGCCCGCGATGCGCGAGCTGTGGAAAGTCAAGAGAATGTGCTGACATTTACCTCACCAGTGCTGACTGCACCTGTCGAATGGACGGGCCATGTGACAGCTGACCTCTTTGTCCGCTCGACCGCTAAAGACACTGATTTCATCGTCCGCGTAAGCGATGTTTACCCTGACGGTCGCAGCATTTTGATCGTCGACTACATTATGCGAGCAAGATATCGTGAGGGGTTCCACAAAGAATCGCTGCTGGTCCCAGGCAAAGTCCACCGCTTACAGTTTCATGTGGGCTGGCTTAGCCAAGTTTTCAATACAGGACACCAAATTCGCGTCACCGTTTTAAGTACCGGAAGTGAGTTTTTTGAACCAAATCCTAATACCGGTGAACCTCTCACTATTGAATTCCCTGAAAACGCCCGGCAGGCAATCAACACGATTCTACACAGTCAACAACACCCCTCTCGAATTATCGTGCCACAGGTGGATAAACCCCAATCGTTATCTATCCAGTCAACCACTAAAGCAACCATCAAGTAAATTAAGTCTGGGACCTCAGGTCATTCGGGGCGACCACCGCGCCGTGGGCGTGGAGGTGGTGGAGGAAACTCGTCCGCTAAACGGCGTATGTTCGTCGTTATTTTATCCAGCATTGCATCTTCCAACAAAAAGATTGCTACGTATCGTCCAAGCCCGTTGTACGACGTTTTGTAGTACAAGTTCAACGCCGCGCCGCCTGAATCCGAATCCACAGAAACACTAAGCACAGCCGTGCGAATACTCGATTCGATACGAAACGTCATACCATTTCCCGGTCCGAAATAATCGACTGTCCAAGTCTCTGTAATTGGTATACCTAACAAGCTTGTGGTCACTTCATAAGTTTGACCCTCCTTGATCTCCGCCGGATCCTCAGGCATCTCAGATACCATTGGATTCCACTCAGGCCACGAGGTTAAGTCACCGATTAGCAAATCAAATATCTGTGATTTAGATGATGAAACCGCCGCGACAGACGACACTTCAACCTCACCATCGCCCGCAAGGTACAAACAACCACTGATAACAACCCCCCACACCAGCGTTACAAGGGTTCGGTTAAGCCATACGTTCTTTTCGCTGGACTCAATGGGTTCACGCTCTTCATTCGATTTGAAGAGGGATTTTACCTCGGCTTGGTCAGACACATTTTCGTCTAACATTTTTTCCCTCGACTAACTTATATAAGAAACACTCACGTGTAATATAAATAAGATCGACCTAAGAATGTGAAACAAAACTCCACTGGGAAATTGTAGTTGAGTCTTTTTGCGTAAATCAGCGCTAGTTGGTGGTTCCGAAGAGCTGCTGCCTGATCTCCGGTATTCTGACATGAGGATCATCGTGCTTGCGGGCGTAATCACGTAGTTCTTCGGTAAGTCGCTGTATCAACAGGTTGTGTTTGCTTTGGCCATATAGATTAACGACTTCGCTGGGGTCCTCTTGTAAATCAATAAGCCACGGTTTATCACTCTCGGAAATGACCAGCTTAAAACGAGAAGTCACTGCGCTGAGCCATGGTTGATTGGGCGTGCTCCGCATAAATGCGATATCATGCCAATTCGTCGCTTTTCCTGCGAGCAGCTCAGACGCATCTCGACCATCCACTTCCTGAGAATTCTCAGCCCCCAGTAATGTCATGATTGTCGGAAAGAAGTCAACGCTCGTTAAAGCTTCATTGACAACTTTTCCACTGGGCAAGCGACTCGGAGCATAAACAATGAAGGGAACTCGTGCCGACCCTTCATAGGGTACTCCTTTATTAAGGCGCCCATGTTCACCACATAAATCACCATGATCGGACGTAAAGACAATGATCGTCTTTTCCAACACGCCTTCCGCTTTGAGCGAGGCAATCAATTTACCGACATTGTCATCAATACATTTCACCATTCCATAATAAGCTGGCATAATTTTTCGCAACTGCGCGGCCGACACACCATTGGCAGGCTTGCCCCAGTTGGGAATCTGAGCGGCTTGTCGCTGCAACGTTAGCGGAATGGGCACTTCGACATTGGCGTACATCGTATCGTACGGCGGACGGACAGTGTTGGGTCCGTGAGGGTCGGGTAAACTGATGTAATAACAAAACGGCTTGTCGCGGTTTTCATGAATAAAATCGACTGCTCGATCACACAGCCAATCCGTCGCGAATGATTTTTCGTCTGCTCCCGCTAAATTATAGTTCGCCTGCCCATTTGCATTTCTCGCAGCGACCCGCGGACCTTTTTCAGTGATCTCAAACTTCTTCCAATGCCCTCGGTTAAACATCCAACGATTGTCAGTGAATCCAAAATTACGCTCCGGGGCCCATTGCGGTTTGCCGGGACCATCAAGGTGCCATTTGCCGGCGAATCCGGTTGCATAGCCCTGCTGTTTCAAAACGTGAGCAAATGTAATAACGCTGTCCGACAACGGAATGTTGTTGTTAACAACTGGAGTTTTTTGTGGATAATGACCCGAGATAAAAGCTGCTCGTGAAGGTGAACAAACCGGCGTGGTTGCATAAAAACTAGTACAGAGAACTCCGTTTTTGGCAAGCCAATCAATATTTTGTGTGCCGACAATGCGACCGCCATAACAACCGAGCGTTCCAAAGTGGTGCTCATCGGTTTGAATAATTAACAAGTTCATCTTTTCCGCAGCGTTCGCTGAAACAACAAATAACAAACAACATGCCAAACGAAAAAGATTATGCAACATCGTGATGGTCCTCAGAACAGTATCGATCAAGTTATATGATTTGGGTTTAAATTCATAAAAACCGCGAGATGTAGCGTAGTGCTAACCGCAGTTTCAGCTAGCGCACAGTACCTTGTGTGATTTTAGCCCCCGTTCAAGCGCAAGCTAGGTAGACGCATCATCAATGGGCATGGGGGTGAAATTTATTTAACTGCGACAACGCAGACAATCCACGCCAACCTAAACGGCGGCACGCCGTTCACGACGAGCAAAAGCGAACGTGACGAGCTTATTTCGTTCCACATCCCAAAGCTTCAGACGCAGACACTTGTAGACATCCCACGGCAACAACGATGTCACTCCCGGATTTTTCAATTCTTTGATCGCTGCCATTGCTTTGGGCAACTTGTAGAACGGGATGTTGTGATTTAAATGATGGATGTGGTGGTACCCGATATTCGCCGTGAACCAATCAAACAATCGACTCATACGAATATAACTCGACGACTTCAAAGCCGCCTGTACATGTGTCCAGTCACGTCCGATTTTCAATTCAACAGACGGAAAATTATGCTGAGCATAGAACAAGTATGATCCCATTCCAGAAGCAATCGCCATCGGAATGATCATCACAAATATGATGTTGTGCGAATTACCTGTCATTGCCAACACGAAATAAATTGTCACGTGTACAATCACAGCAAAAATCGCGTCCCAGTGACGTCTTGGATTTATGAACAACGGGCGGATACACATGCCTAAGAAAAAGACTGTTACATATCCTAAGCCAATAAATAACGGGTGACGTGCTATTCTATATTGTAAGCGACGTAACAACGGAGCCGCGGCATAGTCCTTGGTTGTCATCACGGGATAAGACCCAATGCTTGCACCATAGAGTTTGGCGTTGTTTTTGTGGTGATGATTATGAGAACGTTTCCAAACACTTGGTGGACTCAACGTTATCATTCCAAACAAAAACATAAACGCTCGAATAAATCTAGATTTTCTCAGAATCGCACCGTGTTGATAGTCATGGTAAATCACAAACAAACGAACGTGTACGAGTCCTAACACAATGCTCGTCACAATCTTCCACGGTATGGACGGTATCTTAAAAACAGCAACGAGTAGCGCCGTCCAAACAATGGTTGTCGAGATGACACACCAGAGGCTCACCCATACGTTTTCCGTAGCGTATTTGCGACTAGCAATAAGTAGTTCTTTTGGAGATTTCAATCGACTCACCGTGTTTACCGTCTTAGTTTCTAAACTTCCATTCCATCCACATGTGTTACTCGTTAAGCAATCGAAACTATTGCGCCGTCTAAGCGAAACCATTCATGATCTACGATAGCCGTGACAGTTGTCGATTCCATTTCTAGGCTTTGGGCAATATCCTCAACACTACGGGGCATACCCACCTGGAATAAGTAATCCCAAATCTTGTTTCGTTCGTCTTCCATAACTATAACCTGTATCCTGCAAACTAAGGTCTGAAACACCACTGCAGTTGCTTGCTCATTGCAGTTCTCCTATATCGTCGTGGATTACGGGGATTACGACAATACGAGCATTCCGATTTCTCCGAGAATCTGCCCTTATTTTTCCGTATTTTACAATACACAGACTCGAGATCATCGTATGTGGCGTCCGAAATGAATCTAGAACTGCAGGGAGCGATTATTGACTCAATCCATGCTATTTACGTCTTTTTATGTGGTATAAAAGATTAATAATGAAAAATCCCAATCAGCTCGTAAATTACGACAACGTCGATCAACAATATCTCGAAAAGCGACAGTTGAAACCGAGTGCTGGCTGGATATTATTATGGGCCATGGGCGTAGGTGCGGTAATTTCCGGTGACTTTTTTGGTTGGAACCTGGGCCTCGCAAATTCCGGATTTGGCGGATTATTAGTAGCCACTGGGATCATGGCCGTGATGTATTTCTGTATGGTTTTCACCGTCGCTGAACTTTCCGCTGCATTGCCTCATGCTGGCGGGTTCTTTTCATTTACTCGCAATGCCTTCGGCCCTGTTGGTGGTTTCATTTGCGGGCTTACCGACATAATTGAATATGTGATCACACCAGCGGTCATCGTCATCGGGATCGGCGAATACATGAATGTGCTGGTCTTCGGTGAAGGAACTGATCCGTCCATCGCGATTACGATATTGTGGTGGGCACTGGCCTATGGGCTCTTTGTTCTAATCAACATCATCGGTGTTTCTTTGTCGATGCGTATGGGACTGATTTTCGCCGGCTTAGCTGCTTGTGTGCTACTCGTATTTTATGGAGGAGTCTGGTTCAACGGTAGTTTTGATTCGGCGCGGTTATTTGATATCGCAGCAGACCCAGGTAACGGGCCGTGGTTTCCCAAAGGGCCGTCAGGCATTTTCGTGGCCTTACCATTTGCCATGTGGTTTTATCTGGCCATTGAACAACTACCTTTGGCCGCCGAAGAAAGTCAAAATGCTGCCGGCGACATGCCGCGCGCATTAATCTTCGGCATGGTTACACTGTTTATTTTTTCTGTACTGACACTGACCCTCAATACCGGTGTCGTTGGCGCCAATAACTTGGCTACCGATAAAGCCCCGTTGGCGAGTGGATTCATTAAAGTGTTTGGAGTCGGAGATGCCGCTCGTGTGCTAACGCTCATTGCCTTGGTTGGCTTGATTGCTAGTTTCCACGCCATTTTATATGCCTATGGCCGAGTGTTATTTGCTTTGTCGCGAGCCGGATATATCCCTCGGTTTTTATCACTAACCGGAAAACGAAAAACCCCGTATGTCGCCTTGCTAGCCGGCGCATTAATTGGATTTGGCTGTGCGTTAGTCATCACAGTGACCAAGCCAGATGCCAATAGTGATAGTCATGTCGGATCCGCGCTGCTGAATATGGCGGTGTTCGGTGCTGTTATTTCATATGCTTGCGTGATGGCGAGCTTTATTAAATTGAGAATATCGAAACCGCATCTCGCGCGACCATACCGCAGTCCGCTAGGTATCCCCGGTGCAATAGTGGGACTCCTGTTATCGCTGGTGGCCCTTATCGCCACACTATCCGACCAATCACTGCTACCGGCGGTTGTCGGAGTCGTTGTATTTTTGATACTCGGTATGATTTACTTTTTCTGCTACAGCCGTCACCATTTAGTTGCGCAAGCGCCTGAAGAAGAAGTTGCACTGATCGCCGAAGCTAAACATGAATTGGCTTAAGTAAGGAGTTTGATCAATCTATGATATCCCTCGAAGAATTGAAACAACGGTCCGCCACTGGGGAAATCGATACTGTAGTCACAGGTTTTACAGACCTCTACGGACGATTACTTGGAAAACGCTGTGACGCTGGGTTTTTCCTAGACAACATCGCTGAGAACGGAACTCATGGCTGCAATTATTTGTCCACCGTCGACATGGAAATGGAACCCATTGATGGTTACGCTGCGGCAAACTGGGAAGCTGGGTATGGAGATTTCCATCTTGTGCCCGACCTCGCAACTTTGCAGGTCGCTTCATGGTTGGACCGAACCGCCATCGTTTTTTGCGATGTGCAAGATGGTACGACGCATGAACTGATACCCGTGATGCCCCGTAGCGTCCTAGCAGCGCAAATCCAATCAGCGAACCAACTTGGCTTCACCGCCCAAGCGGCCTCGGAATTAGAATATTATTTGTTGCAAGAGAGCTACGAACAAGCACATTCTCAGCATTATCACGACCTCAAGGCAGCGGGTTGGTATTTAGAAGACTACCACATCATGCAAGGCAGTCGCCGCGACGCATATCATGGAGAACTACGCCGACATTTGTCAGCTTCAGGCATCCCCGTGGAATCAACTAAAGGTGAATGGGGACTAGGACAACATGAAATCAATGTTGTTTACACCGACATTAAAGCCATGGCCGATCGACATATCGTCATTAAGCAATGTGCCAAAGAACTTGCGGAAATCCAAGGCGTCAGTGTCACGTTTATGGCCAAATACAAACAGGACCAAGCGGGGTCGAGTTGCCACATCCATTTAAGTCTATGGAACGACTCGGGAAATGCATTTGCCGGAGAGGAGACGTTAGGGAGAATCCAATGTTCCAACGTATTTAAATCATTCTTGGCCGGTTGGATACACCATGCGCCCGCTTGCATG
>Ga0302123_10002855_pt1 | contig 11667 bp, 10 predicted proteins | sample CB21_321_MG_FD_203109 | JGI IMG/M metagenome (GOLD analysis project Ga0302123, IMG submission 203109) | Marine microbial communities from Western Arctic Ocean, Canada - CB21_32.1 | ecosystem: Environmental > Aquatic > Marine > Oceanic | place: Canada: Western Arctic Ocean | collected 2017-09-28 | reverse complement strand
AGCCGAGCGGCAGCGGCTGATTGCAGAACTTCAAAAAATTGGCTTCCGCTACATCTGTCTCGATCTAGAAGGATTTCGGTCGGGAAGCCAAAACCTTGTACTGGCCTCCGTGTGGAAGCGATAAGTCAGCATGCGTTTCGTTTGCTGTTGATCGCGAGGCGGCAAGGACCTCTGCTACGGATGAAATGGTCCGAGATTTGCCAATTTCAACACGATTAAAATAAGACAACCTACTGCAAGACTACTCATCACATACCAGATCCAATCCGGCCAGCCGCGTCGCACCTTTTTTTTGCGACTTGCGGATACTTTCTTTTTCGCAGTCTTCGTCGCACTGTTCGGGTCCGAGATGCTTTTTGACTTTGTACTGCCTCTGCGTTTCTGGGGGGTATCCGTATCGATCACGATCGGACCTGGCCCGGGTGCAACAGTTGTTGCGACCGATATTTTTTGAGGTGAAGGTTGGGTTTGTTTTTTTGGCTGTTGCCGGTTTGCAGACTCTTTGGCCGCGTCTGCGATCGTGTTGCCACCCCCATCGGTGATTGTTTCAGAGACCACCCTGGGTGTTTTTGTGGGTTGTCCTTTGCGTCGCGTTATCTGAACGCGAGGATTCGATTTTACCGGATCAGCGCCACCGATATTTCGATTTAAAGAGGTGGCCGTGAGTGCCGCCGACATCCCGCTGCTTGAGGGATTGCCAGAGTCGCTGTAATCGTAACCATAACTTTGCAGCCAGGCGACCAATTGCTGAGCCACTTCGATTGCTGACTGCTGACGGTCGTCTTCTTTTTTCTCCATCATCTGTTCGCAGATCGCAAGCAACTCTTCGGGGACGTCCGCACGTTCCTTCCGGATGCTTTCAGGTGTCCTATTTTGATGCGCAAGAATCCGCTGGGGAAGTGTTCCTTCGGGAAAGGGTGGATGGCCGGTCAGGACGTAATAAAGCGTGCAGCCGAGACTATAGATGTCTGCACGCCCATCGACCAAGTGGCTGTTGACTGCCTGCTCCGGTGAAAGATAGTCAGCCGTTCCAAGCACATTCTCATCGTGCATGACAGTTAAAGAAGCCTTTTCATCATCTCCATCGTCGAGTCGTGCGAGGCCCATGTCGAGAATTTTTACAGTGCCGCGGCCGTCGACCAGGAGGTTGGCTGGTTTGATATCCCGATGAACAATGTCTGCATCGTGGGCGTGTTGAAGCCCTTCAGCCGCTTGGGCCATATATTGAGCTGCAAGTTCATAATCGAGCAGTCCACTTTCTTTGATAAGCTTTTGCAGGTCCGTGCCATCAATGAATTCCATGACGAGATAGTGGGTGCCCTTGTCTTCGTCAATATCATAGGCCCTTACGATGTTGTGATGATCGAGGCGAGCCGCTGCTTGCGCCTCCTTCTTGAATCGTGCAAGATAAGAGGATTCTTCTACGCGTCCTTTGGGGAGAACTTTGATGGCTACCCGCCGCTGCATCAATACATGATCGGCTAGATAGACGCTGCTCATTCCCCCGGTACCGAGATGACCAAGGAGTTTGTACTTACCAAGGAAAAACCCCTTGTAACGGCCTTCCAAGAGCTTTTCACTTTGCCATTCCGTGATCAGCTTCTTTTCAATCAGGAAATCCGCAACCGTTTTCGGATCACCGGGAAGCAGGCCCCCTGACTCATCTTTGAGCGCAACCAGAGCCTTGGTGATCTGGTCTGTATTTTCAACCAGGCCACTATGCTTCAATAAATCGAGCAGTTTTTCTACACTGACACGTGCCATTTCGCGGCTGCGGAACAGAGGTTCAAAACCAGATTCCGCTCAGTCTCCGCAGAGTTTTTTTGCGGTGTATAGTGATGCCATCCGACGGTGGGTCGCGTATCTTCAGTGCCGGAATTATCAGCGTAGCACGTAAATGCTGGAATTTCTAGTTTTACTGTGAGCGATAGTTGCAAATTCGGTCGTTTTTATTGCTTCTCTGCCAGGAGTACCGGTTAATTTAGATATGCGAATCTGGTTCTGCTTCAAGAATGAAGGAATATGGAATCGCTTTTTTGTGGGAGAGCAGACAAAGTAAAAAGATGAATTTTTTCAGAAAGATTTTTCAGCATCGTTCGAAAGCAACGCCTGCGACACGGGTCGTACTCTACACACGCAAAGGCTGTCATTTGTGTGATGTTGCAAAAGAGACGCTCCGACAACATGGCTGTGTGCCTCAGGAAGTGGATATTGATGAAGATGCAGACTTGCTAGCCCGATTTGACCGCTGTGTGCCGGTTGTCGAAATTGATGGCAAGGTCCGATTTCGAGGGCGTGTAGAGAAGCGGTTGCTGCGGCGGTTGCTCTGATGCCGTCCGGTTGGTGGACACGTTGAGGCGAAGATATTTTAACTGCGAATAGAACCAGCGTACCTTTTCGCTGAGACTCATAAATGAGGTCCTCCGTGGCTGAAGTTTCCCACCGAAATCTTTGCAGACAGCTTGGCGTGCTTGCCAAGCATTGGTCACCGGGGATGGTAAAAACACGTTTGGTACCCTGTTGTGGAGAACACAAGGCGGCGGCTTTGCATCAACTTTTCCTCACGACCACGCTGCGTCGTTTCGCCTCGGTAGCAGATCGTCGGGTGTTGAATTTCACGCCGGAGGAGTATCGAGCCAACTTTGCAGTTCTTGCTAATGATCACTGGGATCTGTTACTGCAGAAAGGAGAAGATCTCGGTGCGCGGATTGCCAATTATTTCCAAGAAGCGTTTGCGAGTGGTCAGCAACAAGTACTGCTGATTGGAGCTGATACGCCACATCTTCCCCGAGTCATGATCGAGCAAGCCTTTGACGTGCTAGGCCATCACGAATTAGTTTTCGTCCCTAGCGATGATGGTGGCTACTGTCTGATTGGTGCTTCGCGACCGGTCGAACCCTTGATGTTGAATATCGAATGGGGAAGCTCGCGTGTATGGGAACAGACCCAAAAAAAATTGGACGACCTGAAATGGTCCGTAAGTCTACTACCTTCCTGGTATGACATAGATCGAGAGGAAGATTTGACGCGTCTTTTAGAAGAGTCGGCAAAGAATGGTTTTGCTGATTCCAATTCACATGACCCCTATCTGACTTCTCTGTGCGAGCAAATCACGAAAATTTATGACGGGCCACCTTTTTTGCGTGGAGATGTATAAACGAGTCGGTCGGGCTGATTTTTGCTCGCAGCAGTACGGACTCCTTGCGGGCTGATCCTCTCAGAGTAGATTGGACGCATGAATGATTGTGCGGTAATCGGTGGCGGAGCCGTTGGGCTTTCGATCGCCTACGAATTCTCTCGACATGGTTTAAAACCGCTGGTGATTGAGCGCGGGCTCTGCGGACAGGAAGCCTCCTGGGCAGGAGCCGGCATCCTACCAGCCGCCGTTTTCCGTGAGGGAGATACGGCGTATGAACGCTTGGCAGGGCTTAGTGCAGATTTGCACATGCAGTGGGCAGAGGGTCTGAAAAGTGAAACAGGTATCGATAACGGCTATCATCGCTGTAGCGAGATTTTTTTTGAGCACGAAGGAATTTCTGGCGATCCTCTTTCACGCGATCTGCTTCAACTTCAATCCCGAGGCATCCGCGTTGAGTGTCTAGATGCTTCGTCGCTAAAGCAACTCGAACCGCATGTCTCCCTCAATCAAGGCGATCAAGCAGGATCTCCTATATATCACACTCCGGATTCTGCGCAAATTCGCAATCCACGTCATTTACAGGCTTTGAAAGTGGCATGCCTGCGGCGAGGTGTTCAGATTGTCGAACAGGCAGAAGTGGAGGATTTCGAAATACGGGGTGAAAGGATTGTCACCGTGCATACGACTGCCGGCTCATTTTCAGCCGAGCATTTTTGTCTTGCTGCGGGGGCGTGGACATCGCAACTGGCACAGAATCTACGATGTACCATTCCGGTTAAACCGATTCGAGGTCAGATGGCGTTGCTGCAATGTGAGGAGCAATTGTTGCGGAATGTGGTCCATCAAGGGGAACACTATCTTGTGCCGCGTCTCGATGGACGAGTTCTTGTGGGTTCGACGCTGGAGGATGTCGGTTTTGAGAAGAAGACGACGCCCTCTGCGATAGAGCAACTTCTACAATTTGCCCAGACAAGGGTTCCACAACTACGCAGTGCCGAGGTAGAAAGTTGTTGGGCCGGATTTCGTCCGGGGACTCCTGATGGTTATCCGTACATTGATGCGGTGCCAGGTTTTGTCAACGCTTGGGTTGCTGCAGGTCATTACCGCTGGGGACTATTCCTTTCGCCTGCTACCGCGTTTTTGATGAGGCAGTTGATTCAAAGTGAGAACACGATTGTGCAGCGGGACGATTTCCGTATCGGTCGTGTCGCGGAGTCCGTGGCGCAATAATCGGTCGCTGCAAACGAAGGCCAACGGAAAAATCGATGAGCCTTGACTCTCCCACAATCGCAATTTTGGGTGCAGGTCCGATCGGGCTTGAAGCCGCCCTGTACGGGAGGTTTCTTGGCTACGATATCCAGATCTACGAACAGGAGGAAGTAGGCTATCACATCCTCGAGTGGGGGCACGTGGAATGGTTCACCCCATTTGCCATGAATCACTCCCCGTTGGCGGTTGCTGCTTTGAAGGCACAAGACGCAAACTGGCGGGCTCCGGATGAAAATGCTCAACTTACCGGGCGAGCGTATGTCGAACACTTTCTCAGGCCACTCGCCGAAACGGACCTTCTCGCCGAATCTCTCCATTTGCAAACCAGAGTGGTTTCAATCGGACGAGCGGATCTTCGTAGGGCTGATCTTGGTCAAGAAGTGAATCGCGACAACTCCCCTTTCAGGCTGTTCCTTTGCGATAAAGAGGGTCGAGAATCGGTCGTTGAGGCGGATATCGTCATCGATGCGACGGGAGTTTATGGTCAGCACCGCTTTCTCGGTAGGGGTGGTGTGCCCGCTATGGGCGAGCAGCAGGCATCACGCGCCATCGACTATCGGCTTCCTGTGATCCGTCACGACTCGTCTTCTAAGTTTGCCGGTCGCCATACGCTGGTTGTTGGAGGTGGCTACTCAGCGGCGACCTCAATCATTGCCCTCGCAGAGTTGGCTGCGACCGTACCTGAGACTCGGGTGAGTTGGGTAGTGCGTCATCCACGTGGCCGAGAAGGACCGCTGGAGGAAATCCCCAATGATCCACTCAAGTATCGCGTTGCGTTGACAGACGCGGCAAATCGGTTGGCAGTTGGGCAGGGAAGCTGCGTGCGTTACTTGCCAAAAAAGAGTGTAGAGCGGGTTTGCCACAAGGAAGAATCGGATTCCTTTGAGGTCCTGCTACGAGGAAAAAACGTTGAAGAAGAGTTAAATATTTTGTGCGACTTTATTTTGGCCCACACAGGTTTTCGTCCCGATTGCAACATCTTTAAGGAACTGCAAGTTCAACTTTGTCACGTGAGCGAGGGACCGATCGGATTAGCAGCCTACCTTCTGCAGGAAAAAACAGATGATTGTTTAAATCAAAAGATGCCACCCGATGATCTGCTGACCACATCGGAACCCCATTTTTATATTTTGGGAAACAAAAGTTACGGAACAGACGCACGTTTTTTACTTTCCGTTGGTTATGAGCAGATTCGCCGCTTATTTTCCCTGATTTCTGAAAATGAGCACCTCAATCTCTACCAAACGATTCAAGTCGATTCTATGTGACCCATAGAATATTTTCGTCAAATAAAACAGAGAGGAGCTACAAACGTTGCGTCAAACTGTAAATGATTCGCTCAGTAGTCCCCAGGTCTCTCTTACCCATTTGGAGCATCTGTGGTTCCAGGTTGCCGGAACGTTGTGTAATTTGAGTTGCCATCATTGCTTTATTAGTTGTAATCCAAAAAACGATTCTTTTGGTTTTATGTCGCGCTCGCAGGTGCAGCCGTATTTGAAAGAATCGGTTGCCATGGGAGTGAAAGAATATTATTTTACCGGGGGCGAACCTTTCCTGAATCCGGAGATGGTCCCGATCTTGATCGATACCCTCGAGTATGGTCCTGCGACCGTTTTGACCAATGGGACGGTGTTGCGCGAAAAGTGGCTTACGCAACTTGCAGAAGCGGAGAGCAGGAGTCGATATAGCCTTGAATTCCGCGTTTCGGTAGACGGTTTTTCTGCTGCGCTGAACGACCCGATTCGTGGACAGGGGACTTTTGATCGAGCGATGGAAGGAGTCGTCCGTCTTGCCCAGTTTGGTTTTCTGCCGATTATTACAGCGGCCCGTAGTTGGCCGCTTGAGGAGGAAGATCGCGTGATCGAAGCGTTCGTCGCGCGCTTACGGCAGGCAGGTTGCGCAAGGCCGCGGCTTAAAATTTTGCCGATGCTCAAGCTAGGCGCCGAGGCGCAGCGAACGGCACCCTATGACGAGCAGGAACGAGTCACCGAAGAGATGCTTGTGGACTACGACTGCTCCCAACTGATTTGCGAGCACAGCCGGATTGTTTCTGAGCGCGGAGTCCACGTGTGCCCGATCCTGATTGAAATGCCCGATTCCCTTTTAGGAAAAAGTCTCACCGAAGCGAAGCAGAGTTTCGCACTTAATCACGGCGCTTGTATGACTTGTTATCAACACGGGGCGATTTGTTCGAATCCCTCGGCCGACCGGTGGCCGCAAAAAAATTAGTTGGCTGTGGCGCAAATGCAGTATCCCTCAGCACAAATTGCTTTCCTTGGTGGAATCTACAGTAACTATCTTGCCCTCGAAGCGGCGCTTTGCGACATACGCAACCGTGGCGTTGACGCGATTTACTGCCTTGGCGACTTGGGAGCCTTTGGACCCTTTCCTGATCGCGTCTTTCCGCTGCTTGCAAAGTATGAGGTGCAGTGCATTCAAGGTAATTACGATCACTCGGTCGGTCATGCTCTTGATGACTGTCAGTGTGGATACACGGATCCGCGCGATAATGTGTTTGCGCAGAAAAGTTACGATTACACCTTAGCGCATACATCAGATGCGGGTCGAGCCTTCCTCCGCAGTCTGCCGGACAAGCGCCAGTTGGATATCGGCTGCCATCGCTTGCTGCTTTGCCATGGAAGCCCGAAACGAGTCAATGAATTTTTATGGGAGAGTACGACGAGTGATCATTATTTGGATGCCTTACTCGAAGGCTTGAAGATAGATTGTGTGTTTGCAACACATACGGGGATCAAGTGGAGCAGAATACTCAGAGCGGGCAGACAGTTTGTCAATGTAGGCGTGCTAGGGCGTCCTGAGAACGCCGGACAAACCGGCGTCTGGTACACACTCGCTTCGGATCGAGGAATTGGACTACTTGGGATCGAATTCATCGCGGTCCACTACGACCACCGTCGCTTAGCCTACGAGATGGCGGCGGAGGGACTGCCGGAGGAATTTCAGCAAACGATTTTGACCGGGTGGTGGACCACATGTCTCGAGAGTCTACCCTCAAAAGAGCGAAAAAAGGGACGATTTTGAGGGTGCCTGCTAGTCGCGTCCGGCGGCACTGGAGTAGAATAGTCGGCGCGGTGCGAGGGCTCGCAACGGAATACTCCTGCCAACAGTCGTGACGAGAAAGGTTTCATTATGTTCATGCTTCCCGGTCGAGATCTCCTTTTGCTGGGAGCCTTTCTCGTGCTTTGCTGCTTTTCCAGTCCGCTCATGGCTGATGAGGAGAAACCCGACGGGGGAAAAGATGCTGCTTTGCCCTCTGCTACTGCTGAAGAGACAGGAGAGCCCGTAACTGATCTAAGCAAAGAATCCGCAATCGATCTTGTGGAACGGTTGCGGCAGTTGAATCGCCAGAGTCCCGAGGGGGACACCCGCGAGGAAATGTTCAAAAATTATCGACAGACGCAAGAAGAAACGCTCAAAATTGCGCAAATTTTATTCGAAAAGACCGTTGCTGCGAAGGAGAGCAAAGAACTCAACTTCTCGGCGATTGCCCTCGAGGCCAAATTTCGGGCCATGATGATTTTGGCAAGGCTCGGAGAACAGCGACCATCGGCTGATCCCTTTCTCAATTTGGCCACCGAAGGGGATCAACTTTATCAAGCGACGCTCGGTGAAGATGATTTTCAGGCAGCCGGGAGGAGCGTTCAGATTGTTGTGGAGACACTTCGCGCGGCCGGGCTTTTGGAGGCACCGGATGCTGCGAAACAAGTGAAAACTTTTTTAGAAAAAGTCAGTCAGGATCGTCGGCCTCAAGTAGCTGCGTTTGCAAAGCAGCAATTGCTGCAATCGCAATTACAGCTTAGTCCCAATTCGGACACGGCAGAGGTTGATCGCGTGGTGGAGGTTTTGGAGAAAAAATACGTAGATCACCCTGTCGATCCTGAGGATGTGCAAGTGATCATGGAGGTGCTTACTCAGATTGAACAACTAGGGCAGACATCTCAGGCGGTAGGTTTGAGTAAGTTCTTTGCAGACAAATTTTCTAAGAGTGATAATCCACAGATTCAACAATTTGCTTTAGTACTTGCGGGGACGGCGCGTCGACTGGAATTGCCAGGAAATGCCATGAAACTTTCGGGAACATTTCTTGATGGTAGTCCATTGGACTGGGCTTCCTATCGGGGCAAGGTCGTGTTGGTCGACTTCTGGGCCACATGGTGTGGTCCCTGCCGCGCGGAATTTCCCAACGTGATCGCAAATTATGAGAAGTACCACGACAAGGGTTTCGATGTCATCGGTATCAATCTGGACGACGAAAAGTCGACCGTGGAAGCCTTTCTCGAGAAGGAAGAACTTCCCTGGAAAACGCTTTTCAGTGATCAGGCAGGTGAAACCGGGTTCAATAATCCGTTGGCCCGTCGCTATGGGATCTCGGGTATTCCCACCGTGATCCTCGTCGATCGTGAGGGAAAGGTCGTCTCGCTCAATGCCCGCGGTCCGGAATTGGGCCGGCTTTTGGCCGAGCAATTTGATGGCAAGCAGGATGGTGGTTCTGCAGGGAGCTGACTTTTAGTCGCTGCACTGGTCCATCCAATTTGCGATAACTGCTGGTGAAAGTTCCGACAGATGCGCCACGAGGTGATTTGCCTCGGCGTATTCCTCGCGGCGGTGTCCCGTGCTGGCGAGTCCGATGCTGACCATCCCGGCCGCGTTGGCCGCCGTAATTCCAGCTGTCGCGTCTTCGATCACCACACACCTATTGGGTGATACATCGAGTTTTTTTGCAGCAAGTTCAAATACTTCTGGATGTGGTTTGCCATAAGTCACATCCGATCCACTGATTGCCGATGTGATCCACTCCCGCTCGGTAAGCTGCGAGAGCATGAGTTGTACATTTTCTTTAGGACCCGATGAACCGACCGCCAGGCGGTATCCGGCCCCAAAGAGTGCGGCAATTAAATCTTCTGCACCCGCCATCCACGGGTAGTCAGTGGTGACAATCTCTCGAAAAGCAGCTTCTTTTTCTTGGTCGAAGGACTCGATTTCTTCCTCGCTCAGCGCAAGCTCATTCCAGAGTGCCCGAATAATTTCTCGACTCGTACGACCGAAAGTGCTGGAAAAACTTTCCTCGGTCATTTCGCGTCCATAGCGATGGGCGACTTGCTGCCAGCTCTGTAAATGGGCGCGATACGAGTCGATTAAGACACCATCTATATCAAAAATGACGGCCTTGCCATCGCCGACGTTACTGTTTGTCATTTCAGATTCCTAATCGGTCGCTGGTGCTTGGGCAATAGATTCGGCTATTTGACGAACCGTTTTCCGGAGCAAACCTTCACCGCCAAACTGCATTCCCAGCTGTGCAATTTTTTTCGTTTCGATCGTATGGCGAGGTTGTTTAGTTTCCCCGGTAATGCGACTTTGACTGTCCGTGAGGTCAACGGCCATTTGTGCAACTTCATACTCGGAGATGTAACGGTCGCAGCAGTTATAGATTTGGCCGTTGATCTCAGGGGCCTCAAGAAGCAGTGCCGCAGCTTTGGCGACATCGGCAGCATGCACTTCTTTGCCACCCCGATGGCAGTCGACATCCGCACCAAGGGTAACTTTCTTGATCAGGGAAAACCATTTGCTTTTTTCAACGGGTTCGGCAAGACCGTAGATTCCCGTAGGCCGCAATGCACAAATGGCATCGCCACTTCCGCTGCCGAAACTCTGGATGAACTGTTCGATGGCAGCTTTATGCGCCCCGTAATGCGTGCGGGGCGTGGTGGGATGCATTTCATCCAGCGGCCGATCTTCGAGGATTTCCTCGTGCACGGCACACGTAGAAATAAAAATAAACCGCGCATTTGTTTGTTGTCGCGCCGCTTCGATCAGTCGCAGCGTACCGAGGAGATTGGTCTCGACAAACGTTAGCAGGTCGCCTTCTCCACCACGAAAGTTGGGGCCTGCCCGATAGAGCGCCGCATGGATAACCGCATCACAATCAGTAACGAGATCCCTGTGTGATGTCGCATCGTTTAAATCCCCCCGGACCCATTCCACAGACGCGTTTGTGCTTGGGGTTGTGTGGCTTCTCGCCCCACGTGTCCAACAGCGACACAGGTGACCGGCAGCAGTCAATTCTTGAAGAAGATAGCGGCCTAAAAAACCGGTTGCTCCGGTGACTGCAATCCGCATGAAGTTCTCCTCACTGTCCGAATTATAGCCTTCACAGGCCGAAATGATTGCTTCAATTCTGTTTCGAGGGTGTCGGGAAAACGCCAATCATGGCAAATCAGTCAACACTTCACCAGATGGCCCTCAGAGAGTTGTCGCAGAAATGCCCTTGACCGTGTGAGGAAGAAGCGTTTTTCTTACTTGCGTCATCAAAAACACCGGAGTTCAGCGATGGACCAATTAGACCCGATTGTGGCATCAGGAATTGTGATCACGCTTGCCGCGCTTTTTGCCTATATAAATGAGCGCTGGCTACAGTTTCCGGAGACGATCGGGCTGATGGTCGTCGCGATGCTGTTCACGTTACTGTTGGTACTCGTCGGTGTATTGAATCCCCGCATGGTTCAGGTGGCTCGGGAATTTGTAGAGCAAATCGACTTTAACGAGACGCTGATGCACGGCATGTTGGGTTTTTTGTTATTTGCCGGTGCACTGCATGTCAAACTGGATGATTTAGTAGAACAGAAATGGGTAGTCACGATAACGGCAACATTTGGTGTGCTTGGATCGACTCTACTCGTCGGAGTCCTCGCCCACTACATCCTTTGGGCACTCGGTATTTCTATGTCTTGGACAATCTGCTTTCTTTTCGGAGCGCTCATTTCGCCCACAGATCCTATTTCCGTGATGGGAATCATGAAGAAAATTGGTGCGCCGAAGAGTTTGACAACCAAGATCTCTGGAGAATCACTGTTTAACGATGGTGTGGGTGTGGTTGTCTTTCTCGTCCTTTTGGATGCAGCGACTGGAGTAAGCGATTTATCGGTCAGTCAGGTTGGTTACTTACTCTTGCAAGAGGTAGGAGGTGGGATCCTCCTGGGACTGTTGCTCGGAGGTATCGCATTCTATTTGCACAGTACGGTCGATAGTGTCCATGTTGAATTGCTTATCTCCCTGGCAGTCGTGGCAGGCGGATATCCTCTGGCCCTTGGTTTGCATTGTTCGGGACCGATCGCCATGGTCGTGGCCGGATTATTAATTGGAAATCCGGGAAGACGCCATGCGATGGGAGAAAAAGTGAGAACTCAAGTCGATTCGCTTTGGGAGATGATCGACGAAGTACTGAATGCGGTCTTGTT
>Ga0302123_10002847_pt1 | contig 11680 bp, 15 predicted proteins | sample CB21_321_MG_FD_203109 | JGI IMG/M metagenome (GOLD analysis project Ga0302123, IMG submission 203109) | Marine microbial communities from Western Arctic Ocean, Canada - CB21_32.1 | ecosystem: Environmental > Aquatic > Marine > Oceanic | place: Canada: Western Arctic Ocean | collected 2017-09-28 | reverse complement strand
CTAAATTAAAATCATATCCTAAGAAACGTAGCACTCACATCGTTAAATTTGAGAAAAAATACAATCATAAGATAACTGATAAAGATTATATAGATAAACATATATTATCTACAAAAGGACAAAATCAAATATTAAAAAAGGGTAGAGGGGCTTATTATAGTAGCGGCTCAAGACCGAATCAAAGTAGTAATAGTTGGGCGTATGCTCGTTTAGCATCTGTAATTACAGGTGGGAAAGCGAGAAAGGTAGATAATAAGATATGGCTAAGTGAGAAACGCTAAATAAGTGAGAAACGCTAACGCTAAATTTATTTTCTCTTAGACTTATTAGTCTTCTTAGACTTATTTCTCTTAGTCTTCTTAGTCTTCTTCCTCGTTGGTAGAATTCTATTGACATCGGCGAATTTATAATATTCTTGTCTCTCAACCGGATATCCCATCATTTTCCTTATGCTCCTTATTAATTCCAGATAATAATTAGAATTAATATTATGATTGACTTGGAAATCTACATTCTTTTTATCGTATAAGGATAAATTTATTACATCTAAATGTAATCTCATAAAATAAGATCGGTTATCTCCAACATTATATGAGATATTCACGAATTTCTTGTTATCTAAATACATACTCGTTGGGAAAAAAATAAGTTCCTGTTTTGATTCATAGTTTGGTAACTGAAAGAAGGGCGATATTTCGGTTATTTCTTTTTTATTCATATCCAGAGTATAGAAAAAACCCGTATATAATTTATAAAACTCTTTAAAATAATCTTTATCGGATTCCTTATACTTTGATTTATCGATTGACGGTATTAAATATTTATTTATATCTGTAGAATCTTTATAATCCAATACACCGTGTCCCAACCCTAAGAATTTATTTTTCCCTACATCTATTAAATTCGTAGAATTTCTGATATGAAAATGTAAATCGGGGTAACTTTCCCCGAACTTCTTTAAAATTTTATCATTTACATTTATTTTTAATTTACATTTAAAATCGTCGTCTAATTCAAATACTTTTAGAGGATTGATATCATATAGCATGTGAAGTTTTTTCTTATAGATAAATGATCCCCAGTTCTTCTCAAAATCGCTTGATAATGGTTCACATAATTCCATTTTATCGGTGTAACTCAAATTACCTAAATCTACCTTTGATATAAACATGTGTCGTTTTTTATCCTTATTTAATTCATTGATCATGATAAAAATATCACCTTTATGATAAAATAAACGCGGATCTTCCGGACCTTCTAACATTGTTTCACCATGAGGAATTAGTTTGCCCTTTAATTCCTTAAACTTGAGACTCTGATTTTGAATTACATTGGGGTCAATATCTAAAATATTCTGCTTTAATTTTTTTAATTTATTCGTGAATAAAGATAAAATGATAAAATTTATACCATCCCAACTGCGAACATTCCCATAAAATCCTCTGCTAGCAATCAATAAATTATTTGATTTATTTATTTCAATAATACTACTATTAAAAATAGTAACATCTTTATTGTTTAAAAATTTATCACCCTTCTTTATTTCATCGCTTAGATTAATACATATCAATCTAAGTTTTTCTTGAGACAGTTTATTACTCATATATATATAATGATATATATAAATTAATAAATAATTATTCATCGTCCGACAGTATTAAATAACTATTCTGCATTTTATCAACGATAGCTTGGTCAATTTCAAAGGGCGTCTGCTTCTTAACTTTCTTAGGTATATTTGGTTTATTAACCTTATCCTTTTTTAGTTTAATACGTTTTGTTTTCTTATCTTCTTTCTTATCAATTAATTCTTGGATACCTACGTTACGATAATGTAAAACATCTTCCCAAAAATCAATAATTTTAGGTTGTACATCCAACCACCATTCCCTATCTCGGCCAACGAGTGTACATTCGTATCTTTCTATCTTCCACCAATGTAATTTCACTGTGTCATATTTAAAATCACCTTCTTTATAATTATCGATAATCTTTTCAGACCATTCCTTTAATGAATCATAACTACTATTAAATTCACAATATTCATATTGTATCGTGGGATTTTCTTCTAATCTCCTTTTAATAAACGCAATTAATAATCCTTTTACCAACCCATTTGACGAATACCCTTCTTTAACTTTTTCGTCCACTAAATAAACATCATCATTATAATCTTGTTCGGTATAATATTCTATAAACTTGACCTGTAAGAAATCGCATTCTTCTAAATCACAACTTTCTAATTGCCCTTGCATCTGCATCCAATAATGACGAGGGACTTCGTTTGTAAAAACCCTTCTCGGGGGACACTTTATCTCCAACATTCGTCCAATATATTCTGATGGAGAATCTACATCGCAAATACCATCAGGGGAAGCACCGAATATCTTAAATGTCGGATGAGGAACTAAACCAAATTCTAATATAGTTAGTTGATTCATTTTTTCATAAAAGGATGTCGCTACAGGCTCATACATTACGCCCCATTCCACAATTTCAAAAGGAACCGAACCTCTCGGGCCACCACATTTCTGCATTATTAATTCGTCACGAGGACAGAAATGACCTTCACCGATAGCATCTGCTAAAGATGATGCCGTTAAGATACCTTCCCTAATCTTATACCATTCTTCTGACCTCTGTTCAGGTAATTTTAATAGTTTTAATTTTTCTAATTTTTCTACGATACCAATACTATTCTTAATTCTATTTTCATAATCTAAGACTTTCTTGTGAATAGTATTCACAACGTAACTCTGAAAATATAACTTACGACTCACCGATAAATCATCTTCTTTATCTAGCAATCCATATTTCTCTACTATCTCTACATAAATACTTTCTGAAAGAGATGATGTATCTTTACCACACCTTACATTATCATAAATTACCTTATCATATTCATCAATGATATTATTAAGATCATCCTTAGTTATGATGTCCATACCGTCTATACTACCTATAGTATTCATGTTTAAATATTTTTAAATGATAACACATAAATATAATATCAAATTTTTAAAATTTTGATTTAAAATTTGATTTAATAGGTGCTAAATCAAACCATCAAACTACATCTTAATACATCTTAATACATCTTAATACATCTTAATACATCTTAATACATCTTAATACATCTTAATACATCTTAATACATCTTAATAATGCAGTGTTATCATTGTCGAAAAGCGATTACTGAGAAGCCATGGAATCATCTAACAAATATCCTTGATAAAGATACTATTGGGGATAAAGATACTATTGGGGATAAATATATCTGTAGCTACGTGTGCTATAAAAGATTAAGTGAAAATAAAAAATTACCCAAAGATCTATGGCCCCATATTGTAAATAAGGAAGACTATGAAGGTCTTATTAATCCTGTATTAACGAGGGCGAAAGATTTTCAATATTTAACACACGATGAAATTTCAGAGATGAATGATAGCGAAAAAGACAATTATTTTAAACAAAAGAGTGAACAAATTGAATATGATTCTAAACTAACCGAATTTAGGGACGAATTAGAACGAGAAGATCGGCGAACCTCTGAATTAGAAAATACAGGGTCGTGTTCCGACGATGACGATTATTAAGTTTATTTAAAAATAATATCTTAAATATATCTAATAAATGTTATCAATTGTTGATAATGATATAAGTATTTGTAAGGATGACGACTGTTATTTACTTTTTTATTTTACCGCGCAATGGTGCGGACCGTGTCAAAGAATAAAACCCCTCTTACAAAATATATCTGATGGCGCAGATCCATTAAAATTAAAAGTTTTCATGATAGATATAGATGATAATGATGAATTAGCAAGGAAATTTAAGATAAAAAATGTCCCTTCTTTTTATCTTTATAAAAATAAAGAAATAATTGGCGAGACAAGTGGTGCCGATATTAAAAAAATTCATGAATTATTAAAAAAGATGGAATAAGATAATTATCAGTCTACCACCAATTCGGCTTTTTTTAATTGTTTTAATGAATTATTACTCGATTTGAATAAAGGTGATAACTTTCTCCCTAAACCTGATATTTTTTTACTTCCATCTGATATTTTTTTTCTAATTCCATCTGATGTTTTTTTTTTTAAATCATAATGATCCGAATTGTTCTTCACGATATTAAATATAAAATAACCAATATCCCTGTCGCGTGCTTCTTTAATAAGTGGGTCTTCAAGTGTTAATTTTATTGCTGTTTTTAGTTTTTGTCTGTCATTACTGCTTCTTAATTTTGTTAATGAAACCAAACTTGGTGCCAAGCCTTCCTTATTTAAATTATTCAAGAAAATTGGAACAATCACTTTTTTATACCGTATTATTTTTTCTTTATAATAAGAAATGACCCATTTAATCACCGTCTTTGAATTTTTCAATTCAGATAATCCACATCGTTCAACCTGTCTCCCTTTTGAATCCGTTAATCTATGTTTTCTAGCGATATCAGCACACTTATCTTCTAAATAATCCTTGACCTCGTCAATTAAGAATGGAATAACAATTGTAAATATTAATTGAGGGACGACGACCCCCCCATCTTGTTTCCTTGTATTACGTCTTCTTCTTCTAGTGACTTGACCTCTTTTTTTTGTATAGTTAGGTTTTTTATGATAAGAGAGATGGTGTCGCTGCTTTCGTGTCTTCTTATTATTATTTCGTGTCTTCTTATTCTTATTATTTTGCGTTCTTCGGACCATATTTATAATATTAAAAATATAAATATTTAATGCGTTTTCATTTAAACAATTCTTTCTATGATCATTCTAAAAGATGACAGATTTAAATTTAAATTTTGATACGGGTATTAAAAGTGTAACTATGGGTAATTCTAGTGGTGATAATATCGCTATCACATCTGATAATCAGAGTCATAATTCGGTTCATCAGAATACAGTTGAACCGAATCCACAACAGAGTTCCCCCAACTTAACGGTATCTGATCCCGCCGGTATTGAGTTTTTAGCGAAGGGCGCTCATTCGCCTCAAGTAACAAGCGACAATTCGCCGAAATCTGTTACCGAGGAATTTAACTTTTTTAAACCTTCGGAACCTGAACCAAGTGAAAATAAAACTTATGATGTGGCAACTGATGATATGATATCAAATCCGAAGCAAGTGGATAATAGCGAATTCAAACCTATTCATAGATTAACTCCCCAAGATATTAAAAATGAAAAGATAGATATTCTCTATAAATTTAAGAAACTTGAATCTCAGGGTATCAGAACCACGATGAATTATAATATGAATTCTCATCTTGAAGACATGAGAAATGAATATATTAAATTAAAAAAACAGAGAGAAATAGATAACGCAGTTAAATTTCAGAGAAAAATGTTAATGGCATGCGTAACAGGTCTGGAGTTTATGAATGGACGATTTGATCCATTCTCAGTAAAATTAGACGGATGGGGTGAATCCGTAAATGAAAACTTAAACGACTATGATGAGATTTTTGAAGAACTCAATGATAAATATGGTGGTGGCGGTGAGATGGCCCCCGAAATAAGATTATTATTTACTTTGGCCGGATCGGCATTTATGTTTCACTTAAGTAATACTATGTTTAAATCGAGTATTCCGGGTATGGACGATGTTCTACAACAGAATCCAGAATTAATGAAACAATTCGCCGAGGCGGCTGTAGGCAGTATGAATAAAGGACAGGGACAACAGCAGCAACAGCAGCAGCAACAGCAGCAGCAGCAGCAGCAGCAGCAGCCTCAACCACCTAATCCATTGGCGGCCATGATGGGCTTAGGTGGTGGTGGTGGTGGTGGTGGTGGCGGTGGTGGTGGTGGTATGGGAGGGATGATGAATATGATGATGGGTGGTATGGGAGGTGGAGGAGGTGGAGGAGGTGGAGGAGGTGGAGGAGGTCCTCCACGAAGGACTCAAAGATCACATTCACCCGCAAGATCAGACATGTCGGGTCCCGATGGTATAGACGATCTAATTAATAAAATGAATCTCCAACCAGATAAAATTCCCGATTTAGATGCGATATCGCTAATGAGTGGAGATACAGATCGTAAAAGTTCGGGCACAGATAGAGGTATTACTCTGAATTTATAGTCGCTTACATAGTCATTTGAATCGTTTTAAGACTCTGAATTGTTTTCTCAAGTTCATTTTTGTTAAACGAAGCGCCACCGCCTTTACCTTTATCTTCTTCACCTTCTCCATCTTCTCCTTCTTCTAATTCATCTAATTCTTTAGCGAATACTTCATTAATCATTATCACAAAAATAATAGTTAAGACAGTTGCTGTAAATAAATCTTTAGTCGCCATAAAAAAAGAACAAAAGATTACAATTCTCCTTACAATCGTATTTGATATAATTTTTCTTAAGTCGTCATCCAATTCATCAATAATAAACCGAGCTCCTATATTTAACATTATCATCGTTAAACCGATGATATATTTATTATCATTAACACATGAAAAACTATCTTTAATAGAATCAATAAATTTCTCCATTCTTAACTTTGTTTAGATTTAAATTAAAATAAAATATTTAGTATTAATAGTAAATGTCTGGAGCATTATTATCCGAAGTGTGGCCCGACATGGTCCAAAAACCCAAGAAGATAAAAAAACTTAAGAAAAAAACAGGTGATCCCTTAATGAATTCACCGTTAGAACCCGATGAAATGGAAACAGAATTATTAGATGATCGGCAGAATAATGAATTAGATCCGAGAAAAAGACTTTCAGGGATGAGCGTTGGTCCTTATACCGATAATGAAACTCAATATCAAAATAATAAAAAAGTAGTGGATTTAGACTTTAATAATAATATTGTTCGTTCTGAAATGATGAGAAATATAAAGAGAGAAAGAGTCTTATCAGATGATCCAGATTATCAAGAATTCTTGGAATTTAAAAGAATGAAAATGAATAATCAAAAAAAGAGTTCATCGAGAAATATTGAGACGTCATCTGAAGAACAATTTAATGAATTGTTATTATATGTTTTCACAGGTTTCTTTTTGCTAATGATTTATGATAATATTTATAAATTAGGGAGAGACTCATTTTATTAAAAATCCAATTCTCTAAAAATAAAATATTTTATAGGTTATAAAATGGTACACAAAAAACATCGGTCTTTGAGTAGAAATAGACAAAGAGGGGGGCGGGAAAAAAGTGGGAGAAAACTACTATCCCCGCGTTCTTGGGTGGGAAAAGTAGCGCCTAAAAATAGACCTCCGGGTATATATGATTTGGACGGCGGTATAGATTTTAATAAAACACCCACTATATCTCAATGGGAACTAGACGATAGAGATAAGAAAATCGCGAAGGGTGCGGCTGCGCGCGCCTACGCACTCGCAGAGGCGGAGTCTAATAGAGATCTCAAGGTAATAAACGATAAAAAAAATGAAGAAAAAAAGCGTGATAGCGCGTGTAAAAAAGAACTAAAAGGATGTCGAATGAATTGTAAAATGCCAGGATATAGATCCAAATATGATTGCGACGTATGTACGGCTAAAATTATTGATAAGGTTAAATCAGGTGACTCCAAGTGTGAAGAAAATGAGGTCTCCTTTTATAAGGCAGACTGTGATTCGAAATGTAGAAAAGGCGGGACAAAAGACAAACGGAATAAAATGTACGAGCTCGGTGAGTCAGGTAGAGGGTGGGAGTCAGATGAAGAGGATGCGGATGAAGAAAATGCTCGCATGGAAGACGCGATGTTTAACAAACTAACGTCGTTTGACAGAGGCGGAGCGCGATCGCGAATCCAAGGAATAAATCGTTCTGCAAGGACCGATTACCTAGGTAACCCCCAAAACCCTAAATTAACGCCCTATATAAATGCACCCACCAGTCCCCACACACCAGGTATAACTGCGTCGGCGCCGACAGAACTGGGTTATTTAAGCGCAAAAGGTCCGGTTGGACAGGTGACCGGGATCGGTGGCGGTCGCAAGAGACGCCGTAAGAAGACCAAAAAGCGTAAGAAGACCAATAAAACAAAGAAGTCTAAGAAGTCTAGAAGCTCTAGACGTCGTTAAAATTTAAATTTATCATGCATGTTCATTAACGATTTATCATCATAGATAAAGCTACCACTCGGTTTATAAGTATCTGTAGATTTATATTGATTGTTCACAGGTTTGTTTACATTTGTATTTTTTGTTAATGATTTTGCTCCTTTTATATTCCATTGTATAAATAACCAATTTGGTTCAATATACAATATTTCAAATCCATTCGTTTTAAGACTATTCATTACATATTTTCTCAACTCTAAAATATCATACAAAGGGACACCTATTATAAATTCTGGAACCTGATAAAAACAATAATTTCTTTGTAAACCCGAATTATATAAGATTCTACTATGACATTTCTTAAGGATACTATCATATATTTCCATTCTTTTTAAAGTTTTCGCGTTGATAGTTGAATATAATTCTTTCATATCTATCTGTGACATGTCTATGATTTATTATCATAGAAAATAATTAAAAAATATACTTAATAAATTAAAACCATCTATTTATACTAGTTTTGCGACGACGTGTTTTTTTACGACGACCCGTCTTTGCCGGGCGACGCTTACTCTTATTAGGTTTCTTCTGTAGACGTCTGCCCCCGGTGGGCGCGTGAGCAACGGCAGCAACAGGAGCAACATGAGCAACGGGAGCAACGGGAGCGCCACTCTTCTTGTATGTTTTTTTTGCCTCCTTTAAATTCTGCTTAAAAGATAAACCCTTACCCTTGTTTTTTTCCATCGTTGCTTTAACATGGGATCTCCACGCATCACCAGCAGCTAAAAATGCCAGGCGACCCCCACCTCTACCGTATTCGCTCCCTTTTCCACGCATTTTGGCGGGCTGCCGTTGCTGTCTCTTTCTCTCGTCAGCAACGGCACCCCACTCTTCGCTAGCTGCTCCAGGATGGGCGGGCGGCGGTTGTGGTCGCCCGGCACTTTTATTAATCGGGGGGTCACGCACACCCATGGGCGCACGCACACCCATGGGCGCACGCACACCCATGGGCGCACGCACACCCATGGGCTCGGGTCGGTGAATGCGCACTTTCGGGTTATCATTTCCTCGTGTTCTAGCGGGCGGCATATTATTTATACTATTCATTAGAAAATTATTTAGGAACAATACAACCTTGAATTATATTACATACGAATAAAACTTTTAAAATATCATCTTTGATGAATTCTTTCAATAAATTATTCATTTTATCATCGTCTATATTTTCATGAATCTTGTTTATATTGGTATCGTTATATGAACCAGTTTTAAACTCTTTGTTATCTTTTAAATCTGAATTCATCTTTGTCCACTGTGTAACTAAAATATTCCAAACATTTTTTAATTTAAATTCTTCAATACTCAATAAATAATGATAATAAATCTCTATCGGTATTTCATAAGAAGTTAATAAATCTAAACAAGAATAATTAAAGTCGCGTAGCTTATGATCTATTTTCGCTTTGAATAGATTCGGATCAATATTTAAACAATTCATAGTAACTATACGGATATAAATAAACCGTGCGTTAAACTTACTCATAGGTTTAGTATAATTCATGATGAAAATCAAAAGTATTTGATTCCTCAACTGAATCGGTATTTAAATTTATCTCGGTTTTATAGATATCAGGTTTCTCAAAGAAGTCTTCATTAAATCGCAAGGATAAATTATATAATAAATAATAACAATGTTTATAGAGTTTCTTACAGGTTTTACCGATTCGATTTGATAACTTATTCGCCTCAAACTTATTGTATTTTAAAGCATGAATCATTTTTTCTTCGGGAACAGATAAAGTTATCGCCTGAAATAAATTCAAAGATTTTTTTAAATATATCTGAGCATTCTCAAAATACTGCTTCGGATGAGAAATATCATCTCTCTCTAAATCGTGTATTGTATGCATAAACATTTTCATATAATTATATCCTTCATCATACGACTGAGGATTATATTTCCGAAACTTCCTTAACCTCAGTAATGATTTATTTAATTCATCTGAAAAATGTATTTCTTTAGTAACTCTTTTATTATCTTCTATAACTCTCTCTACCTTTGATTCGCCCTTTTTAATATCATCTATCGTACCCATAATACTTTTATAATTCACAAGGATGAATATTAAGATACTAACTATATAAATAATATTGGTATCTAAATATTGCGAAGCTAAAAGTATAATAACGATGATTATCATTAAAAACTTAAGATTCGGTTGTATGATTGTTGAGATCATGTTTTTAAAATCATAAGCATCTATCATGGACTACTATATTATAGAATAAAGAAAAAAAGACTAAAATAAAATCTATTCCCTTAAGATGTCGTGATATTCATTAAATATAAGATCATGGAGAAAAAGACTAATAAGATACCTATATATAATATATTTTGATCGTCCCTCATGAATAATACTATCGCTATTACGTGAACCTTAATACTTTGATACATCGATTTATCATCGTAGACATCTTCCATCACTTCGGCTTCGTAAACCGCCTTGCTATAGCCATCAAATGAAAACGTTATAAAATTAACTAATTTATTCATAATCTCTCCTAACGATTCATCTAAAACTGTCCTCGGTTTATTGGTATGGTCTTTCTCGTGTAACTTCTTAATCTGATGTAGTTCGTGATTACTTAAATCCCTAAAATGTTTATTATTAATTTCTAAACCGGCACTACTCATTTGAGGTCTCGTCTCACTCGTAATATCTCGCATGTGATCATTCACTAAAATATCCATATTATCTTCTTCATCGGTATGATGAGGCATATTCATCTGTAAAGCCTGTCTTAATTCTAATATTTGTGATCTTATATCTTCATTTGTATTTATTAACTGATCACCGAGAGAATTGGTTAATTCTATATTTAATTCGGTTTTTAATGATTCCCTAATCTGACTTAATTGTGTAGGTGTAGCCATTGTCTAATCTATTATAGTAAAGTATATTTTTTATAATAGATTTATTTGTAAAAAAAAATAGATTAACGGGTGAAAGGAAATTAGGATATTTCATATTTTCACAGGTTACACTTCTCAGTTTGTGGCGTCTCCAGCCGCAAGTCCACAATTATCGGCTTCCCACCCTCCGGTTATAGTGCCGGATCAATGCGCCCATCATCGTCCATGACAGAACAACTATCTAGGATATTTTCGCTGGAGGGTCGCTAACCGCAGTTCTGGCCACCCCCGTTAATACAGGTCGTGTACTGCGCCTCGCGCAAGCGCTCGCTATCAGCTGCCGCGGCGGCTCGGGCAGCTGGGCCGCCAGGAATCTCGGGTAGGAGGTTCATCTCGGTCATCCCGGCCATCCCGGTCATCCCTTCTAAGTTCATACCGAAAAACGAACATAAGACGAGAGCAATTAAGCCACCTAATAACATTTCTTTATTCTGTCTTAAAACAGCGGGGCAATATTTACCACCATAATAACATAGCGCGACTAAGGTAACGACTAGAAGCATTAAATTATTCATTTTTATACTATGAATAAATAAAAAAAATATAGATTAATTAAATTATGGGATTAATTAAATTATGGGATTAATTAAATTTAATCTAATTACTATCATCAGTACCACCCTGTGGCACGATCTGGTGTGTCGTCGGTAGCTGTAGCGCCAGTAGCGCCTGTGGCGCCAGTAGCGCCTGTGG
>Ga0302123_10002839_pt1 | contig 11695 bp, 10 predicted proteins | sample CB21_321_MG_FD_203109 | JGI IMG/M metagenome (GOLD analysis project Ga0302123, IMG submission 203109) | Marine microbial communities from Western Arctic Ocean, Canada - CB21_32.1 | ecosystem: Environmental > Aquatic > Marine > Oceanic | place: Canada: Western Arctic Ocean | collected 2017-09-28 | reverse complement strand
ATGTAAGAGAACCCCGTTTTAAAATCATAGTCATTTCCCTAAGAGGAAGGCACGATGCCCCAACCAATTACACAGTTTGAGAAGGCCAAAGCAGGCATAATTACAGACCAAATGCAGTTTGTTGCCGATCGAGAGGAACTCGATCTGGATTGCATTCGGACAGAAGTTGCCACGGGCCGGATGGTCATTCCCGCGAATATCGTCCATCTCCAAAAGCAACTCGAGCCGATGGGCATCGGAATCGCGGCAAAATGCAAAATCAATGCGAATATCGGTAATTCCGCGGTCACCAGCGACCAGGATGGGGAGTTAGAAAAGCTCCATGAAGCCGTGCACCATGGAGCAGATACATGCATGGACCTCTCTACCGGCAAGGGAATCGACTCGATCCGTCAAGCGATAATCGAAGCCTCGCCCGTACCCATTGGAACGGTACCAATTTACCAGATGCTCGAAGAATTGGACGGTGAGATAGAGGATATGCAGCCTCATCATTTCCTCGAAATGGTTGAGCACCAGGCAAAACAGGGAGTGGACTATATGACCATTCACTGTGGAATCCTCCTAGAGCACCTGCACCTCACCACCCAACGGGTCACGGGAATCGTAAGTCGTGGAGGGTCGCTCATCGCGAAATGGATGATGACGCACCGCAAACAGAATCCACTCTATACTCATTTTGACGAGTTATGTGAAATCATGCGGCAATACGACGTAACGTGGAGCCTTGGAGACGGGCTTCGTCCCGGATCGATTGCTGATGCGAGCGACGATGCGCAATTTGCTGAACTCGATGTGCTTGGGGAACTCGTGAAACGCAGTTGGGAAAATGGAACGCAAGTAATGGTCGAAGGTCCCGGTCATATTCCCATGCACCAAATTGCCATGAATATTGAGCGGCAAATCGATGTTTGCCATGGTGCGCCATTTTATGTATTAGGTCCTCTCGTCACGGATATCGCTCCAGGCTACGACCATATCACAAGTGCCATCGGCGCAGCATTGGCCGGCTGGAGTGGCGCTGCGATGCTCTGTTACGTTACGCCTAAAGAACATTTAGGACTTCCAGAACGCGACGATGTTCGCAACGGCGTGATTGCTTATAAGATTGCCGCGCATGCAGCGGACCTTGCACGAAAACGTCCAGGATCTCAAGATCGGGATGATGCGTTATCGCGCGCACGTTTTTCCTTTGACTGGAACGAACAGTTTCGCCTTTCACTTGATCCGGAAACCGCTCAGCGCATGCATGACGAAACGCTCCCGCAGGAAGCATTCAAGAGCGCGCATTTCTGTAGCATGTGCGGCCCTAAATATTGTTCGATGAAAATAACTGAGGAAATTAGGGAGATGGCAAAGAATGAGGGTCAGATAGTAGAGATATCCGAGGACAAAACATAATACGCATGCCCATCTGCTGAACCCGCTGACCCAAATTCGAATCGCATGCAGCACATTCTCTTTCTTACGGTATCGCTCCTGTGGGGCGTTAACTTTCTCTTGATGAAAATAGCAGTCACAGCATATACACCCATTGGTGTCGCTGCTATTCGCGTTTTTAGTGGCGCACTATTCTTAACGCTTATTGTCGTTTACCGGGAACGCCAATGGCCATTTCGGCGGATTCACATTCCCGGCCTCGCGGTTATTGTCCTTATGGGTTACGCATGGCCTTTCATCGTCCAGCCCTATTTAATTCAGTTTTGCGGCAGCGGCATGATTGGACTAATGCCATCACTCGTTCCTTTAATAACGATATCGATTTCGATCCCCATGCTCGGTGTGAGGCCAACACCGAGACAGTTCACCGGAGTGCTCGCAGGATTAGGCTTCATCAGTCTCTTATTTATTGATGGACTGCATCGAGATATCGATCTCTTGCACCTCGCCGCTGCAATCACCGTACCGCTGAGCTACGCGGTTTCTAATACTTACGTTAAACGGACCTTTTCTAAGGTATCGCCGGTGATGTTGACCTTCGTTTGCCTTGCTGCGACGACCATCATCCTGACTCCACATGCAATAGTAGAACCGCTCCAAGCCAATTACGACAACGCGAGTGTGATCCTGCCAACAATCAGTGCGGTAGCTCTTGGCGTATTTGGAACAGGTATCGCCTTGCTCTGCTTTACGATTATGCTGCAGAAGCGTGGTCCTTTATTCGCCGGAATGGTTACTTACGTTATTCCCGTAATCGCCTTGCTTATAGGCGCGTTGGATGGTGAGCATGTCTCGGCGCTACAGATTATCGCGCTCTCGGGGATCCTTGCGATGGTCGCGATCGTCCAGTGGCCATCACAAAAATCGCTGCAGCATACGTAGTGGTCACCTTCGATCCGCTTAATGACCTCCTGAAGTCGCCGCACCCGCTAGACCTGGAAAACTATTTTATCCATACTCGATTTACCTGAACGGCTTATCTCCATTACCGCCTAAGCTAACATTCCTCTTGGACATATCATGTATCTTGTGACGCGAGAAATTGATTTTTGCTATGGACATCGTCTCCTGAACTATGAGGGAAAGTGCCGTCATCTTCACGGCCACAATGGTCGAGTTGTCATTTCCCTCGAGTCGGACAAACTCGACCACCGCGGGATGGTCATCGATTTTTCGGATATTAAAAATGTGGTCAGCCGTTGGATAGACGAACAGCTCGATCACCGAATGATCCTCTGCAAGGATGATCCGGTCGTCTCCTATTTACAGGAACTGGGCGAACCTTTGCATTTGATTGATACGAATCCCACGGCGGAAAACATTGCGAAACTTATTTTCGAGTACACACGTGATAAGGGTTTTCCCGTCGTGGAAACTCGGCTGTGGGAAACTCCCCGCTGCTCTGCCACCTACCGAGACAAATAAACATCCCGTTTTATTCTCGCGTCACAGTCCCCCCCCAGACCCATGGCATTGCTAGCGCCGGCATGCGCGCAAGGTTTTTACGGGATTATCGGGCCTTTTAGCGATTCCTGTGATCAGTCCCTGCGGATTGTACCGATTGTGAGGGCATCGGCTCCATGCACGGAGCGACGGTCAGCACCTGTGCAGCAAACCAAATGTAAAGGAAATTGACGTGGCTGAGAAGAAAACCAACATTCTTAGGTCCCTCGTCCAGGCACCCGTGCTATGGGGAAGTGTCGCTTCGTTTGGGTTCTACTACGCTATCGATAGTGGTAGCCTCAAGCACCCTCTCCTTTACCGGTATTTTGCAAGTCACCCGGTCGAATACATTGCGACCACCATGTTTTTCGTGGGACTTGCGGCGCTTACCTTCAAGTTTTTCCAGCTACTCTGGCAACCGAATGTCACCGGGGAGGATATCCTGGGCCCGTTTGAATTGGAGGAACTCAACGTATCGGGTTGCCCGCACCTGATCGATAGTATTGCCGAAAAGCCTGTATCTATTCGCGGTAGCATACTCGCGGATCGAATTATCAGAGGCATTCAGTACGTTGCTCGTCGACGATCAAATGAAGGACTCGAATCGCACCTCCGATTACTGGCCGAACAGGCTGAAGATCGCTCGTCGTCGAATTTTTCCACTGTACGAATCATTATTTCTACAATTCCCATTCTCGGTTTCCTTGGCACCGTTATCGGTATCACCAGAGCAGTTGCCGAACTAGCGAGTCTGGTGGGAGATATTTCATTTGAAACGGCGATCAATTCTGTCGTTTCTGGCCTGAGCGTCGCCTTTGACACGACGGCCCTGGCGCTTGCATTATCCATAATACTGATGTTCGGGATGTTTTTTATTAGTCGCTGGGAATCTGCTAGACTCACACAGATTGAAGATCGAGCCGAGTCCGCGCTGATCGGTCGCTTCCAGATGGATATCAATACGGAAGATCCACATATTGCCACGTTAAGGGCAATCAGCGATGAAATCCTGCAAAGCACAAGTTGCCTCGTAGACCGGCAGGCAGAAATATGGCGGCATACGATCGATGAGGCTGAAGAAAAGTGGCGGGGCACCGCAACAACAACCGAAAAACAACTCGAAACGGCCCTCAGTCGAGCGCTTCGGACGAGCGCACAATCCCATCGCGAACAACTCGAAGCGGCCGAAGCCCAGAGCAGGGAAGAACGCCATGCGATTGCAAAGCTACTTCACGATGCCACCCATGCTGGGGCATTACAACAACGAGAAATGACCCGCCAAACCGAATTAATGCTCGGCGTTGTTCAAGCTACTGAACAAATCATAAAACTCGAGGACACGCTCAATCATAATCTGTCGGCACTGCAAACGTCACGTGATTTTGATCAGACAATCCACAGCCTGACCGCGGCGATCAGTTTACTCAATTCCCGCATCGCCCACGCAAAGTCTCCGACTGTCCCTGTCCGGCTCATCCCCGATCCCAGCGGAGAAAATGCCGCATGAAACCATCCGCCACAACACAGCGGATAACTCTCTTTCCTTTTCTGGCCGTTTTGATATGCACCATGGGGGCGCTATTGGTGCTCTTGGTTGTGATTTCTAAGCGTGCACAGGCCACCGCAGAGGTTGCGCATCAAGGTATTACCGAGGATGCGAAAGCGGTTGCCGAGGAACAGCGGATCACTCTCACGGAAGACTCCCAGAAACTACACCAACTTCGCAATGAGATTACAGACCATCTTGCGGAAAGGAGACGCGCGTTAGCACACATCGAAGACCACATGCGTCGTCTTGGTGAAAAGATCCGACAACTGCAGGTGATTTCAGTCGATATCGACAAGGATCCCGAAAGCCGTCAGGAAAATCTGGCTGCCTTGAAGGCCGAGTTGGCGAATTTGGCCGCAGCCAAAAAAGAAGTCCAACAACTCCTTGATGAGCTAAGGGCCGCGGCGCCCCAAAAACCGTCCTATCGGATTGTCCCGTATCATGGAAGTAACGGGACGATTAGGAAACCTATTTATCTTGAATGCCGCGAAGACGGTGTCCATTTTCAACCCGAAGGGATTCACATTACGCAAAAGGATTTTGCCAGACCACTGGGTCCCGAAAATCCACTCGCAGCCGGTATCCGTGCCCAAAGCGGTTATTTACGGGAGCACCGTTCGTCTTCAGAAAACAGGATCGATCCGTACCCCCTTTTGATAGTGCGTCCTTCCGGGATTCCCGCCTACTATGCCGCACGTATTGCGATTCGATCCTGGGAGGCTGAATTTGGCTATGAATTGGTCGATGAAGATATTTCTCTGGATTTCCAAGCCCCCGATCCCACCCTCGCTCGCGTCACCCAAGAAGCCATTGACATTGCGCGCCCCCGGCACCAATTCATGGTTGCGCGTGCCAAGCGACTGCACCTCCAAACCAGCCACCAGCGGCAAAATAGCAACGGCCATGGTCACGGCAGAATGGTTGATAAGGGAGAGGGTGATGACGGAAACGGCTTTGGAGGAGGCGGGGGTAGAGGTGGTTATCGTTCTAATAAATCCGAATGGCAGGCCAATCAACGCCATGGGACTGATTCAGACCGTAACCGAAGTGGTCTACGGCGAACCGAAGCGGCACGCAATGCTACGGCCGAAGCGGCACGCAATGCTACGGCCGAAGCGGCACGCAATGCTACGGCCGAAGCGACACGCAATGCTACGGCCGAAGCGACACGCAATGCTACGGCCGAAGCGGCACGCAATGCTACGGCCGAAGCGACACGCAATGCTACGGCCGAAGCGGCCGAACAGACTCTCGATCAAAATCAAACGTCAAACAACACTCAAAACCACCCGCCCGGTGCAGCAACGCTGGGAACCGGTGACAGTTCCAATGCAACAAAGACGGAAGATCAGCCGAATGGCGTCTCATTTCAATTCGGTGGATCACAGGGCAACAGTCAGGAAGCAGAGCCTCCCATTTCGGAAGTACGCGGTGATAATTGGGCGCTTCCTGGCGCTAGCGGTGGTTCCTTTCCATTCGAACGCCCCATGCGCATCGAAATCACGAAAACTGAAATTACACTCTTCCACACGGATCCGCGTCGGCAACCTATCCATATTCCGTTTGAAAACAATACACGACAGACCATCGAACAATTTGTCGCTGCAATTTGGGAACACATGGCCACCTGGGGGACAGCCGGTCGCGGAATGTACTGGAAACCCGTACTGAATATCTACTCCGACCGTGGGGCCGAAGGTCGAGCTAATGAGCTTGAAAACTTGCTCAAGCGGAGTGGTCTTGAGATGAAACGGATGTAGTCCTCTGACTAATGATTATCCACGGAATTTCTGATGCGAACTGATAGCCTAAATTCAAACCTGGAGCAGGATCACGACTCCTTCCTTGATATTGTCGCTAATATCGTTGGCATTCTCATTATTCTCGTCATGGTTGTTAGCATTCGGGCTCGAGAGGCACCAGAAAAATCGATGCTCCCACTTCCGGAGCAACAATCTGTTCAAAAGCAGGTGATTCAACATGCGGCGCTTCAACAGGATGTCGCCCGCTTGATTTTCGAATCGAATCAATTGGATGACTACCTCGCTGTGCGAAACGAAGAGCGGCAAAGACTCGGTATCTTTCTCGCCGAAACCGAGGACCAGCTTAACGACCGTCGCAACAAACTCTCTCAAGTGGAACGGACTGCCCATAAACTCCGCGCAGAAATTAGTACAACAAATGACGAACTTGAGCTGCTACAAATAGATCACATCGGGGCAGCATCCGCGGAAAACAGCATTGAAGAAATGGAGCACTATCCCACACCCATTGGAAAATCCGTGTTCGGGCGTGAGGTTCATTTTCAGCTACTTGCGGGACGAGTCACCCACCTTCCGATCGATGTGCTATTCAGGGAAGCAAGGGCACAAGCCCGCCAAAAGGTTTGGAAACTCGACAAGCTTCCCGAGGCGACCGAGACGGTTGGCCCCCAGGGTGGATTTCATATGCGTTACACGCTCGAAAAAATCCCCCTCCCCCGCGAGGTACGAATGGAAACAGGCCGCACCGGTTTTATGATTCGCTCAAAATTATGGGAGCTTATTCCCACCAGCACACAGTTGGGCGAACCGGTCGAAGTCGCACTCAGCGAGCACTCTCACTTTCGGGGGCAACTGGCCCGCATGGATCCGGAAACGACAACGATTACCCTTTGGACTTACCCAGACAGTTTTTCCACGTTTCGCACTTTGAAAAAAGAGCTTTATACGATGGGTTTCGATGCAGCCGCCCGGCCCCTGCCCTCCGGGGTCCGGATCGCTGGTTCTCCCAGCGGAAGCCGTTCCACGGCCCAGTAATACCGCCCCATGAATTAAGCGATCTAGATGCCTCAGGCAGAACCGCCCGCAGCGGCACCATGAACCCCCTGTGTGGGGGGTGGAATTTAGGTGCGGACCTTCGGGTTGATCTTAAAAATTTTGTAAATCTTTGATTTCATGGTGCCAAACACTTGTAGCACAGCATTGTCAGCATATGATCAGTCTTAGTGCTTCAGGGCGGAGCGCACTGTGATAGGCAAGGATCAAAGGAAAATCGCCCCACGGGCCAAGAATAAAGGAAGAATCGCTAATGTTTCGGACATGGATGGTAGCTCTGTTTTTCGCCACGCTGGCGATCGTTCCGGGGACCGCATCGGCCACGATTGCTCTCGACTTCGAAGGTGCCGTTGGCCTCTCGCTCGATGGAACGGATAATTTCGTGTATGCCGGCTCCAATGGCATTAACTCGTTTGAAATCGTGCTCACAGCAACCGGCGGCGACTTCAACAAAACGGCCTCCGGCTTTGGCATCAATTCCCCTGGTTCAGGCGACGACACCGATGCGCTCGACAATGGGCTTGTTTCTGAGTCGATACGTATCGCCTTTGATACGACCGCAAACGTAGGCGTAAAAATCGTCTCTTTCGAATTTGACCGCTTGACCGGCGGTGGTGGCACTGGAGAAGATCAGGCCCTGCTCAGCTTCTACGATGGAGCAGATGTTTTTCAAAGTTCCGTAACGGTCACCAATGCCAATACGGCTGGCGACGATACGGCCAACTTTAACGGCGTTGATTTTGCAGAGCAGGTATTTCAACCTGGCTCCTACTTCGACATCTCGGTGGTGGATGGCAATGGATTTGGACTTGAGGTGCTCACCATTGACGTCTCTAGCTCCTACTACGTTGACTCCGGCGGTGGTGGGGGCGGTGCTGTACCGGAACCGGCCGCAGCCGTGTTGCTACTTATCGGATTAACTGCGTTGCTCGGCTACCGTCGTCGGCGGTAACCCATTCTGCGATTTACTCTCTACAATTCGCTTGTTGATTGATGCTGCGCAGCTATCGTTATCGCAGCACAATTTCCAGAAAACAACGCAGTAACCCTTCGGTTTCCGGTGCATCTTCAAGCATTTCACCAAAATGTTCTGGGCGTACGCCAGCAATTTTTTCGATGTAGGACGGATACTGCAGGACCCGCTTCAGGAGCGCCTCTTGCTTGAGTTCAGGATGAAACTGTGTGCACCAGATTGGCCGGTTCGCCAATCGATACGCCTGATTCACCACAACGTCCGAGGATGCCAATAACACGGCTTCTTCCGGAAGACGCACCACACAGTCCTCGTGCCCCATCTGACCGCGGAAATCACTTCCTAATGAACCAAATAGCTCGTCCTCCTTCCCTGCACCGGTGAGTTGTAAGTGATGGGTTCCCACCTCCGCATGGGCGATATCCGTAACCACCTCACCGCCTAGAGCACGCGCCATTGCCTGAAACCCCCAACAGGAGGCAAAGGTAGGGAAGCCTTCGGCCGAAACATCGCGCATCAATTCCAACGCGTCATCCATCCAAGGAGAATCCTGCGTCACGGAATACTCTCCACTACCCCCGACCAGCATTGCATCGTGCGATGCAACGGTACTCCAGTCGGGACTCCCAGCAATTAAGTCCCAGACGACTAGCTGCGACTCCTCCACTCCCAAAGCATCGGCGAAACACGTTACTTCTTGCGGCTGCATCGGATCGCCCGGATTGCGAATCTGCAACAGAAGTAACCGCGGATTGTTCGTCGCCATAAAACTAACCCCGTTAAAACAGGAAACCTTACCAAAGAACGCTCAACTTAGCGCCCGTGCCGACCCCTAGCATGAGTGCAGCGCTGTCATCCACAATCGCAAGTTCAAGTTTTCGCCCTGATCCAACAAGTGCAATCAATGTCAGCGCGGGGTGATCACCATAAGTGCGATAAATACCTTGTGTTTCGTGTTCGTCACAAACAATCCGCACCGAGTCGTCGCGGGGTACGTCACCGAGCATTTCATCTTCAATGTTCGAAACCAGATTACCAAATGAATCGACCGATTCAATGACACCTTCAATTTTCCCAGGCATAACATGAACCTCCGGCCAGCTTAACTGCTTCATCGTACTCAGTGGGTCACCGAGTAATTCTGCACGTACCCCTAGGCTGAGGTGGGCTGCCACCGGTGCCAGAATATCGCGCCCGTGAAAAGTATCCGACACTTTGGCAAGCCAATAACCCGATTCAGTGAGTGCGATAATTTTATCGGGATTGTTTCTTCTGGCCAAGCCATCAAGTAGCCCGTTATCCGGGGCGAGATAATAACAGCCTCCGATCGTCACACACAAAAGAAAACGGTCAGTGCCAACACCCGGGTCGACGACCACCACATGAATCGTACCCTCCGGAAAATCAGGAACCGCAGTTACCAAACTGATCGCACCCTGCCGAACATTCTGCGGTGGCACCGAGTGCGTCAAATCGATAATCGTTGCTTCAGAATTGACCGAAAGGATGGCGCCTTTCATCGCTGCAATGTAGGGACTGCCGTTACCAAAATCAGTCGTCAAGGTAATGATCGCACCGGGCATAAGCGGCCTTACATCTGATCAGCGAGACGCAAGCAGATTTCTTGCACTTGACCAGGCTGTATATTTGGATTCCTGCGCTTTGCCTGTCCAATCAAAGCACCAACCGCCTTTTGTTTACCATTCTTAAGATCCGCAACCACTTGTGGATTGGCCGCCAACAGTTCGCGGCATAATTGTTCTGTCTCTTCAGTATCCACCTCTGCAATTCCCAGCGAGGCCATTGCAGCCTCGAGTGATTCACCTTCGGTAACCATTTTAGCAAGTACCTCGCGCCCTCGACCGGTCGTGAGTTTTTCCTCAGCAACGGCTTGCAGTAACTGAGCAAATGTATCCGTTTTAACGGGATACGCCGCAATGGTTTGAGAAGTCTCACTAAGGAAACGCAACACATCCTGTTGAATCCAGTTACTGACAACTTTCCCTTCGCCACTGAAATCGGCAACTTGCTGAAAGAAGTCAACGAGTGGTCGACCTTGATTGACCAACACGTCAGAGTCATAGGCCGATAGATTGTATTGTGCCATGAGCCGACTCCGTAAGTCTGCGGGCAGTTCGCCCAATAGGTCACGGTAGGCTTGGATCTCCTGATGTGTTATTACCACCGGCGGAAGATCGGGCTCTGGGAAATATCGATAATCGCTCGACTCTTCTTTACTGCGCTGAGGGCGGGTCACGCCTGCGGCATCATCCCAGCCGCGCGTTTCTTTGGTTACACCCGGATCTCCGAGTGCACGGCCCGTTTCCTGCCACACCGCATATTGCCGCTCACCCTCGTATTCAATCGCCCGCCCAACAGCCCTAAAACTATTCATGTTCTTGACCTCAACGATCGGCGTGGCCCGCAGCGCTCCATCTTGCTGGAGATGAAGATTGACATTGGCATCGACGCGTAAGCTGCCCTCCTGCATATTGCAGTCCGATACCTCAAGGTAACTCAATAATAATTTCAACTCGGAAAGATACACCCCTACTTCTTCGGCGCTCCGTAGATCCGGTTCGCTAACAATTTCAAGAAGTGGTGTGCCACATCGGTTCAGGTCGATGCGACTGTCACCCTTTCCTGTTACCTCATCATGAAGACTTTTGCCAGCATCCTCTTCCAAATGTGCGCGAATAATACCAACTCGTTTCGAAGCAAACACTCCATCTGGATCAATGATTTCTAAATGTCCATTTTGAGATAGCGGTAAATCGAATTGGCTTGTCTGGAAACCTTTCGGCAGATCAGGATAGAAATAGTTTTTTCGATCCCATTTTGTGAACGTCGGTATCTCACAGTTCAAGCCGAGCGCCGCCCGTAGCGCAAGTGCATAGGCTTCGCGATTCATCACAGGAAGCGCCCCAGGCATCCCGGCACACACTGGACATGTCAGTGTATTTGCCGCCTCGCCGTATCGATTGGCGCAACGGCAGAAAAGCTTGCTTTGTGTGGCGAGCTGCACATGGACTTCGAGTCCGATCACCATTATGAAGGGTTGGCCTTTCATACGATCTGCTTTCACCCTTTATTGATAAAACCCTGTTACTTGATCCGCTGCCATATGAAGCGCATCCCCAGTCCCAGAGCATCCATTTGGCAATGATTTTCATCAATAAGCTTCACCTTCAATTGGTCCGTTCTGAATTTGCCCCAGCGTATCCCCTTCGCCTCAATAAAATACACCTCATCATCTTCGATCGACGACTTCCCCAGTATCCCCGCAACCGCGACCGGTGCTTCAGCTCCCTGCTGCTGCTTGCCAATCGCGGCCTTCTGGTCATCGGAAAGATTTTCATAAAACACCTCAATCACGAGATCTCCCTGAGCCAGTCCGAATGATTCTGATTTTGGATAGTGCTCACGAAAGGTTCCTTTCATCAATACAGATTCGTCCAAAAAGTCCTGGGGCGC
>Ga0302123_10002831_pt1 | contig 11714 bp, 28 predicted proteins | sample CB21_321_MG_FD_203109 | JGI IMG/M metagenome (GOLD analysis project Ga0302123, IMG submission 203109) | Marine microbial communities from Western Arctic Ocean, Canada - CB21_32.1 | ecosystem: Environmental > Aquatic > Marine > Oceanic | place: Canada: Western Arctic Ocean | collected 2017-09-28 | reverse complement strand
ACTGGCTCGTTGACGAACGCGGAGTGATTTACGAGGGGCGCGGCCCAGGGATCGTTTCTGGCGCCACCAAGCATTACAACTTTAAAACAGAGAGTATCTGTTACACAGGCTACGGGGGCAAGAAGCTCCCTGAGGTCGCCCTCATAAGCATCACTGAAGTCATTGAAGACATCCAGGGCCGATACGGGGGGAGGGTATGGTTGAAAGGGCATCAGGATCTGGCTGCGACGAGCTGTCCAGGGTCGGAGCTGTACGCATGGTTGAAGAACGGGTGTGTCGTCTATGAGGGCAACCCGTCAGGCATCGACTTTGAGGGCATCGCACGGTACCTGCGGGACTTGGGCAACGGGTTGGATGACGCCCCGTTGTCGAGGCGTCGCCGGTCCAGGGGCCAGTTGGTGCGGTTGGCGCAGAGCCGGCTGAAGGACCGTGGTCATGACCCTGGCGGTATCGACGGGGTGTTCGGGCCGAAAACGAAGGCTGCAGTGAAAAGTTTTCAGCAATCTTTAGGGTTTCTGCGACCGAACGGCGTTATCGATGGTTCGACGTGGGACGCTCTGTTCCTCTTGTAGGAGGTACTTTCATATGCCCAAGACCACTGGTTACGGCACGTTCGAGGAAACATTCGGGTCGCAGGACGAACAGCTCTATGACTCAACGTCCTCGTTCAACATGTGGGACATGAGTCAGAAGGCGAAGAAGGCTGCCTCGTATCTACGCAACACCAATCTTGGCAACGCCAACAGCGGTGGCCGCCCGTTCGGGAAGTAGGACACGATGAGAGATGGTTCAACTCCGAAGGCTGTGAAAGCTGCCGCGGTGCTTGTCACCGAGACTACAAGCGGATCCATTTTCCGACCTCCCTCTGGTCCTTCCAGAGAGTCGGCACGCAAGGCCCTGCGGGACTGACGGTGGGCAAGAAACGCCCGAAGCCTCGTTACTGACAGTGCCTCTCAAGGGAGGGTCTGATCGTGCGACTGTGTCGCACAACATCGGCAAGCTGATCGGTGAGGGTTATTCGAAGGATCAAGCAGCGGCTATCGCCTATTCGCAGGCTGGCCGCGGAAAGAAGGGGAAGTGACTACTTCATCAAAGTTTTCGTGGGGGGCATGGGGTGAACGGGCAGCGTGGACTGCCGTGCAGGCTTTCACTGCTGTCATCGTCATCGGCGATTTGTCAACGATCCGCACTGCGGTTATTGCCGCAGCGTCGGCGTTGCTGTCGGCGGTGAAGACTCTGGCTAAGGAACGCATCGGGTCGTGAGTGACGAGGCGCCACTCGATTTCGAGGTGGCGTGGTCTTCGTGGTTCGCGAGTCCAGTCAGGGAAGAACTCCAGGAGGGTATCGCCACTGAGTTGGAACGCACCAGCGGCATCTTCGACGTTGAGGACGGTACCCACGCGAAGTGGAATGGTCAACGCCTCGGAGTGTTGACGGTGTTCACCACTGACGAACTCATTGCGTTGATGTGTGCGTGGGAGGAAGCGGAGAACGGCAACTGGTTGGCTCAGAAAGAAGTGCTGATCTGGTTGGAGAAGTGGATGGAGTTCATCACTTGCTGCGTTGGGACTGCGCCACCTGATCCAGGTTAGAGCCTGTCGAACCGTTCCTTGATGACAGGGTCGGTGAGGAGCCGTTGTCGAAGTTCCGCGATGATTTTGTCGCGTCGTCTTGCCACAGTCGTTTTAGGCATTCCAATAACGCGGCCAACAAAACGCAGAGACAACCTAACGACAATAAGCATGTCGAAAATCCAGCGGTCATCTTCCTCCAGGGTGTCGAGGGCGTCCGCTAGGGACTCCCGTAGGGCGAGCTGTTCTAGTACAGATTCTTCGGGGTCGCTGTGGGGGACGCAAGCGATGAGTGCTTCAAGCGGCGAGAACGCCCGTCCGAACGCTGGCTGTTGGTAGCGGCCGTGAAATAGGAGGGGGTCGTAAAGGGATTCTTTGCGTCGTCCGTCACTCGTCACTGCCGTTGCTCCAAGGGAAGAGGGACGGCTTGAAGCCGTAGTATGCTTTACCCTCTCGGAACGACCCTGGGGTCGCTTCTCCCTTGTCAATGAGCTTCATAATCGTCTTCAATGGAATGAATGCGTACTGCTGTTTCGGGGTTGACCAGATCCACAGCCAGACAGGCATTTGCCCGTCCCACATGGTTAGGGCTGACAGTTTCTCTTGTTTGAGTTTAAGGCCTTTGGCTCCGCATCCCATCACTTCGATGAGGGTGTTGACGGTGACATAGTCGGGGGTGTACCGCATGAACAGTGGCAGGGTTTCTATCGAGTAGGGCGGCCGGTTGAATCCGTATCGTGCCCATCCTTTGGTGCGGTCCTCGAATGCTCCTTCGGCTTCGTCACCCATTGTGTTGTATCGTTGTTCCCAGGACAGGTCGGAGAAACTCATCTGGGGATTTTTCTCACTAGGAGCATTTGCACCAGCCGGTCGTCGGGGTAGGCGACACCGTTGAGGGCGTCCTCGACTAGTTTACACAGATTGGTGGCGTCGGCGGTGAGGGGTGAGATGGCTTCGTCGAGGGGGCCGATGGTTACGTCGGTCCAGTCTGGGTGGAAGACGACAACCATGGAGACTGGTTCTTCGTAGTAGGGGCCGTCGTATAGTTCTGCGATGCGTTTCTCGGCGTCGAGGGTTTTCTTGTCGGTGTATGCGCGGCCCCGTGCGAACCGTGGCCGGCTTTTAGATTTGGGTCGGCCAGGGATCCTGAACCGGTAGATCAACGGATTTCCAAGACGCCGCCGAGCAGAACAACGACCATGATGATCAACAGCAGGGGTGACAGAACGGCCAGCATCGACAGGATGTACCAGAGCACCCCTCGTAGGCGACAGGCGAGTGTCACAGCCCGAGGCGTAGCTGGTTGCATCGGTCCAGCATCCGTTGGCGCCACGCCAGGGCATATTTGGGGCAGTTGCTACAGTGCTGGTGTGGGCATCCATCCATGGGGGGATCGTAGCGTGCAGCGAACGACCATGCCATCGAGTCGGCGCTGGTTAGCAGGTCGTAGTTGGCGGCGTAAGCACGGCCCTTCACGCCGAAAGCATGCATGTTGAGGGGGTACAGGGAGTGGATGATGCGGCTGATCTCGTCTGTGGCGCCGCGGCGGCACACTGAACCGAGACCGATGACCGGCTCGTTGCCAAGATCCACGCCGGCAGTCGTGAACAGGTCGACGCAACGCTGGTAGTCGTCAAGCTCCCAGCCTTGGAGAACGGGAGCGACGGTCATCCCCAGGAGTTGCCGTAGTTCGAGGAAGTTGTCGACGGTCAGGCGTTGATGGTCGGCGACGGTCAGGCCCGACGCCGCCAGGGCAGACGCCTCACACATCCAGTCCTGGGGGGCAGCCCAGTCCATCATCCCGATCTCGTCTGCATAGCGGCGGACCTGGGTGGCATAGTCGGCGGGGGACATCTCCCACCGGCCGTAGGTGTGGATTTCTGTGAATCCTCCGCTGTCGAGCGCCCAGTTGGTGATGGCCCGTGGCAGCGTCTTGCGGGGTGCCAGGGTGCGCCGCGACACGAACAGTGGGACGTTTACGGAGGCGAGCCAGTGGGCTTTATGGGTGCCGAGATAGAACACGGGCTAGCCACAGGTACATGCGTCGACCGAGCAGCACGGCCCTGGCCTGACACCACCGCACTCGGCGCAGTAGGGGTGGAGGTGGTGGTATTTCCACGCACAGTCGCTGAGACCACCCACGATTTCATGCTCGTTGTCGGCAGCGTTCCCGACGACCTGTTCGACCCATTTCTGGAAGAGCGCCACATCGTGTTCTGGGATGTCTTCCTCGGGAATGCCGTGGATGTGCAGCAGTGCGGCTCGCAGCTCGGCCATAACGTCAGAGTGGGCGATCTCGGAGATGGTCGCCGAAAGAACAACGGTCATTTCTTCGTTCATGTCATCGTCCCATCTTCGCACCAGCGTCATCGACCAGTTTGCGTAACTGCTGTTCGCCGCTCGCTCCGCGGGCTGCGAACTTCTGACCCCATTTGAGGTCGCATTGTCGGGTCCATTCGAGGACTGCGTCGGGCGAGTAGAGCTGTCGGAACAGGGAGCAGGCGAACGAGAACAGGGCGAGGCTGCGATCATTGTGGGTGGGGCCCTGGTCCCATATGTCTCTGGCAACAAACTTGAAGTCCGCGTCGACACGTCGTTGCGTGAACTTGGGGGTGATGATTGGTCGTGTCGAGGGTGGAGGCTGGTAAAGGGACGCTATTTTGACGATCTGTTGGCGTGTCACCATCGAATCATATGCTAAAGCAGTGAACTCTTCCAGAGACAGGTTGCCCTCAGTCCGCCGTACAGCCTCCTGACGGCCCTGCGGGCGTGACATCGCATATGGGAGGCGTATTCCGTTGCCGAAGCCCTTAGCGGGCATCGTGACCTGTTTCGGGTACACCTCTTTAGTTGGACTTCCGACTATCTGACATGCAGCAAACATGGCGTTGCGCCCCATCTGAGCAGGAAGGTTCTCTTGAAGGAATACCCACAGGTGGTACCCCTTCGACCTGGAGGCTTCAACCCAGGATCTGACACCCATCTCAGCGAGTAGTTCCCTCACGTTGACGGCGTGAACGAACGAGATGTCGCCCTCGTCCCAGTCGACAGCCAGCCAGCCGACATCGCAGCTCGGTGAACCTTCAACCTCCATCAGTGGGTACACGCCGAGGCGGTACGAACCCCACAGGTGGTCATGGGCGGCTTCATGGAAGAAGGCGCCGTCGGCCGGCATGGGTGTGCCGTCGTCGTCACGCCACGGTCGGAAACCACCGTCGACTGTTTCCTTCGCCAGGGCGTTGCCTCGAAACAGGTGACAGAACTTGTCGACCAGGGCAACGCGGTCGTTCACCGCATGTACCTGTCATCGGGAGGAATGTCGTCGTCACGGTAGGAACGGATCTGACCGGTGTGCGGGCACAGAAAATATTCGAAGTCGCCCAGCTTGTTGGGTGGCCTCTTGTTTTTTGTGATCCGAATGTTGACCGACACCGAGTGGTAGCACTTCTCCAAATAGGTGAGCGTCGGGTCATCTCTGCGGCGGTACACGCCGAGGACAGCGAGTGCTTCCTGCTCACCACCGTACTTGCCGGCGGTGATGCTGGCCGGCTTGTGCCGGTCACCTGAGCCTCGACCGGCCTGATGCACGACCGCTAACGGGATGGAAGCTTCTTTGCTCCACCGTTTCAACCCCTGCGCTTTGGCGACCACACCTGTGTGGTCGGATTCTCCTGGCTGGAGTTCGAGGTAGTCGACCATGGCGAAGTCTGGGTGACGCCCCCAGTAGTCCTGCGCTTCTTTCAAAGTGTCAGTCATTTGCGTGAACGTGAGCGCACCGTCGTTGATGAGGATCCTGTCGAACAGGGTGCGGGACGCTGAACGAACTTCTTCCAGCACGGTTTCGTCGCCGTCTTTGATTTGCTGCTCCAGCTCTTCACCGTTGCGGCCGTACGCTATGCAGTGCAGTTTCTGCGCCACCAGTTCCCGTGGTTCGTCAGGGGAGAACAGCAGGATGTGACTGTTGGTGTTGAGTAGTGCGTTGACTATCGAGTTGTACAGCACCTGCGACTTGCCGTTGTGCGAGTGGCCCACAACGAGAAGCATTTCGCCGCGGGCCAGGCCCCGCATGCACAGGTCAACCTCGGGGAAGCCAAGCAGGAACCGTCCGTCGTCGTTGCGGACGTAATCCACGAACGAGTCGAACGCTGTAGCGGTCGGTTCAATGTACTTGTAGTCGGGGGCGTCCCCGTGCTGATCCGAGGACGCCCCTTCGAGTCGGGCAACTATCTCCGCTGGGGAGAGAGCCGCTGGTAGCTCAGGCATTACGCACCACAGCGTGCGTGCATGTCCTCCACGTTGAAGGCATGGATGGAACCGTCGCCGGCCTGGATGCTGGTCGGAGCGTCCGACAACCACAGGCCGATCCGCTTGTTCCCGAGGTCGTACATGGCAGCACCGACCTCGGAGATGTTGAAGTCTGCTGCGTTGGGTGCGTAACCACCGTTGGCTTTGCCGAGAGCTTTCTTCCCAGCGTTATCAAAAACGATGATCTTGCCGTCGTCGGTCTTCTGGCCGGCGCACAAGTACGCAACGTTCCATGCAGCCTGGCGGCCATCGGTGACGAACCCGTTAGCGTCGAGTTCCATCTTCTTGCGGGCACGCCCCGCCGGCTTCGCCGCCGCAGGAGCAGGGAACGGCATCGATGCCGGTGGGGGTGCATCCGCGCCAGGAGCAACAACAATGCTGGCACCTGGGAACGAAGCCTGTACCTGAGCGACAGGGGTTGCTGCCGTGGTCATGGCTGGTGGAGCTGGAATCGGCGGCACTGCTGCTGCGGCAGGCGGTGCTGCGGCCGCTGCGGCACTGCCACCTGACCGGTCAATGATGGCGTTGAAGATTGTTTCCTCGCAGGCAAGGTAGTCGTTGATCCCGTCCCTGCCCTTGCCTGAACACATCAGGGCTGCCCCTTTCGCAGCAACCTGAGCGATGATGGACCTGTCTTTATCATTCATTTTCTTCTCCCCTTTCGGGATTGTCGTTACCAGTTCGCCGGCTTAGAACCGACGCCCAGGTACTTGCCACGGCAGGCAGCCCAGTTGGGACACCAGTCGTCAGAGCATTTCCAGCCATCGTAGCGCAACGGCCACGACGGAAGCTTCGCCTCGATTGTGTCAGCAATCGAGTTGCACATCGGAACGAGCGCAGCCCAGTCCTGAGCGGTACGCGTCACATCAACGACCTCGACCTCACCGTTGGTCAGGTAGCAGAATCGGAACGGTTGCGGCGACTCCAAGTCGCCACACTCATGGGCGCGAGCCAGCGTGTAGATCATGGACTGCAAGTCGTTGCGTCGGATCATCCATGGCTCATCATGCTGACCGGTCTTCCAGTCCCATGTCAGGTCCGCCTCATCCAGGTCGCGTGTGCCGTACAGAGAAATGCGACGCGCCTCGTCCTCATACAGCACAAACTCGAATGACTTCTCGACACCCACAGGGGACAGGTACGGGAACACCTCAGCGCACCACGTCCTGACCATCACCTCGGCCAGCCCGACGGTCGCCTCGGCAGTGGTCGCACCCTTGTTCCACTTCTCGATGGTGCCCTCGAGGCTGTCCCACGACCAGCGGAAAGCCTCAAGGATGTCGTCGGTGGACATCTCATAGCCGGCCATGCGAGCCGACAATGCCGTTTCGATGGCGGCATGCACGGCGGTGCCTCGCACCATCTTGCTGCCCTGCGTGTCGACAGCAGTCTTGTTGCGAATGGTGCGGGCCTGTTCAGGGCACGCCAGGAACGTATTCAACCAGGACTGTCGGAAGCGATGTTCGATCATGCCCACACCTTAGAGGAGGGGTGTGACAGTCAGCGGGGATCCGTATCTGATATCAGATATCAGATATCAGAAGATGGCCCCAGGGGGCCATCATCAGATATATCAGATAGAACCATTCTCGCGCAACCTCTTCTCGCGTGCCCGCAGAATCTTTGCGACACGGGACCGGCTCACGCCGGCCCAGCGCCCCACCTCAGCCTGACTATTCGAGCCACCGTTCACCAACGCAGCGACATCGTCCTCGCGGGCGTCGGACAGCTCCGACCGCAGTTCCTGTAGGTCGCGGTCCAACATGGTTCTCATTCGCATGCGGTCCCGAGGCTTGAGCCTCACCAGGGTTTGTTGCAGCTCATCGAAGGAGGGTAGAAACAGGTGCCCGTCACTCACTGGTTATTCCCCATCCCGATGTTCCTGCTGTTCCTTTACGTCATGCGCCCGTCGCAGCGCGGCGTCACGGTCGGTGTCCCACCCGACCATCACGCCGGTATCCCACACGATCCACCCAGTGCGCTTCAAACCTGCACCGAGATACACGGTCTGCTTCTCCACGGTGACAGCCATGTCACCCTGCACCTTCCGCAGCGAGGATCGCTTCCTTCGATGACGGCTTCCCATTCTGAAGGGTGGGCCACGGCGAAGGATGCAGCACCCCTGCACACTGCTGGCCGATGTGGTACCGGCGTAGCTGCACGTCAGCGACCACCCGTGTGAGGTAATGCTCAGGTTCGACGCTGTTCGACACCGTTATCGTCAGCCCTGTGTCGGTGGAATACAGCGCGACAGTCCACGCATCGAGGTGTACGCGGTACGGAATCATCACGAATCGTCGCCGTCGGACCCGTGCGCCAGGTCGGCCATCGTCACGAACAGGCGTTCATACAGGCCAGCCAACGTCGAATGGGCGCGACTGATCTCAAAGATGCAGTCAGTCATCCGCACCAGTGGTGGCGCATCCTCGGGTGCCAGCATCCGCAGGGTGGGACGGTCATCAGTGTGTTTCACAACTCTTGCCCTTTCGTGGTGTTCCCCCGCCCGCCTGAAAGGGTAGTAAAAGGCGGACGGAGGAACAGTCGGATTGTAACAGGTCGCATCTACTCTACGGTAGACGCTGTCCCACTAACAGCATACTACGACTTCGTTATCTTGCGTAGGTCTCTGATCATGGCAGGCCAGGAACGCCAGTAGTCGTCGAGGGCGATCCTTTTGCGTCGGGAAGGTGGACGATACGCCATGATGTCACGAACCAGCCAACCGACGACACCGCCGAAGATGATGGCTAACAGTCCTGCGATAATAATCATTCTTCTTCTCCTTCAAACGTGAGATCCCAGCACACCTGGCACAAGTAGTACGGCATCGGTCGGGAAGTATCCGCACCGATCAGGATGTCGCGCTGCTGGGGCGACAGGTTCCTGAACACCCACGCAATGTTGGCGCCGGCCTTCCATTCGCGGTACCGGTCAGCCGGCACAGACACGCTGTCGGTCTTTGAACAGTTGCCGCAGCTCGCCGACACGTCCACCCAATCCGCTATCTGAGTCATGTCGCCTCCAGCTCTCGTATGCGGGCCTTCAGCGCCGCTATCTCGGCGTGGAGACCGCGCCGCTCCTTCATCTCCAAAATGTTGTCGAGGCGGCTCGCCCGTTCCAAATGCCCAGGATTGACACACGCCGTATTGGCGCAGACGTGGTGGACATCGTCCCCTCTGGGGAGCGTGCTGTCGACCCACGCCTTGTAAGCCAGCCGGTGAGCCTGCTGGGTCGATAAGTCATCGGGGTGTCGCATTATCCCGTAGCCGTTGTGCAAGCCCATCTGCCAAACCCAGCACCCATCTTCCGCTTCTTCGCATCGCTCAAGGATCGCTTCGCCGAGTGGCAACCCTCGTCGCATTATCGGATGCAGCGGTTGCCCTAGTTTGTCTTGTCGGTAATGCGTGGAACACAGACCACGGGCAACGAGCCGTGTCTTCTCACACCTGGGGCCACGGCATGTCGCACCCTCCCAGTAGCCGTTGGGGGCGCGAGTCCCGATGCGTTCATACGGAGCGCGCTGACGCTCCACCGTCTTGCGCCCGCCGTGGTGGTAGACGGTCGGCTTGTGATTACGGGTCATCGGAGGTACGTCCCTGCCTTGATCGCCGCCAGAACCTCTGCCCTTACACGCCGCCTCTTGCGCGGCGCCATGCCCCCCCACACCCCGAACCGCTCGTTCCTGGCTACCGCGTATCCCAGGCATTCACGCGTCACAGGGCACAACTCACACACCAGCGATGCGCTTTTCGGAGGTGGCCCAGACACCTCGACATAGAACAGATCGGTCTGCCCCTTGCATGCGGCACGGTCCATCCACCGTGGACGGTCGACCAGCACGCGCAGCAGCTCCTTAGAGTCACGCGTTTCACGCATCACAGCAGCACCCACGAATCGACACCCTCGACCAACGACAGAGCGGACCCACAATCCCAGTCGACCACAAGCGTCCCCTGAGCTGCATCCTCGTCATCCCACGCGTGAGACCACCGGTAGTACCTCACGGTGCCCTCAGCGCCCCGCTTGAGGGCTGTCAGCGGGTCTGAGGTGCTATCCAGGCGCACGCGCCGCCCCTGATACGTTCGATCAATCATGCGTAGCCCTTTCGTTGGTGGATTCACAGATACCGGCCGACCGTCGTCGGCAACTCTTCCAGCGGTACCGCCGCCTGGCAGCACCCGCACAGCACGTCGCCGTTGTAGATGGACAGAACAGTGGGACACGCCTGGCACACGCGGCCAGCCGGCCACGACGCCGTCGGCGACATGATCAGCCCCCCGCCCGCCACCATTAGTAACCGGTCCCATACGGGCTGTGCCGTTCCGCTACAGCGTCCGCCTCGGCACCGTCCCGCTCCTTCGTCAGCTCCGACCACTCGTCGAAGATCTCCAGAGGCCACGGCTCCTGCCGCAAGCGTCGCCGGTCGGCCTCGTTCAATCCTTCAAGCCGCAGGATCTCCGCTTCAAGCTCGGCAATCTTCGCCGCTCGCTCTTCCTGCTTACCCATCAGTGCCCCCACCCTGCCGCCGTCTGATACACGGGCCGGCCATCCCACAGGCGCGCCGTGTTCCTGTGACCCACAGGGACGCCCACGGCCCACGCCTCTTCGACCATGGTCCGACCCTGGAACCAGGACCGCACCTCGTACCAGCGGATCAGCGAGGTGGTCATGCCGAGCATGCCGTCGGCTCCCGTCACCAGCTCACCAGGGACCACGCGCTCGCCGCCCTTCGAGTAGTCCACCACCCGTTGCCCAGCCGGCACGATTCGCACCGACTTACCGCTCGCGGTGAGTCCGACCACGCGCCAAAAGTCGATGTTGGTTTGGTCGTAGCCCCAGCTCGAGACCAGCACGTCCCCGACTTGTGGGCCGTCCTTCCTGGTTCGTTCTATCGTTGCTGTTTCCATTGTTTACCCTTCTCGTAGATGTTGACAGCATGGTAGCACACCCGTGCGACAGCCGTCGCCATAGGGGCAACACGCGGTCCCTGCACGCGCAACAGCCCCGCATCCCATGGACAAGGATGCGAGGCTGCCACGCCGACCACCGCCAGCAGGGGTAGGAGCTGCCAGGGCAGTCGAGACCTACGGCCGGCCCCACCACCTACGGAGCAACCACCGCGCCACCGTCTGCAGTGTGACTACCGCCAGGATTGCAGCGCCGGCGATGAATAGGGTCACGATGGCCGCGTGCAGGACTAGCCAGCCTGCCCAGTCGGGACTCATGCCGACACCCGCGTGCCCAGCACGCCCCGCCACGCGGCCACCGCCGGCGACCGCCCATGGTGCACCAACCGATAGAGACACGTCGTAGTCTCCAGCGCCTCTACGAACCCGTCCGCACCCGCACGGTCCACCTCGAGGAACCACGACGCCGGTAGCCCGCGCGCCTCGGGACGACGCCCCACCGACCCCGCGTCCCATACCACCGCGTGTAGGCCCCATAGGTTCCCGCTCCCACCATGCCATCCGATCGACCGGTGCCACAAGCTACCGGCCACGCGCCGAGCGTCACCCTGGAACGCCGGCGGCGATGCCAACGGACGGAACGGAGCACGCGTAGACAGTGCTTCACCTAACGCGTCTGCCACTGCCCTAGGCAGGAATGCCACGTCTGCCAGCTCCTTAGGCCCATCGCCAGAACTAGCGAGAATATCTACCGCCGCCTCGTACCTTGCCACTAGGTGGGATATGTGGGCCGTCCTATTATCGTTACTCATGATGCCACCTCGAGCTCTTCGCGCTCGCTCTTCCTACGGTCGGCGAGCTCTTGCCCGTACCGTGGGCCCGTGACGTACTCCCGACGTCCCTGATCATCCTGCATCACTTACCTACCCTT
>Ga0302123_10002829_pt1 | contig 11717 bp, 2 predicted proteins | sample CB21_321_MG_FD_203109 | JGI IMG/M metagenome (GOLD analysis project Ga0302123, IMG submission 203109) | Marine microbial communities from Western Arctic Ocean, Canada - CB21_32.1 | ecosystem: Environmental > Aquatic > Marine > Oceanic | place: Canada: Western Arctic Ocean | collected 2017-09-28 | reverse complement strand
CGAGGCATTGCTGGAGAGTGCATTTGACCTCTTGCGGTATGTGAGTTTTCAAATCACGGGAGACATCGCGCAGACATTTCCTGAGCAGGAGTCGCCCGTCTTCGGGAAGAAGACCGGCATCGAACTCACGAAGCGGCACCAGAAGCAGCGGACGGCTCTCCTCAAGGCATCTCCCACCACCACCCTGAACCAACCTGTCGAGCTTGAGAACGAGCGTCCACTCGCAGGCGCATTCCACTCTACGCTTGGGCGTGTACTCCGCGAGGCATCGCAGCGGAAGATGACGGTGGCCCAAGTCCGCAAGATGCTCCAGAAGAAGAGCGTCAAGCAGGACGAGGTTATCTGGTCAGGCGTTGAGGAGTATCTGGCTGCACTAGAGCCCGAGGCCAAGGTTGACCTCGACCAGATGATGGAGAGCATCAAGCTCATCAAGGTCGAAGAAGTGGTGCTGGAGGGGACTCAAGTTCGAAACGAAACTTGGACCCTCCCCGGCGGCGAGAACTACCGGGAGATACTGATAACGCTGCCGGTGGAAACTCGCGAGGAGAGGATCTTTGATCTCGATACCCGATTGAGTTCTGAGAAAGGGTTATCAGAGGCCGAATACGAAGAACGAAACAGGCTAAGGGCAGGCGTGCCGTATGAGGCGGCCCCTGCTTTCATTGGCGGCCACTACGGCTCTACCGCCCCCAACGTCCTAGTCCACGGACGCCTCAATGACCGCGTTGGCCCCAACGGTGAGAAAGTCCTGTTCATCGAAGAAATTCAGGATGACTGGGCGAAGGCTGGGCGGAAGAAAGGGTACAATGCACTTTCCGCCGCAGAGAGTGAAGAACTCGCGAGCCTCCAGCGGCAGTACCAAGGTGATCCTGTAGCTGGCACTGACTACCTTCCGATAGTTGAGCGCATCAAGGAACTGCAAGCGAGGAGCGAAGGCGTACCCGACCGTCCCTTCAAGTCCACCGGCCACGAACTAGCCCTCAAGCGCATGATCGCCTTGGCAATCAACGAGGGTTATGACTCGGTAGCCTGGACGCCTGGGCACGTTCAAGTCGCCCGCTATGAAGACTCTCTGCGGCAGACCGTGGATGAGATCGTGTGGAAGGGTGGGCGGCATAGAAGAGCGCCGGGCGAAATGATTGATTCGCTAAGTGTTACCATTCGCAAGGGTGGGGATGACATTGCCGACCTAGATACAGACGCCAACGGTATAATTGTTGAATCCATCACCGAGAAGAGTTGGGTGGGCAAGCCCCTGGAAGACGTAGTGGGCAAGGACATCGCGAGGCAGATCCTTGAGGGTGGTCCCAGCGGCACGGTCGAGGGTGACAACCTGACGATTGGCGGCAAGGGCTTCACTGACATCTACGACAAGAAACTGGTCAAGGCTGCGAACAAGCTGGGCAAGAAGTACGGCGCGAAGGTGGAAACGGGTGGGGTGTCCCTTGAAAGCAAAGTTCCTGGCGAGGGTTCCAAACGTCGCTACGAGGTGGACGAGGATGGCATATACGGGCCTGTCGATACGGGAGTGCAACAAGTCCACACCCTAGACCTCACCCCCGAGATGAAGGCCGCAGTCGAGCAGGAGGGGCTTTCGCTGTTCCAACCCGCTGGCGAGGGTGTCCGTGGCTCACTGACCTACGCCGAGGATCTCTCGGAGACTGTTATGAGTCTCTCCAAGTCTGAGAACCTTTCGACTGCCCTGCATGAACTCGGCCACCTCTTCTTTGTGATGATGGTCAAGGACGCTCAGACCGAGGGCGTGCGCCCAGAACTCCAGAGGGATATGGAGACTGCCCTGAACTACCTAGGGGCGACTTCTGTACGGGATCTCATCAAAGACCCCCAGACACGCGAACTCACAGAGCAGGGGCGCGAGTTCCATGAACGCTGGGCTCGTGCTTTCGAGGCGTACCTGCGCGAGGGCAAGGCACCGATCCCTGAACTGCGAGAGGCATTCCGTCGCTTCCGCAGTTGGCTGATCGAAGTCTACCAGCACCTGAGGGGCCTGAATGTAGAACTCTCCGATGACATCCGAGGAGTCTTCGACAGGTTGCTTGCCACGGAGGAGGCCATCGCAGCGGCTGCCGAGGCCAGCCCGGTACAGCCTGCATACAAGTCACGGGAGGAGTCCGGCCTCTCGGAGAGAGAATATGCGGCATACGAAAAGGCCTACTCACAGATAGCCGAGGAGGCCAAAGAGCGGCTGATTTCCCAGGAACTGCGTGCCCAAGCCCAGGCCCAGATTGCCCGCACAGGCAACGAACGCGAGCGGGTGCGCGAGCAGGCAGAGGCTGATGTGAGAGCCCGGCCAGTTGCTCAACTTCGCTACTGGCTTAAGCGTGGCGAAACCCTTGTCGATGTGTCGCCAGCGTCAGGCTTGCCCACGGAGGGCAGGAAGCTGGACGTGGTGAGGGTGGCCGAGATACTCGGAAGTTCGACGAAGGACGTTCAGCGGGTTCTGGGGGGCACTGGGCGGTACGGAATGACCCAGCGCGGTGGTGAGGAGCCGGGCATTGTGGCCGACCTGTGGGGGTTCTCTTCCGCCGATGCGATGATCCGCGCCCTCTATGACTCCAGCGACATAAGTATAGAGATCGAAGCGGAGACAGACCTCCGAATGCGGCAACTCCAGGGTGATCCCCTGCGCGACGGGTCTATCCATGCCCGTGCTCAGGAGGCAATCGACGGGGGGGACGCGAAGGCGCGTTTCTTGGTGCGCCAGCTTAGAATCCACGGGCATCAAGCAGGTATCGCCAAGAATATGCCGCAGAAGGTGGTGAAGGATGCTGCGGAGCGGATCATTGGCGAGATGGCCATCCGGGACATCCGACCCGGCATTTACCGTGTGGCCGAGGCCAGGGCGGCGCAGCAGGTACTCGATGCGGTAGCAGACGGGGATTTTGCGGCAGCACACGCCGCTGGCCGGAAGCAACTCCTCAACCACTACCTCGCCAAGCAAGCCGATAAGATGAAAGCCGAGAGCGAGAAGTGGCGACGGTTCTGGTCAGACTTCAATAAGAAGTCTCTCCGCAAGCGGCTGGCCCAGACAGGGAATGGTCACCTGGAGGCAGCGGACTCTCTGCTAGATCGCTTTGACATTCGGCAACTCTCAAACAAGCAGGCGAATGTCAACCTCGGCGAGTGGATGCTGGGCCTCCTAGAGCAAAACAAGATTTACAACAAAGGGCTCAACTTGGAGGACGGAAGCACTGGTGAGATGCTTCCAGAGCCCCAGTTTGCCTTTACTGAACTGGCCTTTGACGAGGAGTACCGCAAGCACTGGCGGATGCTCACGGTGTCCGAGGCCAAAGAACTCACGGATGCGCTGGCAAATATCAAGCATCTCGCTCTGCAAGAGTTGACAATCAAGCTCGGGAATGATGCGCGGGATTTCCTGGCAGTGCGGGACGAAGCTGCCGCGCAGATCATAAAGACCCGCCGCAAGTTCAAGCCACCACCGATAGGCTCACGCAACGATCCTGCCCACGGTTTAACATCTTGGGCGGCAAACTATTTGGTGGATCAGAGAAAGACCACCAGTATCTTCCACGAGATGGATGGCGGATATGACGGGATCATGACCCGCATGATGGTGCATACAATGGACGCCAGCTATGGGAAAGAGGAGTCGATGCTCCTCGACGCTGGTGATAAACTAGGGAAACTGTTCAAGCCGTTTATCAGTTCCGGCCCGTTGTCGGTTGATGCCTGGAAGAGTAGCCTCGACATGGGTGGCGTGGTGAGTTCCGCTGTGAAGGCTATGGACGTGAGGAGCCCGCTGGCTCCGAGGAACACGGACAAGAAACTCGTTCCCGGCACAGCCAATATCGAACTGTCCTATGTCGAGCGCGTCATGGCAGTGATGAACATGGGCAACGCTGGGAACAAGCAGCGGCTAGAAGACGGATACCACTGGCACCGTGAGGATATGCTGGCAATTCTGGCAACCATGCAGAAGTCTGATATGGACTTCATCCAGGGCATTTGGGACTACATAGAGACATTCTGGGGGCAGGTGTCAGAGCTTGAGTATCGCCGCACAGGTGTCAGGCCCAAGAAGCTCAAGGCGGTTGAGATACAGACCCCGTTCGGAACCTACCGTGGAGGCTACTTCCCTGCCGTCTATGACGGGGATCAGCTTGCGATTGCCACGACCAACGCTGATTCGTTTGAGGCTTACCAGGGCGTTCTCGCAGCCTATGGCAAAACGAAGACCCAGGACAGTTTTACCAAGGGGCGGGCTAGCAAGGTAATGAATCGTCCCCTCCGGCTCGACTTTGGGGTGGTCTTCGACCACGTTGGGGACGTGATACACCGGCTTTCGTTTCAGGATTGGGCAGTCGATACCGGCAGACTCTTGGCCGATGAGCATATGGCCCAGACGGTCCTAGAGATGTATGGCCCCGAGGTATGGAAGAATATCAAGGACTGGCACGCCGATGTAGTCCGTGGCGATGGGCAAGGGTTCACCTCTGCGGGTGAGAGGCTCTCTGGGTACTTCAGGACCGGCATGGCTGTATCCGCGATGGGCATGAATTTCGGAACGTCGATCCTCCAGCCATGGGGTTTGATGAACGCGATGATGCCCACCAACCTTGGACCGAAGTGGGTTGCGAAGGGTTTCCACAGTTGGTGGCGTGACTTCGACAGTGCGGAGGGGCAGGCCCATATGTTCCGCACCATCACCCATATCCGCGAGCTATCTCCGACCATGCGGAACAGACTTTCAGCAGCGGCATCGAACACGCGGGAGATGCGGGAAGTGGCGAGCCAAATGAAGAGCGAGGGGGTCTTGGGGCCAATCCGTAGCAAGTTTTTCGTGCCTATTATTATGATGCAGGCTTCGGTTGATATTCCCATCTGGCTAGGCGCATACGCGAAAGAGATGCAGACAGGGAGCGGCGAACAGTCCAAGGCGATAGCGATGGCAGACAGGATGGTCATCAACACCCAGGGCAGCGGGCGTACTGGTGATCTGTCAGCATCCCAACGTCAGCAAAAGATTCTTACCCTGTTCATGTCATTCATGAATACCGTGAACGATCAGGCGGCGCTCCATGTCCGCTGGTACAGGAGCGAAAACATCAATGCCATGAAGCTGGCCCTGGCATTGGCCTCGCTGTATATGCCGTATGTGTTTACGAAGATGATGCAGGACGATCTCCGGGACTCCTGGGACGAAGAGGAAGACGAACCGTGGATCATCCATGCCCTTAAATACGCAGCGGGAGCAATAGCCGGGGGGTATCTCGGTGGGTACCCAGTGATACGAGAAGGCACCGGGCTGATCGAAGGGTTCGACTACCGAGGCCCAGCGGCTTTGGGCATCGTTCCGAAAGTCCATGCTGCTGCGAAGGTACTCCTGGACGAAGACCCCATTGACTATAGGGGTGTCTCGTCGCTCATCATGGCGACCTCCGTGATAGCCCGTGTTCCCGGCGTGCAGCCGAAACGCTGGTACGAGTTGTGGATGGAAGACGAAGAAGTAGATCTGGGCACCGTAATCTACGGCCCAAGGAAGGACTAACCAATGACAATCTCCACAGAATCCACGCGGGTGGAGTTCACAGGCGACGGGGCAACTCTGCCGTTTGCCGTCCCCTTCAAGTTCCTCGACAAGACCGACCTCGTGGTGGTGTTGCGGACCATCCTGACCGGCGTGGACGCTGTGCAGACGATTTACACGCACTACACGGTCCTGGGTGCCGGGGATGCCAATGGCACGGTTACGTTCGTCACAGCCCCTCCTAGCACGCAGAAGGTGGTGATCTACAACGATCCTCCTCTGACGCAGTTGGTTGACTATCTGGCTGGTGACACGTTCCCAGCGGAGACACACGAGACTGCCCTGGACCGTCTGACGATTCAGCAGAAGAGAACCCGCGAGATTACCACCCGGGCCATTCTGCTACCGGATGCGGATACGGATGGGTCTGGTGCTTACGATGCCAAGAGCAACCGGATCAAGAACCTTTCCCCACCGACTGCTACGACTGACGCAGCGACGAAGGTCTATGTGGATTCAACGGTCAGCACCACCATCGGCCCAATTCCCACGAGTGACGCCTATGTAACTGCCACGGGTAGCATCACCTCTAGGAAACTGGCAGACCGATTTGCGGATGAGGTTAACGTCAAGGACTTCGGTGCCACGGGCGACGGGGTAACCGATGACCTCGCCGCTATAAACGCAGCGTTCTCTGCGGTGGCAAGTCTCGGAGGGGGGGAGGTCTTTTTCCCGCCCGGAACGTACAAGATTAACGGGCAACTGACCCCCGGAACGAATGTCAGCATACGCGGCAGTGGTATAGACACGACACTGATTGACGGCAGTGCAGCAACGTACACGGCTGTGTTTGGGTCTGCGGGGATGCTCGTGTACCCAGCCACTGCGTACACGGCACTTCCTGCCTTGGCTTCCAATGTGTCCGTGAATGATCGCACGCTGACGTTCGCGAGTGCGCCCTCCGTGGTCGCGGGTGACATCATCCAAATTTACAATGACACCGACTACTCATGGTCCGGGCACAGGGATTACTACCGGGCTGGTGAGTCGGTTCGTGTTGCCACGGTTGCGGGCAACGTGGTGACCCTACAGGGCACGCTCTCCGCTCCGTATGTTATCGCGGACGTGGACGTGTATAAGCTGGCAAACCCCAACACGGTGAAGCTATCGGACTTTTCTTTCAAGGGGCTTGCGGATGCCGCGAACGTAGTCAAGGGGATCTCCCTGAGTGCCGGGGTGGACTGCATGGTAGAGAACGTCCGCGCCTACAACTCCAGCTATATCCAGATGTACCTAGACGCTTGTTTTAACGTGACGGTGAACGGTTGCATTTGCGAGGAAGACTTTAGTTCTGACCACGGCGGCGACTACGGTTTAGGAATAGGTGGCTCCACAAACGTGACCGTGCTGGGTGGATATTTCAGCGCGGCACGCCACGGTATGGCGATAGGGAACGCAACCCTTTACTCCGTCCCCGGTCGCTACCACAAGATCGTTGGGGCGCACATTTCTACCAGTAGCGCAGGTGGGGTGCAGGCAGCAGACATACATGGAGATGCTGAATGGATCACATACGACGGCTGTACCATTGATGGCGGGATTGACTTCGGAGGTGACCACATTGTCATCCAAAACTGTCTAATCCGTGCGGAGCCTGTGAGTGGTGGCGTTTCGGGATGTTCCATAGTTGGTGCTGAGTTTAAGGGTTGCCACATGACTATTCAGAACAACATGGTGCAGCATTCGGATACGGTTAGTTCTAGGGGCGCTTTCGTGGAAATTGGCGGAAATGGCGCACCTATAGCCGCAGGGACTAAGAACGGCGGCACCATCCTAATCGACGGGAACAATTTCCAATGGAACCCGCCCGCTGGGGCTGCGGACAATGCGTGGCTGGCGATCTCAAACCGGGGCTACGCGGGCACGGAGAACATCGGGGTAGTCATCACAAACAATACGGTGATGGTCACGAACAACCAGGGAGACTATGGCAAGACCACCGGTCAGATACAGGGATTTGCAAGTGTGCGCCACTACAGTGGGAACATTTGGGACTCTATCACCTATAACAACAATACGACCTACGGGGCGTCCGGTCTTTACACCCTGTCAGCCGGAAACAGTGTAGCAAAGCGGGTGGACTGCAAAAACAACTCTACAAGTTGGGGCGGGTTCTACGGTTATTCTGTTGTGGAGGTTAGGGATTCAATCGTATTCACGGGGAACACGTCAGAACGCTGTGCCTATGGGGGGGTTGCCCTGGGCGGCTCTGCCGCTGTGAAGTGTACTGACGTAGTGTGTAGCGGGAACTCACTCACGCACAACTTTGTGCAGGCTCCTGGTTCCTCGACGGTCAACGCTGACATAGTTCCCAGCAACATCACGCGCCTTTCGATGGACAACAACTTTACGGGCAGTGATGCTCTGACCCTGACGGTTGCCAACAACACGGGTTTCCTGCTTGGCGAGGTTATCACGGGCGGGACCAGTGGGGCGACAGGTACGGTGACCGGGACACGTTCTACGGACAGCATCTATATCTCCGAGACAATCCAGAGCGGCCCCTTCAACTTCGGGGCGACCGAAACGATTACGGGCGCGGACTCAGGTGCCACAACCACCGTGAGCAATCAGTACAACTCGCAGTATTTCTCCACGTCTGGCATCTCAGTCGATGAGGCGTGGCGCAGCAACAACATCGACTACAACGGGCGCTGGCAATACATAGCGGGTATCACCACCGACCACGGTGGCACGGTCACACTCGGCAGCGGGGACGCCACCCCTTCCGTGAATGGCGGAAAGACCTTCATCACCGCAGGCAGCACGGCAATCACCGACTTCGACGATGGCGTGGATGGTCAACTTATCACTGTGCGGGCTCATGGAGCAATCACGCTCACGGACAGCGCCACCCTCCAACTCCAGGGGGACGCGGATTTCGTAATGGCCGCAGACGATACGGTAACGCTGGCGAACATTGGCGGCACCAACTGGTACGAGACTGGGCGGCGTCAGGTGTCAGCCACCTACGCAGCCAGCAACGTATCAGCAGACCGGGCCTATGACGCAGACTCCACAACCACCGCAGAGTTGGCGGATGTGCTGGGCACACTCATCGCCGACCTTCGGCTACAGGGGATCGTGAAATGACAATCACCAGCACGCAGAACCGGGTCAGTTACGCGGGCAACGGAGCCCCAGGCGTCCCGGGCACACTTGTCTTTGCGGTGCCGTTCAGGTTCCTCGCAACCAGCGACCTCGTGGTGCTTGTCCGCGTGGATGCCACGGGAGCGGACACCACCAAGACCTTGGACACGCACTACTCGGTAGCGGGTGAGGGTGCAGCCACGGGTGGCACGGTGACGTTTCTGATTGAGGATGGGGAGCCTCAGACCGGCGAGACTCTGATTATCTACGGCAACCCAGCCATGACGCAACTGGTGGACTATATCAGCGGAGGCACGTTTCCCGCAGAGTCGCACGAGGAGGCGCTGGATCGTCTGACGCTGCAAAGCACTCGGACCCGCGAGATTGCAGAGCGTGCGCTGCCGCTGACTGATGTATCCACGGATGGGTCTGGGCAGTACAACGCTAACAGCAACCGCATCAGCAGCCTGGGCACACCTACGGCCACCACGGATGCTACGACGAAGACGTATGTGGATGTGGCGATAAACAGCGCCGGACTGACCCCACCTACGGGATTGATTGCTACTGGGTCAGTGACCTCCAGGCTACTGGCCGACCGCTTTGCGGATGTGGTGAACGTCAAGGACTTCGGTGCCGCTGGTGATGCTGTTGCTGATGATACGGCTGCATTTCAGGCGGCACTGGATCACATTGAGGGAGTAGCACCCGGTCGAGGTGGCACGGTGTATGTGCCTCGTGGGAATTACTTGCTCACGGATAAGATACGAGTGGGTCAGTTTACAACTCTGAGGGGAGAGAGTGGTTTCGCCTCTTCGCTGATTTGGAACGCTAGCTATACGTCTGGGAATTGCATTGAACTCGGTCCCAATGTGGCCGGGGCAGGCTCAACCGATTATGTCTTTGGCGCGAGGCTTGAGGATTTGTATCTGAATGCCGGAGACGTTGACCGAGGAGAATTTGCCGCTGTTGTCTACACCGTTGGGGCGCATCAATTCGCCGGTTTGAAAAACGTATGGATGAACCGTGTGAGGAATATCGGCATCTACTACGACCAGGGTCTGGGTGCTCCGGCGTGCTTTCAGTTGTATGGGGTTGAGATACAAGGGTCTGCCAGCGCACCTGCTGCTGGGTCTACTATCGGGATGTTGTGCAATGGTGGTGGTGCTGTAATCGACGCTCAGATGCTTGTGATACAAGGGAGTTCTGCAAACACCATGTCTTGCGGGATCAAGATGTTGAAAGACCAGCTCTCGCTGGATGGAGGACATTTCGAGCATTCACTGGTAGGGATCTGTCTGGCCCAGAATAGCACTTCGGTCAAGTTCAATACGATAACGAGCGTTACTGGTCACACTACGACCCCAACGCTCGTGCAAGTTGCAGCGGCTAGCAATTGCGAATACACGCTAGTGTCTGTTTCCAATGAAACAATTTCGGCCACACCCCTCACTGTTCTGCAAGATTTGGTGTCTCTGGTCACACTCTCAGCCACAGGTGGGGAGTCCGTTGGCCTCTATAGCAACAGAATGGCCGGCTCTTTTGCACCGGCGAGTTTGGCTCCTAGCTTTAGGCACGCCTCCCGTGACAGTGGTGGAGCCAACAGAGGTGGCATCTCTGTTGGAAACGCCGGAAACACTAGACAGTTGAATTTCGGGATTGATGATGCCGATTCTTCTGCTTGGGTGCAGGGCTGGGTGCCAGGAGGAGGGGCGAGTCCAATTATGCTGAACCCCGTAGCCGCCAATGTCGGGATTGGGTTGGCTACCACCCCGTCCTACTTGCTGCACTTGGGCCGTGACGATGCGGCGAAGACAGCCACAACCCTGTGGACTGTCACATCTGACGCGAGAGTAAAGTCCAACATTGTTCCCGCCGACCTCTCGCGATGCTATGAGATTGTCAAATCCATTCCCCTCGTCCACCACGGATGGGCTGACGGGTTTCTTGATGACGATACAGTGGCCGACAAGTCCCAGCTTGGTTGGATTGCCCAGGATGTTGAGGCTGCATTCCCCAAGGCCATTTCTACGCATGAGATAAAACTGGATGCTTCTGAATCAAGGGAAGCCGTGTCAATCCCTGACGGCAAGCATCTAAATTCTGACCAGTTGCTGAAGGCACTGTATGGTGCGGTGCAATTTCTAATATCGGAAGTCGAAGGCTTGAAGAAGTCGTGACCTAATGCCCACCCTCCGAGGCAAAGTCTCGCGTCAACAGTTCCCAGCAGGCAGGGACGGGCAGGCCCTTGTGCTGGACACGGCAAGCCCGCACGGCATTGCATGGCGCAGTGGCATCGACCGGCTGATAACCGACATCACCCCGGAGCTTGCGGGGGATCTGGACTGCAACGGCTTCGACCTGACGAGCGTGGGGAACATTGGTTTCAGCGCAGTGACCGGCACCCTGGCAGGCATCCAGAACCAGAACCTGCTCGACAAGTCAGCAGCCGAGAGCATCGCCGGGATCTACACGCATAACGCTGATATTGTCATGGCCGACAACTCGATCACGGGTTTGGACACGCTCACGTTCACGGACACCGCTGGGACGATTGCCGGGGTACAGAACCAGAACCTGCTGGATAAGAGTGCCACCGAGACAGTGGCCGGGGCATGGACCTATGGCTCCAACATTGCGATGGGCACGAACAAGATCACGGGGCTGGGCGACCCTACCGCAGCCCAGGACGCATCGACCAAGACCTACACCGACACGCAGCATCTTGGCTACCTCTGTAGCAGTGGCGTGTGGGCTGGGGGTGCTCTGGGTGGAACACTCGGTGCTGGTGCGAACTTCAGGCCCATCACGGCGATCACGGGGTGGACCCTTCATGCGCCTAACAACGGGTGGACTGAATCCAGTAGTGAGTTTGAGTACACCGGGACATACCCAGCATCAGGGACGAAGACTTTTCTAGTCCAGTACACGATGCACCTCCAGTTCTATGCCACCGGAGCAGGGGCTGCGACCGTTGCTCTAGTCAATAAAATCACCAAGGACACGGGTTCCGGTTACGCAGATGTGCCGGGCTCGTTTGAGATTTCAGAGGTGAACG
>Ga0302123_10002828_pt1 | contig 11722 bp, 10 predicted proteins | sample CB21_321_MG_FD_203109 | JGI IMG/M metagenome (GOLD analysis project Ga0302123, IMG submission 203109) | Marine microbial communities from Western Arctic Ocean, Canada - CB21_32.1 | ecosystem: Environmental > Aquatic > Marine > Oceanic | place: Canada: Western Arctic Ocean | collected 2017-09-28 | reverse complement strand
CCGCTCGCGAAATGGACGATGGTATCCAACCCTATAGCGAATTCTTTTTCTGGATCGACCTCTGAATTATCCAGTTATGACTGAGCATCTCGGTCAAGACATACAAAGCTCACTAGTGGGTTAACATCACTCATAGATTCAGTACAATATATTCATCGTCTAATATGCATAAAACATTTTTTAACTGCATCCATGCAGTGATACAGTAACCTACAAACGTATCAAAACCATCACAGGATAATTCGATCATGAAATGTTCCACAAAGCTTGTTGCTCTATTTCTCGTTGGCCTGATATTACAGGTGTCCATTGTCGAGCGAACCGCCGCCGCAGAAATCGAGGAACTTGTCACGATTGAAGGCATAACGCAGTTCCAACTTGATAATGGCCTTCAAATCCTGTTATACCCTGATAATTCTTCTCCTACGGTAACCATAAACCTGACCGTCTTCGTCGGTTCTCGACACGAGGGCTACGGTGAAACAGGTATGGCACATCTACTTGAACACATGGTTTTCAAAGGAACTCCCACCCATGGGGACATCCCAGGACTACTCACTGAAAAAGGCGCTCGTTTTAACGGCACCACTTCTCTAGACCGAACTAATTATTACGAAACACTGCCGGCAGGGAATGAGAACCTAGAATTTGCGATTAAGCTCGAAGCTGATCGCATGATCAATAGTTACATCAAAGGATCTGACCTCCAATCCGAATTCTCGGTTGTCCGTAACGAGTTCGAGCGAGGGGAAAATAGTCCTAGTCGTATTCTGATGCAACGCATGACATCCGCTGCGTTTGATTGGCACAATTATGGAAAGTCGACCATCGGTAACAAGAGCGATATCGAACTCGTGCCCTTGCCAAATTTGCGAGCTTTTTATCGCAAATACTATCAACCAGATAACGCATTGCTGATCATCGCTGGTCAGTTTGACAAAGCCAAAGCACTCGAATTTACCAAGCAACATTTTGGGGCTATTCCAGCACCGACACGTACACTTGACAAGACCTATACGATCGAGCCACCACAAGACGGTGAGCGCAGTGTGAAATTGCAGCGTACCGGTGAAGTCGCCATCGCCGGTCTCGTGTATCACGTTCCTGCCTCTGCTCATGAAGACTTCGCCGCAGTCGATGTATTGAGTTACATCCTCTCAACTGAACCAGCAGGTCGCCTGTACAAAGCACTCGTGGAAACGAAGATTGCAAGCAGTATCGTGGGTGGCACCTATGCTCAACGCGACCCTGGCATCATGATTTTCTATTCGCAGGCAGCTGAAAAAGAAAACGTCGAAGAAGTTCAAACCACCATGATCGCTGAAATTGACAAGATTGCTGAAAGCGGAGTTTCCGACGAAGAAGTACAGCGAGTTGTTCAGCAAATCAAAAAACAACGTGAGCAATCGCTCAACAATACCTCTCGCGTCGCCGTTCAACTAAGTAACTGGGCGGCTCAGGGTGACTGGCGTCTATTCTTTCTGTATCGAGATCGAGTGGAAAAAGTAACGGCCGCAGATGTTCAACGAGTTGCAAAACTATACATGGGTGCCAATAACCGCACGACTGGGCTTTTTATTCCCACGGAAGCACCACAGTATGTAACGATTCCTAGTACACCTGATATTGCAGCGATGGTAAAAGATTATCAAGGTCGCAAATCGATCGCTCAAGGTGAACAATTTGAAACCACATTGGATAATATTGATAAACGAACGACGCGCGACGAAACGCCCTCTGGTATCCAGACCGCCTTGCTCGCCAAGAAAAGTCGCGGTGAACAAGTTGTGCTAAGTCTAAGCCTTAATTACGGTAGCGCCGGGAGTCTATTAAAGTATGACAGCGCCGCTAGTTTCTTGGGATCGATGATGATGCGAGGTACCGAATCTATGAATCATCAACAGATTCAGGATGCGTTAGACCAACTCAGTGCGTCACTCTCCTTCGGAGGATCCGCTGGGTCACTCACAATCTCGATAACTGCGAAACGCGAAACGCTGCCCGCAGTATTGGCAATCATGACTCAAGTATTACAAGCACCTTCATTTCCAGAAGATGAGTTTGAGGTCCTGCGACAACAATCGATCACCGGTTTGGAAGCATCCAAAGCCGATCCTCAAGCACTTGCCATGAGTTTGCTAGCGAGAACCATGACACCGTATGATAAGAACGATATTCGGGCGTCACATACAGTCGAAGAAAAAATCGTACGGCTTAAATCGATAAAGCTTGACGACATCAAGGAACTTTACGCAACTCAAATTGGCAATGGTTCCGGTGAACTAATTGTCGTGGGGGATTTTACAGCAGCGGAACTATTACCCGCCGTCACCAAGGCTATCGCAAAACTGGCGACGAAGGTGGAGTATGTTCGTATTGACTCGTCAGCGTTTCCGGATGTCAAGGGACGTCATGAATCCATCCTCACGCCCGGAAAGAAAAACGCTTTCTACATCGCAGCCCACCAAGTGCCTGTCGGACGCATGAATAAGGATTACGCTGCCTTGATTGTCGCCAATCAAATACTAGGAGGCGGCAGTTTGTCATCGCGATTGGCTGACCGTGTGCGACAGAAAGATGGGCTTTCCTACGGTGTTGCATCGATGTATCGAACCTACGCGTTTAAGGACCTCGGACGTTTCATGATGTATGCAATCTCCAATCCAGCCAACTCGGATAAAGTGGTTGCTGCAATACGTGAAGAAGTTGATTTGTTGCGGAAAGACGGAATTACTGCCGCCGAACTTAAGAAAGCAAAAGAGGCGATCATGCAGAGTAATGCCGTATCTCGAGCAACTGATAGCGGGATGCTCGGACTATTGAATTCGCTAGTCGTGCAACAACGTGATATCCAAACAACCAAGGATCTCGAAATTGCCATTCAAGCGTTGAGCGTGGAACAAGTTAATGCAGCAGCTCGCAAGTACATGTTGCCTGAAAAGCTGATTGTGATTACAGCTGGAGACTTTGAGGCGAAATAACCCTCGTCAGTTTCCCAACGACGGTTACTCGGTAGGCATGGCGTAGTCTGCTAATGCCGGAGGATCGTTGTGCCACGAACTCCAGAAGAACTCACCACATCCGTTTTTGCGACCACGGGCTTCGATGCCCTTACGCAACTGTAATGGTCTCGCAGCATTGCCATGCTGCTCGATGCTAGACACGAGTTTGGATTCCTCAATAGTAGCTAGCATTTCAACTTCAGACCGCTGCCAGTCGTGATCGATGACCGTCTCTTCAAGGACCACTGGACTAGGCAAACGACCTGAAAATCCATCCCGCAAGCATCCACAGGATCCAGCACAGCCGACAGCAGAAATTAATGTCATGGCCATTATCATAAGTGACCATCGATTAGCTATTTTTCCGGAACACATCCGATTCCCCCCACTGAATTCAAACGTTGTTGCTACGCTCAGGACGAGCATAACTATTGAAAACATCGGAGTTTGGTAGCCCTACAATCGATAAAATCTGCAAAGTTTAACACATAAAATTCAGCGGAAACGACTGTTAATTGGTTCCCTTTTACAGCTGTGCCAAAACCGCGTCACCCATTTGCTCAGTAGTCAATTCCCCACCGAGATCAGGAGTTTTGCGGCCATTGAGCAGCGCCGCTTCAACGGCCTGACGGATGCTCTCCGAGGCGCTGCTACATTGCAAATGATCAAACATCATTGCTAAACTCAAGATACAAGCAATTGGGTTCGCGATGCCTTGCCCAGCGATATCCGGAGCCGAACCGTGCACCGGTTCGAACATCGACGGAAATTCGTTAGTCGGGTTCACATTGCAACTCGGAGCCAATCCCAATCCACCGCCGAGTATACCTCCGAGGTCCGTCAATAAATCTCCGAACAGATTGGAGGCCACAACAACATCAAACTCATTTGGATGCCGAACAAAATTCATGACCGCCGCGTCACAGTGCATTTTAGCGACTTCCTTGACATCCGGATAATCTCCACGGATCTCCGCCAGAATGTCGTCCCACATTACATACGAGTACTTCAATGCATTCGACTTCGTAACCATCGTTAATCGCCCTCGTCGTTGCTGAGCTAACTCAAATGCATAACGCAGAATTCGCTCCACGCCTTTACGAGTGTGTACTGCCGTTTGAACAGCTACTTCATCGTCACTGCCCAGCTTAAACCGTCCGCCATTATCGATATATTCACCTTCTGAATTTTCACGAATAACGACAAAATCAATATCCTCATGACTGCGGCCAGCCAGTACGCTTTCTAGCCCCCGGCATAATCGCGCCGGCCTTACGCAGGCGTATTGATCAAATGCTTGGCGTATCTGCACCAAGGGCGCGAGCGTTTCATGATCCGGTAGAAGATCTGGCCACCCGACCGCTCCCAGTAATATTGCATCCATGACTTGTAGTTGTGCCAAGAAATCGTCAGGCACTAGTTGCCCATGCTTGTGCCAATAATCCATCCCCCAATCGAATGTCGTGCAGTCAAAGGTAATGTCCTGCAATTCACCGACTCGATGCATCACCCGTTCCGCCTGTGCTAACACATCTGGGCCGATTCCGTCGCCTGGGTATAGTGCAATCTTGAACTTCATATCATTGATTCCAACTCGGTATATTTTTAAACATCGACGATCGAGTAGATGTTAGCCAATGCAATACTCCAGCGGTTACTGGATACTTTGCAGCCAGGCCAATGTCACGCAACCAACATGGGCTAATGAGACCGCAGAACATTTATCGGGTGTGTCCTCTGTCGTATGCCAATACGTTTCACGGTGACGCGCGCTTGGATAATCAAAATCGATTATGTCAATCGTTGGAATTTTCGCGATTTCATTTAATGGCAAATGATCATCACGTACTTCATGCCGAGTTTGCGCGTAGAACTCTTTGACATTTATCCGCCGCGCTGTTGCCCAAAACTGTTGAATTAACTGCGGCGCAAAACGCCGGCTATTAATTTCTTGATAGATTTGCAAGTTTGCATCGCCAACCATATCCAATAAGATTCCTGCTTCATACCGATACGACGGGGGCATCGCCACGTATTCTCGAGCGAAATGTGTTGAGCCTAGAAAGAAGGGATCGCGATTACTGTCATACACGAGTTCTTCGCCATCAAATAACACAAAGTCAACTCCGACTTTACCCTTTAATTTTTCCATATGCGGTGCCAAACCACACAACACAGCAACGCCGCTAGCACCATCGTTGGCCCCCACAAACAACCCTTTTCGATTGGCGACGATGGGATCATTATCCGGAAACGGTCGAGTATCGTAATGCGCGCAAATTAATACTCGTTTTTGTCTTTCCGGATGCCATTGCACAATCAGATTGGTCATTTTCACGGACTCAACAGGCTGGCTAGTCACGGGGTTCCTCGCGTTAAACGACTGCTCGACAACCGTTGCCCCGCATCCTTGGAAATACTTCACCAGCATCTTGCGTTGTTCATCCATCCCCGGGGAACCACTATAACGTCTGCCTATGGCGACCATTTTCACTAAATAATCCATGCAAACTCGGCCATCGACTGAGAGGCCGTTAAGATACGCGTCGTCTAGCTTAGAGATCAATGTTTGCAATGCGGTAGCATCTGTGGCGGCAAATATTTTATTCCGCGTGTCCGAGTCTAATCGACCTTGCCGAGTGTATTGCATGATGGTTTGTTGACGTAACGTCAGCAATGCTTGATCACCACTGGCTGTTTCAAGAGACCCCAGGCAACCAAACAAAGTAATAAACAACAATAACACCAGCACTCGTTTCACTAAACTTCTCCACCTAACAGACGTCGGTAACCTCAATCCGAACCCGGCAACGATCCAAACGTTCGCATTCCTCCACAGCTTCCATCTTATGCCATCAGAGTCCTTCACGGCAATTGAGAATTATTGAAGCTAGCTTATTTTTTGCATTTGTGATAATTCATAGTCTAAGATTGCTCCGCATCCCTCGAAAAGCGTATTATTGGCGGCCCCACAACTTTGCGTTATCTGTTAATATAAACACTGGAAAACCACTTGTTCATCGCTATTCCAACCATGAAAACTCAATCCGTTACAATTCGAGCAATACTAAGCATCACAACGGCTTGCATGCTAGTGGGTTGGCTTGCACCAGCAGTTCTCGCTGATGATCCGACTAGTTTGCAACAACTTATCGACGATCTCTCCGCTCGCAAATTTATCCAACGAGAAACAGCGACACTAGAATTGATCGACCGCGGTACATCTGTAATTCCCTTGCTCGAACAGAACATCCCTAAACAAAACTATGAGGGTCTCACACGGTCAATTCATGTTTTAGTTCAATTGTCACTGCAAGTAAAAACCACTCGGTTTGGCTCCAGCAACGGCGCCAAACAAACGCTAGACGTACTGGCACAATCCACCGATAACCGCATCGCTCGCCGTGCGGCGACAGCCCTCACTCGAATAAACAAAATCCGTGAAGAAGAAGCGTTGGCCGAATTCCGCAAGCTCGGAGGCTGGATTGAACGCGTTTACACTCGCATTGGGCCCAACTCAAAATACGTAATCCGCATGTATCTAAATACCTCATGGCGTGGTACGGACGAAGATTTGTACTTGTTAACTTGGATCACCACTGCCCAAGAACTACTCATCGAAGGAATGGACCTTTCTGGAAATTGGATGCCCATCATCGGCAAAATGCGAAACCTCGAATCCTTGGTGTCTCCGAAGTTCGCCACCTCAAACAACTCGCGAATCTGGATCTGCGATATTGCCCAATCACTGACACTGGCCTGCAACACCTAACATCTATGACTCAACTGCAGTACGTCAAACTGTACGGTACATTAGGCACAAAAGATGTAGCCGAATCGATTCGACAAGGCGCTCAAGCCGATGTAGATTATCGCCAAGGTGCTTTCCTCGGTGTTGGCTGCCGACAACCACCAGCCCCTTGTTATATTGAGAGTGTCCAAGACGGTACGGCAGCTGACAAAGGTGGTCTGCTTGTAGGCGATATCGTCACTGGCTTCGACGATCGTAAAGTTGAGTCATTTCTTGACCTTCGCAAAATCATCAGCGATTACGCGGCGGGCGAAAAATCTGTCGTACATATACTAAGGCTCGGATCACCCCACAGCTCAAAAATTGACAAAGTCAATCAAGATGAACTACAAGTTTCTTTCGTCAAACACACTGGCGGAGTACTCGTTACGGACGTTAAACCGACCTGCCCTCTTTATCTCGCTGGTCTGCGAAAAGGACACATCGTCAGTACAATGAATCTGGCTGAAGTTCATACACCCGAGGAACTTCTAAGCCAATATAAATTGGCTCAAAAAGGTCCCGTACAAATGGTCTATTACACGATGTCGGAAAAAATGGCCATTCCTGTTGAATTTGGCGAATGGCAGTAATTCGACATGCAAGTTATCAGAAAGCGCTTTACTAAACTAAGGAGAATGATATGAAATCAGATATAACGAGGCGACAATTCCAAGGGACGGCGATCCAATCTCTTCTTACCTTTTCCCTACTCGAGACTCTCTTTGGGGCAGAATTGTTTGCGAAAGACATTCAACCAGTGACTGCTAAATGGCTTACAGAGCTCAATACGATCGCTCAAGATCTTAAGGGCACTAAACTAACTCAAACGCAATGGAAAACTCAATGTGAGAAACTATTCAAGCAAGTTAATCTAAAGGACTTATTAGAGTTTATAGATTTTAACGGCAGGATTTCGCAAACTCCATTCCGAGAAAAAGGAGAACGTGCTATTCGTTTTCGATTTCCTGAAGTCGAAGGGTTACCGACGAATCTAATCTTTGGTCATCAGATATTTAAACTCAAAAAAGGTCAAAGTGTTGTACCCCACGGACACGACAATATGGCCACAGCGTTCTTGGTGCTACAGGGTTCTTTTCATGGACGCCACTACGACCGCCTCGAAGATACCCAATCGCATATGATCATTAAACCAACAATCAACGAAACGTTTAAACAAGGTGATGTTTCATCGATTACTGACAAGCAAGATAATGTCCATTGGTTCAAAACGACCGCAGAGCAAGGATATATTTTTAATATCCACGTGCTTAATCTAAATAATGGCACCAGTGGTCGAGTTTACATTGACCCGAACGGTGAAGCATTGGATGACGGTTCGATTCGTGCTCGTAAACTTTCAGCGGCAGAAGCTACCAACTTATACGGCTAAACCTTTTCGCTTTGCATTGAGGAACAGATGTTCACATGAAAACACTTGAGCTTAATCACGTCGCCATTAGTGTCGAGGATGTCGAGCGGACTTGCGATTTTTATGCCAACGTCATGCAGTTTGAACAACTTGCGCGGCCAGCATTTGATTTTCCAGGCGCATGGTTTCGGCTCGGGCGAGAGCAAGAACTGCATATTATCGGCAATCGACAAGAAGAAGTGATCTCGGCACCTCGTGGAAATCACTACGCCCTGATGATTGATGACATGGACGCCTGGGAACAACATCTGCACAATCTCAATGTGGAAACTTATCCTCGCCGCACTCGCCCGGACGGCGCTGAGCAGCTATTTTTACACGACCCTGATGGACATGCAATCGAGCTCTTCACACCACCGCCTCAATAACACCGCACTCCGATAAGCACACGATGACTTCAGACAATACACCGGCATCCATTCTCGTCATTGGCGCTGCTCAAGGAATTGGGAGAGCGATCGCTCGTACCTTCGCCGCTAACCACTACCATGTAATTCTTGCCGATTTAAGTGATTCTGTTCACGATACGACACAACAAATCCGAGTGGATTTACCACAAGCTTCTCTAGAGGCGACGGTATTGGATGCGACTGATCTACCAGCGGTGGCGGGACTCGCTGAGAATATTACCGAACTGCTACCCGAGGCACAGCAACGCCTACAGCATGTGGTTTACTCAGCCGGCGCGGGGTCAGGGAAATTTGGTTTTCCCTTTTGGAATATGCACCCCGCTGATTGGAAACATGTGTTAGACGTTAATTTAATGGGAGCGGTCAACATAGCGCACGCGTTCTCCGCGGTACTCCGTGATAACTCTGCCCAGACCGTCGACTCTACAATGCTTTTCATCGCGTCAATCGCTGGGCAAATGGGTTCCCAATCCGATCCGCCCTATAGTGCCGCTAAGGCGGGTTTGATTAACTTCATGCAAGTCGTCGCCAAAGACTTAGCGCCCTTCGGAATTCGGGCAAATGCCATCGCACCCGGCATGATTCAAACTTCGTTAAATCGCGGCGTCTGGCAAGCGTGGAATGACCAACAAGCTGAACCTGACAAACTTGATTACGAACAATGGGGTCAAGATAAGCTAAAAGATATCTGCCCATTAGCACGCTGGCAAACACCCGAAGAAATTGCTGCCACCGCCCTGTTTCTTGCCTCCACCGGTGCTGCTAACATCACTGGGCAGACGATCAACGTTGACGGCGGCATCATTATGCACAGCTAGCGACATGGTCAGCACAGGTTCTATTCGGCTGAAACAGAAGTCAGCCAGGGATCAGTCCGAGCGATTATTGATTTGGCCACCGCGTATTCGGCAATCACTTGGAATTGTCCTTCGTTCCCAGTACCAACAATTCGAATAGGTACAGAAAACGATGGCCACTTGCCTGTCAAAACAAGCTTCACCTTCTTTGAGCTATCGCCGCTGCCTTCAGATTTTACTGCTTCAATGCTTACTCCCTCGGGAAGTCCATCAATGGCAATCATCAGTTCATCTGCAAATCCACCTAAGCGTGAGACGGTTACCTCAATTTCTAACTTCTCGCCTGTTTTAACAAACTCGCCAGACTGTAGTGTTAATTTCACACTTGGCTGCAGTTTGGCGACTTCCATACGATAGGCGTAGCGTGGACCGCCCACACGATGTAAGTCCCGAATACTTATTTGATACGCGCCGTCTGCTGGAATCTTATAGGTAAAAGCTGGATCACGAGTTGCACGATCTTTGTCGTCTTGCGTGGACAGCAGTTTCCCCGTGCTATCATAGATTTCAACTAAAGGATCGGTTGGAAAACCTAGCGAACGAGCAAATAAGCCAACAACTAATGACTCGCCTTTCTTAAGATTTTCAAATAAGAACACATCCTGGTCTTCGCGCTTTTCGATAACACCGCTAATACTGGCGGGTAAAGCGACAACCTGCGGAGATTCGATGCTGGATTGCTCTGTGGCAACCACCACTGTTCCCGTGGTTAACGGAACGTAGACGGTGCCAGGGACGCCGGCAAGCGACACGTAAGGCCTCTCAACTGCACCTGTCCATTGCAGAGACTCTTTGGCGAATCCGGTCCCCTGTAACTGCAAGTTCACGGGCTCCGTTGAAACGGAAAGTGGCAAACAAAAGTCGAGCAATCGTTTGGTTGTGGCCGTCAAGCGATATACGTAATCTGCATTTGATGAAAAAGCGATCGTTGAGTTCGTCGCTTCGGGAAATGCAAATATTCTTATCTGGACCATACCACTACGCTTAGCTGTATAGGACAACTGAGGATCTAACCCTCGTTCGTCATCATTTTGAGCAAGTACAAATCCGCGGCTATCACACACTTGAATGATTGCGTCCATCGCTACACCGAGAATGTTGTTTGCAACTACTAACAGCGATAAGGTTTCACTCTCGGCTAAATCGACTAGAAAAACATCAACATCCGCAGACTCTTTTAATTGCCCGTTAATAACTGCCGGCAAAGTAACTTGGGTGCCCTCGCCGGGATTACCATTGGGTTCCTTTTCACGCAATTCGGCGACCGCACCTACGATCAGCGGAATTACCTTAGTGGCTCCTTCACCATCAAAAAGGCGAAAATGGTATACACCAGCACGAACTTCGCCGGACGATTCAACGGAAAGCTTACCTGCGGTTTCCAGCAGTGTGATTTTCAGCCCAGCGGGAAGCTCACCTGCCACCTCAAGTGGCCACTTCGTCCAACTCCCCTTAACGGTTATTTCTTCCGTCGTACCCTGTTGCAAGCCCCACGGGTATAGATGTGTGGCAGTTGGCGCAGCGGCCTGTACTGCAGTGGAAACAAGTCCAATGATAATTAAACACGTTGCCGTAACAGTTGTTACACGATTCGCTAACCAACCTCTAGGAGCCAACAATGCCATCAATTAATCCTTGATTATAAATTCAGGAGTGTTCATCAATGCCCACAGAATCGTTTCCGCTGCTTGCCGCCGAGTCGTTCCCTCTTGGCTAAAAATATCCTGGCAGATCCCAAGCTCTTCGTCTGTCGGTCGCCGACTGTAGGCCAACAAATATATTTGGGCAACGATCTCGTCACTCGTTAATTCTTTTCGAGCTGCTAACGCTGCCAATCTTCCATCATCACTGACGATATTTGCGTGAATTTGTGGAGCATTCATCATGTGCAAAGCCTGTGTCACCGTCGATTCCGTCGTCCGTTCGCAAGGCGGGTCTTGGTTCGGGTCCGGTCGACCAAACGTATCTAAAAACAAACTGCTAACACGATGTGTCCAGATTTGATTGGATCGAGACCCTGTTGGCATTGCGGAGAATTTATTTGGGATTTGGGTAATGTCGGCTACCGCATCAAGCAAAACTTCGGCACGCAATCGCTGTCGATAGTGACGCGAATAATTCTGAGTATCAGCGATATTTCTTTCTGTAGCTGCCGAACTGAGTTCGTAGACATGTGATTTTGCAATTACCGCAATTAGCTTTTTGATATCGTAGTCATTATCTGAAAAATA
>Ga0302123_10002826_pt1 | contig 11725 bp, 14 predicted proteins | sample CB21_321_MG_FD_203109 | JGI IMG/M metagenome (GOLD analysis project Ga0302123, IMG submission 203109) | Marine microbial communities from Western Arctic Ocean, Canada - CB21_32.1 | ecosystem: Environmental > Aquatic > Marine > Oceanic | place: Canada: Western Arctic Ocean | collected 2017-09-28 | reverse complement strand
AATTCCGCAACCCAGCCATCTCTTTCAGCCAACCCTCTAACAGACGAGAGCTACGGCAAGCTCTCGGTGGCTTGGTGGTTGGTAATGCCGCGCGCGATTGCCGAGATCAGAAGTGACGTTGCCGTTGAGCCTGGCAAGGACTTGCGCCTCCCACTCGAAGCGGGTGCCAGCGGTCAGGGCCATGGCAGGCAGGGTGATTCTACCCTCATGTCAGGCAGAAGCACGCCAAAAGACGCTCGTCAGTAACACGCGGTGCCAGTGTGACACCTGAGGCTGGCATCACCGCGAGGTTCCGCAGGATTCCCCCTTCCCATGGGCTGCATACACTTCGCGGAGCGTGACCCCGATGGCGTCCAGTACGTCTGGCGCTATCTCCTGCTGCATCCGTTCGAAGAGCACGGCTTCCTCCGTGCGGATATGTGCCTTGAGCCGTTCGCCCAATGCGGGCAACCGCTCCTCGAGATGCGTCGTTCCATCCCGTGCTAGATCGGCGATTCGCGCCCGGAGATCTTCGTGCTCGTGGACCAGCCGGCGGATCATCTCAGCCCCATCTGGAATGTGTGCCACGACCGCCGGAAAGACGTGCGCTTCTTCGGCGGCAAAGTGGTACTCAAGATCGGTCCGGTAGAACGCCAGTACCCGATCGACCTGTTGCACACGGTCAGTCGGCCACGTCGACCGAGGGCCCGGGGATCGGCCCAGGATCAGCTGCTGGGCCAAGACCAGGCCATCATGATGCTCACGGGAAAGCGGAACCAGGCTGTGGTGTCGTTTCATGTCTGGGTTTGGCTGGAACCTCGCCTTAAGCTGGACAGTGTTCAACGATAGCTGTCCGTGCTACGGACCTGCAACCTTTTGTTGCGGGCGGCGCGTGGGTGGATCTTACGTTAACCGGGGTGGTCTAATGTCTCCTATTGTCTGGAAACAACCATCGAGCGAGGTCTTGCCATTCGACGAGCCCAACTTTATCTGCGAAATCATCCGCTCATGAATGTAGGCCGTATTCTGAAGGGGTAAAGATGATGAAATCTGACAGTGCCCGAGACATCTTCGATGACAGTTCCGAATTCTGGGCCAGAGATGAACCTCGCATCCTTTCCGATTGGACAGCCCGGCCTTTCCTGCTCGAATGGTGCCTTCCGGTTGAAGGAAAAAGGGTCCTCGATCTGGGTTGCGGCGAGGGATATTTCACGCGACAAATCGCTCGCCACGGTTCCCAGGAAATGCGCGGTATCGATATTAGCCAGGCGATGATAGAGCGCGCACGCCAGAACGAGGTCGAAGAAGTACTCGGGATCCAGTATTCCGTCGGATGTGTCACCGAGTTCAGTTCCGAAGTGGATTCTCAATTCGATCTGATCACCGCCGTCTTCGTTTACAACTACCTGACCATTGAGCAGATGAAAACTTCGATGGCGCTCATTTATCAAAGCCTCACCGAAGGAGGACAGTTTATCTTTTCCCTTCCCCATCCGATCCATCCTTTTCTCTCCGGTAACGACTCCCGGTTCCACTTCAAGCGCTCCGGAGGTTGGTTTTCTGGCAAGGACAATATCTTCGAGGGAACTATTGCAATGAAAGAAGGGAAAACGGTAGCGGTGCGCTGCGTACACAAAATTTTCGAGGACGTGTTTGACGCCCTTCGCGAGGCGGGGTTCAGGAAATTTCCTGAACTCAAGGAACTAACGGTGACCGAAGAACTGCTGCAGCAAGATCCGAAGTTTTTCGGGCCTCTGCGCGACCTACCATTGCACATCGCCATTCGAGTGGAGAGGTAAGCGAGTGAATCTTCAACGATCGCCCTGGCTTGCATCAGAATTGATGCAAAGATCAGAACATCGGATGGAATTCCCTGATGCAATCGCTGCGGAAATCAACGATTGGCTTACCCGCTGCCCCGTCGTGATCGAAGAAGATGTGGCGGCGGAGGACGTTTCCGGAATGACTTGCCTGGCCGATCTAGCTGCCCGTATGAGAGTCGAGTTGAGTGCCGGAAGCGGAGTCACCAGGGTTGCCCCTCCCACCAATCCCGATTTCGACGACATCTTCTTACGTCGTTACTATTTGGCATTTGGCGTTCTGCTGGGGGATCCGCTCGGAAACTACGGAAGTCTCTACGCGGTCAAGGATCGCGGCGGCGACTACACCAAGACAGCGATCCCGGTCAGCCAGACACGTGCCGCCACCGGCCTGCACACCGATTCCAGTGCGCTCGATGTTCTTCCAGACATGGTCGGACTCATTTGTATCCGAGCCGCTGCTGAGGGCGGATCCTCCCGTGTTGCATGTGCCATCCGGGCCTACCTGAAACTGCAGAAATTTAAAAACCAACACCTCTCGCTACTCGAAAATCCCCATCTAAGAGACATCGTTACTCCCGGTGCGGATCAAAGCCAACGACTGCGGAATCAATTTCCCGTTTTCAGCACCGATCCTGATCGAGGTTTGATTTGTCGCTACATGCGATTCTGGATCGAAAAGGGATACGAAAAAGCGAAAGTCCCCGTCCCGGAAGGATTGCCGGAAGCTCTGGACACTCTCGATCGGTGCCTCGAAGAAGAAGACTCCGTTGCAAATTTTCGACTCCAACGAGGCGAGATGCTGTGGGTCGACAACTGCACGACTCTTCATGACCGTACCGAATATGTAGACGATCCAGAGGCACCACGACTGCTGCTACGGCAATGGGTGAAGCACTCCGACTGAACTGATTTCACTCGTGCCCTCTTCAGAACCATCTGGCCGAACGGTCAGTGACCAAAAGTAACCGTAGTTTTTTGATCGCAGGCTCCTTGTGTCAGAGCGCGGATGTGTAGCCAATCCCAAAACCCAGCGCGTAAGCTCAAGGCCTTGCGCATGCCTTTGAGCAGATCGAGGCGGCCAGTCTCGGTACCTGCATAATGACGGGAAATATCCATCAAAGTTTCCTGGTGATGATCATCCACCGCAGCATGCAAGGGAAAGAAAACGGTCTCTGAGGGAGGTGCATCCAGCACCTCCAGTGCCGGCAGAAAGTGCTGGTACATGGTGCTCACCACATTTTCTGTTCCCAGGCCCAGCGCTCCCAGCGCTTCCGCCGTCGACCCCCCCGAAAGCACCGCAAGAAACATCTCTCTCCAGCAGATGACCTCTACACAATCCTGGTTGCCCACGGAATCCTCGACTCCCGCAGCCTGACAGAAACGTCTAAACAGCAATGGATGAGGGATCCCGGCGATCCATTGTTCCTCGACTCCGATCTCGGCCAGTTCTTCCAGTTCCTTTGATTCGTAGATGCCAGCTTCTTCGGTAAGATTTTCCATCAGCGCTGCACGATGGTCAGGAAGTTCGAGGCGACTGATCACGGTGGTCAGGTAGCGAGGGAAATGGGCGGAATAACCGTGATATTGACGGCCAAAATCGGCCAGCGACCACTTCATGTCAGGCAAATCGCCATCTCTCAGAGCTATCAGATAAGGATGATTCACCGCCCGGTGAGAGGTGGCTTCCTCCGCCACCGAGGCCAGAAATTCGTCGATTTCCACTTCTGATCCTGATTCGATGTGTGCATTACGGCGAGTCTCTATCGCTCGAACAAACTCCATCAGGGTGGTCGGATCCCTAGCCAGTCCCCTGAGCAAATCGGCTCGCTCGCACTTCAGTAAAACAGTGTCAGTTGAAGTTCGTACGCTAGCTGTCCGTGGCCTACGGTCGATGAAAGCGATCTCACCGACCACATCACCAGCATCTATGGTGCCGATCACTCGCCCATCTCGTTCCACTTCCACCTGTCCTGCCTCGATTAGAAAGATGCTCTCGTCAAAATCACCCATCTGGATGAACTGTTCTCCCTCATCTAACTCCAGCCGATCCGCAATCTTCTTGAAACAATCCACTGCAGCAAACGGAATGTGGGGGAATTGGTTGTCTTGATTACTCACAGAATCTCCTCAATGGATACGGGGGACCGCTGGGCGGCTGGCGGTTCAACGGTGGCGGCTCGGATGCACCGCGTAGAGGACGCACCCTCCCGCTTGTAGGAAGAGGATGCAATGCGGGGTGGTGAGAACTCCATGAGTCGCGACGGTCGTGCTTCTGCTCATGCTCTGCGACGTGCTACCTGCCTGGGGAGCGGACTACTCGGTCCTCCTCTGGTGTCACCTCCGAGCGGTATTCAGGTGCTGATCCGACCTGTTCCAATCTGATATGGGATCTGAGTAGCCGCCATCACCGGGCGCAGGTTCGACACCTGCTCGTCTCCCCTATGCAGCAATTACCCCAGATTCCAGCAGTTCGGCCATTTCTCGCAACCAAGCCAAGGTCTGGTTCCAACTGGGAGTGCTTAGGGACGCCACTATATGTGGAACTATTCCTGACAGTAGGCCGGTCAGCGTTCCGAATTCATGAACCCAGACCCATGGAGTCACGACGAGCGGATGCCCGAAACAGCCTTCGCAGAGCGTGCGCGCCGCGCGATCGCAGTGAGCATGCCGTTGAAAATAAGCCTATGCAGCGGGTAAATGCCATACCAGTAGACGAGACCGACCAGCCCGACCGGATCGAACGTCGCAGTCTGGCGAATCGTCGACGTGTTCTCGTCAAGAGCGTACACCTCAAACTCCAGCCAGGCACGTCCGGGTAGCTTCATCTCGGCCTCGAGCCGCAGCCGAATATCAGGCTCGTAGGCTTCGACCCGCCAGAAGTCCACAGTGTCGCCGATTCTGACCTGATCCGGGTCGGGACGACCTCGGCGCATCCCCACCCCACCAAGCAGTAAGTCGATCCACCCTCGCAGGGTCCAGACCCAGGTCAGGTAATACCAGCCCTGGGTCCCGCCAATCCGACGGATCGCCGCGAACGCCTCAGCTGGAGGAGCCTGCACGTCAATGCTGCGCGTGTCGACGAGGCGAGAGCCGAATCGCACGCCTGCCCACTGCCGGGTGGCCCTCGCCGAGGAAACCGCATCTGACCAACGGATTGCTGCAAACGTCTCGTCTTCGTGTTCCCTGCACCTCCGGATCGCCTTCGACATCGAGATGGGTCTGACCGCGAACGTCTGGCGGGCCGACGTATCCTGGACAACCGTCGGATTTTTCAGGCTTTCGATCAGCTTGCGGCCGACCCGCGCATATACGGGGGTCGTCAAGCCCAGCCACAAACTCGAGAGGTATGGCGTAAGCAGTGGGACTGGGATCAGATGGCGGCGGAGACCACGCTGACGCGCATACTCCATCATGATTTCGCCGTAAGACACGCTCTGGTCAGCCCCGACTTCAAAAATGTAACTGGTCAACCCCGGCAGCTCCAGAGCGGCAAGCAAATACGCGATAAGATCATCTACCCCAATCGGCTGCGTGTGGGTCGCCACCCACCGGGGGCAGATCATGACCGGAAGCCGCTCGACCAGCGCACGGAGAAACTCATAGGAGAGGCTGCCCGTACCGAGGACGATCCCGGCGCGGAACTCGATCACGGGGACACCGGATGTGAGAAGGATTTGGCCGGTCTCGTGCCGGCTCCGGAGATGCGGCGAGAGCGTATCGCCAGAACTGCCCAACCCGCCGAGAAACACGACCCGCCGCACACCGGCCGTTTTCGCAGCCGCGCCAAAGTTGCGAGCCGCCTCGCGGTCCTGCTGCTCGAAGTCAGCCCCAGAGCCCATCGAGTGCACGAGATAGTAAGCAGCGTCAACACCGTCCAGCGCGGGGGGCAGGGACACCGCATCAAGGCAATCGCCCTGCATGACTACCGTGCTGCCAGCCACGCGAGACGCCAGATATTCCGGGCGACGAGCGAGGCACCGCACGCGCTGGCCAGCCAGCTCAAGCGCCTGCACCAGCCGACCACCGATGTAACCAGTGGCGCCAGCTACGAGAATCACCCTGTCGCTGCGTCCCGCATCTGAACCGCTGTCGCCAGGCGCCAGCGCTAGACCCGTACGGGCACCGACCTCACGGGTAGCCAGCGTTTTGCTCCAGACGAACGACGGGACCGCGGCTACACATGATTCCGCAACATCAGCTCTTTCAACTCCGGATCGAGATAGCGCTGCCCGAGAAGATAGGACACGTCGAGACGCCGGGCGTGGTGGCGAATCAAGGTCAGCGGGACGATAAGTGGGATCAGTCCCTGGCGGTAGTCTTCGATGACTGATGCCAGTTCGCGGCGTGATACCTGGTCGAGCGTCTGCTTGAAATGGCCGACGGTGTGTTGCAATGTATTAGTGTGTCGCGCACGCGTGGCCGGTTTTGCCATCGCGGCCATCAGCTCGTCCTCATAGCACCGCACCAGCTCCGCCCGGGGCAGGTCATTGGCCTCGGCGACCAGCCGCCCGAGCTCCCGATAGCCCTGCGGTGAGTGCGCCATCAGCACCAGTTTGTACGCGGTGTGGAAGCTTACAAGGTCCCCGACGGTCCACCGACCACAAAACAGTGCGCGGAGACGACGATACATGAATACCCGGTCGATAAAGTTCTCGCGCAGTCGAGGATCATGCAGACGGCCTTCTTCTTCGACCGGCATGTTTGGAAACTGCCGACGAAGCTCGGCGGCAAACAAACCGTGACCGTTCCGTTCGTTGCCCCCCTGCTCGTGCCACACCTTGACCCGCTCCATGCCGCAGCTCGGTGAATCTTTTTTGAGGATGTAGCCGCTCAAGTTCTCCTTCGCGAGCGTACGCACGCGTTGCCTCGAATACCGGTGCATACGCTTCGTGAGATCGACCCCTGTTTTTCCCGTGACGAGCCGGACCCCGTCGAGCTCCTTCGGGTCACGGATCAGTCGGATCGTCTCGCGAGGCGTGCCGAGGCCGACCTCAACCTCTGGGCACACCGGAACCCATTCAACCATCGGCCCGAGCGTCTGAACGAGAAACGGGTCACGCTTGTGACTTCCGTCGTAACGGACCGCTTCTCCGAGCAGACAACTGGAGATGCCAAGTCGAATCGGCGGATGTGTGCTCATGCCGTCAATCAGAACCCATCGTCACCCCGAGTTGGGCGTAACTCGCCATCTCAACATCCCAAGGGGACATCGGCTCGGCCGGCCGAAGCACCAACCTCTTCTCATGCCGCGTCGTCGTAACACTGCTCGAAACCATCTCGAATCTACCGACGCTCGTTCTCGGCGCGCGGGTCACCGCCAGCCTGCACAGAATGGTAGAGAGCTGATTCTCCAGCTCACTAATGCGCTACGAGTCCAGCCGCGCACAACACTACACGTCGCCGAACACGCGGCCGAAATTACTCCCAAGGATCTGTGTCCGGGCAGCGTTGTCGATCCCCAGGTCATCGAAAATTGCCATCTGTGCGTCGTAGACCGGTTGCTGCCAGCCGCGAGGGAAGAATGACGAATCGGTGCCGAATAACAGGCGGTCCGGCCCGAGCGTCTCGAGTGTCTGTCGAAACACGTCGGCGAGCGTCAGCCCCGGCAGGTATCGCAACCACCCGTTCGAACTGGACGTGTCCAGGTAAATGTTCAAGCAGAGATCGGCCGCCATCAGTGCCTCTCTGAGGAAGCCGGCACCGAAGTGCGGGATTACTACCGGCACATTCGGGTATCGGGACGCGATGGGCACGATCGCCAATGGATCGCCACGCCTGATGTCGACGCGGGTCGCGAGTCCCAGCTTACGTCGAACGCCGACCGTCAGCACCCCGCAGTGGATAAACACCGCAGCGCCCGCTTCGGCTGCCGCCGCAAACACCTGGTCGACGCCGTCGTGGTCCAGCGCGTAGTCGTGCATCGCGGGAAACAAACAGACGCACCGGAGCCCATCCGCACCGAGCGCCTGGGGCACTCGCGTACCCGAGTCAGGCGCGGTCGGGTTCACCATCGTCATGCCGACAAGCCTGTCGGGGTACCGGCGCACGGCGGCGGCGACCGATACCTCGTCCCCAGGCACACTCGCCATCAGCGCGGCGCGAGCTACGCCATGGGTGTCCAACTCACCCACCCACCGGTCGGCGAGCGATGCGGGGTCGCCCGGTGGCTGCCATCCCAGCCGCTCGGGAACGGCGACGGCGGGGTCGCCAGGCACAGGGGGCGTCAACTGGCTGCCGAGTGTCGCGAAAAACCGTGATGAGAAGAAATGACAGTGAGCGTCGTTGATCATCTGTTAATCGTTGACTGTACTAGAAGGCCCAACCGATATTGACGAGTCGAAGCACAGGGATTGGCTCGCCATTTAAAATTCTTGTCGCGCCACCGCCGATGCTAACGCTGAGGTGTCGTTCTGACCCAATCAGCCAGGCATATCCCAGTTCGAGACCGAGACCGATCCTCGTCCGTACCGATGTCGTCGTCCCCGATGGAGTCCTAAATTCTTGCGACACCCAAAACATTCCGACCCTTGGTCCTAAATAAAATCCTCTGAACGCATTGCCGCTTGGGTAATAGCGCAACGCCATATTGAGACTATAGACGCCACCAGCGTCACCCCAAGGGAGTTTTGAACCAGACAGACCAATCGTGGCTCTTTCCGTAACCTTACGTTCGTACTCGCCGTTGTACCACGGCACCAAGATCCACCCAAACGGGTTCGCCGATATTACTTGGTTATGGGCGGCTGACTGACCAGCCGTAGACTCTTGCGCGAACCCGGTCGTCGCCAGGGTCACAAGCAAAGTAACGTGAACGGCAACGAAACGAAGATAACGGATAGTCATGGAATTCATTTTAATCAGCAGAAAAACAACTATCCCCTAGTCTACCGCAACACCGCGGGCGGTTCAGTGGAAACGCAGGCTAGACGGGTGTATTTCTTCCACCCCTCTGGAGTGGGATGCGTTCGCGCCGTGTCCTACCGGCGAGCTTCCAAACGTACGGTCCAGCCGCCCGCCGGTCGCAGAGTGAACGTCGTGTCCAGTTCCACCTCCTGGACCAGAGGTTCGAAGCGCCACCGTTGGGCCAGTCTGGCGAACAGCAGCGGGCCGTCCATTCAGGCAAATGACTCGCCCATACAGATCTTCGGCCCGCCTCCGATGGCCAGGAACGCGTTGCGGTGGCGCTGCGCCTTGGCTTCGGGGGTCCATCGGGATGGCGAGAATTCCAGTGGGGCGTTCCAGAATCTTGGGTCACGATGGGTGACCCAGGGAGCCAGCATCCCCAGGGAGCCCTTCGGAATCGCCCAGCCCCAGAGATTTCGAGCGAGCGCGCTGCCTGCCGTGGAATGGCGAAGGAGGGGGGATAGAGCCGCAAGGACTCTCCGAATACACCCCGGCACAGAGGTAGGTTCGGAAGATCGGAGAAGGCCGGAGTGCGACCCTCCAGCGTATCGACCTCGGCTTCCATGGCCGCACGGGCCTCGGTGTGTCGCCCGAGCAGCCAGATCGCCCACGCCATCGCTGCAGCCGTGGTTTCGTGTCCCGCGATGAGCAGAGTCAGAGCATCGTCGAGGGCTACTTTCTTCTCCAATACTCATTCGAGAACAACGAGCTGTGTGATTCTGAGGAAAGACTGCTACAAACCGGAGTCTTTTAGTCAGGACCGAGCCCATGCCCTCTGGCCACGCAACCCGACGATGGAGAGTCTGCTACCGCTTTGGCCTGTGGGCTGTGTGAACTGCCCGTTGGGGGTCTTTCGTAGGTGCGGCACTACCAGCTACGCGGCAAGCTGCCCAGCTCCGCCGAAATCGAGGCCGACTGAGATAACCGGGCCAGGGATACGCCAGGTATTACGTCCCCTTGGGGACGCCATTGTCCTTGAACAGACCGCAGATGCAGAGCGAATGAGCAGTCGGCCTGATTACGGTACACTATGAGATACAATGGCCGGCGTGACGTCAACATACCGTGCCACCGGTGAGCTTACCGTTCGAGATCTGGCGCACGGTTTACCGTCTCGGTGAACCCGCGTGGTCGAGCTGCTGGAGCTCGCTGAAAGTCTACAGAAAGCGGAGGAGTTATTGATCATGTATACAGTGATGATGCATTCAGCGAGTCGGCAAATCGTCCTCGCAGTTCTTATCGCCGTTGTCTTGGCGGTCCCAGCTGCCGGTCAGGAGTTTACGGCTGGTGAGCCCATCGGCGCGCTCAATGAGACCGGAGTGTGGCAGCCGATGTCGGATAATGTCACGGTCTATGGCAGTTTTCACTTTTCTGAAAGCTGTACGTTTGATCGCAACAAGAACCTGATTCTGGCCATGAATACCGGTAACCGGGGAGACGCCACCCAAAATGATGGCTTTGTCTCTCTCATTAATCCCGATGGGAGTGTGCATACACCCAAGTGGATCGGCGCCACTCGGGACGAATTGGAACTCTATGATCCCTTGGGCAGCGCTATCAGCAATGGCGTGCTCTATACCGTTGATGTGGGATACATTCGCCTCTTTGATCTGGAAACAGGCCGACCCTTGCGGTCCATTCCTGTTCCTGAATCTACGATACTGAATGGCATTGCCGTTGCGGATGATGGCACAGTATACGCCTCCAATACCCGGAACCCAGAGCAAATATGGATGATCACCGCAGACGGTGAGGTGTCGGTCTTCGCAGAGGGCACTCCACTTGCTGCCCCCAACGGTGTGGCGATTGACCAGGACGGCAACATAGTGGTGGTCAACGTCGGCGACAATGCCATCATCACCTATGACCAGGACGGAGCGGTCATTCTGATAGAACATAGTGTCGAAGGCGGGAACGATGGCATCGTGATAACCACCGACGGGACGAAGTACGCGAGCAGCGTACGTTATGGCAGCGTGTCCCGTATCCGACCGGGTCAGGAAGCAGAAATCATCGCCTCGGGCATACCAAGCGCGGCGTCCATGTGCTACGACTCGACTCAGAACCAGCTGGTCATTCCACTGAACAGCAACTACGCGCTTGCGTTTATTCGTCTTAATAGTCAGGATTAGCCTGCTGACAGGGGCTCAACTAGCCGACTCGTCGAATATCGTCTATCCGCAGTGCATCCATTGCTTTCAGCCAGCCCAGGAATTTGTTCTAACTTGAAGTGCTTAGGGACGCCATTCAAAGTGGCAGGATCCCCGCCCCGAGTTTAGCGATGTTGGCGGTCCCCTCAATCACGTAGACGCCACGCTCTACGTCGGCACGACACATCAACTTACCGTCGATGAGTCGACGAAGAAACTGTTGTCCCTTCGCTACCTGACGACGCATGACCCACGCCAGTCGCCAGCCGGCGAGTGAGTGCCGGGTGCAGGTCAGGGCTGCTGAGCTTCGACGTGCGCTCGACGCGATCCTGTCCGGTATGTAGGTCGCGATGCACTGGCCACTATAATACGGTCAGCCAGACTCGACCTTGGACAGCCACTCATCGCGGCCACGGGGGGAACCGAGGAGCACTATGGAGCGAGAATCAATAGGCGCCTCGCACGCGGCGTCAACCGCAGCGGCATCAGTTGTCCGAAGAGCGACCGTCAGTGATGAGCCGACGGTAGTCGATGCACTTCTCTTGGCGTTCGCCGCCGACCCCGTGATGCGGTGGATCTGGCCAGATCCTCAGCAGTACGTCAGCGCGTGGCCACGCATGGTCCGGACCTACGGCGGTCAAGCCTTTCTTCACGAGGGCGCTCACTGTTTGGATGGCTACCTTGGCGCGGCACTCTGGCTACCCCCAGGAGTTCACCCCGACCCCGATCCCGTGATGGCTCTGTTGCAGGAGACCGTTTCCGAGGCGCGGCAGGCCGACCTATTGGCATTCTTCGAGCAAATGGGACGGTTCACACCTGAGGCGCCCTACTGGTATCTGCCGATTATCGGTGTGGACCCGAGCCACCAGG
>Ga0302123_10002821_pt1 | contig 11733 bp, 10 predicted proteins | sample CB21_321_MG_FD_203109 | JGI IMG/M metagenome (GOLD analysis project Ga0302123, IMG submission 203109) | Marine microbial communities from Western Arctic Ocean, Canada - CB21_32.1 | ecosystem: Environmental > Aquatic > Marine > Oceanic | place: Canada: Western Arctic Ocean | collected 2017-09-28 | reverse complement strand
GCGCCATTCACCGCGCTGGTTGCCTACTACCAGACGCTACTGGAGGAACGTGGGAACCGCGTCTTCGAAGAGCCGCCGACGCACATGTTCGAGGTGGGTCGATTCAGGGACGAAACGATGGCCTTTCCGCCTGGAGTGACGATCAAGGACTGGACGTGGGGCAGCGAGGGTTACCCGAATCCAGGGCCAGGCGCCGAGCCCGCTCGGTTCCCGTCGATCATCATGATCGTCCCGGCGCCGCCGTTGGTCCCCGAATAGGCCCCACCGCTGCCCTTGTGCGGCGGACGGCTGTCCCTCGCCACTCCGGCCCCGATCGCGGCTACTGTCCTTTCTTCCGGTACTTCGCCTCGGTCGCCTCTTTCTGCGGACGCCACCACTGCTGATTGGCAGCGTACCAGTGAATCGTCTGCTGCAACCCATCCGCGAACTTCGTGAAACTGGGTTTCCAACCAAGTTCTGTGCTCAGCTTTGAGTAGTCGATGGCATAGCGGAGATCGTGGCCCGCACGATCGCGCACTCGGTCGTAGTCCTCGGCGCCCTTCCCGAGCATTTCGAGAATCATCTCGATGACCTGCCGATTGTTCCGTTCGCCGTCCGCGCCGATTAAATAGGTCTCGCCGCTGCGCCCCTTCTCGAGGATCGCATGGACCGCACTGTTGTGGTCGTCAACGTGAATCCAGTCCCGAACATTAAGGCCCTCGCCGTACAGCTTCGGCGTGTTTCCGGCGAGCACGTTCGTGATCTGGCGGGGGATAAATTTTTCGACATGCTGATACGGACCGTAATTATTCGAGCAGTTGGAGATGGTCATGTGGAGATCGAACGAACGCCCCCACGCGCGAACCAGCATGTCCGATCCAGCTTTCGAGGCGGAGTAGGGGCTCGACGGGTTGTACGGAGTGTCCTCGGTAAACTTCGCCGGATCGTCAAGCGCCAGATCGCCGTAGACCTCGTCGGTGGAGATGTGATGAAGACGTTTCTCGAATTTCCGTACGGCCTGCAGAATTCGGAATGTACCGATCAGGTTGGTTTCGACGAACGGAAACGGATCCTCAAGCGAATTGTCGTTGTGCGATTCGGCTGCAAAGTGGACGACGACGTCACAGTCTCGAACAAGCGGTTCGAGCACGTCTTCGTTGACGATCGAACCCTCGACGAATCGAATGTGACTCTCGACTCCTTCAAGGTTCGCACGATTGCCTGCGTAGGTCAGCGCGTCGAGAACCGTGATCTCGTGCCTGGGCAGGTTATCGATGGTGTAGCGAACGAAGTTGGCGCCGATGAAACCCGCGCCTCCAGTTACCAGTATCTTGGCCACGTGATTCCTCTTGGCCACCGCTCCTAGACGCATGGCTGACAGCAACACCCTGGGGCCGGCGAGCGCGCCCGCCTACCATCGGCGCTACGAGCCGGAAGCCCTAGCTCTTTACGTAGATTTCGCCCTCGCGGCGAAATTCATCCGACTTTTCTTTCATGCCGGCACGGAGCGCGTCAACGTCAGTCACCGCGTTCTTTGCCGCGTAATCGCGCACCTGCTGCGTCAGCTCCATGGAGCAGAACTTGGGGCCGCACATCGAACAGAAGTGGGCGACCTTGGCGCCGTCCGCTGGAAGCGTCTCGTCGTGATACGCACGGGCCGTGACGGGATCCATCGCCAGGTTGAACTGATCCTCCCACCGGAAATCAAAGCGCGCTTTCGAGAGCGCGTCGTCCCACACCTGTGCGCGTGGATGGCCCTTGGCCAGGTCCGCCGCGTGTGCGGCAATCTTGTACGCGATCACGCCGGCCTTCACGTCGTCGCGATCAGGCAACCCAAGGTGCTCTTTTGGCGTCACATAGCAGAGCATCGCCGTGCCATACCACCCGATCATCGCCGCCCCGATCGCGGACGTAATGTGGTCGTAGCCCGGCGCGACATCTGTGGTTAGCGGTCCGAGAGTATAGAACGGCGCTTCGTCGCACCATTCGAGCTGCTTCTCCATGTTCTCCTTGATGAGATTCATGGGAACGTGGCCGGGGCCTTCGTTCATCACCTGGACGTCGTACTCCCACGCGATTCGCGTCAGCTCGCCCTGCGTCTTGAGTTCGGCGAACTGCGCTTCGTCGTTCGCATCGGCGATCGAGCCAGGCCTCAGGCCGTCTCCGAGCGAGAACGACACATCGTAGGCGCGCATGATCTCGCAGATCTCGCGGAAGTGCGTGTAGAGAAAATTTTCCTGGTGATGCGCCAGACACCACTTCGCCAGGATGGAGCCGCCGCGCGACACGATGCCGGTAAGCCGCTGAGCGGTCATCGGTACGTAGCGCAGCAGCACGCCTGCGTGTACGGTGAAATAGTCCACGCCCTGCTCGCACTGCTCGACGAGCGTGTCGCGATACATCTCCCAGGTGAGGTCCTCCGGCCGGCCGTCCGCCTTCTCAAGCGCCTGGTAAATCGGCACCGTGCCGATGGGCACAGGAGAATTCCGAATGATCCATTCACGCGTTTCATGAATGTCCTCGCCTGTCGACAGATCCATCACCGTGTCGGCACCCCAGAGCGTCGACCACTGGAGCTTCTCAACTTCGTCCTCAATCGACGACCGCACAGCAGAGTTGCCGATGTTCGCGTTGATCTTCACCAGGAAGTTGCGGCCGATAATCATTGGCTCGAGTTCGAGGTGGCGGATATTGGCTGGGATGATCGCGCGCCCGCGCGCGATCTCCTCGCGTACGAACTCCGCCGGCAGTCCTTCGCGCGCCGCGACGAACTCCATCTCGGGTGTGAGTTCCCCGCGACGTGCGTATGAGAGTTGCGTGCCGATATCGCCCGTCGCGCGTCTGGCGTCAATCCAGGACTGCCGCAGTTTGGGCAGCCCCTCGCGCACGTCGTGCCCCTGCGGGCCGCTGGTGTCGTACAACCGAACTGGCGCCTCACCACCGCCTAGCGTCACCTCGCGCATGGGGACCTGCACATCGATCGCAGCCCCCCCTGGTGACAGCGGCACCGTGCGCGCTTCGTAGACCTTTCCGGAATTCGGATACGCGGCAGAAAAATCAATCATGAAGTCACCCAAAAACCGGGACGGCGCCGCTCTCCCTGCGCCGGTGCGAACCGGATCAGGTTCCAAGAGTCTGTCTCAATCCCCTACCGGGATACCTCTGGCGGCCAGAGCCGATTATACTCGCCCGATGCGCCAACTCGTCGCGATCACACTGGTTCTGGCGAGCGTCGTCGCGTACGCCCAGACATCGGACACCCGATCAGGAATATCCATGACGGTCACCAATCCGCAGGGGGCCACGCTGCCGGGCGTAGACGTGAATGTGCTCGGCGCCTCGGGTCGCGGCGGCCAGACGAACGACAGCGGGCAGGTCAGCTTCACCGGGATGTTGGGCGGCACGTATCGGGTCCGATTCAGCGGTGAGCGCGTCGTGTCGTTCGAGAAGGAGATCGCGCTTGCGGCCGGCCAGACGGCCATCATCGACATCATGCTCTATGCCGTTCCGCCACCTCCAGAACCGCCTCCGCCGCCGGCACCAGTCGCGCCCCCGATCGGACCGACGGGCGCGCCTCGAACCGTGTCCCTGGTGGATCTTATCGAGCAGGAGTTGATTCCCAAGAATCAACTCCGTCGCGACACGCTCGTGTCGTGCAGCGGAAACACGCGGAGCACGCTGGTCCAACTGAATCAGGACCAGCCACAACGGCTGTACGACACCGCCGAGGTCACGTATTACGTGATCGCCGGAGAAGGCGCGGCACGGACCGGTGGCGCCGACACACCGCTCGACGCCGGCAGCTTCGTGTCGATTCCTCGCGGCACCGCGCACACCCTCGTCCGCCGCGGACGCCGGCCGCTGATCCTCCTTGCCAACGTGAGTGGTACGCCGTGCGAGGACGCCCGCTGATCACGGGGCAGACGATGCCCCGAAAAGGACACCGCACGTGACCACACCGGCGGAGGCGCGCCACCCGGGCGTGGCCGGCGTGCTCAGCATCATCATTCCCGGGGTCGGACAGATCTATAACGGCGACTTCCTGCGGGGTGCCTTTTGGCTCGTCGTCACTCCTGGCCTCTGGATCGGCACAGGCGGTCTCTTCGGGTGGATCTTCCACCTCATCGCCGCCTACACCGCACACCGGCGCGCGAAAGATAAGAACGCCGGGCTCGCATAGCGCCCCCCCTGCGGGAGAAGCTGGCACCTCTGAACCGTGACCATCGACGAACGGCACATCGAAGACTCTCAACTTTTTGCCGAATGGGTCGCCGCTCTTGAGGCGCGTCACCTCTCCAACCTCCGCGTGCGGGAGGTCACCAAGGCGCTGCGCGCGTTGTCGTCCGCGTACGTGCAGCGCCGGGGTGACGCGGTGCCGCGTGTGATGGAGAGCGCCGGCAAACGGGCCGCGTTTGCGCTGTTTTACTCGCCGCTGCACTTTCTGGCGACGTCCCTCGCCGTCCGAGCCCTTGAGGCCGACGTTCCGCCACCGCGCGCCATTCTCGACATCGGCTGTGGCACCGGTGCCGCTGGCTCCGCCTGGGCACTCGCCGCCGGGAGCACGCCGACAGTGACCGGAATTGATCGCCATCCATGGGCCGTCGAGGAGGCGAGATGGGCCTACCGACAGCTGAAAATTGCCGGACACGCACGACGCGGTGACGTTGCGCGTCTACCCCCCCTCGTGCCGGGAACGGCGGTAGTGGCGGCATACGTGCTGAATGAACTACCGGACGCGCTCCGCGCGCAGGTGGAAAATCGCCTAGTTGAAGCAATCGGCCGCGGCACCAGGATTCTCGTGATCGAGCCGATCGCGCGCCGCGTCTCGCCCTGGTGGAACGAGACGGCATCCCGTATCAAGGCCGCCGGAGGGCGCGCCGACGAGTGGCGTTTTGATGTTGACCTTCCGCCCCTGGTGCGCCTGCTCGACAAGGCGGCGGGACTCAACCACCGGAAGCTGACGCTACGGTCGCTCTACTGCGCGGGCACGAGTCACTGACGCGACGCACAACTGCCGACAAGTCCCTGCTCTGCGGCTACAATCCCACCATGCGCCGTTTACGCATCGCGGTGTTCGCTGCGGCGCTCGTCTCCGCAAGCAGCCTTTGGGTCGGGTACGCCCAGCCCCCGAATCGACCGCTTGCCGTCGTCGCTGAGTTCGACGGCATCATTCACCCTATCTCTGCCGAATACCTGAGCCAGACCATCGACGAGGCTGATGCGTCCAGCGCCGACGTCGTCGTATTCATCCTGCGCACACCCGGCGGCCTGCTCGACTCGACGCGCGCCATCATCTCGCGGATGATCACATCGCGGGCGCCGGTGGTGGTCTTCGTGGGGCCGTCGGGCTCGCGCGCAGCATCGGCGGGATTCGTGATCGCGCTGGCCGCCGACGTCGCGGTGATGGCTCCGGGGACCCACATCGGCGCGGCACACCCGGTGTCGGGCACAGGCGAGCCGGTCGACGACACGATGGCCGAGAAGGCGGCTTCGGACACGGCCGCGTATGCGCGATCACTGGCAGCCGCACGTGGGCGCAGCGAGGCGTTGGCGGAGGAGGCCGTGCTGGACAGCCGCGCCTTCACAGACGGAGAAGCCCTTGGCGCCATGCCCCCCCTGATTGATTTCATAGCGCAAGACCTCGATGACGTGCTCCGTCAGCTCGATGGTCGTATGGTCACGCGATTCGATGGGCAGACGAGCACGCTGCGCACGGCCAACGCGGAGGTGCGGCGCGTGAACATGACGCGCAGGCAGGAGTTTCTGGGCGCGATCGCACATCCCCAGATCGCCACGCTCCTGCTGACCCTCGGGATGCTCGGGCTGACCATCGAACTGTGGAGCCCAGGGGCGATTCTCCCTGGGGTCGCAGGCGGACTGTGCCTGCTGCTGGCGTTCTTTGCGTTTCAGATCTTGCCGGTCAGCGCCACCGGACTCCTGCTCATTCTGTTCGGCCTGATCCTGCTGATCCTGGAACTGACCGTCCCGAGCTTCGGCGTGCTGGGTATTGGCGGCACGATCAGTCTTGTGCTCGGAGCGACTATGCTCACGCGCGACGCCATCCCCGGAGTCGAGGTCAGCCTCGGATTCATCGTGCCGATGGCAGTCGGCTGTGCCGCCATCGTGCTGTTCCTGGGCCGGCTCGCACTGAGGTCGCAACGGCAAGGTTCAGTATCTGGCCTCGAAGGCATGGTCGGGGCACACGCCCGAGTCCGCGATGCGATCGGGCAGGGCGCCACCGGCAACGTCGATGTCCACGGAGAGATCTGGCGCGCGCGGAGCGCACTCCCACTGGCGGCAGGACAGCCTGTCCGCGCCACCTCGGTTGATGGTCTGACACTCACCGTCGAACCGCTCGATCCCCAGGCGCAAGAAGGAGAACGCTGATGGAACTGTCCCCGACGCTGATGATGCTGCTCATTGTTGTCTTCTACTTGTTCAGCTCAGTACAAATCCTCGCCGAATACGAGCGGGGCGTCATCTTCAGGCTTGGCAAGCTCCTTCCGACGAATAAGGGCCCAGGGGTGGTGCTGGTGTTCAGGCCGATCGATCGGATCGTGCGCATGAGTCTCAGAACGGTCGTGCTGGACGTGCCGCCGCAGGACATCATCACTCGCGACAATGTGTCGGTGAAAGTGAACGCCGTCGTCTATTACCGCGTCATCGACCCGAGCCGCGCCGTCGTCGAGGTCGAAAACTTCGACTACGCCACGTCGCAGCTGGCGCAGACGACGCTGCGAAGCGTGCTCGGACAAGCGGAGATGGACGACTTGTTGTCGGAGCGGGATCGCCTCAATCAGCAGCTACAGACCATCCTGGACAAGCAAACTGACCCGTGGGGTATCAAGGTGTCGGCCGTGGAGGTGAAACACGTCGATCTGCCGCAGGACATGCAGCGTGCCATGGCCAGGCAGGCCGAGGCAGAGCGCGAGAAACGAGCCAAGATCATCCATGCGGAAGGCGAACTCATCGCATCGGAGAAACTGGCGCAGGCAGCCGCAATCATCGACCGCGAGCCGGCGGCCATCACGCTCCGTTACCTGCAAACGCTGACCGAGATCGCCTCGGAACAGAACTCCACCATCGTGTTTCCGCTCCCAATGGAGCTCATGCGCATGATGAAGCCAGGCAAGAACGCAGGTTAGCCGTCGGTCGGCTGGGTCGATGCTCGTACTGTGCTACGCGGCTCGAAGAATCCCACAGCGCGCGAGCAGGCTGTGGCGACACTCGGGCTGCTAGCGAGCGCCCCGCAACAGTTGATCGGCGGCGATGAGCACCGTCCAACGGAGGCGCTGCGGATAATCCAGCTCACGTGCAAGAAATTCGCGAACCGTCGCCGCCGCCTCCGCCGATCGATGACCGCTCAGCACCGCGTCGGCCCAGCGCATGGGTAGAAAGATGTCGCCTGTGCGCTGGATCTCACGCAACAGATCGAGCGCCGGCGCTATGAACCGCCGCGCCTGGCGTTCCCGCAAAGGATGGTTCAGGTAGGCCAGCGACTCGACAACCCACGGCTCCCGACGCCGATTCTCCACCTGCGAGAGCCGGGCAAACGCCCCCTCGCGCACGGCGGGGTCTGCCGACAGTGCCGGCATCACGAAGGCAAACCTCGCCCGCCGATCGGGGTTCTCTGTTCGATCGTGCTGGGTCTGCAGAATCTCCCGCCACGCTGGCACCTCGCGCACCGCCAGCGCCAGCGCCAGCGCGACCTCGTCCGTCTCGCCCAGCGGCAATCCCTCGATCCGATCGTCCCGCCGCCACAACGCCTCGATCGACGCCAGGCTCGCCGGCGTGAGCGCCAGGTCTCTGAAGGCCGCGAACCACGCCGCCTTCGCGCTCCGGGTCGACGCGCGCCCGACGCCGGCCCAGAGCATCGTCTCTAGCGCCGGTGCGCGCCGTGCGCGCTCGTCGGCGTCAAGATGCGCCCAGAATGCCTGGATCGTGTAGGCCAAGACCCGCTGGATATTTTGCTCGTCGGTCTCCGCCGCTAATGCGCGGCCGGCCGCATCGAGGAAAGCGCCGGCGTCAACGTGCGACTCCATTACGTTGTCCCACAAGGTGACCCACGCGCTGCCTCTGGTGAGTGGATCGGCGATCGCCTCAATGTGGTCGAGCAAGTACTCCCGGCTGGCCCTGTCCAGGATGAAGAGACCGTAGCCGAGACCTGCGCCATTCGGCAGCACGAACAGTGGTTCCGGCATGCCCTCGGCGTCGGCAACGACCACCGACGCTTCGGAGGCGTATGTCGCGATCTCCCGCACCTCAGACTCGTAGCCGAGCGCGACACGCAGCTGCTGTGGCCACACCAACCCGCGCCTCAGCGGGTCGGTTACCGTCACTGTCAGGCGCGACACGCGGCCGCGCTCGACTTCCAACTCGGTCGTGAATGTTGGTCGGCCGCGCTCCTCCACCCACGTGCGACTCCAGACCGCCAAGTCCTCGGACGTCCGGGCGTCGAGGATGCGGACCAGATCGACCCAGGTCGCGTTTCCGAAACGGTAGGTGCTGAGGTACTCCTGAAGGCCTTGGCGAAACGTCTCCGCGCCGGCAATCATTTCGAGCTGGCGCATGGCGACCGGTGCCTTCTGATAAATGATGGCGCCGTAGAGCTGTCCGGCGTCATCCAGGTTCGAGAGCGGCTGCCTGATCGGATTCGCGCCGGCGGTACGATCAACCCCATAGGCGGCGGGATAGTTGGCCAGCAGAAAACGGAGGTCGTGATTCACCTCAGGGAACGAGGGGTTCACGATCTTCGCGGCCATGAAATTCGCGAAGACCTCCTTCATCCACACGTCGTCAAACCATCGCATCGTCACGAGGTCCCCGAACCACATATGTGCGGTCTCGTGGGCAATCAGACTGGCCCGACCGAGCATCTGATTCTGCGTGGCCGACTCCTCCAGCAACAGGCTTTGTGCGTTGTAGAGGATCGCACCGGGGTGCTCCATGCCGCCGAACTGAAACGACGGTACCGCCACGAAGTCGAACTTGCCAAAGGGATACGGAATGTCCGTGTAGGCCTCAAGCCATGCCAGCGAGGACGCGTGGAGGTCGAAAATGGCCTCCCTGTTGCGTGAGAGCAGGGCCGCGTCCGTCTCGCGATGGAACATCCGGAATTCGCGTCCGTCCCGTTGCGCGGTCTCCACCGAAAACTTGCCGGTCACGAACGCAAACAGGTAGGTCGAGATCGGCTGGGTTTCCTCGAACCGGATCAGCGTCCGCTGCGCGTCCGCCTCCGTCGCGGCCACCGCGCCGTTGGCGACTGCTCGCCATCCGACCGGCACGTCGAGCGACAAACTGTACCGGGCCTTGAGATCGGGCTGATCGAAACAGGGGAACGCGTGATGGGCACGTGCGGGAACGAACAGCGTATAGAGAAAGTCCTGGTCTCTGTTGAAGGGGTCATCCCCGGCGACAAAATCGATCGCGATCTCGTTCTCCCCGGCCCTGGTCGCCTGTTCTGGAATCGTCAGGTGTCCGTCTCCGAACGCGACTGGCAGCTCGACTCCGCCGCTGCGTACACTGCGGACGCGTTCACGAGGCTGGGCAAAGTCGAGCACGATTCGGTGGGGCGCTTCCAGGACGAAGCGCAGAATCACACGTCCCTGGATAGGCTCGTCCGGCGCCTCGGGCACAACAAATGCCAGCTCGTAACGCAGCGACCCGATGATGCTGGCCCGTTCGCGCGCCAGCGCCTCAGACACGCCACGTCCCGGCGGCTCAGCCCCCGACTGGCTCGCAAGCGCCGTCGCCAACAGCACACTCAACACACCGTGAAGATACCAGAGACGAGGGCCGATAGAATGCGACAGTGCAAAGAACGGTTCCGAGCTGTCTGCGGTCCCTGGCGTCGATACTCTCCGCCGTCTGTGCAGTGGCCGTGGTCAGCCCCACGGCGCAGGAATCGGCCATTGTCAGCGGCCGCGTGGAGATCGGGATTCCGATCGCGTCTCGGCGTCCATCCGCCGCGTACACATCGCGAGCGATCGCCGCGCCAACACTCGCCCCCGAATCGGAACGCCGCAACGTCGTTGTATACCGGCGCGACGCTCCGGCGCAGGCTGTGTCGCCAATCCAGGTGGCTATTCGGCAGGAGCACGAGCGCTTCCTGCCGCGGGTGGTCGCCGTCACGGTTGGGTCCGATGTTGAGTTCCCCAACGACGACCCGATCTATCACAACGTGTTTTCCCTGTCGCGCGTCGGAACCTTCAATCTGGGACGGTATCCGCGCGGCGAGACGCGCAGCGTCCGGTTCGACGAGCCTGGGGTCGTGAAAGTGTTCTGCGACATTCATTCCCACATGAGCGCGACGGTGATGATCTTTGACCATCCCTGGTTCGTCGTACCCGACGAAGCGGGACGCTTTGCCTTGCCAGCCATGCCGGAGGGCAACCAACAGATCACCGCTTGGCACGCGCGGCTGGGTGACACGACCGTTGATATCCGCGTCGAATCAGGGCAGACCAACGCCGCTGATTTTGTACTCCCCGTACCAGAAGAATGAGGCGCCCGCCGAAGCTGATCGCGCGAACGCTGACAGCGGCGTTCGGCGCGGCCCCGGATACCCCTTCGGACTACGGAGCGATGAGATTCCCGTGACGGAGCGGATTGCGCGCGTAGCCGACGCCTTCGACGCGATTGCCAGCGCACGCGTCTGTCGTCCCGCCAGGGGGCCAGCTGAAGCGGTCCGTGAGCTACAACGCGGCGGAGGCACGGTGGTCGATTCCGAGTCGGTCAAGGCGCTGATTGCCGCGCTGTCACTCGCCACGACCGCGCCGGAAGTGGCGCTGCAGGAATTGATTGGACGCCGGGCAGCCTGACAGTCATGGTCGCCACGCGATGTCTTCGGGAGGCGGTGAGATTCGACGTAATGTGTCGGACGGCGTACATCGTCTGGATGCTGATCGTGATCGCGCCGGCCGCGGCGCACGCACAGCAATCGCGACCGTCACGCCTCGCAATCGACACCGTTGCGACCATCGACAGCGCGCTCGACAACAACGGAAATGACGCGACTAACCTGGTCATCGACGCGTTCGTGTCTGTCGATCTGGGCGGAGGACTCGAAGTCATCAGCTGGCCCATCGCCCAGCGACGGGCTGTCACCGGCGAATGGAGCCACGACGTGTGGATCGCCGCCCTGCGCTACGAGCGCCGGGGCCCCGTCGGTATCAGGATCGAAGGAGGGCTGCTTCCCTCGCCGATCGGCCTCGCCAACCTCACCGTGCGACGCGCACACTTGAATCCGACGATTTCGCAGCCCTCATTACTCTTCTCGCCGCTGCCGTCACTTGGCGACGGTCAACCGCGACCCAATCTGCTCGGTGCCATCTACCCCTTCGGTGGACAGATTACGGTATCCGGCTCACGCTGGGATGCGCGCGCGGCACTCATCGACACTTCTCCACTGCGCAGGCGCGGTGTCTTTGTAGACCCCAAACCCCCGCGGTTCGCGAATCTGGTCATCGGCGGCGGAGTCACCCCGTTCGTCGGATTCCGTGTCGGCGCGTCGGTCACGCACGGGGGCTGGCACTACCGGACGCCGAGAGAAGCCGCGGCAGAGATCAAGGACTACATCGGGTTCTGGCGCGGCGTCGAGGTCATCGAGTAGCGTCGGAGGCCGACGAGAACCCGCGAACCTACGCGGCGGCCTATCCGTCGAGCGCTGACGTCCAGCTGGCGCCGACGAACGAACGGGTGTCGGTGTACCAGCAGCCGTTCCGGCTCGCGCAGGATGTTGCGATCGTCGTGAAT
>Ga0302123_10002817_pt1 | contig 11753 bp, 10 predicted proteins | sample CB21_321_MG_FD_203109 | JGI IMG/M metagenome (GOLD analysis project Ga0302123, IMG submission 203109) | Marine microbial communities from Western Arctic Ocean, Canada - CB21_32.1 | ecosystem: Environmental > Aquatic > Marine > Oceanic | place: Canada: Western Arctic Ocean | collected 2017-09-28 | reverse complement strand
TCGGCTCCGACTCGACCGACAGTCTCACTGCCATCCTGGAAAGGGTCGGCCACATCAGGGTCGCTGGCACGCCTGGCCTCGGATGCTAGGTACGGAAGCAGTTCGACGCCGCGGGACGGACTCACGTCCTCGATGCCGACGAGGTCGCCGAAGCGAGACGACCATCCCTGTTCATTCTTGGGGATCAGGACCCAGTAGATGTCCTCGTTCCGCTCAGGAATCCAACGGTTGATGTTGAGGCCCCACGTCTGAACCTCCCGGTCGTTGAAGCGGAGCTGCGAGAACGGGATTCTCATCTCCGCGGTCCACCCGGCCTCATCGACGCTCGTCGACGTCTCCCACACCGGGTCGTAGGCCATGTCGCGGGAGTGTTCGGCGTCGGACGAGTTGTAGTAGTCGACGCGGCCCCCAGCGACCGTGGTAGCGAAAGCGTAGGCCGTCCGTCGGTCTAGGAACGTGTCGAGGGAGAACACGACCACTTCAGACTGAGCGAACTCATCTCGCCGGGTCACGAAGGGCCGGGCGTCCCACGGTTGCGCGTTGTGCATCCGCGCGCCGATGTAGAGCGCCTCCCCAGTATAGACGAAGGCAACATCCGTGCCTGCGAGGGGAGTGGCTCCCTCGACCGGCTCTTTGGTCGTGAAGTCGGACAGGAAGTGGACGCGTTGCCAGGCCTCGTCGTCCAGACGTCCATCCAACGTGGGCGCATCCTCGTCCCCGATGCGGACCGCCTGTGTCGTACTTCGCTCGTCATCGCCGACCGTCTGCGTGTGACCGGCCGACGCCCCCATGAGTTGTAGAACGGTCCCGCTGAAGAATGCCACTCTGATCATGGTTCTGCTCATCGCGTGGCGGTATCCTGCTGAGATTCACGCCGGAGCAACCTGCCCGGCTTAGTATTGCTCATGACCCCCTCATCAATCACCGCGACGCCGTTCACGAACACGTAGTCCATGCCTTCGGCATACCGCATCGGCTCACCGAAATCCGCCCGGTCCATAACCCTCTCGGGGTCGAAGATCAGCAAGTCCGCGGCCATTCCAGGAGCGATGAGGCCTCGGTCCTGGAGCCCCAAGCGGTGTGCGGCCAGCGAGGTCATGCGGCGAATCGCGTCCTCCAAGGTGATCACCCCGTCCTCGTGTACATACTTCCGGATCACCCGCGGAAACGCCCCGAAGGCTCGTGGGTGCGAGCTCGCGCTGGTAGCGGGGTTCACCGGCGATGCGTCTGTGTCGATCATCACCCATTCGGCTCGGAGCGCCTGCCATTTCTGCTCCTCGTTCATGCTTCTGGGGTTCACACTCACGCCGCCGCCCTTCACCAGATCGAAGAATACGTCCCATTCCGAAGTGCTCAGAATCTCGGCGGCGCCCGCCACGGATCGGCCGATCACACGCTGGTCGATCGAAGCCGGGGCGGAAACGATCAGAACGTTGTCCCATTCCATGCCGACGTGACGGTACCAGTTCTCCCAGTCTGCGGTCGACTCTACCTCACGCCGAAGCGACCGGCGTAGCTCTGGGTCATCCAATGTGGCCAAGAACGGGCCGGTTCCCTGGGAGTAATGGCGGGGATGAAGGAAAGACCCGAGTCCGATGCCGTTCCGGATGTAGGGGTAAATGTCTGCGGTGACGTCCATTCCGGCTGTTCGCGCCGAGTCTATCAGCGCGATGGCCTCGACCATGAGTGGCCAGTTCTCCTGACCGGCTGCCTTCAAGTGGTAGATGTGGACCGGGACCTCGGCACCCCTTCCGATCTCGAGAGCCTCGCGGATCGCATCCAAGACCGCGTGGCTTTCGTTTCTCATGTGGGTGAAGTAAACGCCGCCATACTCGCCCGCCACGCGCGCCATTTCGATAAGCTCGTCAGTGTCGGCGTAGATGGCCGGCGGGTAGATCAGCGAGGTCGATACCCCTACGGCCCCGTCCTCCATCGCTTGCCGCACCAGGGCTTTCATCTCCTCTATCTCGGCTAGGTCGGGGCGGACATCGCCATCTCCGAGGACTACTCTCCGAACCTGGGTCAGGCCCACGTCGTGGACCACGTTGATCGGGATGCCAAACCCTTCGATCATCTCGAAGTACTCGGCGTACGTCCGCCAGCGCAGCGTATCGCCGCCCACAACAGGCGGGTTCGTGAGGGTGGCTTCACTCTGCGGAGCGGGCGAGCCGCCTTCGCCGGAAAGGTAGGTCGTGATCCCCTGACGCAACTTGCTCTCGGCGCTTGGGGGATCAGTCATGAGCACCAGGCTGGCCTGGCCCATCATGTCGATGAAGCCGGGGCTCACCACCCGATCTACGGCGTCGATGGTCCGGAGCGCCTCTTGGCCGTCGAGGTGACCGACCGCCGTGATACGGTCGTCGCGGATACCGATATCTCCCCGAATCCACGGATTCCCGCCGCCGTCCACGATGCGTGCGTTGAGGATGAGCACGTCGAAGGCCTCGGCCGTTCCTTCTCCCTCCTCGGTCTCAGCACCGCACGACTGGAGGGCCAGCGTGCACAGCAGAAGAACCACGGCCCGTGGGGGTCGGATTCCCGACGATCGTTGGAGCGACATTCTCCCTCCCGTTTGGCGCCGGTGGTGACTCCGGCTCCACAGCTTACGGGTCGGGGGCTGATCACGGAAAGACCTCACGTGGCTCTCGCAGGATGTCGTGCGGGGCCCGCGCGCGCTCACTAGGTTTGAGACATGGAATCTCTGACTCGATATCCGCTACGGCTCGAACGCGTTGCCCTCGTGCTCGTGGCCGAGCGGAGCCCGAGCTGAGGCTGCGCGGACCGTGATGGTATCTGAGGTTACGGCCGCCAATTGGGCCGCGTGCGCGGATTATCTCGGCACGCTCCACGACCCAACGTTCGTTGATATGTGGACCTGGCACGAAGTGATCGAGAAGTCCTATGGACTTCCGCAGTATTGGTTCACGGCCAGTGATGAAGGACGCGTGTGCGGCTTCTTGGCCCTGGTGCTCTCTACCAACCCCTTTTTCGGGAAGTACCTCGCCACGGCGGCGTTCGGCAATCAGGGTGGCTTCTATGCCGATGATGAAGACACGGCCCGGGTTCTACTCGATAAAGCCGCAGACATACAAGCGAGTGCCGGTGCGTCACACACCTTGGTGAGACTTCTTGCCGGAGGCCTGACTCCCCCGCCGGGGTGGGAGGAGGATCCCTCCTATGCCACGTACTACCTCACCCTCGATTCGGACCCGGCTTGGTTATACAAGCACCGCCTGCGCTCAATCGTGCGGAATCGGATCAAGAAGGCTCGAGGGCACGATATGGTGGTTCGGTTCGGCCATCATGAGCTAGTAGACGATTTCTGGCGGGTCATCAACCATGCGGCCCGAGATCTAGGGTCTCCCTACCACTCCAGAACCTATCTGGAGACCCTTATGGCCGAGCACGGTGACAAGGCACTCCTAGCCCTGCTGTACACTAGCGACGGGCGGCCGATAGGCGGCAGTCTGCTCATGCAACACGAAGATACCGTGTCTCAGCTTCACGTGGTGTGCCTCAAGGAGTACTGGTCGCTCTATGCCAACGACTACCTCTATTGGTCCGTCATCGAGGAGTGCTGCCGGCGCGGCCTGAAGCGGCTCGATCTGGGCCGGAGCTTGGCCGCGAGCGGGGATGAGCGTTTCAAGATGAAGTGGGGCCCGGAACGACGGGCTATCGACAACTGGTATCACCTATCTGAGGGGAAGCGGCTACCCCACCTCAACCCGGGTACTCCGAAGTACGATCTGGCACGGGCCGCATGGAGGAGACTGCCGATGCCCATAGCTAAACTCGTCGGGCCCTATTTCATGTCAGGGCTGCTCTAGTGGCGGTTGCGGACAAGAAGGCCTAGGGCGATGCGGCGATCGTCGGCCTCATGGCTTCCCCATGGGGGAGTGTTCTTGCACTGGTCGGCGTTCGCGGACAAGGAGGCTGTACGCGTGGAGGACGACGCTCACATGCCGTCGGGGGCTACTCTCGGGCCGTCTTCCGGTCCCGAATGTACCGTCGGAACCGAAAAGCGTTCTCGGGGAGTTCGAGGTCCATTCCGTATTCGTCCGGACCGACCGCGAGCACTTTGGCTACGATGACGCTCAAGTCGTCGCGTTCGAAGGCTTCGAGGACGGCTTCACCGAACTGGAGTGGTGTCTCGACGGTGGCCACGTGTTCGATTCCGGCGCCCTTTGCTATCTGAGCCAGGTCCGTGATCCCCGACGTGGTTTGGGAATCAAAACCACCTGTCGAGAGCAGGCTACCGTTGTCGAAGATGACGTGAATCAGATTCCTGGGGCGGTAGCGCGCCAGCGTGGTGAGCGTTCCCAGATTCATGAGCACTGAACCGTCGCCATCCAGTACGACGATTCGCTCCTCGGGTAGGTGCTGGGCGAGCCCGAAGCCGATGGACGACGCTAGGCCCATCGCGTGCTGGAGGTAAAAGAAGTTGTCGCGGTGACCTAGGTTGTAGAGTTCCTGCGCGCATGCGCCCATGATTGTGACGACCAGCTTGTCTTCGAGCTCGGGGTAGATGACCTCGATGCACTGTGCCCGTTCCATCAGTTATCCCTCTTGGAGGACCGCGTCATGCTAGTCCTCCATCAAGTCGCGCGTGAGCAACAAGGCGACCGGTGAGAGTGAGCTCTGTGAGAACGTGTACGCCTCCTGGATCTGTTTGCCGACCTTGTTCGGATCGCGGGCATATTCGAACGGGATGCTCAGGGCCTGGAGTACCCCTTCGGTGACGATCCCGCCCCGGGTGTGCCATGGGTGTGGCTCTCCCCAATGGCCCCGCAGAGCGATGAGCATACAGAGCGGGATGCCGTAGAGCTGGGCCAACGATACGACTCCGTTGATTGCTGCGAGGAAGCCGTGGTTCTGCATCAGAAGCACGTGTGGGTCACCCGCAAAGTAGGCGCCGGCGGCGATCCCAATGGCCTCCTCCTCCTTCGCCACCTGAATGAGATTCACGTCTGGGTCGTCTTCCGCGCGCTGCAGGAGCAGCCCGAGCCAGGTCTCAGGTAGCGTCGAAATCGACCTGATTCCGGCGTTCTTGATACCTTCGAAGACGACCTTGGAATTTTCGTATGAGACGGGCATCATGCCTCCGTCGGGGCGAGCGTCGAACAGCTTCGTAACAAACTTGGCGGGCTGTGGTCCGAGGACCAGGGGGGACGACATTTTTGTGATCCCACAAGGCTCGCCGGTTTGGTCGTTGGGTGGACGCTCTTATCACCTAGAACGGTGCAAAGATGACGATGTCACGTCGAGAGATGCTGAGGGTTGGGGTCGGTACGAGCGCCGCCATCCTGCTGCGGGATCTACTGCAGGACGCGCTAGACGATGGTGGTAGCGACAACATCACGCTTATTGTCTGCCGGACCGTACGAAACGACAGTTAGGGGCCGAGCGTCGCAGACAGGGTCGTTCGACCTTTAGCGCGATCCTCCGCGGTCTTTCCAAATCTCCCACGCAGGACTGTCAGGCGCGACGAGCAGGAGCAAGGGCCCGATACGGAGCCCGCGTCGGTAGGGTGCCCCAATAGGCACTTGTGGCGTCCGGTCTCGTCTAGTCACGAGGTACCACCTGCACGTCGAAGGAACATCAACAGCCAAGCGCGCGAGAACTGCGCAGGGTTCCCTCCGTTTCCTCCTGCGCGAACCGTCGCTTCCCTAAGTCGGAGGAAGGACTACGGGGCCCCTCGCCGCGCCCGCGGGATGCTCCCGTGTATAAAGTCTCAGATACAGCCGTCCATCCCGTAACGCGTTGAGCTCCGGTCCGCGCAGCGTCACGGAGTCAGAGGCCGAGGCTATACCGATACCCGAAAGCCTGTGGATGACCGGACCGTTTGATGCGTTCCCCGCCCGGTGCAGGTCCACGGCGTGTACTTCACCAGCAGGCACGCCGGTTACTTCGAGCTGATACGACAGGACGCCCGTCGGGAAGTCCAGCGAGAAACGGACCCGTAGTTGGGAGTCCGTGCCCTCGGCGATCAGATCGAACATCACCGGGGTTGGAGCCAAGCCATTCTGAAGTCGCGGCGTACTGAACGGCGGCCTGCGCTGGGGCGTGGCCTGTTCGAACGCGAATCCAAGCGCCAAAAGCTTCGGGTCCGAAAAGGGTAGCCCCAATAATTCGAGCCCCGCCGGGAGCCCTCTTCCTGTGAATCCTGCCGGAATGCTGAAAGCTGGGAGGCCAGTCGATGCGCTCAACTGACAGTTGCTACCGAGCTGTGGGTCACCGATTTGAGCGGCAGGCCTCCGAATGCTCGGATAGATCAGGGCGTCCAGTCGCTGGTCGTTCATGACCTTCACGACCGTTTCCCTGATCGAATCCCTCCTGGCCAATGCCGCTCGATACTCCTCACTGTCTCGGGTTTCAGGGGAGTTTCGGACCCTAAACCGGCTATCCAACGCACTGTGGTAGAGGCCCTGGTCCAGAATGTCCTGCAAAGAGCCCACAGGGGCGCCAGGAGTGGCCGCTAGGTAGTCGATCAAGTCCCACTTGAACTCGTGGCCGATAACACTGGAGTTGGCGACCAGCTCTTCGAGGCCAGGAATCACGACATCGACCACGTCGGCTCCGAGGTCGAACATCTGTGCGATAGCGGCTCGAACCACGCCACCCACCTCCTGATCTTCGGGTGCGTCTCCGAACATATTGGTGAGCACACCCAAGCGGGCCCCCTGGAGCGAAGAGGCATCCAGTGAGGTGCCGAAGCTGGGGTGCGGTCGACCGCGCAGTACGGACGTGGCCGGATCAGCCGGATCGATGCCGATGGTTGCGTCCAAAGCGATGGCCAGATCCGTCACCGTTCTGGCCAGCGGTCCGCCCACGTCCTGCGTGTGCGACAGCGGGATGATCCCGTCGATGCTCGACAGCCCCTTGGTCGGCCTGAGTCCGAAGAGGTTGTTCTGAGACGCCGGAATGCGGATCGACCCGCACGTGTCGGTTCCCCATCCAACCGAGGCGAAGTTGGCGGCTATCGCCGCGCCCGTGCCGCCACTGGATCCGCCGGGATAACGAGACAGGTCGTAGGGGTTCAGAGTCTGTCCACCTAAGGAACTGATCGACGTAATCCCTGCTGCCAACTCGTGAAGGTTGGACTTACCGATAATGATCGCGCCGGCCTGACGGAGTCTGAGTACCTGGAACGCGTCGTCGGGGGGGACTAGGCCCGCCAGCGCTACCGAGCCACCCGTGGTGGGCATGTCGGCGGTATCGTAGTTGTCCTTCAGGATCACCGGAATCCCGTGTAACGGCCCCCGCACCGCACCCGTGGCACGCTCTCTGTCCCGGGCCTGAGCGTCAGAACGCGCGTTTGGGTTCAATCTGATCATGGTCTGTAGCCGTGGACCCTGGCGATCATACGCTGTGATGCGGGCCAGGTAGGCGTCCAAGATCTCTACAGCCGTGACTCTCCCCGAGGCCATCTCCGCCTGGAGCTCCGGGATAGTTGCCTCCATCACGTCGAACGTGGTCATCCCGTTCACAGGGCTGTTGCGGATGGAGCCTTGACCAAGCGCTGTTGTCGGAGACAGTGCCAAGAAGAGCACCGCTACCGCGAGGCACGCCTGGACTGAGACGCGCGGCGCGGGACTGGCGGCTCGGTACCAGCCAGCCGCGTTGGCCGAAGAGGCGGAATTGTACATTCGTGAAGATCCCGTAAGTGACGTGCAAATCGCAAGTGATGTAACGGTTCTTCCGACCTCAGGGTTCCTTAAGACGGGAACGCCGTTTTAACGAGAAGTCTCTTACAACCATCTCTGTGACACATCGGCGAAGCAGCATTGTGACCCGCCTCGGTAAGTTTCTGCGGGTCGTCGAGCCAAACGAGCCGGTGGTGATGACATGGGAAGAGGCCGGTCCGGACGCTCTGGGCACCGTATTGCGGGCAGTCCAACTGAATTTTTCCGATCTCGAACCGGGGGACTGTACGTTGACGGTCGAGATCGAGCTCTCTGGGCGGGAGCCTATGACCGTGGCCCGGCCTATCAGCATCGTGCCCAGGTCCGAAGAGCTGTAGTCCCCGGGGGTTGGCGCAACCACCCTCTGGGTTCGTACTGTAGCTGCGAATCCCGCTATAGCGTTCCGTACTCGGATCCATAGGATGCCATCCGTGATCGCACTACCCTTCCGCACAGCCGGTACCGCTGGCGTGTTCGCCGTGGTTCTCTTCCTTGCCGGGGCCTGTACCGACGCCCCGCCGTCCACTCAGGAGACTTCGCAGGTGGATCAGAACGACGTAGTGCAGCTCCTGAAGGACGGCCAGGCCGTCTTCGGTGTGTTCTCGGGCGATAAGACCGCGGAGCAGGGTGCCAAGGTCGTAGAGAACCGAGACACCGACTTCGTCTTTTACTCATTGGAGGCGGGGCCCTTCGACATTTCCACTATGGAGATCTATATGCAGGCCATGGTGGACGCAGCGGGTGAGGGTGCACACCCGATCGTGCTGAGAATTCCGCCCATGCGCGACGACGAGGAGCTTGCACAGACGCACATTGTGAGCGGACTGGATGCCGGAGTGGACGGGCTCGTGTTCCCGCATGTGGAAACCGCGGACGAGGCCGCCTTGGCCGTAAGATCGATGGGCGACGAGCTCTGGCCTGAGAATCCTGAGGGTCGGTTGATCAACATCCTGCTTATCGAGGACAAAATCGGGGTGCAGAACGCCCGTGCGATCGTCGGTACTCCGGGCGTGAGTGTCGTCATTCCTGGGCCCGGGGACCTCCGACGTGCGTACGAAGGGGACGACGCAGCCATCGAGGAAGCCATTCAGACCGTCCTCAGAGCCTGCCAGGAGTTTGACGTGCCGTGCGGCATTACAGCTGGCGCCGATGACATTGCGGAGCGTCTAGCCCAAGGCTTCCGACTGATAATCGTAAACGGCGATGACGCGTTGCCCGTGGGTAAGATGGCCGCAGGACGGAGCGACTAGTGGACGGCACGCTCCGGCTCTCGCGAAGGATGGCTGTGATCGGAATGGTCGTGGTTCTGTTCGCGTGCCAAGAGCCAGAGGGCCGTGGCGTCACAGAAGCCCCTCAACCTCACGAAAATGCGGTGATCGACCTCTGGGCCGAGGGAGTTGCTGCCTTCGGTGTCTTCGTTCCCAATGAGCGACCCCGGACGGAAGAGCAGAGACGCGACGGTGAGCGACCCGCCCCGGTCTACACTCGAGACGGCGGTGAGCGACTGGCACAGAACCCTCTCTACGATTTTCTCTTTTTGAATCTTGAAGGCGGTTATGACTCTGCGGCCGTCAGAGACATGGTGGAGGGAATTCGCGGTCCTAGTGCTGTCAGACGAAAGACGCTGCTCGTTCGTATCCCCCCGATCGAACGAGACGGGGAAGAGGTCACACGGGCGCGCGTGATCGAGATCCTGTCGCTCGGTGCCGATGGAATCGTTTTTCCGCACGTCCGCAGCGCCGATGAGGCGCGGACTGTGGTGAGTTTCTTCGAGGACGCGGGGGCCGATGTCTGGTCGCCGACGAACCCGTCGGGCGAGGTGTTGGCGATGATAATGGTAGAGGACCCAGATGCGGTGGCGGAGGTGGCGGCCATCGCCGATACGCCCGGCTACAGCATCCTGGCCTGCGGGATCGGGAGTCTCAGGGGTGCGTTAGATGGAGACCGAGAGGCTGCGGAAGCTGGAAACCAAGAGGTTCTCGCCCACGCCAGGCGGGCGGGGCTTCCCGATATGATCACGGCGAATGCCCTTGATATCGAGGAGCGCATACAGGAGGGCTTTCTGGCGCTCCTCATGCAGGGCGACGAGGCGGATAAGGTCATTCAAATCGGACGGGCCGCTGCCGCCCGGTAAAAGCGGCTTCGCCGCTGAGGTAATAGCGACCATGCAGCTGGGCCTTCTAGCGGGCGGGTTCCTAACGAGCTCCGGTCGTGTCGGCAGGCTCGGTATTAGCCTCGACGTACGCGGTGGCGAACTCTTCGATTTTTCCCTTCAAAGCGTCCTGAAGTGCCTCTTGGGCGGTCGTCTCGTCTCCCACCCCCACTTCGGATGACCACCACGTCACCGCTTCGGGCAGTGAGATCTGTGAGTCTCGGGTCATCTGAGCCGCCTGCTGCACGCGGACAGATACCGAGTAGGCGACTGCACCTGAGGCTCCCTCACTCGCAGCACACTCCAGAGTGACCCTCAACTCCGGTAGTGCGGGATTCCTCAGCATCTCGCCCTCAGTGAGCAGATCCACCTCGGACTCCACGAGAATCGCTTCGGCCTCCGCCTGAACCACCTGACGGGTGATCCCAACATTCTCACAGGTGGCGGCCTCGGTACGAACGAACACGCCGCCGAGGTCCTCCAACGTATAGCGGTTCCACACGGTGTCTTGGGCGACGATGTCCGCGGGGACAACCATCATCGACAACGCGGTAAGCGCGCAGATATACCGGCTCATTCCGTTACTCCGTATTCGGTCAACTCTACCTGGACGCTCCGCCACAGGATCGGCATTGGTGACTGTTTTCCGAGCCCAGCTTTTCAAGTAGGGCGATCGTGGCAGGGTGAGGTTGTGCTCGCTGCTCTGGGCTGTTCGCTAGGTCAGCCGTCGTTTGGCCACGGCGGCTAATCACGTCTACGTCCGCTCCCTGGCTGATCAGGTATAGGATCGTCTCATTGTCGCCTCGAGCCGCGGAATTGTGCATGGCGGTGTAGCCGTCCTTGTCCCGCAGGTCGGGGTCCACACCGAGCTCCTCGACGAGGTATTTCACGGCCGGAAGCCAACCCTCTGGCACATGCCGGTGCGTCTGCGCAACTCGTGAACTGCCGAATCCTACTCCTGAGGCGGCGTGGATGGCGTGGGTACCGGGGCCGCCAACGGGTACGGGCTCCAGGCCTGACGGATCCAAGGGCTCAGGCTCGTTGTCGGCCGGGTTGGTCGGCACGTCTGGGTCCACGCGACGGGGTCGGGGCAGATGGTAGGTCCAGACGTTCGGGTCGGCCCCGTTGGCGACGAGTAACTTCATCGCGCCTACGTCGGCGGCGTATGCGGCTCGCCAGAACGGAGTCGCGCCTGCGAAATCGACGCCCATGCGTCCCGCATTGTACGCCGCGTACCAGATGTGCGTGGTGACTCTAGCGTTCGGCTCAGCTCCCGCCTCAAGAAGCAGCTCCATGAGGTCCAGATAGGAGGTCTCTTGTTGGCGGAATGCTTGCGGCTGGGGGTACCAGGTCCTGAGCGACCATTCGATGTTGAGTGTCGCGAAAAGCGGACCGGCCCCGTCGTCACTGACCAAATTCGGATCTCCGCCCGCATCGAGCAGGTTCCGCGCCAGGTCGTAGTTTCCGTTGATCACTGCGACCAAGAGAGGGCTCGACTCGTCCCCCGCCGTGAGTTGATTCACGTCGGCTCCGGCCTCTACCAAGACGCGGGCAGCGACCTGGTGCCCCTCGCGCGCCGCGAAATGCAGAGCTGCGAACCCGCCTTGGAGACCGATTTGCTCCATAGAGGAGAGTAGCTTCGGGACGTTGGGGTCCGCTGGCTCCTCCGCAGGTGTGGTCTGGTTCGGCGGAGTCCTCGGCTCTTCTTCCTCCGCATCGGGGTCGGGTTCTTCGGCGGCTTTCCGGACGCGAGCCCTTTGATCCCGCTCAGCCGTGTTGGCCTCGGCAATCTCGACGTAGTTCTTCACTGCGGTCGTAGCGGAGAGGTCGGCACCCCCGGCCACCAACGCTTGCACAGATGCAACGGCGTTCCGCACCGCCGCGAACATCAGCGGCGTACGGCTCGAGAAGGAGTCCCT
>Ga0302123_10002815_pt1 | contig 11757 bp, 9 predicted proteins | sample CB21_321_MG_FD_203109 | JGI IMG/M metagenome (GOLD analysis project Ga0302123, IMG submission 203109) | Marine microbial communities from Western Arctic Ocean, Canada - CB21_32.1 | ecosystem: Environmental > Aquatic > Marine > Oceanic | place: Canada: Western Arctic Ocean | collected 2017-09-28 | reverse complement strand
ACGTGGATCTGGCCGCCATTGAGTTGGGTCTACGACTGGGTATCAAGAACATCGCGCTCTCGTTTGCCAATCGCCGAGCCGACGTTGAACAGTTGCGCGGTCTGGTTGGTGACGATGTTCAGATCATCGCCAAGGTGGAAAGTCGACTCAGCCTCGACAATTTGGATGGCATCATGGAGGCCGCCGACGCCATCCTCATCGATCGCGGAGACATGGGTCGTGAGGTGGCGATAGAGTATCTGCCCTTCGTTCAGAAAAAGGTCATTGCAAAGGCCAACGCCGCTGGCGTTCCGGTTTATGTGGCTACCAACCTGCTCGAGTCTATGATGGTCAATCCTCGGCCTACCCGGGCGGAAGCCAACGACGTCATCAACACGCTCTTGGACGGGGCGGACGGACTGGTGCTAGCTGCGGAAACGGCGATCGGCTCCTACCCCGTGGGTTGCGTCAGGATGATTCGCTCTCTAATCCGACATCACGATGCCCGCGAAAGCTTTTCGCTGGACCAGTTCGATTCGGACCTTGGCTCTGGTCTCATAACCCCTCACGGCGGCCGGTTGGTCGAGCGCTTGGTTTCGGACCAGAATGCCCAAAATCTGAATGGACTCCCCAAGTTGGAGATATCCGAGTCCGAGATGTTGGACGTGCGACAGATCGCCATCGGCACCTTCTCCCCTCTTGAAGGCTTCATGGGCCGCGAGACCCTGGAGTCGGTGCTGGAGAAGAACCGACTGCCCGACGGTACAGCCTGGCCGATGCCGGTGCTATTGCAGCTAGACACAGGTTCGGCCGGCGTCGATTATCTGGCAGGAGAGACTATCGCGCTAAGCTACAAGGATCAGGTGCAGGCCATCCTCACAGTCGAGGAAGTATATTCCTTGGACCTACAAAGGCTAGCTAAAGGATGGTTCGACACCACGGATTCGAGTCATCCAGGGGTTAAGCGGCTGCTTGAGGGCACCAATCGTTTCGTAGCAGGTAAGGTCAGCCTTCTACCCCAGGCCATGACAAATCGAGAGGCCTATGAGCTGACACCTGCCCAAGCACGGCGTGTGTTCGAGAGCCGCGAGTGGCAGCGAGTGGTAGGTTTCCATACCCGCAATGTGCCTCACCGAGCCCACGAGTACCTGCAGTTCACCGCTCTCGCGAACAATCAGTGTGATGGCATCTTCATCCACCCGGTCACCGGCCCAAAGAAGCCTGGGGATTTTTCAGGCAGGATCAGTCTCAAGGCGTATCAACTACTAATTGACCAATACTACCCGCCAGCATCCGCAGTGCTTGGGGGATTTGTCACGTACTCACGTTATGCGGGTCCTCGGGAGGCTGTTTTCACAGCCATATGCCGCCAGAATTTCGGCTGTAGCCACTTCATCGTCGGTCGGGACCACACCGGAGTGGGCGATTTTTACGCCCCCGACGCTTCACAGCGGCTGTTTGACGAAATGGGGGATATTGGTATCGAGCCGGTCTTCTTCGACGCGGTTTACTACTGCCAAAAATGCCGGACGCATGTCGAGGACTGTGATCATGGCCGGGAGTTCGGCCAGGAGATCAGCGGCACCCAGGCCCGCGAGGTATTGCGACAAGGCGGTGCCCTACCCGACTGGTTCATCAGAACTTCTGTCTCCCAGCTCATCGTCAACGAGCTGTCGAATGGTGGCGAGGTTTTCGCGAAGTAATGGGATGTCATGTGGCTTGGCTCACGGGTTTGTCCGGAGCTGGCAAAAGCACGATCGCCCAACGCGTGGCCGAGACCCTGGAAGCTAAGGGGCATAGGGTCCTGGTGCTAGATGGCGATGCCGTTCGGTCGACCGTTAGCGCCGGACTGGGTTTCAGCCGTGAGGATATCTACGAGAACAACCGAAGATTCATCGAATTGTGCCTTGAGACCATGCCTGACTATGACTTTCTCCTTGTGCCAAAGATTTCTCCGTTTCAGGAACATCGTGCAGAAACCCGTCAAAGATTGGGAGCGCCATTCGTAGAGGTGTTCGTGTACGCCTCCCTGGACGAGGTCAGCAGACGCGACACCAAGGGTTTGTATCAAAAGGCGAGGGACGGAGTGCTGACAGACTTGATTGGGGTTGCGCCGGAGGTGCCGTATGAAGCACCCGACGATGCAGAGGTCGTACTGGACACAGAGAATCTCACACCGGAAGCCTGTGGAGCTCAACTGACAACCTATTTGCTAACGCTGGGAAGTTCGGATTAAACAAGCCACCGTGGAGCATGATTACAAGGCGCTGATGGAACGCCTTGAGTCTCTGTCCTCATGCACGCTGCTGACCACCGGTCGGACAGGCTCCGATTTTTTGCAGAGCCTGCTGGACTCCCATCCAGAGGTGTTGACCTTCAATGGGCGTTTGGCGTTCCACGACTTCTGGAAAAAGTCCGTATGTGTGTCCACCGGCAGCTTTGCTGCTCAGGACCTGCTGGATGAGTTCATCGGGACTCACATTGAAGCGTTTAAGTCGCGATACGACACTCAGGAGCGCAAGAACCAGCTGGGCGATCAGTCCAATCAGACGATCGACGTAGACTTGGACACATTTCGATCTCATGCTCTAGGCCTGCTTGATGGAGTTGAGGTCGATTCACGAACCGCACTTCTCGCGGTTTGCGGGGCTTATGCCCTCTGTTTGGGCCAGGACCTGGAGCAAAAGACCCTATTTTTTCACCATGCTCACCATTTCCGAGAGCTTCCCGGCTATCTCAAGGATTTTCCTGACAGTAAAATCATATCCATGACCAGAGATCCACGGGCCAATTTCGTCTCAGGCATTGAGCACCACCGAAATAGCAACGACTGGCAGGACACAGACACGGGCAGGCACTTGTTCTTTTACATCAACCGGATACTGAATGACGCAACACCGGTGGAGCGGTACGGAAAAGACTACAGGGTTGTCCGTATCGAAGACCTGGGACGAGAGGAGATTCTGAGCTCACTGGCCGAATGGCTGGGCATCGGGTACGACCAGTGCATGAAACGGTCGACGTGGGCGGGTCTGAGTTGGCGCGGCGACAAGCTCTCCAAAATGAACACTGAGCCCGGATTCTCCAAGAACATGTTAGAGAACAGGTGGGAGAGTCGGCTGAGTTTCACCGACAAATACGTGCTGAATTACATCATGAATCCCAGACTAAGGCGTTATGGTTACAGCTATGGCCGTGCCGGCCTATGGGGTGCGGCCATCGTACCTTTTTTGATCCTGCTGCCTCTCTCCTATGAGTACCGGTTCTTATCTCCTCGCTATGTCCTAGATCGCGTCCAGAGGCGGCAGTTGTCCATTGTGTTACGCAATGGACAAAGCTATTTGAGAAGGATCAAGGTCTTTTTGAAATACTATTTTCGGACGACCATGAGACGTGAATTCCAGCAACCGGTGCTGACAGCTGATCCTGTGATGAATACGACTGCCTCAATGGGCAAAAGATAGGCATGGCCTCCCTACACAGCGAAAGGAAGTCTGCTATCACCGTTTCAAACCTTAAAGCGGCACTGAGAAGACAGTTTGGCTGGTAGATGGGTAGTCGTTCAGAACGCCGCGGAGGTCGATCTAGCCCTCACTCTGGAAGGAGCGCAGTCTGGGTCGCTATCTTACCTGGCAACCTCCGCCGCGGCCTACTTTGCTTTGAAAGAACGCGGTCTGGCCTGCCGGGGGACACACGAGTTTGCATCTCGCGAATCGACAGACCAAGTAGCGTTCGATAACTTCGAGAAACTGCGCAGTCTTACGTTAGGTCTGGACGAGGCCCTCCATGAAGGTGTGCCCGAAATGGCTGAGGGGTTCAGGCCATTTGAGGCCTTCGAGTATGACTTCAAGAAGGTAATCGACGCGGCATCCTTCGCGCTAATGGAGCTACTCGGTTTCGCGCGAGCGGAGTCGCCTGAAGAGGTATTGTACTGGGACGACAGCTGGGGACACAAAGCCAACTCGTCCGGAGAACCCGGACCTATAAGGGTCGCAGTGGGTCCTGGGAGCCAGACACTAACGTCCGAACTCTTAGGGGAACAAGACTGGTGGGCCGGACACGATATTGTCACCCGTCGGGTCCTCGGCCAGAGCCAAGTTCCCACGTCCGCCGCGGTGAAGGTCTGGCGGCCGAAATTGCGCGAACTCTTGAACCCGAACCGGATCGAGGGCCTCAGAGTCCTTGGATGGGAGGCGTCCCCTTCCCTGTTGTTTCGAAACAATCGCCCGCGTCTGTTGGTTGTCGGCAAATCAGACAACTCAGTCTCGTTCGTGAAGCACTCGATATCGACGTACAAGACTCAAGTCGACTGGTGGACCAACGATTTGCACAGCCCCGTTCAAATGCCGTCGCTAGTTGGTATCAGGCTAAATGGCGCCTCGGACAGGGCCGCCGGTGTCCTGGCAAAGTTGGAAGATGTGTTCAATCGATTGCAAGAAGATGTCTCGTGGAGTCATGACCTAAATTGGATTCCCATAGACAACATCATTCAGAGGCGATTTCCATATCTCCGAAAGAGAGTTCCACGCGTATGGACGGCGTACATCAACTCAATCGAATATTTTCGAACGCGCAAGCCTGACGCGGTAATCTCCGGGACCGCCGACACTGATGTTACACAGGCTGTCCGGCAGGCCGCTGCGGTATCCGGGGTACCTATGGCCTCTTTTCAGCACGGTGGCGCCCATGGATACATGCACTCCGAATGGCTGAAGCTCTCGGATCTGAGAGCGGATCTCTATGTGGGCTATGGAGTTGACGGTTGCAGCTATATAGAGAAGTTCGCAAGGAGCCGGGGACTACGCACAAGGGCGGTAGGCATTGGCTGGTCACGTGGAACGCCCGATGTGCGAAATTTAACGGAGTCGGCCGGAACCCAGAAGCGGCCGACTCAACAACGGCCAGGGCTGCAAGACAACGACCGACAAAAGATCATGTATGTGCCAACCAGTCTCAGGGGAGAGAGGCGCTATGGGCCGTACTGTGGCTACCACGACTCCGAGTACTGTCTGAGGCAGGTCGAGGTGATTGAGGCTCTCAGGCAGGTTCCTGATTCCATCGTTATGATCAAGCTCCATCCCAAGGAAAAGACCGTCAATCCCCTGGTTCGCTGGGTACGCCAACTGAACGACGCCAATGTCAGGATACTCGTGGGAGGTCGACTGCCCAAGGCACTCGCGCAGGCTGACCTCATTGTTCTTGACTGCCCTACCACGACGCTGTTGGAGGTAATGGCGATGGCCAGCCGAATGGTCTATCTCCACCTGGGGATTTTGAAGTGGACGCCCGAAGGTGAGTCGCTAATGCGCGAGTCCACTCCGTGGGTGGACACGACACCTGGGTGGGAGTCAAGACTCAGGGAGGCGGTGGTCCAGACCCTTGAGAGACCGGTCCTCAAGTCCAACGACAACCGCTTTCTCGATGCCTATGCCAGTCTCGATTTTCGGCCGGAGTTGGTGTGGGACAAATTGCAGGACGTCCGACGTGCGTGGACTCAGGCGTCAAACTAGCAGATGTTGCTATTCGGCGCCATGTTGTATTTCTTCACGTCGACTGCCCCAGCGTCGCAGTGTTGGCTCCCGTAGCTGCCTTGCCCGTGACGTACGGGTGTGGGTTGACCTGGGGGGCGGGTGGCCCGAAGGACTGCCAGCGACGGATTCGGGGGCACTCCAAGAAACGTACGTCGATGCCAACGCAGATCTTTTTCTCGCAGTCTGTGCCAATCTCAGTATTTACGCGGAAAGATGGGATCGACTTGTCGAGATGCAATCCAGGATAATGGCCTGGCAATGAACAGTATTAAAATGGGCTCCAAATTCACACAAATAAAGCGTATCTCCAGCGCCTTCGGGTTCTTCCTAAAGAGAAGGCCTTGGGCTACGAGTGGCCTCTTGCTCTTGCTGATCATATCTGCCATGCTGGAGGGTGTCGGCATCGGGTTCCTGATACCACTCCTCGAAGCCATTAGTAGAGATCCGGACCCGGCGTCAATCTCGCGAATTTCTGGCATCCTCTCGAATCTGTATGAGAGATTCAACATTCCGTTCGTACTATGGTCCATCTCGTTGGGCGGGTTCGCCATTTTTATGGTGACCGCACTGCTCCGTTATGTATCGCTAACCCAGACCACGAAGCTCGCCACGATTTTCACCGCTGACATCCGTACGGAAATGTTCGGCAACCTGCTCAAAGCTGACCTCGGATTCGTTCAGGGTAGGAGGAGCGGCGACCTTGTCAACTCATTGGTTACCGAGCCCGGTAGGTTCCAAGGGGTTCTACTCCATGCTATAAGATTCCTAACCCAACTTGCGACCAGTGCGATCTATCTTGGGCTGGCCCTTTTCTTGTCATGGCAGCTCGTAATTGTGTCCCTTGCACTGATGGGGTCCATGATCCTGGTTGTGAAGTACGAGTTCAGGCGCTCCAGCCAGCTCGGCGACCGCATGACTGATGCCAACCAGGGAGTGAGCACAACGGCGGTAGAGCACTTGAGCGGCATCCGGATACTGAAGGCTTTCGGGCTGGAAGGGTTTTCCCAGCAAAGGTTTAGCAGACACGCTTACGATGTAAAGCGAATTAGCTACTCCCTAGCGAAGAGCCAGGAACGCCTCGACGGCTTGTTCCAGGTCGGAATGATGTCAGCTCTGCTGATCAGCATATATCTGGCTGTTACCTTCACGGACATTTCAATCGCGATGCTCTTGACCTTCGTGTTTATCCTTTCCCGGTTCTACCCGAGGTTGAGTGGTATCAACAAGGCATACCATCAGCTGCTGTTCGCCGTACCTGGGGCGGATAATGTCCTCGGGCTGGTGGAGCAGACCAGGTACCCTGGCATTGTCGGCGGTTCCCAAAGTTTCGAAACCTTGGAGCGTGGAGTCTCGTTCCAGGATGTGAGCTTTGAATACTTAGAGGGAAGAGGCGTGCTCAATGGGGTTAGCTTCGAGATAGCCGCAGGCGAGACGACCGCGGTGTTTGGGGGCTCAGGAGAAGGAAAGTCGACCATCGTAAACCTGATCATGCGCTTCTACGACCCATTGTTGGGTCACATTCTAGTGGACGGAATTCCTCTAAAGGAACTCGACCTGGAATCCTGGCGAGCTACGATCTCCCTCGTGAACCAAGACATATTTCTATTCAACGACACCGTCAGGAACAATATCGCCATAGGTAAGCGTGATGCTGAAGACCAGGAGATCATTGAGGCGGCCAAGCTTGCGTATGCAGATGACTTCATATTGGACCTTCCGGATGGATTCGATACAGTGATCGGCGATCGGGGCGTCACGCTGTCGGGCGGTCAACGGCAACGGATTGCACTTGCGCGAGCGATCATCAGAGACCCGCAGATCCTTATTCTCGATGAGGCCACAAGCGAACTGGACGCCCGCTCTCAGCAGCTAATCTCTCAGGCCGTCGAAAAGTTGGGTGCCAACCGGACCGTCGTAATCGTCGCGCACCGCCTCTCGACGATTCAACATGCCAACAAGATCATCGTCTTGGAAGGCGGCAAGGTCGCCGACGAAGGCACTCACGAGCAGCTGATCAGCCGGAACGGTCGCTATGCGGAATTCCTCGGGCTTGAGCTTGCGAAGACGATCTCTCAGGATTAATGTCGCCATAATGGAGCCCACATACGCATGAGCCACTCGCGACGCTACCTCGATCAGGTCGCAAAGATAGCTAACGAAATCGACCATGAGGTTCTCGAACGAATCGCGTTAGGTCTTGTGAATTTACGGAAATGCGACGGGAGGCTCTTCATCCTCGGTGTTGGTGGCAGCGCCGCCAACGCCAGTCACATGGTCAATGACTTTCGGAAGATCGCACGGATTGAGGCCTACGCTCCCACGGACAATGTCTCGGAACTGACAGCCCGTACAAATGACGAAGGGTGGGACACGGTTTTTTCGGAGTGGCTCAAGGTCAGCCGAGCGGGGGAGGGCGACGCCGTATTTGTCTTGTCGGTCGGGGGAGGCGACGTCGATCGCAACGTTAGTGTAAACATCGTTCGGGCGCTGGAAGAAGCCCAGCGCCGGAGGCTCAGGATATATGGCATTGTCGGGCGAAGTGACGGCCACACCGCCCGCGTTGCTGATGAGGTTGTTATCGTTCCCACGGTGGATCCGGCACACGTGACTGCACACGCCGAGTCCTTCCAGGCCGTGGTCTGGCACTGCATTGTTTTCCACCCGGAACTGATCGCCACTACGGCCAAGTGGGAAGGGCTACAAAGGTCAGAGGAATCGCGATGACCGCTTTGGTGTTTCTGGAGCTGTGCAGGCGATCACACCGTGATGAGGGAGCGCATCGATCAAAGAGCGTTCGGATCCGTTTAGCAGGAGGTATTCCGTGGTCTCTCTAGCCGACCTGAAGGTGAAAATATTCGCGGACGGGGCCGATCTGAAGCACATTGAGGTGCTGGCGGGCGATCCTCTTATCAAAGGGTTTACGACTAACCCTACGCTCATGCGAAAGGCCGGGGTCCGTGACTATCGGCAATTCGCCAGGGACGCCTTATCCATCGTTGGCGACCGTCCCATCTCCTTTGAGATTTTCTCGGACGAATTTGAGGAGATGGAGCGTCAGGCATTGGAGATCGCCTCGTGGGGTACAAACGTCTACGTTAAGATCCCGGTGACCAACACCAAACAAGAATTTTCGGGCCAACTGATCGACAATCTCTCGTCGGCAGGGGTCCGTGTCAACGTGACCGCACTTCTAACTGCCGATCAGGTCGGGGCGGTGGTCAAATGCCTGTCAGGGAAGGCGGAAAGCTTCGTATCCGTATTTGCCGGCCGCATTGCCGATACAGGTCTTGACCCTATCCCAATCATGGCCCGATCGGTCAAGCTGTTGAAGTCCCGACCAGCGGCGGAGCTGATCTGGGCGAGTCCTCGCGAACCATTCAACATAATTCAGGCAGACTCCATAGGTTGCCACGTCATCACTGCGACGAGCGATGTGTTGGCGAAGCTTCAGGGCATTGGCAAGGACTTAGACACATTTTCACTGGAGACGGTGCGCATGTTCAGATACGACGCAGTTGAGGCGGGATTTTCTATAGATGTGACGTCTCAAATCACGACGGGAGAGTCGGCGGCATCATGATAAAGGTATTGGTAACGGGCGGCGCAGGGTATGTCGGTTGCGTCCTCGTCTCGAAGTTGCTAGAAGCTGGTCACGCTGTCGTGGTATACGATCTGATGCTATTCGGGTCGGAGGGATTGCCTACGGAATCAAATCTGAGCGTCGTGACTGGCGACCTGCGAGACACCGAGGCCTTTTCTGAGGCCGTGCAGGGTTGCGACGCGGTAATCCATCTTGGGGCTATATCCAACGACCCTAGCTTTGAGCTTGACCCAGGACTGAGCAAGTCGATTAACTTCGACTGCTTCGAGCCGATGGTCAAGGCGAGCAAGGTGGCGGGTGTCGGGCGGTTCATCTATGCGTCGACCAGCTCCGTGTACGGTGTCAGCGACGCCCCGGAAGTGACCGAGGAACACACTCTCGTGCCTCTCACGGACTACAACAAGTACAAAGGACTATGTGAGCCTATCCTACTGCGTTACCAGTCGCCCGACTTTACAACGGTCATAGTTCGCCCTGCGACCGTGTGTGGTTACTCTCCACGGATGCGCTTTGACTTGAGTGTGAACATCCTGACAAACCACGCAGTCAGCCGCAGAGTGATTACGGTGTTCGGCGGGTCCCAGAAGCGGCCCAATATCCACGTGGACGACATAGCCGAGCTTTACGTGAAGATGCTCGACTACCCGGACGAGTTGATTGCCGGGGAGATTTTTAACGCCGCATATGAGAACCATTCCATCGCTCAACTTGCTGAGATCGTGCGCACGGTCGTTCAAGAGGAGTACCCGGACGGCGACCCCATCCGCATTGAGTATACGTCGTCGGATGACCTTCGTTCTTACCACGTGACATCTAAAAAGATCGCCGAGAGGCTGGACTACGTGCCAAGACGGTCTATCGAGGATGCTGTGCGCGGCATCTGCGGCGCCCTGAAGGCTGGGAAGCTCCCCGGCAACGACCAGGATGATCGCTATGTTAACGTACGTACGGTCAAGAAGGTGGGCCTGAAGTGACCTCTCTGCAGACAGCGGTGGTAACGGGGGGTGCAGGCTTCATTGGTAGCCACATGGTTGATCTGCTACTGGACCGTGGTTTCGAGGTCCGGGTGATCGACAATATGTTGAATGGCAGGTCGGCCAACTTGGATCAGCATCGAGACAACACAAGTTTGTCGCTCGACGAGATCGATCTGAGGGATGTTTCCCCGGACTCCTCCCTATTCACTGGAGCGGACTACGTGTTCCACTTCGCCGGCATCGGGGACATCGTCCCTTCGATGGAGCATCCCACCGACTACATGTCTGCCAATGTCATGGGCACGGTCCACGCCCTGGAGGGGGCGCGGCACGCGGGCGTGCGCAAGTTCGTCTACGCCGCCTCGTCTTCCTGCTACGGGCTAGCCACCGAGCTGCCTACGACTGAGGCTGCACGAATCGACACACAGTACCCATATGCCCTGAGCAAGTATCTGGGGGAACAGTCGGTCATGCACTGGGGAGCCGTTTACCAGCTCCCTGTGGCGTCCATTCGTATTTTCAATGCCTACGGACTGCGCTCACGTACTACGGGGGCCTATGGCGCGGTCTTTGGCGTATTTCTGGCGCAAAAGCTTGCGGGCAGACCTTACACGGTCGTGGGCGACGGAACCCAAAGCCGCGATTTCGTGTTTGTCACCGATCTGGCAAGGGTTTTCTTGCTGGCAGCCGAGTCTGATCAGACCGGAGAGGTATATAACGTCGGCGGAGGTAATCCTCAGAGCGTCAACCGGCTCGTCGAGCTTTTGGGGGGCGACGTTGAGTATGTGCCGAAGCGACCCGGTGAGCCGGATTGCACCTGGGCAGACATCTCGAAGGCCCGCAAGAGGCTGGGCTGGGAGCCTAAAGTCTCCTTTGAAGAGGGCGTGACCGAGATGCTCAATCACATCGACTATTGGCGAGAGGCTCCTGTCTGGGATGTGGGGTCTATTCACACCGCAACCCGAACCTGGTTTGACATGTTTGCGAAGGCGGGCAAGTGATCACGGACATGGCCGCAAGCGACTTTCGCCGCAAGGTTAAGTCACGCGAGGAGTTGCGCGAGATTCTCGGCGCGCATCCCCGTGACAGGTCTGTGATTATGTGCCACGGAACATTCGACCTAGTGCACCCGGGGCATATCTGGCATCTGATGTATGCCAAGAGCAAGGCGGATGTCCTGATTGCCAGCCTCACATCGGATGCCCATATTGTCAAAGCCGACTATCGCCCTTTCGTACCGCAGCAGCTTCGCGCAATGAATTTGGCGGCCCTTGAAGTAGTCGACTACGTGACCGTAGACGAGTCGTACACGCCTCTCGAAAACATACGGTACCTGCAACCGGACTACTTCGCGAAGGGGTACGAGTACTCCGAGCAGGGGGTGCATCCCAGGACACGCGAGGAGATGGATGCGCTGGCGAGCTACGGCGGCGAGTTGATCTTCACGCCGGGCGACGTTGTATTCTCCTCCACTGCTTTCATCGATGCGACACCGCCGAACATTGCGGTTGAAAAGCTGGTCACCCTCATGAAGTCGGAGGGGATAACCTTCGAGTCGCTTCGTAATGCCCTCGTTGGCTTCGACGGGACACCTGTTCACATAGTCGGCGACACGATTGTCGACTCATATGTCTACTGTAACGTCATAGGCAGCTCTACGTCGAAGACG